>WNFJ01751289.1_pt1 | contig 16737 bp, 14 predicted proteins | sample 5400461 | NCBI WGS metagenome assembly WNFJ01 (sample SAMN13153349, study PRJNA577476) | soil metagenome | isolation source: 115 cm saprolite on Douglas fir-dominated hillslope | place: USA:California | collected 2013-09-17 | reverse complement strand
GATGGCATTGACTTCGGCGGAATGCCCGGCATAGGTCACGTACGTGTGCCCTGTGGTAGCATCCCAGACCCGCACGGTGCCATCGGCACTGCCCGAGGCAATTTGTTTGCCATCGGGCGACCAGGCCAGGGTAAGCACCGTTTGCGTATGGCCGGTGTACCAGAAGATGAGTTTTCCTGTTGTCGCTGAACGCACCTGAACAGCAATGTTCCCGCTGACAGCAGCGATCTTGCTCCCATCTGGAGACCATGCCAGGGCATTGACATTCCCGGGCTGACTAAAAGGAATGGTGCTCGGGTCTCCTGTTTCTATGCTCCAGATGTCTACGGTGTCTTTCCCCAGCGCTGCAGCGATGCTGCTCCCATTGGGGGACCATGCCAGGGCATCCACGCTTTGGTTGTTCGTTGCAAAAAGAGCGCCCTTGTCTTTACGAGGGACAAGGACGAGATTTCCTGTGTTCGCATCCCAGACCTGTACGGAGCTATCGAGTGTGCCAGCGGAAGCGATGTTCTGTCCGTGGGGGGACCAGGCGACGGCTGTCACCGATCCGGCGTGGCCGCGGTACGTGTAAAGAGGACGGCTGAGTATCGTGGCTTGAGCAGGTGCTGGAGGAGAAAGGGAAGGCACCGGGGTGGTTCCACTGAACGGGTGCGCGAACAACAGATCTACCAGGTTCGGATTTTTAACGATGAAGGTGGTGATGGCGATACTGGCGCTGCACGTTGCTACTACGCCGAGGCAGCCTTTCACAAAGGTTCTCCGCTTAACCACCGGGCCCGGTTTTTGCGCTGTCTGCGGAGCAAGGAGGCGCTGCAATTCCTGCTTGACGACTGTCATACTTGCTGGTCGCTTGTCCATCTCCATCTCCAGCATCTGCTGGAGCAGGGCGTTGAGTGGGGTAGAGATGGGCGAGCTATATAGTCGTACGGGTGCAAAGTGAAACAGGTTGAGTGAGGGGTCATCGCCGGTGAGTAACTGGTGCAGCGTGGCGCCGAGGCCGTAGATATCCGATTGGGGGGTGGTCTGCGCTTTGCCATACTGTTCGGGAGCGGCGTAGCCTTTTGAGCCCAGAGGAATGGTATCTTTCGCTTTCCCGGGCTTGAAGTGGCGGGCGATGCCAAAATCGATCAGGTACACGTGGTTGTCAGTGGTGCGCATGATATTCGCAGGCTTGAGGTCGCGGAAGATGATCGGTGGCTGCTGGCTATGCAGGTAGTCAAGTGCTTCAGCTAGTTGGAGCCCGATGTTGAGGACGACCTCAACTGGGAAGCTCCGGTGAGATGTGTCCAGGGAGTCTTCCAGCGTGCCGCCGGCGATGAAGTCCATCACCACGTAGGAGCGCCCGTGCTCGCTGAAGTGGTCGTGAATACGCGGCAGGTTGGGATGGGTAAGATTGGTCAGTACGAGCGCTTCGTGTTCAAAGGCGGCGGTGGCTTCGGCCAGCTCGCGGGGGCTGAGTCCATCCTGGCTCATTTCCTTGATGGCCACCAGTCGATGGCTGAACAGCGTATCCTGCGCCTGGTAGACGGCCCCGAAGCCGCCGGTCCCGACCTGGCTGACGATGCTATAGCGCGCGTGGAGCAGGTAGGAGGGTGGAAGAAGACCACCCCTGGTTTCTCTCAGCATGGCGGCGTTGGCAGTGTGCACCGGGAGCAGAGGTGAGGGGGCAGGAGGTTGCAAAGCAGTGTGGCAAGCGAAGCAGTGGGTCGCTTGCAGCGGATTGGATGCTCCACACTCGTCACAATAAGTGGTGGGAGCGGTCATTTTCCCTCCTATGCCGTTATCGTTCTTTCGAGTCAAAGGTAGCATACGGTGGGAGGGCTGTCAAGGACGCGAGTGAGTGGGGCCGTGAAGCGATGGGGGTACCAGCAAGGATTGGGGGTTGGCGCCCAGGGCGGGGGCAAGCCCCGCCCCTACTATAGACGGCTTCGCTTTTCCCGGCATTGGAATGTGATATGGCGATACTAGCATCTGCTTGTCGGTAGAACCAGCGCTTGCAATACCCTCTGACGAGTCGAACCTCAGGCAACGGCTCAATTAAAAGTGCTCATGACGCTCAGTTTTAACTTGCAGTACCCTCAAACGGGTCGAACCTCTTGCAACCTCTGCTGCCATCGCCTCGATCTCCTCCTCGGTTGGCTTGCAGTACCCTCTGACGGGTCGAACCTCAGGCAACACCGGGCATCGATACGCTGCCGAATCCGACGACGCACTTGCAGTACCCTCTGACGGGTCGAACCTCAGGCAACTTTGCTGAACTTGGTTGGTTGACGCCGCGTGACATTGCCTTGCAGTACCCTTAGACGGGTCGAACATCAGGCAACCTCACCAGCGACCAGATCAGGTACTTTCTTGAGAACCTTGCAGTACCCTCTGACGGGTCGAACCTCAGGCAACTTGACCAGGCGCTCATGCTTGCATGGCTTGCGGCTCCTTGCAGTACCCTCTGACGGGTCGAACCTCAGGCAACCATGTCTTTGCAGTGCACAGCGCACAAGCGCCCTGGCACTTGCAGTACCCTCTGACGGGTCGAACCTCAGGCAACTAGAGCCGTAACACATTCCATGATGCACCAGTCCATTTCTTGCAGTACCCTCTGACGGGTCGAACCTCAGGCAACATCTATTTCGACTATAACAATGTCTCCAACTCAGACTTGCAGTACCCTCAAACGGGTCGAACCTCATGCAACGCAGCTTATCACGCTGGACCTGCACAGCCAGGTATTCCTTGCAGTACCCTCAAACGGGTCGAACCTCATGCAACCTGCAATCCATCTTGTTCATTGCAGCGCTGATCGGCTTGCAGTACCCTCAGACGGGTCGAACCTCTTGCAACCGCTGACGACGCTTACACCTTGTACAGTGATGGTATGCTTGCAGTACCCTCAGACGGGTCGAACCTCTTGCAACACATGCATAGCCAGATCATAGGCACGCTGCGCGATGACTTGCAGTACCCTCAGACGGGTCGAACCTCATGCAACTTCACGCAACCCGGCGCTTCTATCCTCGTCATCGGCCTTGCAGTACCCTCAGACGGGTCGAACCTCTTGCAACTTCTCGCGTGCTTCCTTCTCCGCTACCGGATCGAAGTCTTGCAGTACCCTCAGACGGGTCGAACCTCTTGCAACGACACATTCCTCATCCCTGAAGTTGAACCGAATAAACTTGCAGTACCCTCAGACGGGTCGAACCTCTTGCAACTCTTGCTCTCAAGCGCTGCGATGTGCTCGTGTGCCTCTTGCAGTACCCTCAGACGGGTCGAACCTCTTGCAACGACACGCCAGACGAAAGCAGCGCGCGCGAGCGGACCCTTGCAGTACCCTCAGACGGGTCGAACCTCTTGCAACGCCAGGCTGATGACGCGAAGGCCTCAGCGCAGCAATCTTGCAGTACCCTCAGACGGGTCGAACCTCTTGCAACATCAGATAGGCCTGCTCGTCGTAGTCGCCAAAGTCGCTTGCAGTACCCTCAGACGGGTCGAACCTCTTGCAACCCATAACATCTGGAATGGTATTGTGGCCGTCGTCAACTTGCAGTACCCTCAGACGGGTCGAACCTCTTGCAACTTGCTCTCACGATAGCGCCGGGACCACTCACCGGGCTTGCAGTACCCTCAGACGGGTCGAACCTCTTGCAACATGTCTACCACGCAGCGGCTGATTTGCTGGAGCGATCTTGCAGTACCCTCAGACGGGTCGAACCTCTTGCAACTCCCTTCGATCCCCTCGTTCGTTCGTTCAACGAGTAGCTTGCAGTACCCTCAGACGGGTCGAACCTCTTGCAACCGCGTTGCTCGCTGGCGATAATCTCAAAGGTCAGGCTTGCAGTACCCTCAGACGGGTCGAACCTCTTGCAACATCTTCCGTCGCACGTATCCGATGATTACCAACGACTTGCAGTACCCTCAGACGGGTCGAACCTCTTGCAACCGCTCAAACCATGCAGGAAACGATGTGCTGTGCTTCTTGCAGTACCCTCAGACGGGTCGAACCTAATGCAACGCGTCTCGATGGATGCGCTGGTGCGTGCCACACCTTCTTGCAGTACCCTCAGACGGGTCGAACCTAATGCAACTCATACTCATCGTTGTGATCGCCGTAGCGGTCAGTAGTCTTGCAGTACCCTCAGACGGGTCGAACCTAATGCAACTTTGCCAGTCGAAGGTGCCATCCGTGAAGATGGTGAACTTGCAGTACCCTCAGACGGGTCGAACCTAATGCAACTGCCCCTACAATGGCTACGATGGTCGTGAGACCGTGTCTTGCAGTACCCTCAGACGGGTCGAACCTAATGCAACCTATTTCCCATTTCCAGGTACGCAGTTATCGCTCCACTTGCAGTACCCTCAGACGGGTCGAACCTAATGCAACGCCTTTTCTTGTACGTTATGCCTGCCCTGGCTTTGTCTTGCAGTACCCTCAGACGGGTCGAACCTAATGCAATGGCCCCAACGCGAGGCGGATTAGCGCGAGACTGCGCCCTTGCAGTACCCTCAGACGGGTCGAACCTAATGCAACGCTGCGCTATGGCGACCTGGAGTACGGCACGATCGTCTTGCAGTACCCTCAGACGGGTCGAACCTAATGCAACGCAACACGCGCTTTCGGCTGGAAGCTTGAAGTATTCACTTGCAGTACCCTCAGACGGGTCGAACCTAATGCAACTCAATTCCGCTGCTTGGGCTACTGCGTTATTGAAGCGCCTTGCAGTACCCTCAGACGGGTCGAACCTAATGCAACAGCGTGCTGTAATGTGCCTCTCTCTGTCCAGAGGTAAACTTGCAGTACCCTCAGACGGGTCGAACCTAATGCAACCTCCGGCCCCTCAAGAGCCTCGCCTATCGTGACATACTTGCAGTACCCTCAGACGGGTCGAACCTAATGCAACTCCCTTTAGAGGGTGTCTGCCTCGCCGTCGCTGACCTTGCAGTACCCTCAGACGGGTCGAACCTAATGCAACGGCTCCCGATGATTGGAAGATACTCTACAGTTGCACTTGCAGTACCCTCAGACGGGTCGAACCTAATGCAACCGAGATTGCGAGTCGAAGGTTATTGCCATTTTTCGACTCGCAGGCCACGAAATGGGCTTTCTTGTGCTTCTAGTTGCGTTGAATTTGTGCCTTTCTACATTTTAACATGGACAAGCAAGCACTCTTGCTCGCAATTTCACTTTTGCTAGCCAAAGGGGGGCATTTGCGATGTGAATGTTAGCTGCCTTGAGCACAAAATGTGACTCATGCTCGGTTGAAATGAATAGAATTATGGATTACTCATCAACTTCATACACGATTTGCGAATCCTGCGTCCATAGACGCAGATTTTTAGCAGGAGTGGTTAGACAACGTCATTGCAAAAGCGCCGAAACTCACACGTGACGCAGCGCCGCAATGAACCTGGGGGGGAAGGCATGATCTCGCTTTCTACGATTTGCCGGATCTGCGCTACCGTTTGAATTACTTTGCGCCGCAGGTGTTGTGTGATCGCTACGGGTTCTGCTTTTCGCAAGGGAATTGAATACAGAAACCCTTGATCGACAGGCAATCCCCAGGCCTCTTCTATAAGCAAAGCATAAGCCGCTAATTGTAACAGGAAGTGCGACCCGGCTTTCTGTTCGGAGAGTTTGTACTCGACGACGATTGCTTTAGCACCAGGAGCTTCGCGGGATGGTGTGGCAATCGCCAGGTCTACGCGGCCAGTCAACCCCAGCTTCCTGGACTGGAGAGGAAGACGATATATTCGTTCTCCGCTGGTCAATCCATAGTTGCGCAGGCTCCGGCGCTCCTCGCGGGTTTCCTCTTCTTCATGGCAGCGTATCCCCTCCTCCATGGTATAGGTGATAGGCCGAATCCTGGGAAGACAGTAGCGGTAGTAGACGATACGTGGACAACAGGTATATTGTTTAAGATCAGTTACCTCCAGCAACCAGTCTGACATGTGTTTATTCCTCTTTCTTCTGTTTGATGACACGGCGACTTGTCCAGCTCTTCTCATCAAGGGGGAAGAGTTGCACGTTGGCATCATGCCTGCCAATCCGTCGTTTGATCTGCAAGAGCAGTTCTTTTTGATGGGTCCAACTGAGTTCTCCCATGAATGCGCTGTACTGAATACGCTGCAGACCGTAATCCAGACAAGCATCAGCAACTTTGGTACGTATGCCATCATGGGTAATATCGTAGATGAGCAGACAACGCACGGCAGTTCACCATCCTGCCACAAATGGCTCGTATCGTTCTCGTTCACCACGCACAAATAGGGCCAGGTGACGTGCCTGGCTTTGAAGAATGAAGCGGAGTGCCTGCCGCTTCTTTTCATAGAGTTCACTACTCTCCAAGCGCTCCAAGACCTTTTCTGCCAGCTTCTTGCGCGTTGCTTCGGTTAAGCGGTGATCTTCATCCTGCTCGATAGCGAAGTGCTTATTGACCAGGCCTATGATCGTGCGATCAACCACTGCCTGGCGAAATTCTTCAATCAGGTCTAGCACGAGGCTTGGTTTTCCTGGTCGATCAGCATGTAGAAAGCCGCCATAGCTATCGAGACCGGCCAGTGTTAGCGCTCGTTCTACCTGGCAATAGAGAATACCATAGCCGTAATTTAATGCCGAGTTAAAGCGATCTATGGCTCCTCGTGTTTCTCGACCAGGCCACTCTAGCTCGGCGGGTATAATGCGGGCAATCGTATTCCAGTAGCGCTGGGCGGCGCGGCCTTCGACCGAGAGGAGCTGTTCACGGATGGCCTCGATCTTCTCACCTGTTAATTGCTCCAGTTCATAGAGATGGTCTCGCATCTCTATTGCCACCAGCATCATTTCTTTGTAGAGCGCCTGGTCGGTTTCTTTGCGATACTTTGCCATGTAACGCAAGAGATTGGCCTGGTTCTCCAGTTTCCCTGTTATAAATGACCTGGCAAGAGCTACACCCCTGGCATCCTCATAGGCCATTAATTGCGCTCTGCGGGTCAAAACGGTCCCGGTAAGTCCAGCCGAGTATAGTCCTGCAATGGCACGCCCCGATTGACTGATAAAATGAATGGGGATACCTTCTTCAACGCAGGTACGAACGACATCACTGGAGATAGAGACACCGCTATCGATGACGATCACCTGATCCAGGTGGATCAGTGGGACTTCTGTCACGGTCTTGTGCTCGTGAGTGACACGTAGTCTCCCCTGGTGCTTCCCTACGAAAAAGCCCCGGCCCTCGACGATCAGTTCCATACTTGCTCCTTTATACTGTGTATTACTAACCATGCATCTATGAGCCAGTATAGAAAAAGATTCCGCAGAGAATACGGAATCTTCCGGTGATTTTTAGAACACAGTATCGACGCTTCGACGAAGTAGATAACAATAACTAATTTTCGATCCTATACCATCCGTTCCCTTTCACTATATTTTTACCAACATGAATGAGTTCCCCCCAGGCCAGCAGTTCACGAAATGGCGCAAGGTCGCCGGTAAAGGTTGCCCGCCCTTGAAAACCGCCGATGGGCGTCGTTTGATGTATGCGCCTGGAATAGCTGCGCAGGTCCTCCCATCGTGTATCATCACGTTCACATTGCACATTTCTTGCGAGCTGGGCCAGCTCTCGCCAACAGCTTGTAGGACTCTGACCTTCTTCATCACCATACTCCCGCTCCAGAGCGGTCAATCTTTCTAGTAGACGCGATATCAAAGGACCAAATGCTGCATGATGCACCAATTTTTCTTTGTACACAATGCGTGTTGGTGTGAGAAAGTCGAGTGTTATCTCTCTGGTTGAAAGTGTTGCCGCTCTTGTTGCTACGTCTGCTGATGTCACTGAGAGAGTCGGAATACCGACCTTTGGTTTCCCTTCTTGATAGACAACTTGCCGTTCAGCACTGATCGGGTTATATGATTCAATCTGCTTGATCCTGAACCTTCCACGTTGCCCGCGATTCTCATCTAACCTGCGCCCCAGGCCTTTTGACTCCAGAGCACTGGCTGCCAGAATGATATATGGGAAAAGCTGCACGATGTTACCAAAGAGCGTGATGCCGAAGGTCAATTTCGCTCCCGGTTCGTAGAGTTTTTTGCCTCCTAGCGGAGGGAGGATCACATAGGGACGGGGAATGTCTCGCCCTCGCTCGTTTTCTTCACGCAGTGGAGCTACCAGGGCGCTCACAGGACACATGGTATGCAGAGGACAGGCTGCGCATGTTAGGGCAGCTTTATTATTGCAAAAGCGTGTCCAGACTGCATCGAAAAAACTCCCCCTCAGTGCAGAACCGCTGTGCTCGTCTAGTTCGAGTGGGCTAACCACCTCTGTGGTAAAAAGGAAATGATGTGAAACCAGAGATCCCATATCACTGCTCCTCCGAGATGCGCTGGTACCAGCTATAGCTCCGGCTGGAACGAATCAGTCGATAGGGCAGTACAACATGACGCAGCACACGCTCTTTACCAACGGTAATGCGCTCAGCGCTATAAATGTTGGCTCGCTGAAACGTTAAACTTCCCCCACAATCATCGAGTACCTGCAGCGTTCCATCATTGTAAAACGGGTGTAAAGCATCTGGTGTTAACTCGATGAACTGGCCGTCAGGCAACTGCTCCATGCGCTGTGGAGGTCCTTCAATCTGTACAAAACCTCCGCGCTTGCCAAAGTAGTTGATGCAAGTGAGTAGGTGATGCAGTTCTGACGGCAAAGGTCTCTCTTCAGACGAAGATGTTAAAGCGAGCTGAAAGGCATCTCGGTAATAGACATACTCACGATAGGCGATTGTAGGCTGCATGGGCCAATGGCCCCGCGCTTGCGCTTCTAGCGCTTTTTGCTCATCTCCCTTGTCCTTCAGTGGACGCTGAATCTTACTGAAACCTTTGATTACCACCAGGTCCATTGGCATTGCAAGGGAGATAGAAAGATCACGCAGGTCAGGAAAAAGACGCTCTCCTTCGGCAAGCCCTAAGGTGCGGATAGCAACATCCAGTAGCGCCATCTTGATCGCATAAGGTGTGGGAGCAAGAAGCGTCTTGCCCCCCGATGAGGTTGCTGCCGCTGGCTTGAGCGAAAAAGGAGCCACGGGCAGGTACTGTGCGACAATCCACATAGTAGACCTCTCTCCGGTAAGTTATCGCCCAGCTGCTAATGCAAACGGGGAGCTCGAGTCGATTAATGTACGCATCTGTGTGGCAAAGTCGCTAATAGTATCGAAAGTACGCATCTTTACACTTTCATCCTGCTCGCCGTTGAGAGCAATTACAATATCTTTCATCTGCTCTCGATATGCGGCATTATCATCACTGCCCCCTATCAATGGACTGATTAACGGAGCAGGTATCACACTAGTGCTGGTGGTAAGCACTCCCTCTAGCGCGACAAGATGAGGAAGCTGTGTTGAGCGCATCGCTCCGTTGAGTTCAATGAAGGTGTAGAGGATGCTCTCCAGCAGTAGAGAAGCACGTTGCTGGCGCTCAGCCTCATCGATAGCGTAGAATTGTTTGATGTCATTGTAGCCGATACGGGCCAGCTCCAGGTGGCAGACAATCGCGTAGATGCCGCTGGACGCCGGACGATGGAAGATACTCTGCCCTAGATTTGCCCCGGTTCTCTGGCCCTCGGCATCCTCAGCACGTTTCTCGGAACTGCGTTCAGCGACATATTTGGCGTGAAAGTAGCTACTTGTACTTACTCTGTCTGGCAGGCCCAGTACCCAGCCAAACTCGGTGATAGATTTGCGTGGCAGTGAACGTTTCTCGGTCACCAGGATACCAGCCACATCATCGATAGCGCAGGTCTGAAGCATCTGATCGATGAAATCAGCATCGCTTACTTTATCGGTTCCGGTGCGCTTGATAAAGTCCTTATCAGCATTAATACGGTTAGCATTAAAATGTTGACAACTCTGACAGAGGGCGAGGTGTTGCCCACGAGCTAGCTGATAATAGTGCTCCATCAGTACATGCTTGAGCATATCTCCAGAGATAGCATTAACATTGTGCAGTTCGCCCTTGTGATCGACGATATCGACCATACGTGTCTGAATCTGATTGCCTTCACCACCTTCGTTGTTGAGACTATGCATGTTGAGTGTGGCACGGGCCGCGATAGAGAGGGATGCGATGGGTGTTTTCATAACTAATGTCCTTCTTTTGTATGGTTATGTTGGTAAAGTAATATCGGTAGGTTTACTCCGCCGTACTCAGGCCGACGACTTCTCCAGGCTTATCCGATGTAGCGTTTGAAGCTCCTTTGAAAGAGTAGCCGAATGCCACAAGCAGAGAGCCAACCAATTCGGAGCCATGGTTATCTACAAGAGCAACAACCTCTTTCAGGTCGTCTTCACTTGTCATGTAGCGAAGGCTACGCGCAACCCGATCTTGTGGCGTAAGTGGACGAATACGGCCAACTTTATTCGCAATATCCTTGACAGCCTTCTCATCCTCTTGCGCAGTCTCTGCATCATACTCGAACAAAAACTGGGAGAGGGCTATGAGAAATTCCTTGTTATAGCGTGCCTTACGCATGAGTTCCTGGCCTAGTCCATAACGAACTTCGTAGGTCCGATCATCAAATTGGCTGCGTCGATACTGCGCGAAGACGGTTGAACGCCGGATAGCATCTGCGATATGCTGGAATCCTTTGCTCTGAATAACCTCTGTCAAATCTCCATTGCTGGTCTGGTCATGCATAATCAATATCTCCAATCCTTTGTAACTTAATTGCCGAATCCAGCGTTTGGGATTTTTTTCGCTTTCACGCTGGCTAATGAGGTAACTGCTATAGGCGGTGGTGAATTTCCAGAATGGCTTTAGACCGTGTCCTGAGAGAAAATCGCGGTAGAAGCGTAAAAGTTCGTACTCTTCGGATCCCTCCTCTCCTTTTACCTTGCTATTACGGATGTGCTGAATGATCTCTAAATGTTCTTCCAGTAATGCTTCGGCCGCCTTCACATTCTCCTGGCTGTCCATATCGTGGAGCCATGCTGGGAGATTGATTGAGGCTATATTCATCGTTGCATAAGCACTGCCCATGTCTTTGTAGAAAGTCACTTCAAAACCGTGAGCGATACTGCTCAGCGACTGTCTGCGCTTGTGATGACGATACAGTGTTTGATAATGCTTTACAAATATCTGTGTGAGACGTAAGGATGCTACAATATCAAGCCTGATCGCAGAGGTAGACCAGAAGACAGCACGGAACTCACGCATCATATATTGTAATTTGTTGAGTTCGATTCTCTTTGGCTGTAGTACATAGATTTTACGGTCTTTACTTTCTTTGATGACGAGCGGTGCGGTTGTATCCATAAAGCCTTTGAATTTCAGTAATTCGAGTATCCAGAAACTCTCCTGGTTCCCGACAGCGAGTTCACTTGCCTTTGTTCGATTTGCTCCTTTGCCTGCCGTAGGATTCACGATTTGGAGTGCGGTGACGCGGACCTTGCCAGGTATTTTCTGTTCTCTTGCTAGATTCTGCCACGTCGTCTCTGCCTCCGTTACATCGTTATCAGGATTGCTAAAGAGCTTGAAGAGTAAGTCTATATGTAACTGTATCTGCTCTTCAGTTAATTCTCTCCAACGCAGTGCGAGCTCATTGAAGCTGCTAGCAATTTTCATCTGACTGATGGCCTGGTAATGAGCTAATCTTGTGTCTGGCTCATCAGGGATAATCTCTTCCAAGCCGGGCTCTCTCCTCAAACGTGCATCTGCAGTTTGCAAATGCGGAGATAGATTTTTCACACGCTCACGATGGCTTTTGCTCTTATCTATTTCTGTATCATAGTTGAAACCATCAAGCTTTTCCCCTTTCCCTTTCTTTCCCTGCTTCTCTCGCTGCTTCTCAGAGTCAAGCGGGAGTAGAACAGGCATATCTCGTAATCGCGGTAAGTTACAGGTATCGATAGGCAAAGGTAAGGTGATCTCATAGTATGGACCTGCATCTTGGATGAAGATTCCATCATCTGTTCCGTATATCTCACGATAAATATAGCCCAGCAGTGAGGCAAAACCAACCGCTAACAACGTATCTGCCGAGGTATTACTTGACTTGGTGATGTAAAAAACCTTTGCTTCCATATATCGTCCTTAGAAAATAATTGAATCTAACTGCTTGCTTAGCAGTCCTCATATGAGTCTCTACTGATCTACAACCTCGTGCATAAGCTTGTAGATCAGCGGGGGCTGTGCTTTTACACTGACAACGGGCTATGCCAGAAGTTGTCTGTGATACAGGAAACCTTTCCAGAAATTCTGCATCTCACTCTTCGTCGCCAATTCTCTGGGGAGACGCTCTCTGCTTCCTTGTCTACAGGGTAAGCCAGTGCTGAGCTAGCATATCCCCAATCAAGGGTTTTCATCAGAGAATAAATTGCATCTTCCACATTCAATGCACGCACTACATGTTCCACATCAGCTTTTCGAGAAACTGATGTGCGCCATAGCTGGACGCGATAACGCATTGATATCTCCCTGCTAGCAATGTATATGGGTATAAACAATCATATTGCTAGTATAGGCAGATCGATATCTCTTGTCAAGTATGCCGACGCATATGCTATACTTAGCACATACGACCCGAATAAGGGTACTGCAAGATATATATTGCAAGCCATGTCTTGTCACATCTACTTCGATCCGTTTCCAGGATACTAATGACAAGACTCCCCCGCTATATCTAGACAAACTTGCCTGCACGTTGATCTGCTAAACGTAATGCACGGACGATGACGAAGTAAAGCCATGTCTCTGGTTCATGTAAACGTCCTTGTTTAGAGCGCGTTATCAGAGCAGGCGTATTTGTGGGTGACAGATCATCTCCCTCCAGTTCGGATGTTTCAAGAAGTGAAAGATCATATATCCATGACGCTTGTTCTTTTGCCCGTTCCAAAGCCTCCTTTACTACTGCTGCTGCATTCTGTTTTAAGCGAATAGAACCATATTCGTGAGCGTCAGGGGTATGGTGATGAGCTATAGCTCCACAAACTGCCCGCAAGAGCATCTCTCTCTTATCATCATCTTCTACGACCAAGCTTGCAGCTATCAATTCCATACCTAGCGCCACACTCTCACAGGCATGATGAGGAGGGCGCTTCAACTTCATCATTGCTCGCAATTTTCGGTGTTCAGGTGAGTTATGATCAAAGTCTGTCTTAGCGAAAAAGTAGGATTGGTCGGGAAGGGAAGGCCAGCCTTGCTCCTTAAAGAGCAGTATCTGCCAATCCCATGCCCATTGTTGCCACTGCTGACCGAGTTTACCGAGGTCGTGACATGCTATAGCTAGTCGGATTGCCTGGTCAATAGTATCAATCGATAATCCAGTCAGTTTTTCCAAACGGCGTATTACATATTGAATGTTTGGCCTGATACTACGATCATAAGCCTCCACCAAACCACTAATATGTTCCTGGTAGCTCTGGTGCTTCAGCGCCTCATATGTTGGCTTACTGCCTTTCTTTTCTGAGAGGATGGCACTTTGGTAGCTATTTGTATCAACTTTTATACTGTCATCTAGCAACATAAACCCTAGTTCATCGTGATAGATAGCGAGTTGGCTGGGCAACACAACCATCAATGCATCTCTTAGGCTAGCAGCAATCGTATCAAACGTACCAGAAGAAGGGATATCGACCCACTTGTACTGCGTCTTCAGTTTGTTATCGGCCTCAGGATCATTCTCTGGTGTGTCATTGACCTGGATAGCTACAGCTTGCTTGCATACCCACGGCAAATCTAATTCGGCTGCTCGTTTCTGCAAAGCCTGCCAATGTCCAGCCAACGAGTCGGGATGGAGTGTAAAACTTTGCCACTTCCAGGGGTCTTCTTTAATGGCTTCATTAGGATGATTGTGAATGAGTATGTGCACCTGTGCTATGTCACGAATAAGCGAAGTTGCAATGCCGCGCTTATATTCGTTTAAGCTCGTAAAGATACTTTTCGTAATATGACCATGATTGCTATCATACCTCTCGAGTAGTGATCTATCTTCCTCAGTATGTACAGCATCTATGAGTACCTGCTCTTCCTTGAAACCAACAATGTGTTTATCTACATCTTGTAATGCTTCCCATGTTTTATCGCAAATGGGTTTGTCATAGGGGCGGCTACTAATTTCTCGTCCTTCTGCATCTCGTGGAGGGTAGACGATTACTTTCCCTTTTTGCTGTGCAAACCGCGCGCAGCGCCCGGCACGCTGAATAAGGCTATTAGCTGGTGCAAGCTCAGTATGCAGTGTTTGCACGGAAATATCTAGCCCAACCTCGACGACTTGGGTTGCTACCACAATAATATTCTTGCCGTAATACGCACCATTCTTCCATCCGTAGCGAATATCACCGTCCCATTTTTTGGAAGCCTGTCCCAATTCATGCAGAATATGGCCTGATCGGAACGTACGATCAGCAGAGGTGAGACGACTATGTAACAAGACTACCTCTATTCCCCGTTTCTCGGCTCGATCCTTCATTTGCCAGTATTTTTCTTGAGCCCGCTGTACTGTGTTGCAGATGACCAATGAGCATCTATCATGACTATCTAAAATAGTCTCCACATCCATACTAGAAGAAGCTATTTCAAATGTGCGTTCTCGACCATTAGAGATGATGTACAAATCCTCATAGGTGATGGGAACAATTTCTGCATCGAGCAATTCTTTCAATTTGTTTAGCAGTGTGGTAGAAAATGTCGCAGTCATAAGGATAAATCGTGTGGTTGATTGCAGAAGGCGCAACATAGACAGTGTTGTTGTACGCGCTCCAAAACAACTTGTATCATTTCGTACCAGAGGGTACAGGTGAAACTCGTCGAAGACAAGATAAGAGCTAACAATTGCGCCGACATTGATGTTTGCCCGACGACCATCAACTCCGTAGGGAATTCCTAAAAAGCTGGCAAGCAGTTGGTCAATCGTACAAAATGTGAGTATTGACTCGAATTGTGGATCGTCTGACTGCTCGCCCGTCTGGATAGAAATAGGATTTCGTTTGAAATATTCGTATGATCTTGCTAATGTAGTTCCTCTCATCTTGTCGATATCAGTAATACGAGTGCGATACTTCTCATAAAACTGGGTTGACAAAACGCGCATGGGCGTAGCATAGAGACAAGTATATGGGAGATTATTAGCACCATGCTCTAGATTTTGTATAAATGGCAAAAGTGCTGCATCTGTTTTACCTGCGCCTGTAGGAGCCTGTAAAATGATATTCTTTCCTCTTGCGATGAGTTTGAGAACCTCATGCTGAAATGGGCGAGGCTGTCGTTTTTCCGCTGGCATAGCTCACTCTCCAAAAAAACTATTGAACAGATCTATATCGGGTTCGTCTAAGGTACTAGATTCCTGAGTCATTATTCTATACATACGTGCTGATCGTCGTACATCACTGATGATCGTTTCCCGCAGTTCCTGTGGAGCCAACACTTCACAATCCGATCCCCAGCCACGTATCCAGTTTTCAATCTCCAGCGTGTCGCCGATTTGTGCCGACCACTCGCACCCCTCTGCCGTATCTGTAATCTGCTGTGATGGGTGCCAGAGTGTTTCTTTGACACGCTTCGTTACCCAATGACTGAAGCGTAATCGTACCTCCACAGGTTCCTCATCCCCATACATCACACCCCAGGCTCTGGAGAGAAGTGCAGGACCATCAAAATCCGCCGGTATCTCAAAAGTTTCTTTCAGCAGTTCTGCATGCTCGATACGTTCCATTTTGTAGGTACGTAGAGCGCCAGGTGGGTTACTATAACCCAAGCCATAGAAGGTGCGCCCGATAGCTGATGGTTCAAGCAGGTAGGGTGAGAATTGGCACTCGAAGGTTCTGCGATGTGGAGGGGTATATACGAATCGCACTTTGCGCCGGGTTGCCCATCCGAGCGCTAAAGACTCGAAAATCACTGACTTATCCTGCTGCCCTTTTTGTCTTTCTCTCGCCAGGTCTACAATCGCTCGTTGATATGGTGCAATTGTGGCTGGCATGCCACTAATAAGCTTACTCAGTGCCGATAGGACATGCTCGTTATGTTCGTCATGAATCTGTGTAAGTAGGCGGGCTGCGAGATAGAGTGCGGTACCCTCCGATAGATTTAACTTCATCGGTAACAACTCAAATTTTGCGCCTTGTGCTAGCTGCCAGTACCAGCCATCTTTATTTACAGGAAGGCGACCAGTGGAGGACAGTTCTGTAAGATACCGGAGAGCAGTATCTTCACTTACTTCCAGTTTTACCGCGATTTCACTGGTACGAAGGCGCTTGCCTGGATTATTCCAGAAGAGCAACTGTATCTGATGTAGCCGGTCAGTTTTATTGTATGCATCCGACGTTGGCATGATTTACACCTCCTGAAAAGCAGTGTACATAAAATTCCCGCAGGGAATGCGGAATCATGCGAAGAATTCTCTAGTTGCTCATAGTTGCACTAAAGTGGATGAAGTGGTGGGAGTAATCACCCATAAGATATCCTTCCTCATCTCTACTTTAACCCCGCATTAGAAGGAATAGAAAACCATTGGGTAGACCATGCGATTATAAACTCTTGCAAGTTCATTTACAAAAAGAATAGGCTATTTGGATGTGCTATTCTCATAGAGTGGAACATGAGAAATGCAACCTGGGTTTTTCACAGGTGAGGCGATGCTTCAAGTCAGGTGGGGCCTCTATGTAAGGAGGGTTATGAGCGCCTGCCAGATTGTAGTTGGTTTCTCTATTGACAATATACTAGCTGAGCCTTACACTTCAACGTAGGAGCAAGCGCTCTCTGAATGCTCTACCGGCGCCACT
>WNFJ01211769.1_pt1 | contig 16738 bp, 21 predicted proteins | sample 5400461 | NCBI WGS metagenome assembly WNFJ01 (sample SAMN13153349, study PRJNA577476) | soil metagenome | isolation source: 115 cm saprolite on Douglas fir-dominated hillslope | place: USA:California | collected 2013-09-17 | reverse complement strand
GCTATGGGCTGTTCTTTTGTGTGTCGGAGGATCCGCGGCCTGTACCTGACTGTCCAGGTACGGCTGTCGATGCCCGCAAGGTGGCGGGGATGGATGGGAATCGAACCCACCCAGGACGCCTCAACAGCGCCCCGCAGACGGTTTTGAAGACCGCCCTGTTCTCGATTGGGTTACGGGGTCTCAGGTAGTCACCATGAGGAGGCCGGTCGCGTCAGGTTTCACTTTTAACTCGCGGAGGGAGCGTATGACCTTCTCTGCGTGGCGGAGCTCCTTGGCATCGTAAGTGCTCGTGATTCCGATGGTCGCCATTCCAGCCGCAAACGCGGCACGGAGGCCGGCTGGACTGTCCTCTATCGCAAGGCAGCCGGAAGGCAACACCTGCAAGCGTTTCGCAGCCAGTCGATAACCAGCGGGATCAGGTTTTCCACGTGGCGTGTCTTCTGCGCTGACCAACACGTGCGGAATTGGCAGGCCAGCCATAGCGAGGTGGCGCAACGCCAACTCACGCCTGGCCGACGTGACGATGGCCCAGTTGGCCGCCGGCAAAAGAGCGATGAGCTCTCGGCTTCCTTCGAATGCGGCCACGTTGGTTTCGACGGTTGCCTGACGCGCCGCGATGGCGCTCGCTTCGGTTGTGGCATCCAGTGTTGGCGTGAACTTCCGAATCAGTTCTGACGCGGTCAGGTGGATTTGCGAGAGCACGGCCTGTGCGGGGACGCCGTGTGCGATCGCCCACTCGGCCCAGGCGCTGCGAATTGCGGGCATGGTATTGACGAGCACACCATCGAGGTCGAACACGATGGCGCGGACGCGGACGTGACCCGGCTCGAGGCTCGTCAACTCCGTGGTGTGATTTTCGACCTTGACGGGGTACTCGCGATCTCAGAACCGCTCCTTGCCGAGGCGGCCGTGGAGTTCTTCGCGGAGAAGGGCCATGCCGTTGACCCAAACGAATTCAGACCGTTTATTGGTATGGGCGAGGATCGTTACATCGGGGGAGTAGCCGAGGCGCGCGGCTTCAGGCTTGACCCAGAGCGAGACAAGGCTCGACTCTACGAGATCTATTTTCGGGTCATCCGGAATCGGCTGCAGCCGCTTGATGGAGCTGTTGAATTCGTCAATACATGCCGTGATCGGGGCTGGAAAGTCGCCGTGGCTTCGGGCGCCGACCGGGTGAAGGTGGTGGCCAACTTGCGCGAGATCGGTTTGCCTGAGAGCTTGTTTGACGCTGTGGTCGACGGGAACCAGGTCATCCGCAAGAAGCCGGCGCCGGATATCTTCCTAGAGGCTTGTGGCAGGGTCCGTTTGCACCCGTCGGCTTGTCTTGTTGTCGAGGACGCGGTGAATGGCGTGGCGGCCGCCAAGTCTGCCGGTGCCAGATGCCTGGCAATCAGTACTACTTTTGGCGCAGATGAACTCGCCCGCGCGGACTGGATCGCGCCCGATCTCGCCCATGTCCTAGCCGAGGCTCTCACCTGGTGAGCGCTCGTTCGCAGGAGGGGGAGTTGGCGGGGATGGATGGGAATCGAACCCACCCAGGACGCCTCAACAGCGCCCCGCAGACGGTTTTGAAGACCGCGGGTCTGGTGTCCGCCGGCATCCCTTGGCGTGCGCCTTAGTTTGGACATCGTCGTCGAAATTCCGCAGATATCCGCCAGCGACCGCCGTTGTCCGTCGACTTGGCTGTCTTCTTGGCTGTCATCCAAAAGGACGTCGACGTCGAGGCTGGTCCGATTTTGAGTCGGCCCCACGGTAAGAAGCATGGTCGAGCTGATGCCTCCAAAGCAGATCACGCCGACCGCCAATATCCCGACTCCTTGCGTGATGCACTGAGTGCCGGATCAATTCGACCGTGCCGCTGCTCTTGGGGTCTGGATTAATGACCACCTTCTATTCGTGTAGGGACCCCTAACGGAGCGCTATCAGTGCATCGTCTGTTGGCGACGCATAGCCAGCACGATAGGGTTGCCCAACCGTCGATTGATCTCATACGAGTTTGTGTGCCCCTCAAGCGGATCAGGGCGAGGACGTCGCCGGCGGTGTCGGTACGGGTGAAAGAAGCCGAACCGACGCTGGATTCGCCGTGACCGCGGAGGTCCGCGGCCGCCGGTATCCGGCGGCAACCAGCTGGGGCGGCAAGAAGCGATAGGCGTTCCGGCGGTTCCCCATGCCCGGCGACCGCACGAGCAGTGGCCCATCGCCGGTCACGTCGTACGCGATCCGCCCGCCTTCGACGTTAAGAAACTCGGTCATGAGGGCATGACCGCATGCCGGGTCGTTTTGGCGAGCAAGGCTGCAGCAAGGCCACTCCCGGCCAGCCGCGCTACATTTCCGGGCGAGAAAAACTCCTCGGGCGGTACGACGCCCGCGAAGACGCCCAGGAAGCGGTCGATCTCTTCCTGTTGTCCAGGCAGGGACCGCAGGAGAAGCTGTTCGAGGAAGCGAGGTTGGCGGTAAGTGGCAAGCCGCATTGTCAGGTTGTACATCGGCGTGATAGCCGCATCTCGACCCCGCCAATGTTTGGCCAGCGCGGCCTCCAGTGAACCGCTTCCCCGGAGACCCTCGGCGATCGCATCGGCGAGCAGCTCGGCGTCCTTCAAGGCATTGCCGATTCCCTGCGCACTGACGGGGTCCATCACCACCCCCGCGTCGCCGACCAACGCCCAACCAGGGCCGTTCGGCACCCTAAAGCAGTTGGGCAGATCTGGAGTCGTGCGGAGTCGCTCCACAAGGACCGACTCGCGAATCCGCTGGCCGAGGTCACCACACCGCTCGAGGGCGCGTCGGTAGCTGCCTTCGATATCGCCCCGGAAGCACTGGAACTGCGCGATCGGAATGGCGATGAAGACGACGCTGAGGTCGTCGTTGGTCGGGAACGCGGCTGCGGCAAGTCCAGGCCGCTGATAGAGCTCGCCCCGCTCGAGCTTCAAGCCGGACCAATAGCCATAGCAGGCGAGCGACGCAGAAGGGCGTACACGATATGCCTCGGCGCCGACCGTGCGCGCGACGAGCGAATGCTTGCCGTCCGCCCCGACGACGAGCCGAGCCGTCTCCCTGACTGGGATCCTTCCTGCTTCCATGCCCACGATCCCCGTCACGGCTCCGTCTGACACCGTCAACTCTTTGACCTGGACGTGCTCGCGGACCTCAGCACCTGCCTCACGGGCGCTATTCACCAACAGTGCGTCGAGCAGCGTTCGGCGCGGGCTGTACAGAGCGTCCACGCCGTCCTCGGCCGGGAAGCAACCCTCGAGCACTACTTGGTTCGAATCGAATCTGACCTTTCGAGTCGGAGGTGTCCCGGCGGCGGTCAGTCGGTCAAGCAAGCCCCAGCGCGCAAGCTTCGCCACGCCCGGCACCTGCAGCTGGTGGGACGACAACGTGTCGCTCGGAAAGGCCGCCTGGTCAACAGCCAGCACCCGAAGGCCCCTCCGGGCGAGGAGCATGGCGGTCGCAGCACCCGCCACGCGGGCACCGACAACGATCACGTCCCAGGTTGCGGCGGCTGCCATGTGAGAGCACAATACATACAAGCAGTATGTATGTCAACTGGAAACGGGTGCGACGAGACCGTCAATAAGGGTCAGGAGCGCGGGCTCAACCTCTGCCCGCACTGTATCGCGATCACTCGAGTTGGCGATAAGCATTCCCGCCTCGCCGATAGCGGCCCGCAAAAGGTGAGCGAGCGGTTTGGCTGGCTGCACGGTAATGGCTCCCGCCGCCATCGCGGCCTGGAGGCCGGTAGTGACCAGCCCAAGTCCGTACCTTTCGTCGACGGCCCGCCACTCAGCCCAACCGACAACGGTCGGGGCTTCGATCAGCGCGATCCTTCCATAGGCCGGCTCAGCGGACTTATCGAGGAATGCGCGTGCGCCCGCGCGGAAGAGCTCCATCGGCTGCGTCACGGAAGTCTGGGCCAACTGTGCCCGGACAAATCCGGCCATCTCCGCTTCCACCTCAACGTGAACCGCACGAAACAGATCCCTCTTGTCGCGGAAGTGGTGATAGAGGGCGCCCCTCGTGACCCTCGCTCTCTTCACAATCTCTTCGGTGCCGACCGCGGCAAAGCCGCGCTTAGCGAAGAGCGCTCGTGCCGTCGCGATCAGGCGCCGTCTTGTCGCAGTGGATCGCTCGGCTTTGGTGAATGCCACGATGGCAGCTTAGATACAAGCTGTCTGTACTTCAAGTCAATCGGAGGAGCTCAGCTTCATGAATAGCACTCCCGGCAAATGCTCCGTCGTGGTCGCTTGTCTCGGCTCAAGCAGCGCTGCTGGCGTTTCCTATTTCCGCTTCCGGGGTCGCAGTCGGGGCCACCAACCAGGCACGGCCTGGCGATACTCTAGGTACTCACCACCGAAGCGCTCCAACAGGGTCGGCTCTTCGAACCAGCGCACGAAGGCAGCCATGATCAGGCCGACCACGGCCCCGTATAGCAGCAGGACGAGCTGGCCGAGAAGGAACGCCTGCCCTGCGATCGCCGCGACGACGGCGATGTACATGGGGTTGCGAACGTGGCGGTAAAGGCCTCCGATTACCAGTTGTCGAGTCGGGGCAACCGGGGCTGGCGTACCGACCCCTTCGATCGCGAAACGGGCGAAAGCACTAATCAGGACCAGCGCCGCACAAGAGGTGAGTACCGCTCCAAGCACTCGGACTGGGCCCCAGACCGGAAGAGGGGTCTCTACGCGCCAGCCAGGCAGCCACCAAGGAATCAGTCCGGCCACAACGCCTGGTGCCACGCCGAAGAACATGGCGCTGCCTGCGGCCGCCACCAGGCGGGCTTTGCGCTCCATGTGGAATTCGAGCCTACAACTAGGTACCCTATCTATCGAGGAAGCGGATCTTCAGGCTTCTTCAGAGGGTTGGCAGCCTGTAGAAGCACCCCCGCCGGCACAGGCCTGGCCCCGCCTGCATGAAAGCCTACGAACTGCGCGCCTGTGGAGATACATCATTGCCGCCTCCCGATCGCGCAGCCCCGATGATCGACGCCACGGCTTCGCCGATTCGCCTGGCCGCCGACGCCTCATCAGGCTGACCGGCGTCGAGCCAGGCGATGACGGCCTCGACAGCCACCGTGGGCACGAGGGACGATGCCCAGCGCGCCCAGGCCGGGTCGGGCACCATCGAAACCAGGTATCGATGCGTGACGGCAAACATCTTTGCGCGCAGATCGTTCGTCTCAGCACGGAACTCCGGCTCTCGTGAGGCGTGATGAAAGAGCAGACGGAAGGCCGACGGATCGGCGGCGGCGGCAGCGACCAGGCCGTCGAGGCTGCTGTCATTGAACTCGGGCGACCCCGTGACGGTGGTCAGCCGATCCTCGGCGCGGTGCAGCACCGCCCTGTAGAGATCCGCCTTCGACTCAAAGTGTCGATACAGGATGACGCGGCCGACGCCTGCCTCCGTGGCGATGTCCTCGAGATTGGTGGCGGCAAAGCCCGCCCGGGCGAACGCGCGCGTAGCGGCAACCAGGATTTGCTCCCGGCGCTGAGCGCGTGGAAGCAGCCGCCGCTTGCGACTGCCCACATGCGCTGAGCCATACGAGCGCCCTCGAGCTGTAGTACCCCCCTTCGGCCCGGTCGTGGCCATCCTCAGTTTCTTTCGTAGAGCAGGCAAGGCACTCCACAGAGTACACTGTCTACTGCGTAGTAGACACTACTGAGTGTCAGCGTCATCGTAGACAACATTTCGGGTTGGAGGGTGCATGGGACGAATCGTGTCCATGCCGGTTCGTCACCCTTGGCTGACGATCATCGGCTGGCTCTGCGTCGTGGCGCTGGCGAACGTGGGAGCAAGGATCGTCCACACGCCGGCCTCAAGCGGGTCCTTCCTGCCGAGCATCACCGAGAGTCAACGCGCCGCCGCGCTCGATGCGGCGAAGTTCACGGGCGGGCATCAGAGCACGCAGCTCGTGATCGTGGACTCGAACGGATTGACGGCCTCCGACCAGGTCCTCGCTGGGGAGCTCAGCGACTGGCTCGAGGGCCAGCGGAAGACAGCGGATATCCTCTCCGTCGGCCCAGCCTATCCGAGCCCCGATGGCAAGGCGCTGGTCATGCAGGTCACCTTCGGATCCACTGGTCCCGCACCTGATGCGCCGGACCCCAGGATCGCCGCAATCGAGGAGCACCTGGCCAGACTACAGCTCCCCGCCAACATGAGCGTCGGGCTGACCGGCGACCTGGCGATCAGCCACGACGTCAATGCGGGCATTCTCGGCAGCGGTTCATCGGGTCGCTCTGACGTGCTCAAGGCGGTCAGCATCTTGATCATCGTCGTCGTCTTGGCGCTGGTCTACCGGGCGCCCCTGCCGGTGCTGGTTCCTCTCGGCTCGATCGGGTTGGTGCTGGCCATCAGCTCGCCGCTGTTGGAGATCGCTGCGGCCACGCTGGGCCTCCCTCTGAGCAGCAACAGCCTTCCCTTCGTCTTCGCGGTCATCCTGGGCGCTGGGACCAACTATGGGCTGTTCCTGATTTCCCGTTACCGGGAGGAACTGCGCCGCGGCGCTGAGCGCGTGGCATCGCTCGATGCGGCGGCTCGCGGGGTCGGCCCAGCCATCACGTCGAGCGCGGCCACGGTGGCACTCGGAACGGCCGCTATGGGATTCACCTCCCTTGGCTTCTTCCGGACACTCGGGCCGGCGGTCGCCATCTCGATCGTGGTGATGCTCGCCGCCGGGCTCACGCTCACGCCAGCCCTCATCGCAATAACGAAAGGTGCGTTCTTCTGGCCGCGCTGGCCAAGGCCCGCGCGCTCGGCCGCCGATGTCGCCAGCCCTCTCTGGTGTAGAGTCGGGGCTCTCGTCACCGCACGGCCGGCGGCGGTCCTCGTTGTCGTCTTATCGCTTCTGGCCCCGCCCATACTTGCCCTGTCTGGGCTCGAGGTCTCCGTTGACACCCTCGGCGAGCTCCCGGGCGGCTCCCCCTCGTTGACTGGTTACCACCTCATCCAGGCCCATTTCCCGGTACAGAACCAGGCTGCATCGGTCTTCATTACGACCGATTGGTCACCGCTCCAGTCCGAAGCAACGCCAATCCGCTGTCTCCAAGAAGCTCTGAGACTCGTGCCAGGGGTTGCATCTGTGAGCGATCCAGCCTTCGCTTCTGACGGCAGCACGGCCAAGTTCCAACTCGGACTCCGCGACGAGCCTTCGAGCGAACAGGCGTCCGCGACCCTTACCGCCGCCGAAGCGGCGGCGACACGCTCGCTCGCGATCAGCCACCTCGACCACGCCCAAGTCCTCGCTGGCGGCGAAGTTGCTGTCGATCGAGACCTGCGACAGCTACTGGTTCAGGACCTCGTCCGCGTGATTCTGCTCGTCGGCATATCCATCTATCTCGTAATCGCAATCCTGCTCCGCAATCTCTTGGCCCCGTTCTATCTTCTGGCCAGCGTGGGTCTCTCAACGGCCGCTGCCATCGGAGGGGTGGGTCTCTTGTATCGGGAGTTTGCCAATCAGCCCCTGTACTGGGCGGTCCCGGTCTTCGCCTTCGTGTTCCTCGTTGCCCTCGGCGAGGACTTCAACATCTATCTGGTATCACGACTGCGCGAGCAGCTCTCCGAGTCCGACCGCCCTGCCCGAGTCGAGCGTGCCATCGCGCTCACCGGTGGAGTGATCTCGTCAGCGGGCCTCGTGATGGCCGCCGCCTTCTTTCTCTTCCTCGGCAACCCCGTGCCGCTAGTCCAGCAGCTCGGAGCGGTCGTAGTCGTCGGCCTCCTACTCGACACGTTTGTGGTCCGACCGTTCCTTGTGCCCGCCGTGGTTCAGCTGCTGGGAGGCCGGAGCGGGATCTCGAGCTTGCCTGAGGCAAAGTTTGGTGGACCCATCGGATAGCTCCGGAGGAGGACAAGGCTCTCAATAGGAATCGATTATCGGCAGCTCGGCTTCGCGCTGTTGATCACACGAGAACCGGGGCTTATCGCAAGCAACAACCGCCAATTGCTCGGCTCCCGCGCCATTATCAGAAGCAATCACCAATCTCGTGCTGATGGGCGGATCTTCGGCCCCGCGCCCACATAGAAGAAGACGCGCGCGAGAGAGATGCGTGGGGCTCCGCAAACGGTTCAGAAAACCGTTGGCGGTCAGAAGACCGGTCTAAGGCAAGCGCCAACTTCTCAAAGCGTCAGATCGTCTGCGTCTCGCTTCTTGGCTGTCATTGGCTGTCATTCGCCTATCCCGGCGGACGCTGGCGAATGAGAGTGAACTTGAACGGACCTCTACGGACGACCGCAAACGGTTTTGAAGACCGCGTTTCTGGCATCCGCCCCCGTCCGCCGCCGTCCGCTCGAGATCGAACCGCCAGATCAGGGGTCCGCTGAGGTCCGCGAGCATTCGCCTCAGTTCGCGAAGTTGGCTGTCATCTTGGCTGTCAGCCCAGCACAGGCTTGCAAGAAGTCATCGCCGCAGTCAGCCGAATAGGAGGACGACATCGAGGTGGTGGCGGAGCTCGACCGCGGCGACGCCATCGTCGAGAAATGAGTATGCATGCGAGGACGGCGATAGCAGCTGACTGCCAAACGCTGGTTTAGCGCGGGCTCAGCCAACTTGATATTCGCGATCGCCAACAGGTCTTTCAAGTGTCCGCCGGCATCGCACTCTGTGCCGGATTCGCAGGCACCTCCAGCTGCTCCCTCAAATCCACCAACCTCTCACCCAATAGAACCGCTTGGTGTTGCCCTAGACCTCCCCAGCGCGCTCCCAAGAGTGCCGAAGCATACGGAAGGATCAAGTTGTCTGTGGCTCGGACCTCAACAGACCCGTTGTGGTCCCGGATCTGGCATATCATGACCAACCGACTGGGGCCCATCTGACTCGCAGTGACCAGCCGATAGGGCCGGTGCGCCTCGACTAGCAGCACGGTCTGCTCGGCAGTCCCGCCGTATGGCTGCTTCACCCTCCACCGCCAGCGGTTGCCGGCGAGCGCCTCACTCGACAGGACCCGCGGATTGCGGGCGGCCCGAGCCGAAATGTCAACAAGGGCTGAGTAGACAGTATCTGGCGATCTGCTGATGCTGATGCACTCGGACACTTGGACGGCACGCAACGGCGGGACTATCCAAACTAGAGACCACACAACGGCCGCCAACAGAAGGGCCGCTCCGTCTGCTGATCCGAGAGATCCCCCAAGGCCGGTGGTCAGGATGAGAGCTCCGAGCGCGAAGGCGAACACCTTCCAACCTATTGCCGTCAGCCACCTCTGGACCCAGAGCAAACTGAGGCCGCCATTGGCCGGCAGCAGCATCGCCGCGAACTCGAGTACGAACCCCGCGACTGCCGTCTCAAGTAGGCCCACTTCTGATTCCCGGGGCGCCAGCAATATGGCAGCCGCGACTAGCGCGATTCCGGCCGGAATGACGCTAGGTACCGCATTGAATACGGAATCGTCGCGGTGAGGACCCACATCGCGATGAACGCCTCGTGGGCGGTCCTTGAGCTCGTCCTTAAAGAGAGCAACGCGGTGGCGACGAGCAACAAACAGAGTCCGCCCGCCAGGAGCCTAGCCGACCATTGCTCCCGACTAATCCACCGAACCACCGCGGCTCCAGATCGAATCGAGTCGTTTCGAGTAATAGACCCGGGTTCGTACGGTGTAAGCGCGCTCGACGAGATCGCGCACGAACTGGACCTCGGTGACGTCCGGTCGGCGAATCATTCCTAGTCCAGCACTTCGTACATTGCAAACTCAAGACGCGGGGGCGGCGCGACTCCGCTGCCAAGCCCTCCGGGCGAGGTAAACGCCGCCAACTACCGGCAGAACGAGCTCGAGGCCAAGCATCGCATCAGTGAGCAAGGTGGCGACCATTAGCGTGAGGTTGGCCTGTTCGAGTGGAGGGCATTGGGGTAGCTGGTCACTAGCGTAGGTCGAGTCAGTGGTGCAGGTCCAAGTCGACACGCCGGACAACAGCCACCAGAGTTGGATCGCCACTAGTGCATAGCCGCCCGGAAGCACCAGCATGCCGATCAGTTTCTCCCTAGTCGACCACACACGCGAGACCCAGAGTAGGACCACGCCGACTGGCCAAAAGAATATGAGTCCAACCATGGCCAGGACCTCCAACCACCCGGCACGCGCGTAGGTCTCTCCGCTTGGGCTGCCTTCCACCTAGACATTGATGAGAAATGGACTAGTGCAGGCGCCGAGATCGCTAGTGCCGTAGCCGACTGGCGAAACGGACGCGATGTTGGTCACGTTGCAAATGCACCCGGAATGTCCGACATACGACATGGTCGTCGCGAGCCCCCTGCTTGCTTGAATCGTGCTCACAAGTTAACTCCAGGGATCGCCATACGAGTAGGTCCAATCAAGCAGCCCAAACCCAGACCAATCATCCCTTGGATCTTGTTCTACCTTCGGTTTGAACTCACTCGTTTGACAGCGTTCCCGCCGTGGAGTCAGGGGCAAATCTGAGTTCGCGAACTGCTTGCATCACACGCTCGCGAGTTCTGCTCGAGGGTTGTTGATCACGCGGGATACAGAGGCTGAGGGGGCGGCAAAAGTCGATCAGGATCGTGCACAGGGGGGTGCGGTGTGGACGATCGTGGTTGTAGTAGCGCTCGGACCTTTCGCCAAGAGTGCCTAGACCACATCATCGTCCTGAATGAGCGGCATCTGCATTGCATCGGCGCTGACGTCTTCGCCGCGAGTCACGGGCGGGCACGGTAGATACAACGTGTTGGGCTTCGCCCTGTCCAGGACACCGGCCGTGACCTGTAGCGGCCCAAATAGACGGTGAATATTCTCCCGATTCAGGCCGGCCTCGCCTGAGGGCCAGCAATCCGTATACACGATGTCTGCGCTATTCATTGCTTCGGCCAAGTCGTGAGACCAATGGAACTCGCCGGCCGGGCTCGGAACCAAGGAAACCAACAGGCAGGGCCACCAAGGCCGCTATCGCAACGATGATGCAGAGGCTGTGCGCTAACAGGCTTGGAAAGACCGCCCACCCCATCGCCGACACGATCAAAAGCACGATTCCAACCACTACGAGCAGCCATCTATCCAAAAGAGAGGGTCGAATCACGAATCGGTCTTCTCCCAAGGTTTTCGCCATGCTTTCACGCTCTGGGATAGAAGAGATCAGTGTCTCGACAGGTCCATCGCCTTACTCTCCGGAATCTCTAACTTCAGCGCAGCACCGGTTTGGAGTGGCTGCTGCCACGCCTTCTCAATGGAAATCCCACTCATCTGGTGGAGCAATACAGCCAAGGGTCCCCTGTGGCCGACGACCGCTGCAACATGGCACCCGTTCAGCAAGACGCGAAACTGAGCCACGCGCAATTCGAGCGCCTCGAATCGCTCGCCAAAGCCGCTCGGCACGCGACGCAGGTCCCTCTCCCATGCCTCGGCCTCTTCAGCCTCCTCGCTCCAGAGCTCTGAAAGCGATCGCCCTTCCCACACGCCAAAGTGGATCTCGCGCAACTCAGGGCACACATGCACCGGAAGCCCGTGGACGACCGCGATCCGCTGAGCAGTCAACCGGGCCCGAGCAAGGTCGCTCGAGAAGACTCGTTGCAGAGGTTCGGCCTCAAGTTGTTTTGCCAACTGCGCGACCTGGCGCCATCCCAACTTGCTTAGCGGCGGGTCACCATGACCGACCGCTACGCCACGAGGCACCTGTGCTTCACCATNACCAGCCATATCGTCGTCACGCTTGTCGGGCAGAGCCCTCGATAATTGCGCCCAAACCGGCGACCGCCGTTACACGGTCTTCATCTCGCCCGCTTTGGAGCGTTACGTCCGAGCGGATTGTCAGCAGATCGCAATCGAATTCGATGTTGACGGCCAAGGGTCTGATGGCAATCAACGATGAGCCCCGAACACGATCAGCACACCGAGTTGGGTCAGCTCGGCCGTCGTCCCGTACACGTCCCCGGTCGCCCCGCCGATGCGCAAACGCGCGATTGTTCGTATCCCGAGGACAATCGTCGCGGCAACCAAGACTGAAACAAGAGCAGGTCGCCAAGCCAGCAGGCAGACGATCGTGGTGAGCGCGGAACCTAGCAGCACATCGAAAGACCTGTGAGCACCCACGGCGGCGAGGCCGAGCCCCGTGTCTCGAACATAAGGCAACGTCGCGATCATCATCAACATCGCCCAACGTGAAATCGCACCCGCGATCACCAACGCGACGATCGCCTGGGATGGCGGGATCGACGCCAGGGCGGCGACATCTCCGATCACGACCAGGATCACGGCGACGAGGCCGAACGATCCGACGCGGGGGTCGCGCATAACCTCGAGCCGCCGCGCGACATCTTTTCCGCCGAACAGACCGTCCACGGCATCGGCGACACCGTCCAGGTGGAGCGCTCCTGTAAGAACCGCCAGCACCGCGGTTGCCGCCACCGCGGCGATCAGCGGCGTGGTCAGTGCAGCGACCATAACAAAGCAAACCCCCGCGACCAGACCGAGCAGCGCGCCGATGGCGGGAAAGTAGGCGCGGCCGAGACGTTCGCCCGGATGGCCCGCAGCGGCGGCGAGGGGCACGACCGTTAAGAAAGCGACTGCTGATCTGAAGGAGCGGAGGCTCATTCCGCAGCCAACGCGTCGGCGACCGACGGCACAGGCAACGCCCGGCCCGCTACCATCAACAGGGTTCGCGAAGCCGCCGTGGCAAAGATCACGTTCACGCTCCCAAGCGTGTCTCCGAAGAGCCGGGCGAGCTCGTTCGCAGGCACGATCCCGAGGCCAACCTCGTTGCTAACTACCACCGCCGGACGCTCCCGCAATAGGTCGGCAACGCGGCGCGCTTCGGCCAGGACGTCACGGCCGGTGCGCCCGTGGCCAAGCAGATTGGAAACCCACAGCGTCAGGCAGTCGATGACCATGTAGTCCGCCGGCGGCGCGGATCCGACTGCTGAGTGAAGGTCGAGCGGCGCCTCGACGGTCGTCCATTCCGTCGGACGTTGAGCCCGATGCCGTTCGATGCGTTCGGCCATCTCGGCGTCACCAGCTTCGGCCGTGGCGATGACCCTCACCGGTGCGCCCGCGCCGGCTGCCAAGCGCACGGCCGTGTCCGACTTTCCGCTCCGCGCCCCTCCCAGGAGCAGGATCACGAGCTAGGCGCTGCCCGGTTCGATTGGCGCGCGCTCAATCCCGGTCTCGTCGAAGCGGCCCATCTCCGCGTGGAGGCGGGCGGCAAGCCCGATCAAAGGCAGGGCCAACGCAGCTCCGCTACCTTCGCCCAGACGAAGGCGCAGATCAAGCAGCGGCTCCAAGCCGAGCTCGGTCAGCACGTGCGCGTGGGCCGGTTCGGCTGAACGGTGGCCTGCGATAAGGTAGTCACGGACGGCAGGCCGCAGCCGGCATGCGACCAGGGCCGCGACACCAGTCGCAAAGCCGTCGAGAAGAATCAGCCGACGGGACGCTGCGCCTGCCAGCATCGCCCCGACGAGGGCCGTGAACTCGTGTCCGCCCAGTCGGCGCAGGCATTCGAGCGGCTCAGCCCGACTTACCGAATTGGCTCGGAGCGCGGCTGCGACGGTCGCCCGCTTTCGCTCCAGACCCTGCGCGTCCAGCCCCGTTCCCCGCCCGCAGACGGCCTCGGGTGACAAGCCGGTGAGAGCGGCGAGGAGGGCCGCCGCAACGGTCGTGTTGCCGATACCGATCTCGCCGAGAACGATCACATCGCTCCGCTCCGCGAGAGCCGCAGCCAACGAGTGCCCAGCGGCGATGCCGGTTCTCAGTTGCTCCGGAGTCATCCCGGGGCCGAGCGCGATGTCCGCACTTCCCGCCGCCACCCGATAACTTGCCACTCCGGGCCGGCTCTCACCGGTCAGGCCAACATCGGCGATGACAAGCTGTGCGCCGAGGACCCTTGCAAGTACGCCGATGGCGGTTTCGCCGCGTGCCGCCGCCTCCGCGACCTGTCCGCCAACCCGTACCGGGTAGAGGCTGACCGAGTGGTGGGCCACACCATGGTCGGCCGCGAAGACCAGGATGCGCTCCCGTCGCCATAGCCCATCGTTCAATCAGCGTTTCGAGGCCGCCGAGGCTGCCCGCCGGTTTCACCAGTTCATCAGATGCGTCGCGGGTGCGGATGGCGGCCGCAGCGTCGCCCGGCATGACTGGGCCGGCGTACGTATTCCACCAATCCGGCAGCTCAGTCGGGCCCGGCGATTGGCCGGCAAGGGTCTGCTCTCCGTTCAGCGGGGCGAGGTACGGCTCGCCCCAATGCTCTGAGAAGACATATCCCTCCACGGCACGTCTGCGCTCCCAGCCTGCCGCCTCCAAACCGGGCCGGGTGGGCCGTTCGTCCGGATAGCCGACGCACAGCCAGGCGACGGGAACGACGCTCACGGGCACATGAAGCAGGGCGCGGACATCCTCAGGTCGATAGAAGGAGACCCACCCGACGCCGACACCCTCGGCGCGCGCGGCAAGCCAGAGGTTCTGGATCGCCAGGCACGTGCTGTACAGGTCGGTGTCGCGGATCGTGTAACGGCCCAGAACTTCGCCTCGGCCACCGTCGCGATCGCAGCAGACGCAGATGCTCAGGGGGGCTTCCCGGATGCCTTCGATCTTCAAGTCGAGGTACTGGCGAGCTCGCTCGTCGAAAAGCTCCGACTGGACCAGCCTCTCCCGAGCGGCGATCGCCTGCATCGCCGCCTTCGTCTGCTCGCTCCGGACGAGGACGAAACGCCAGGGTTGCATGAGGCCAACCGAAGGCGCTTGGTTGGCGGCTTCGAGCAACCGGCGTACGAGCTTGTCCGGAATCGGGTCCGGACGGAAGCGCCGGATGTCTCGGCGCTCGGCGATCACGCGCATGACAGCCGCGAGGTCGTCGTCATCGAAGCGCCAACTTGTTGGATCGTCGCGGCGTTCTCGGGCACGCGAGTTATCGAAGCCTGCTGGTAGGCTGGGTCGCTCGAAGCGGTCTCTGGAGCCCAACGCTGACCTCAGAAATCGAGGCCGCGGCGGGCGCGGATGCCGCGGTCGTACGCATGCCGCACCTTGACCATCTCCGTCACGGTGTCGGCCACCTCGATCAGCGCCGCCGGGGCGTCCCGACCGGTAGCGATCACGTTGACCCGGTCCGGTCTCGTCCGGATCGCCTCGATCACTGAGGCAGTGTCGACCCAGCCCCAGTTCATCGGATAGGTAATCTCGTCCAGCACGACCAGTTGGTACTCGCCGCCGGCAATCGCCGCAGCAGCAAGCTGCCATGCAGCGACCGCCCGTCCTTCACTCTTGTCGAGATCGGGCGACTCCCACGTGAAACCATCACCACCCTTCAGCCAGTCGACGCCGAGTTGGCGTGCGACCTTCTCTTCGCCGACCTTCCACTTGTCCGACTTGATGAACTGGATCATGCAGACGCGCCAATCACGGGCCACCGCACGCATGATCACGCCGAATGCAGCGGTCGATTTCCCCTTGCCATCTCCGGTGTTGACCAGAACCAGCGACCGCGGATTGAACTCAGGCGCAGGCGGCCGCTCCGGCGGAGCGATGCCGGGTTTGTATGCCTCGTTCATCGGATGCCCGCCTGGCAAAGCAGATACGGAACATCCACGTTCTCTTCGATGGCGTCCGCAAGCTCGTCGAAAACCTGGTCCAGCGTACGGTGCGGGCGTCCGTGAAACAGGGCCACGAGTATGCCCGGCTCCTCGAACATTCCATGGATGTAGATTCCAAGCACGGAACCGTTGATGAATCCAAGCCCGCCGGGAAGGGCTTCATCGACGGTAGCCGTCGACGTGCTTCGGCCATGCCGGATCTGGTAGCCCGCAACAAGTTTCCCGCTCAAAACAGCCCATGGGCCAGACAGAGGCTGGAACCGAGTCGAGATCCGATCCGTGTGCTTCGTGGCGGTGAACGTCGTGCGCAGCGGTAAGAGACCCAGTCCGACGCCGGTACCGTCGACGCCAGCTTCGTCTTCGACCCGCTGCCCCAGCATCTGCATGCCGCCGCAAATCCCGAGCACCGGCTTGCCTGCTCGCGCGCGTGTCTTGACCGCCTCAGCGATGCCGGTCCTCACGAGCCACCTGAGGTCAGCGGCCACATGTTTCGAGCCCGGCAGGATGACGAGGTCGCCGCGATCGAGGTCCTCGGCTCGATCGGCCCATTGCACATCCGCTACCTGTTCGAGCTGCTTGAACTCGTCGAGGTTGGAGGCGGTCGGATATCGCACCACCACGACTGCGCTTCGGCGATGCGTATCGGACGCCGTCGCCGCGCCGTCCTCATCCGGCAGTCCGTGGTGCAGCCACGGCAACACGCCGACGGTGCGCACCCCCGTCAAGCGCTCCAGATGCTCGGGCGCCGGCGGCAGCAGAGCCCGATCGCCGCGGAACTTGTTCAATATGAAACCAGCGATCAGCCCCCGCTCACCTTCGGGCAGCATCGCCCAGGTGCCGTAGAGGTGGGCGAATGCACCGCCGCGGTCGATGTCGGCCACCAACACAACCCGCGCCTCAACTGCCGTCGCCGTGCGCATGTTGGCTAGGTCAGTCTCCCGCAAATTGGTTTCGGCAGGGCTTCCTGCGCCCTCGAGCAGCAGCACGTCGTGCTCGGCCTGCAGCTGGTGCAGTGACCGCTCGATGACCGGCCACAACAACGGAGCGCGAGATCGCCACGGCAGGCGGCTCAGCGCGAGGTCGGGCTTGCCAAGGATCACCACCTGGCTTCGGTTATCGCCTTCAGGCTTGACCAGCACCGGGTTCATCAGGACGTCCGGCTCGACTCCGGCGGCCAGCGCTTGCAGGTACTGAGCCGTGCCGATCTCGCCTCCATCG
>WNFJ01699187.1_pt1 | contig 16739 bp, 14 predicted proteins | sample 5400461 | NCBI WGS metagenome assembly WNFJ01 (sample SAMN13153349, study PRJNA577476) | soil metagenome | isolation source: 115 cm saprolite on Douglas fir-dominated hillslope | place: USA:California | collected 2013-09-17 | reverse complement strand
CCAGTTTCGATCGATGGTTCAGACCGCGCGCCCGCCGCGACCAAGTCCTCATAGGATCGGTACCCTAGGGGCGTTCTGCCGCCGAAATGGATGTACTTGTCCTCGGCGATCAGGCGCTCGGCTCGGATTGTTTCCACGCGGTCGAGAAGATCGTCCTGGATGATGACGGCTTTAGCTTCTGAGTTCTCGACGATGTACCGGACCTCTGAGCCAATCAGCCTGAAATTGATCGGCACAACGACGAGCCCCGCCTTGGCGACCGCCGCATAGATTTCCATCCATTCAAGGCAGTTGTAGGCGAGGACGGCGATCCGATCTCCCTTCTCGAGCCCCAGTCCGACAAGTGCATTGGCAAGCTTGCAGGACCGATCATTCCACGCACGAAAGGTCAAGGATCGTGTGAGATCGCGCGCACCTACTTTGCCCGGAGACAAATAGGCATTTATGGCGACGATCTCGCCGAAATGAAGCAGTTGGCGCTGAATCACGAGTTTTTTCTTTTGCATCAAGGTCAGGTTGCCGACACAGCTGCCATTGCCGCTGGAACAACGCTAGCGAGGCACCTCAAGCGCATCTTCTGCTGGCATAAATTTAGCCCCTTTGCGCTTAAACTATTCTCTTCCAATGGGCGGCAGTTCTGCCTTCACTGAGTTACAAACGGATTGCGATGCGCACGTTTCAGAGTTTCTGTGGGCATCGAGCCGGTTGACCAGCGTTTGCGGTTACCGCAGCCGATGGATCTTGGCCGCTTTAAATGTTTGATTTAAACCTTCAGGCGGATCTGATACTCTTGATTGACCCCGGGAGGTCATAGTTGAAGCCGGATCATAGTTCGCTGGCGGATGCCGCTGAGTTTCGCCCCACTCGGTGGAGCGTGGTTCTGCTTTCGGCCCAGAGCAAAGCCCCCGGATCGCAAGCCGCGCTCGCTACTCTGTGTGGGCTCTACTGGTATCCGCTTTATGCATTTGTCCGGCGGCGAGGGTACAATCCTGAGGACGCCCAAGATCTAACCCAGGGCTTCTTTCTGCACCTACTTGATCATAAGGCGTTGACTAAGGTGGACCCGCTTAAAGGCAAATTCCGGTCGTTTTTGCTCGCGTCAATCCAGAACTACCTTTCGAAGGAGACTGATCGCACGCGCTGCCTAAAGAGAGGCGGCAAAACGGAATTTATTCCTCTCGACGCAAAAAACGCCGAAGACCGTTATCGGCTCGAGCCAACCGATTATTTAACGGCAGAAAAAATATTCGACGCCCGGTGGGCGCTAACCTTGCTGGACGAGGCGATGAGCCTGCTTTGCGCGGAATATGCCGGTCAGGGGAAAATGGCGAGACTCGAAACGCTGAAACCCTTTTTAAGCCCTATCGATAGCGAAGCACAGCCCTCGTACGAACAAGTGGCCGATCAGCTCGAGGTCAGGGTCGGCGCAGTCAGAACCCTTATTCATCGCCTGCGAAGAAGGTACACGACGCTCTTGCGCGCGGAGGTGGCCCGTACGGTTTCAGATCCGGAAGAGATAGATGAGGAGCTCCACGCTCTTTGCGACGCCCTGATCGCATCGGAAGGACGGCTGGTATGAAAGCAGGCGACAGGCGCACCTGCAAGGTGTGCGGCACGCAGGTCTCCGCGAGTAGGGAGGTCTGTCCAGTTTGTATGTTGCGCGCGGCCATGACGGAGGAAGTTTCAACAGAGGAATCCGCTTCTGAACTGGATTTGGTTGCGTCAATCTCCGAGCCGGTTGGGCGCCGATTTGAGAATTATGAACTGATGTTGCACGCCGACGGCAGTCCAATCGAGTTGGGTCGTGGCGTCATGGGCGTTACGTACAAAGCCTTCGACGTCGACTTACGGTGTCCAGTGACTCTGAAGGTCATTGGTGAAAGATATGTCGGCGACCAATCGGCGGGGCTTCGGTTTTTACGCGAAGCAAGGGCAGCGGCCAGCGTGCGCGATGCGAACGTCGCCTCGGTTTTCCACCTGGGAGAAAGCCGCGGGAATTACTTTTACGCGATGGAGTTCGTCGAGGGAGAGACGCTGGAGCGCCTGATCAAACGCGCTGGACGGCTTGACGTGAAGCAGGCTCTTGAGATTACGATGCAGGTCGCCAGAGGTTTGGCCGCGGTCCACAAACGAAACCTTGTCCACCGCGACATCAAGCCGAGCAACATCATGGTGGTCGTGGAAGAGGGTGGTGGCGTAATAGCGAAAATCATTGACCTTGGTCTGGCGAAACCCGCGACTGATACGCCTGCTGAAGCCGCGATTTCAACCCCCGGGGCTTTCGCCGGTACACCAGAGTTCGCCAGCCCCGAGCAATTTGCCGGAGTCAGCGTGGACATCCGTTCAGATCTGTATTCGCTGGGCGTGACACTCTGGGAGATGCTCACCGGCCTGGCACCATTCACAGGTACCCCGGCTGAGGTGATGCATCAGCATCTACACGCACCTTTACCAATCGACCAACTTCAAGGTGTCCCAGAGCCGATCATTTTTCTCGTCGAGGTGCTGCTGGACAAAGACCCGACGCAGCGCTTCCAGACTCCGGCCGAGTTGCTGAAGCTTATGCCAATGATAACGGGCGCTATCGCCCTTGGACAAACAATCACTCTTCAGAGCTTGCGGAAAACGCCCGTTGCCGATTCGCGCACCGCAACTCGCAGGTCGCCGGCAAAACTGGGACCGAACAAAATCTCAGTTGCCAGATTGCCCATTACAGGCAGCGATGTTTTTGGCCGAGAAGAGGATATCGCTTTCCTAGATGCTGCCTTGGCGAACCAGCATGTGAACGTAGTTAGCATCGTCGCCTGGGCTGGTGTCGGGAAGTCCACGCTTGTCAACTGTTGGCTGCGGCGGATGGCAGCTGAAGACTATCGTTCGGTGGAGCTCGTTTTCGGCTGGTCCTTCTACAGACAAGGCACTAGCGGCCAATCTTCGTCCGCAGATGAATTTGTCGACGCTGCTCTGGCTTGGTTTGGAGACCCAGATCCACGTATCGGAACGGCCTGGGAGAAGGGCGAAAGATTGGCGAAGCTTATTACCCATTGCCGCACATTACTCGTTCTGGACGGGCTGGAACCGCTCCAAAATCCGCCTGGTCCACAAGAGGGCCGGTTGCGTGATCCGTCACTCCAAGCGCTTCTGCGCGAACTCGCTGCTTTCAATACCGGGCTTTGCGTAATCACCACGCGGCTACCGGTCGCTGACATTGCAGAACATGAGGGCACTTCAGCCCTGCGTCGTGACCTGGAACAACTAGCCAGCGATGCCGGCGCGAAGTTGCTTCGAGCGCTGGGCGTCAAAGGAAGTGAGGCGGGGCTGCGAGTCGTCAGCGACGAGTTCCACGGGCACTGTCTTGCTCTCACGCTGCTTGGCAGCTATCTGACAGATGCTTACGATGGAGATATCCGGTGTTGCAAAGAAGTGTCAAAACGTCTTGCTCACGATGTCAGACAGGGAGTCCATGCCCAGAAGGTCATGGAATCCTATCAAACCTGGTTTGGGGAGGGCTCTGAACTCTCGGTTCTCCGCATGTTGGGTCTCTTTGATCGCCCGGCTGACGAAAAGACGCTTGGCGCCCTGCTGAAACCGCCTGCTATCCGCGGCTTGACAGAGTCACTAACGGATTTGAGCCCAACCGAGCGGCGAGCGATTCTTGGCAGGTTGAGAAGAGCTAGGCTCCTCGCTGGCGAAGATCCACATAATCCCGGGCATCTAGATACACATCCTCTCGTTCGCGAATACTTTGGCGAACAGCTCCGGAGCCGACAAACCGAGGCTTGGACAGAATGTAATCGGCGACTCTTTTATTATTATCGGGCACTTGCGCCGCAGCTGCCGGAAAGCTTTAGAGAGATGGAGCCACTTTTCTTGGCAGTAATCTGCGGATGCAATGCCGGTCTCTATCGTGAAGCGCTGCATGGAATCTACATTCCGCGGATTCAGCGGGGGAATGCCTCCTTCGCCGCTAACCTACTCGGAGCCAGAGGTGCGTTGCTTTCGGCTTTAGCTCACTTCTTCGAACAGGGGCGCTGGGGTTCAATCGTTGAAACGGGCGTCGAAGAGCAAAGCCTCACTGAAGAAGATCAGCTCTTTCTCGTTATGCAGGCGGGGTTGTATCTAACGCTCACGCGGGGACTGGGAGCGCCGGAAGCACGAGTTTGTTATGAGCACGCGGAGCCCCTGTGTCATTCCCTTGATCGTCCCCTGCTCCTGTATTCCGGACTTATGAGTCAGTGGGTTTTTTCGCTGGTCACCGACAAGTTGACTATGACGATACAGACTGCCAGACGCGTTTTCTCGCTGGCGCAAAACCAGAACGATCCAGCGCTGATGGTAGGGGCCCACCGCGCTTTGGCAGCTACGCTCTACTTTCTGGGCGATTTCGAGGCCGCGCGACAAAATGCGATGCGTGGTCTCCAGATCTGGCGCTCGGGAGGCCGACAGTCTCCAGTCGAAGAATTCTACGCGCCCTCCGTCATTTGTCTGATGGTTGAGGCACTAGCTGACTGGCATCTTGGAGAAATCGCCCCTTGCAAAGCGACCATTGCCCAAGCGACCTCGCTAGCGGAAAAGCTGAATGATACCCACGCATTAGCTGCAGCACTACTTTGGGCAGCGATTCTTGGCCACCTCGAAGGTAATCCTGCGGAAGTAGCACGCATAGCATCGGATTTAATCGAGCTGTCCACGCGTCAGAATTTTGCATTTTGGCTGCCAGGAGGAGAGATTTTCCGCGGCTGGGCGCGGAGTGCTTCTGGCAACACCGGCGAAGGCATCGCGCGGATCGAGGACGGAATCCGGGACTATCGAGCAACCGGCTCGATGCTGCGCATGCCGTACTTTCTGGCACTGAAGGCCGAAGCTTTTTACCTAGCGAATCGTGTCTCCGAAGCTCTTGAGGCAATAACGGAGGCGGAAGCATGGGTCGAAAGATCTGAAGAGCGCTGGTGGTCTGCCGAACTACACCGTCTTCGCGCTGTATTCCTCGCCGGTGTTGGTGCTGAGGAGCGCCAGATTGAGGCTTCGTTCAGCGCAGCGATTAAAACCGCAAAGCAGCAGAAGTCGACTTCCCTGGCGACGCGTGCGGAGGCGAGCTACGCAGAATATCGCAGGCAAAAGAGAAGAGCGTCAGGGGGGCGTGGATTCCGACTACCTCTTCGGTAAATCAATCACTTGGAATGAGCAGCCTGTGTGGGCTTCTAAGACCGTCACGCGTGACGGAAAGTGTGATTCTGACGTGATGCAATTTGCTACTACCCTGATGCTCGCGTGACGAAGCGTGATATCAGCGTGACGGTGATTGTGAGGCCCGAAATTCCGAAGCAGATTGAGCGAGCGCAGGCGCCCTTGCTCACTTTCTTCCATATCCGGTTACTCGCGAAGTCTGGCCTGCGGCGAGCGTGGTAACGACGGCTGCGATCGGCAGATAAGGCTTTACAGCGTTGAACCGGGGGCATTGGCTCTTGTTCGGAATCCCATATGCAATGGCTATAACGCGCGGCTCTTCTCCTGCCAGGTCAACAAGTCTCGAAGAAGAGGGACGTATCTTTAATATTGAGCTCTGCTGAAAAAGTACCTGTTGCCAGTAGCGCACGTCGGTCTTAGCAAAGTGTCCAAGCACTCCGTCATTTTTTGAATTGCGTACCTCAAATCCTCTCGGCCCAATCCTGAGTGTTTGACGCCGCCGTAAGGCATATGATCCATGCGAATCGAACCTACAACCCAGCGATTAAGAGTGTAAGGTTGTCGCCGTTCCCCTGTGCTCTCATCTGACCCGTTAAGCCGCTTCGAGACAAGCTTCCCGCGCTCTTCTGCACTCTACGGTATCATACCGCGACCAGAAATTGTACTTTATAGCCAAGAGTCAAGCGACCGGCGGAGCCCCAGCAAAATCTGAAGGATTAACACGTGTGTCTAGCCGAGGTACGTAAGACGGCTCCTTAGCGTATAAAATTACACGGATCTCTCTAGTACCCTTGTTAGCGCCATTCCAGGCTTTAATGCCGGTGCCAAAGTGCTGGTCTGGATCTATCTGACCGGTGTTCTGTGCCATCTGTTGGCCGACACCGGCAGTCGTCAAGGGTGCTCCATCTTATTGCCTTGCCAATGCGGCCAGTTGGGACAGTGCCGCTGCCATTGGTATACGCGGCGGCTATCTCTCAAATGGTATCGCACGGGAGAATTCTCTGAGGCAGTCTGTCTGTTCTTGTTCTGTGGTGTCTGCGCCGCGATCGCCGCCTGGCGGTGGAAAAACCATTTGGATTTTGCTTAATCAGTAAGTTGGTTCGAGTAATCACTGACCGGCCGCTCATAGCGCTACTTCCTTTGCATTTTTGTCATCACGCCATCCGAGAAATGTTGTTTGGCGCAACTGCTCGTCTTGCGTCCATTCCGCATAAGCTACTTCGCACACCAGCCTTGGCTGAACCCACTGAATTTTCTCTGGGATTTTTGGCGGATTTTCGACCGACGATTTATCAATAAAAAGCGGCTTTAATCGATCGATTGCCTCCTTCAATCCCTTTTCGCTAAACCCGGTACCGGAGTGACCGAAATAGCGCAGCCGTCCGTTTCTATATCCGCCCAATAGCAACGCCCCGAAATGTTTCCGACTACCTTTTCCTTCGGTGAAACCGCACACCACGAATTCCTGTTGCGGGCGAGCCTTAATCTTCAACCAATCCTGTGACCGCTTTCCAGGTCGGTAAGGGCTGGTTTTCCGCTTGGCAATTATGCCTTCAAGTCCTTTCTCTTTGGCTAGGCGATAAAGATCGACTCCACGGTTCTCGACGTAACTGCCAACTTGGAGGCCGGGAACAGGATTGATGATCTGTTCCAACCGGGCACGGCGCTGTAAGACCGTCCTGCGGGTAGTATCACGCCCGTCACTCCAAAGCAGATCGAACAGACATAAGACGACCGGAGCGGTCGGGCGTTTCTGCCATCGTTGCAGTAACTGAAACCTCGGTACGCCATCCTTATCTAACGCCACGATCTCACCATCCAGGATTGTTGACCGCAGTTTCAATTGATTGATCGCGTCGTGAATGGTCGGAAACTTTGGTTCCAGTTCTTCAAGACACGCTAGCTCCAGAGTCGGTCTCGATTGCCGTAATGGAAAAACTCCGAGCGGCACGGATGAAAGCAAAGGGTTAGAGCCAGCCTATACCTGTGCGAAGCCTCCATCGACAAACAATTCGGTTCCTGTGATGTAGCTGCTGTCGTCGGACGCGAGAAATACCACCGCCTTCGCGATCTCATCGGATGTGCCGAGTCGACCGAGCGGAACAATTTTGGGAATCATCTTCAAGCGTTCCTGTCCTACTTCGGCCGAAGCCCACAGGTCATTGAGCCCGGGTGTATCGGTGGAGCCCGGGCTCACCGCGTTCACGCGAATGCGGCGATCCTTTAAGTCTGTGGTCCAGGTCCGGGCGAACGAACGCACGGCGGCTTTGGTAGCGCTATAGACGCTGTTGGCCGATAAGCCTTTACTAGCGACGATCGACGCATTCAGGATGATGGAGGCGCCATTCGGCAGCAGCGGAAGCGCCTTCTGTATGGTAAAAAGGAGGCCTTTCACGTTGATGTTGAAGATCGAATCGAAGAGCTCTTCGCTGATCGTGCCGAGCGGCGCATACTTCGCCACGCCGGCATTGGCAAACAAAATATCGAGCTTGCCTTTTTCCCGTTTGATTTGTGCGAAAAGGCGATCCAGATCGCCAAGGTTGGACACGTCTCCGGCCACCGCGGTTACATTTTTGCCAATTTCTTTTACCGCTGCAGTCAACTCCGGTTCACGGCGTCCGTTTATGAAGACGTACGCGCCTTCATTCACAAATCGCTTCGCCGTCGCCAGGCCAATGCCGCTATTGCCGCCAGTAATCAGTGCGATTTTTTCTTCGAGTTTACCCATATTTCTTGGTGATCTTGATCGGTTGTTTGTCGGGGAGGCTGTTGCTTTGGTTTCGGCTTGTCTCCGGACCAGTTTGTGCCATCATTTACGTGTAATTACACATAATGCAAGAAGATTTTCGCCAGCGATTGTTTGCCCCTCAACTTGGTCCCTGCGTCTGTTCCCAAGTCCGCAAATTAGCCAGGAAACTTTCCTCCTTGTACGACGCTTTCTTGGCTCCCGCCGGTCTCACCATCACCCAATTTTCTCTGCTGGTTCATATCGCTCGCGCCGGGCAGCTCGGACACACGCTGTTGGCTGAGAAGGTCGGCATGGAACGCACCACCTTAACCCGCAATCTACGGCCACTGACGCGCGCCAAACTGGTTATCACCGCAACCGGTCTCGATCGGCGGCAACACTTGCTGCAACTGACCGCCGCCGGTAAGCGTAAGCTGGTTCGCAGTCTCCCACTGTGGGAGAAAGCACAACGCCAATTTCTTGCCCACATTGATTCCGAACTAATGCGGGATTTCAACGACCTGCTTGGCTCAGCCGAGTCCGCCGCCACCAAAGCTTTCACCGTCAATCAAGAAAACCCAAAGGCCGCGCGATTAAGCGCCCGAAAGGAATCTACTTATGCCTCTCGTTCGAATTGACCTCATCCAAGGCTGGTCGTCTGATTACCGAAAAACCATCGGTGGAGTAGTCTACGAAGCAATGATCGAAAACTTCAAGGTACCGAAAAACGATCATTTCCAGGTAATCACCGAACATCCGGCCGAAGGCTTTATATTTGATCCGTCTTATCTCGGTATCCAGCGATCCTGAGATTGTGTGTTCATCCAATTGACATTCAACGAAGGCCGAACCGTCGAACAGAAACAACGCTTTTACAAAGCAGTGGCTGACGGTCTTTATCAACGTCTTAGTCTGCGGCGCGAGGTAAGCCGCCGCGCCCTTCAACGTACGAAGTGGCATGGAAGATGCCTTGTTTGTAACACCTTGAAAGGGCTTCAAAAAGATCCCCTTTCTTAACACGATAAAATACATTTTCGTGTGTAAAGAATGATTAAACCATGCGAGTTGGTTCAGCTTAAAGAACGCAGTTCTGACTGACGCGCGGAATATTCGAAGCGTCCAGGATGGCCCAGGATCGACGTTTCTGAGTGACCCGCTATCCTGAGACCCGGCTTTTTCCGCCACGAGAGCTGTCTAGGTAGCTCTCTCGATATAATCGTGCAGACACTGATCGAGACGATGATGACAGGGATTTTAGATCGTGATTCGCTCTATCTCGTCGAGCGAAATCTCGTCCTGCCGACGGTCATAGAGCTTGGTTGTCCGCGGCGATTCATGGTTGGCGATTTGCTGCGCAACTTCGAGTTTACCGCTGTTCTTCAGATACGCCGTGATGCCGGTCGCGCGGAAAGTATGATTGCCAATCCGCGTTTCGATGCCGGCCGCTTTCGCGCGCCGGCGGATGATACGGTGGGCGTCCTGCTGGAAGAGGGGATTGGTTGTAAGCTGGCCGGTCTTGCGGCGGGCAGTACGGAAGAGATAGCCGTCGGCATCATCGGCGATGCCGGCTGCTTCGATATAATCGTGCAGACATTGATCGAGACGATGATGGCAGGGAACGTCGTGCTCCTTACCGCCTTTTTCGTGTAAACGCACCCAACGGCGGCGCCCCTGGATCATTGGCCGGTTTCTTAGAAATGGGGATGCTCAACTGGAGACTCGCAGCGACCACCTCAGCGTTCAGGGCGAACGCTATCAAATGGCGTAACTGATTCCGCCCGTAGTTTTCAGGGCGTTGTGTATCAGTATCGGAATATCTATTTGAACCTACCGGTTCACGGCCTAGTCCTGCCGATCCGAACAACCGCTGAACCTCTGTACGTCAAAATGCGTACAGACGGCATTTCCCGTGGCTGTTACCATGAGGAAATGAGCTCGCGCCCTCAAGCAGTGACTATGTCGCTAGACACCGAGCGCGTAGCCGCGTTCTGAAAGGAGAACCCGAATGCGCAATTAATTCCCGTGCTGCTCGCTTTCACTCAGCGCCCTATAAAAAATCCCTTGCTCCGATTAGTCATCATTGTGGAGTAGCAAAGTTTGCGCCGTGGGACATTTATCACATTCAACCTTGACTCACGACCCAGATTTTGAGTGTGGCTGTTGATCGGTTTTGCAAGTGAGCTTCGTTGGCGTATGCCAGTAGAAGCTGGGAGGTGCACAAATGCGGACTACCATTCCGGGAATTATCGCCCTGCTTCTAACGACGGCGATCGCTGTGTCCGCAGTGGACTTCATCCCCGGAACCCCACTTACCCAGTTGGTGACGAATCGCTTTGGTAAACTGTCCCTTGCCGAAGAGAGACTAATAGACGCGGCTGCAAACGGTGAAACAGCCGATTGTACGGGCCTGTCCGGAGACGATAAGAATATCAGAGGCGATTTGCTTTCATGGCTTTGCACAAATCCGCAAGCCACTGCGCAATTAACCTATCATGGCGTTGGGGTGGTGGGTGCTGTGATCGAGAAGGAGTTTAACCTGGAGTGGGCAAAGATTGAATTTCCTATCCGGGCTTGGAATTGTGTCTTTAGGGATGCATTTAATCTGAATAATAGTCATATGAGCTTCCTGAGTTTGGCAGGAAATTCTGTAAAAGAGCTGGACGCGAACACTGCTCACTTTGAAGGCAGCGTCCATTTGCGCAACGGTTTCAAAGCCGAGGGAGGAGTGAATTTGGAAAGTGCAAAAATCGACGGAAGTCTCGACTGTAGCGGCGGCCAGTTCGTCGGGAGTGACAAGGTGCTTGCTCTTAATGCTAACGGTGCCGAAGTCAAGGGCCACGTGTTTTTGAGGAATGGCTTCAAAGCCGTCGGGGGTGTGGATCTTGTAACCGCAAGAATCGATGGGAATCTTGAATGCGGTGGTGGTCGGTTTTTTGGCACAGGCGAAAATCTGGCGCTTAATGCTAACAGTGTTGAAGTTAAGGGAATCGTCTTGTTGAATAACGGCTTCAAAGCAGAGGGAGGCGTGGATCTCACAAGTGCTGCGATCGAAGGAAATTTCGAATGCAATGGCGGCCAGTTCATAGGGAATGACAAGGCGGTTGCCCTTAGCGGGAACGGTGCCGAAGTCAAGCATAACGTCTTTTTGAGGGATGGCTTCAAAGCCGAAGGAGGCGTGAATCTCCAAGGGGCAAAAATCCATGGAACTCTCGAGTGCGGTGGTGGTCAGTTCATCGGTAAAGACAAGGTTCCGGCCTTTGACGCTCGTGCCGTAGGGATCGACGGAAATCTCGACTGTAGCGGGACCCAGTTCGTCGGCAGTGACAAGATGCTTGCCCTGAATGGCAACGATGCTGAAGTTAAGGGCTACGTCTTTTTGAAGAATGGCTTCAAAGCCGTGGGAGGCGTGGATCTTGGAGGCGCAAGAATCGATGGGGATCTTGATTGCGGTGGTGGTCAGTTCATCAGCAATGGCGAGACCTCGGCTCTCAATGCAAACGGCGCTAAGATCGAAGGGGTTGCTATTTTTAACGAGGGATTCGCAGCGGAGGGAAAAGTAGATATTGTCGCGGCTCAAGCCAACGGGGGTCTTGTATGGGCCGACGTTAGCTCGCCAGGGAAGGCGACCCTCGACCTGCGGCCGACTAAGGTGGGGACGCTACTTAATCCTCAAAATAGCTGGCTGAACCAAAATTGTCTGCGCCTGGACGGCTTCATCTACGATCAGATCGCCGATGGATCTCCTCCAAGCGCGGAAATTCAGCTTGGCTGGCTTAAGCGGCAACCCCAAGATCGGTTCTTATCTCAACCGTTTGAGCAATTAGCCGACGTCTTGCGCAAAATGGGACTTGAAGACGATGCACGAGCTGTGATGATCGCGAAAAACGAGGAGCATGCACGCTATGTTCAGTGGCGCCCCGAATGGTTGTGGTATGGGCTCTTCGGACAACTCATTGGTTACGGCTACAGTCCTTGGCGTGCTTTTGCAATTAGCTTGATCGTGATCGGAATTGGCTGGTGGCTATTCCGACGCGGCTATCGTCGTGGTCTTATTACGCCGACGGGGGATGCGAAATATACTATTGAAAAAGATGGAGCACGTCCCTCTTCGGATGACTATCCAAAATTCAACGCATTCGTTTACTCGCTAGAGAACTTTGTTCCGATAGTTAGACTAGGTATAGGCGAGCACTGGACGCCAAACGCAAACCGTCTCGCTTCTGCGAGTGGAGTTAAATTACGCTTTCCACCAAAGACGGGAGGCTGGCTTCGCGGTTACCTTTGGTTTCACATCATCTCTGGATGGGTTCTTACGACTCTTTGGGTGGGCGGCATAACTGGCCTAGTGAAGACCTAAATACGCGCGTTCCTGCAGCGGCACAGCTCGACCGGTACAGGGTAGCTGATTTCTAATCAGCTGGGATTCGCAAGCGAAGCGGCCTCTGCCCCTGGTTTTGTCACCAAATCGGTTATCGCGAACGCATTTTTGCTCTGTCCGCGCACTGCTTCCAGTAGGGAGGTCTTCATGATCGTGTGTGGTGAGATTCGGCACGAGCACAGAGCGTTTTTCTGGATGCCGATCTATCCCTCGATCAAGGGACCCTCAAAGATCGAATCAAAGCCTGCGCGATCGGGCCGCCAGAGACACCATCGCGCTTCCCCTCCTTCCTCAATTGGCAGGTGAATCAGTAAATGCGTTCTACCTTCCTCGTCTTCGACCTGATAGGTAGGAACGCCGGTTTTGAGCTCAAGTGCAACGCCCGAGGTTGCATCCATCCAAAATTTGATGACCGTGAAGAAGCGGTCGGGCTTGTCGTCCGAGAAAAGAGTTAGTCGAGTTCCGGCAGGTAAAGGTTCGCCAAAGGCGACGGGGCGCATCCGAATGATTTTGTGACCGAATGCCAGTTTCTATCAATAAGCACTTACGCGTATTGACTTCGGTTACTCGAAGTTAGGGTCGGGCAGCTTGCTCTACCGTTAATTAACTCCTGCGCGGTTCGGCTATTTGATCGGCTAGCCAGTTTCTACTCTCTTAATGCTTCGAGAATAGGCTATTGAGTCTGAGCGCTGCCGGGCGGCGAAATCCGTACTTTTGCGGAATCCGGCTAGTTTTCTCTGACTTCAAGATCGATTCTCCAATTGTCCGCACGTCTGGGTCTAGTGGCTGCGGCTAATACAAAAACGCATGGTAACCATGAACTGGATCATCGCCGGAGGCATTTGGATCTATTGTGTTTTGTTCGCAGGGGCGTTCTTCATCACGTCTAACACGCACGCTCGCCACCGGACCAGACGGGTCAGGAAATGCGGCAACGAGCACTGGAGAAAGAATTAAGCAACACGCCCATAAAATGGCGCTGGATTTGATTCCGAGGCCTCGACACAACGGGTTAACCCTACCGGCTCGTTAATCCGATTCTGGGAGCGAAAAAAGTGATCTGAACTCGAGCGAACTAGCATCAACCAGCATAAAGGTTCCTGGGCCACCCCCGGGAAAGCCGGCTAGCTGCCATTGGTTGAACATGACTTCAGTGCCGTCAAAGAGGTAGGTGAACTCTTTTCTGCCGGGTCGTCGCCGAGTTTGGGCGCGCGGAAGTGGGGCATCTTCTCTGGCCGGTTACTTTTTAGTCACCGCGAAGCGGCGGTCGAATTAAAGCCCTTGGTCAATGCAACGGATAGTGAAGCTTTCTTGGCGGCCGGAACAGTATGCGGAAAAAGGGCTGGAACGAACGATTGGCCGGCCGATAGAGTGCCCAATGGCGCGAAGAGCCAGACGCTGGCAGCACATGGCTAGTTACACAGGATTTAAATCCCACTCGGCCGATTGACCTGTCCCTAGCGGCGCCTTCCGAATTCAGTTCGGCTCGTACGTAATTTGACGTATAGACGGCGCGAGAGAAATAGTGTCTGTTTTCTCAGAAGGTTTATTCGTCCGATTTCCTACTCCCCTCAGACGCTGATGTTTCTGGTGTCGCTCGGTGCAGGTTGTCGCTCGGTTACGGATGGTAACGGGCGTCTGAAAACGTGCCGTTACGTAGTCCTGATATCTTGAGGAGTATTATGGTGACCAAAAAGGTAAAGTCTGAACATACAGCGGAGGATTCAAAGCGCTCGCTGGATCCTCCTTCTGCTGGCGCGGATGTTTCAAAAGAGGGCGACTCCGTCGTCCATTTTGGGCCTGTGCCAGGTCTGTCTACGCGTGTTTCACAACCGGTAGCGGCTGGCGCCGAAGCTAAAGTAGATGTTTCAAAAAAGGGCGACCCCGTCGTCCATTTTGGGCCTGTGCGATAAACAATTAGAGTACTAAATATTTCAAGAGGAGATCAACTTATGGCAAGTTTTCTAGTGCCAGAAGTAGTAGTTTACTGGGATATAAATTTTGGTGGCGAGTCGTGGCGTACAAATTTAAACTATTCGTACGTTGGCGATCATTGGAACGATCAAATCTCATCGATTATCGTTGTGTCAGGAACTTGGCAATTTTGGAGGGACGCCGGGTTTAGCGGTGTAGGTGACAGCCCTTGGATTCTCACGCCCGGATACTATCCCTGGGTCGAAGCTGTGGGTATACCTAACGACACGATCTCATCTTTTGCAGTACAGTCTTGGGGTCCGTGATCTAGTGGCGCCACGAGCCTGATCCAGCAAGGCGGTTGTCTTCAGCGCAGTTGGAAGTGTGAACCGGCGCGCGGCGAAGGGTATCTCTTTTGCCGAAATCGCTCTAAGAGGCATCCTGACAGCATTTGGGCCGCCTCCAAATGCTGTAGCGTACGGATCCCAAGAGTCAAAACGGGAATTGACGAAGGCATTGCTCCAAGCCGCACGGATCGCGCGATGAGTCGTTCGACGAAGACTTCTTCGCCGGCGTGATGGTATCGATCGCGAGTATTACCGGCGCGACCGAAAGGAGAACGGGTAGGATCAGCAAGGGGAAGCCGTCACTATCCGTCATCACCGACACAAGGTCGGGCCGCAGGTGCGGAGTGGTGGATTCAAAACCCGCCATCGCCGCTTCGTGTTCTCCGGCGCAAATGACCGTAGGTCTTCATGGCTAGAACTCCGCCGTCTTTGTGGCCTAGCCAGAGATCAGGCGATCATGGGGAGAACTCAAGAAACGGAAATTTATGCACGTTAAGACTGGGCCTTTTGTATACTTCGGAATCGAAGTGGCCGAAAACGTCCTGTAGCGACTCTTTTGTTGGCGTGCCAAACGTAGTCTCCGGTCAAATTAATATGCTCCCAGTCCAGCGGTGACAGATGTTTTAGCAGAATATCGTCGACCGGCTGTTGCTGCCGCAGAGCCAAAATCGCACGCTCAAGGTACATTGTGTTCCACAGAGCGATGGCGGCAACTGCCAAGTTCAAACCGCTGGCTCGATAATGTTGATTTTCGAAGGAACGATCGCGGATTTCGCCCAATCGATTGAAGGAAACCGCTCTCGCAAGGGCGTTGCGTGGCGGTGCATGTAAGTAAATAGCGACAAAATAGTAAAGAGAAAGCATCGCGGCGTCTAGGTTGGCAGGCACGTCATGCAACAAACTGATATAACACGCTGATTTTTAGCTAACACAGACGGGAGAAAGTATGGCTGCGTTTGTTCCACAATTTGTTCATGACACCCTCCTCAGGTTGGCAGAGGCCGCCTACCTACCAAATCCAGATCCCGCAACCGACCTACCGGCTGACTACGACGTGGTGGGCCAGATTACGGCGGACGAAGCGGCTGCTACGCAGTTAGCGGCGACGGCGCCGGTCCAGCACCGGCAGCTTTTGACGACGTTTGTTGCATCCGGTCGTGACTTTGGCTGGGTTGCTCAAAATGTAGTAGATGGTATCGCAATTGCTACCTTCCGCGGGACGCAATCGGTCGACGACTGGCTGCGCAATCTTGATTTTACTCTAGCTGCGTATCAGCCGGTTCCAAGCGTCGGCATGGTACATGCCGGATTCCAGTTATGTTACATGACGATCCGAAGCAGCCTTTTGGTGTTACTTGCCGAAGTTGCTCCGACCTGCCGCCGTCTAATCCTGACTGGACATAGCTTGGGGGCCGCCCTGAGCGAATTGGCCGCCCCTGATGTACTGCATAATCTCAACGCTCGTTGGCAGCCGGAAGTTCAGAATTTCGCCGGACCGCGGGTGGGTCAAGGTGACTTTGCTAATGTTTTCGACGCCCAAATCGACGTGTGCTTTCGGGTCGTCAATATCTGGGACCTCGTTCCGAACGTTCCTCCGTCGCTCGTTTTTGAACACGTTGGATTGGCGGTAACCATTGACGGAGGATTTACGCTCAACGAATTGGAGGCTCATAGCCTGGAGCAGAGTTACGGCCCCGGACTTCTCAAACTGATTCCCGCCGCGCCAGCGGCGCCCATGCGGATATTGGCCGTGCCGGCGGCTACCGCCTCCTTTCCCGACGTTCCGCTCATCGGCCGGGTTCCGTAGTTGAGGTCAGCTTAGGAAACGGAAATTTACGGACGTTTACGAATGTTACACGGGCTTCAAGCATTCTGGCGCGCCGGGCCGGAGCAACGTGCCGCCTGACTATTTTTCAGACAGCTACTTAGAAGAGCCCGGCGCTTCCGGATTTGATCACTCTGCGAAGCAACTCTGAAGCCAGCGAGTGCCAGTGACGGATCTGGAAGAGCTTATAGAGCCTAGTGCGCCCTGGGTTGGCGCGCCGTTTTTTTGGGGGCTGTTGGATCCTGCCGAAGGAAATCGGCTAAAGCCAGAGCAACATCAGCGCGGGGGCTACGCCGGCCGGACTCCCAATTTTGCAAAGAATCTAGGGTAACAGGAATACCGGTGTTGTTTAGTACCTTAACG
>WNFJ01074648.1_pt4 | contig 16739 bp, 18 predicted proteins | sample 5400461 | NCBI WGS metagenome assembly WNFJ01 (sample SAMN13153349, study PRJNA577476) | soil metagenome | isolation source: 115 cm saprolite on Douglas fir-dominated hillslope | place: USA:California | collected 2013-09-17 | reverse complement strand
ACCTGGCTCAGTATCGCCGACTGAGAATATTTGCCGGTAACGATACCGTGCCACCGGTTATCTGGTTGGTGTTACTTGTTGGCGGCGTATTCGCCGTCTCCTACACGTTTTTCTTTGGAATGAAAAACATTCGGGCCCAATACCTCATTACCACGACACTGACCGTAACGGTTACGTCAATCCTATTCTTGATTTATGTGCTTGACCACCCCTTTACAGGAACAAGCAGGGTGAGCCTGCAACCTTTGAGGCAGGCAATGGCGGCAGTGGAATAGGGATGAGTAATCCTGTTCGACCCCCGTCGAAGCCCCGGCAAATTCTTAACGCCGTTTCTTCTTTGTCGGTTTTCCTTTGCGCTTGGTCTTGGCCATTTTGCGCAGCTCCGCTTTGCTCATCGATTTGTACATCCCTCGTGACGCGCCCTTGAGAGATGACTTCGAGCGCTTTCCCCGTTTGGCCGCGAGCGCCGCGCCGGCGGCCATTTGTTGTTTCTTTGATTTTGCAGGCATACAAAAATAATTCGCACGCCACGCTCGAAATGGATTGGCTCAAGCCACCGCTGGCTTTCGCCAGAGCAAGTAAACCGGCACACCCGTCAACACGATGAGCATCCCGATCCCCGAGGTAGCAGGCGCGAGAAATGCCAGATCGACGATCAACAATCCGGCGACCAAAATCGAAATGATCGGCACAAACGGATAACCCCAGGTGCGGTATGGGCGCTCTGCATCGGGTCTCTTGCGTCGCAAAAGCATCAACGCGGCAATCATTAGAACGTAAAAGAGCAAATCTGCCGAGACGATGTATTCGAGTAGTTGATTGTAAACATTTCCATACGTCGCCTCATGCGTCGCGGCGTTGATTGTCACCGTACGGGGCAATGTAAGAAACGCAGTCCAGATTGCTTGTGCGACCAGCGCTGCCGCTGGAACATGAAAGCGATTTGTGGTCGCGACTTTGTGAAAAAACAATCGATCGCGCGCCATTGCATAATACACGCGAGCCCCGGAGAGAATCAGCCCGTTATTGCAACCGAACGTGGAGATCATGATCGCTGCAGCCATGCACATCGCACCCGGGTGACCGAATACGGCGTTCATCATCGCGACGGCCACGCGATTGTGCGGCGCGTGCTGGATTTCCGGGAACGGCAGGACGGCGAGGTACGCGACGTTGGCAAGCAAATACAGGACGACCACGATTCCACAACCGGCCACGAGCGCGCGAACAAGATTCTTTCCAGGGTCGCGCACTTCGCTGCCGACGAAGGTGACATTTGTCCAAGCGGTCTGCGCGAAAAGCGGGCCGACCATCGATCTTCCAAAGAGCAGCGCGAGCGCGAACCCGCCGACGAACGTGAAACCGGGCTGTGCGATCTGCGGGGTCCAACCATTGGCCCACGAATTCCACCAGTCTGATCTCAGCGCGGCAGAGTTAGCATTCCAGCCTAAGGACAAGCCGATCACGACCACGGCAGCCAGCGCGGCTGTTTTTACAAACGTGAATGTGTTCTGGATAATTTTCCCAACTTCAAGACCGCGCGTGTTAGTCCACGTCAGCAAGGCAATCAAGGCGATCGCGCCCAATTGTTCCAGCGAGAGGCTGATGGCGTACCCGCCGAATGAGATCGGCGCGACCAAATAATTGTCCGGCGAAACGGCTCCGACGAAAACACCAAGAAATTTCGCGAACGCAATCGCCACCGCTGCGATGGTCCCCGTTTGGATCACAAGAAACAGCGTCCAACCATACAAAAATCCGATCGAGTGACCGTATGCTTCGCGCAAAAAAACGTAAACGCCACCCGCGCGCGGCATCATGGTCGCGAGCTCGGAGCAACACAACGCGCCCGTGATCGTTAACAGACCAGCAACAGCCCACGCGAGCAGGAGCCAGCCGGGTGCGCCGCTCAATCGCGATGATTCCGCTGAGGTGATGAAGATGCCCGACCCGATCATCGAGCCGATCACGATCATCGTCGCGTCGATCGGTCCGAGCGCGCGGACCAGGCTGGTCTTCTCGCGCTGAATGTCGATCTTATCGTTCACCGCCGCCGCTCGTTTTAGCCGACCCGCTGCCGGGCACACAATCGGAATCAACCGCGCGAATTATGAAATAGCCCAGCGTTTTAACGCCGGATTTGACTGATTCGCCGGCTCGAGTCCCCCCAGGGACGACAGAGAGCCGGGCGCATTTCTTTCGTCCTGACCGGACTAAAGAACGTGAACAATTCTGTTCCCCAGTGCTAAAAGCACTGGGCTATTTTCGTACAGCGAACTCCGGAGCGTTTATTCTGACGCCTTCGCGTTCCAGTTTTGTTCGCAACTCACGTGCGAACTCAACTGCGCGGGGCGTATCGCCATGGACGCAAATTGTTTCGCCGCGCACATCCACATCACGGCCTTCGACGGATCGCACTTTACCTTCGCGCAACATCCGCAGGACACGCTGCGCGGCTTCTTTTGGATCGTGGAGGAGTGCATCGGGTCGCGTGCGCGGAACCAGCCATCCGTCATTCAAGTAATTGCGATCGGCAAAAACTTCGCGCGCGATTTGCAGACCATGCGCCTCGCTCGCACGGGCAAGTTCGCTCTTGTCCGGCGCAAACAGAATTAACTTCGGATCGACGGATTCGATGGCGCGTGCGATTGCGTCGGCCAGCTCTTCGTCGCGTACTGCCATATTGTAGAGAGAGCCGTGCAGTTTGACGTGATTGGGTCGAACATCCATGGCGGAGGCGATCGCCTGGAAAATTCCGAGCTGATAAGCTACAGCATCGAACACTTCCTCGTTGCTCACCTTCAGTTCCTTGCGTCCAAAATTTTCGCGATCGAAAAAACTTGGATGCGCTCCAACAGCTACGCCGTGCTCCTTGGCCCCACAAACTGCGGCGTGCATCGTATCGGAATCGCCGGCGTGAAAACCGGTTGCAATATTCGCCGAGGTGATGAGCTTGAACAGTTCGGCATCGTGTCCAGCCCCTTCGCCGAGATCAGCGTTGATGTCGACGTGCAACTTCATATCGTGTGCAAGCTCAGGCCGACTCGAAATAGTTTCCACTGTTGCTCGCGCTCTAGTAAAAAGCGGCACGCGTCAGCTAGCGAGACTTCGGAAAAACGGACCTGATCGCCGGCGCGAAGTTGTGCTGCAATGCCAAGATCGACTGTGATCACGTGGGCGATTTTGGGATAACCACCGATAGTTTGGCAATCTCCCAAAAGCAAAATCGGCTTGCCGCTCGGCGGAACCTGCATTGTGCCAGGCGCGACCCCTTCAGAGATTAGATCGACATCATCCTGCCGTTTCAATTCTGGACTATCAAGCCGCACGCCCATGCGGTCCGAATCAGGTGAAACGGTGAATGCTTCGCTCGTTAATCGTTGAAGGGTTGAAGCGTTGAAGCGGGCCCAATCCACGCCGCGAATGAAGCGCAACCTTGGATTACGTTTCGCCGGGCTGACCCAATCATGTGGCGCGGTCCAGGAGGAAATTCCCGCTGCGACGCCGGTCTGCGACGGGCGAGGTGCGCCGAGCGGAACAGCGTCTCCATCACGCAACGGGCGGCCTTCGAATCCGCCAAAATTGGTTCGCAAATCTGTGGAACGGCTAACGAGAACGGGTCCAACATTGATCCCGCCGGACACTGCAAGCCAGCATCGACAGCCAACCTTCGGCAGCCCGAATTTCAATCGCTCCCCGGCAGAAACCAAAGCGGCATGACCGACCGGCAACGCCGTCGATCCAAGCTGAACATCGAATTCGCCGCCGCACCACGCGACGATTCGCTCATCTTGGAAATGCAGCTGCAGGCCGCCAAAAGTAATTTCGACTCCAGCGGCATCTTCGTCATTACCGACAAGAAGATTCGCCGCGCGCAACCCGAAGGAATCGAGCGCGCCGCCTAATGAAACACCAACCTGACGATAACCGGTGCGGCCAAGATCTTGCACGGAACTCAGATATCCCGCGCGCGTTATAATCATCTCCATGGGTCGCCTCGCTCTAATGCTGAAACGATTTAACTAGATCCTTAAGCATGATTGTCATTCTGAGCGAAGCGAAGAATCTCTGACTTATTCGGCGAGGTTAACGTGACAATCTGAGATGTTTCGCTTCGCTCAACATGACAGGGGCGAGCAGCAGACGCTTCAACGCTTCAACATTTTAGCGCTTCAGCGAATCAAATTCCTCCCGCGTCATCGACCGGAAACGGACACGATCGCCTGCATGCAAAAGCGCAGGCGGATTTTTTGCCGGATCAAAAAGTTTTAACGGCGTACGGCCGATCAGATTCCACCCGCCAGGCGAGCGCAGCGGATAAATTCCCGTTTGCGTGCCGCCGATCCCGACAGACCCGGGAGCAATTTCCTTCCGCGGCGTGGACCGGCGCGGTGTCGCCAATTTCTTCGGCAACCCAGCCAGGAACGGAAAACCGGGAACGAACCCGATGCACGCCACTCGGTATTCAGCCGCGCTATGAAGATCGACAGCCTCCTCTCTTGAGATTTGCGCATGACGCGCGACGTCATCGAGGTCGGGAGCAAACTCGGGATCGTAGCAGACTGGGATTCCGACTGAGTCTTGTATATTTCTTTTAGTTCTCCGGCGTTTGCCGCGATTGCCGGCCGCGGCTATAACACGGCGAACTCGTTCTTTTAACCAATCGAATGCTCGATCTGGTTGCCCGCTCGCTTTTGCAACCTGCAGCGGGTCGAAGAAAACTGCGACGCTGGTGTAAGCCGGCGCCAGTTCAATGACGCCGGGAATTGCAGCGCTTCGAAGCTGCTCAAACGCGTGGAGGACCTCGTTCAGCGTTTCCTCAGGCGCATCCTCAAATTCCTCGCGCACGCGCACGATGAGGGCGGAATCTCCGAGGGGAACAATCTCCATCAAGCCTCAGACCTGGTTCGAGCGAAGAGCCGATCTTCGCCCCGACATCTTTCAAGATGCATCATCGGCCGCCGAATTTTGGGGTGAAACGGCTTCAGCAACGTTTTCCACGTGCTCTTTAATCTCATGCACTTTTGGATGCACATCACGGATCAAGTCATGTTCAGCCTTGGAAATCCGTTCGATGCGCGTTGTAATTTCATGCAGTTCTTTCAAGAGGGCGTCCTGACGCGCTGAGATGCGATGCATCCACCAAAAACAAACACACCAGCAGATCAGACCGATCCAAGTGAGCGCAAACATGGTCATATCACTGCGCGCGCTTCGCTTCGATCTCGATGTTGATCGCGACCGTTTGGCCGATGCCTGAGACCGCCTCGGCCGCTTGAGCGAACATCAAATTGAAGTCGCGCCGCGCAATTGGCTCCGTCGTCACCGCCCAGCGTGTCCGGCTCGTTTCGTTCACCGGTGTGAGTAGCTTCACATGGAGCGTGATCGGTCTTGTCACGCCGTGCATCGTGAGGTCGCCGAGAATGTCGCCGCTTTGCGGCCCGGTTCGGTTGACGTTTCGGCCCTTGAACGTCATCTGGGGAAACTTTTCCACGTTAAAGAATTCCGGACTGCGAAGATGGTCGTCGCGTTTTTTGATTTGCGTATCGATGCTGCGTACGTCGATCTGCGCCGTGACCGAAGAATTTTCCGGATGCTCCCGGTCGATGTCGATCTTGCCATTGAACCTTGTGAACTTGCCATGGGTAGTGCGGAGAAACTGATGCACGGTGAAACCAATCGTTGAGCCGGATGGATCGAATTTGTAGGTCTCGTTCGCCCATGCGGCGGAACTCAACGCAACGATGACGACCGCAGCGATAACATTGGGTAGAATCCCCCTCGTAAATTGCGCTGTCATGTTGAGAGAAGCGAAACATCTCGGTGTGTTCTCATAGCCAGTCGATCCAGAGGTAATCAGAGATTCTTCGCTTCGCTCAGAATGACAGAATGCGATTGCTGGTAATTTCATTTCGAACTGTTTTTCGCCTCGGTCGCGAGCGTTTTCAAGAGCGGCGTGCGGGAGAGCGGCAGTCGCCCGAATAAATTTCCCAGCGCAAAAGCTGGATCGGCTTTCAGCTTTTTTGCATCGTGCACGCCGGCGATGCGCGCTAGTTCAGTCTCGAAATGCGAGACCGCACGCTGGGTAGGATCGTTTACATCGAGATAACCAAACGCCCGGCGCAATAGCCCGAACAATTCCGGTTCATGATGATCGCGCTCGGTGCAAATTTCGATCAACTCGATGAAGTACGCCGCTATCTGAGTCCGCAGATAATTGCTGCGAATTCCTGGAAATGGATTTTTCAGCACAACTTCCGTAAGCGTGTGCAGATCGGACTTGCGGCTCCGCACAATGGAAATTTCAGCTTCAAAAAATAAATCCAGTTTTCCGGCAAATGGGCTTTTCGCGCGGCGCGCGCCTTTAGCGACGGTTTGAATGCAACCGAGCGATTCCGTGCACCAGGAGACGATCAGGCTGGTGTCGCTCAGTTTTCGTTTGCGCAACAGGATGGCGGCAGTGCTTTCCACTTCAAAGCATCATAGAATGTCATTCTGAGCGAAGCGAAGAATCTCTGATCATTGATCGACCGACTCCACGGCTATAGACAGAGATGTTTCGCTTCGCTCAATTCGCCACAGGACGAATCCGCCGTGGCGGACATGACAGCATCAGTCATGAAATGCTCTCTACTTGGCGCGACTGCCTCACTCCAAAAGCACCTCGTGCGAAACTTGAGGAGGCGTGGTCTCTTTCTTGATGCCGACGAGGACTACCGAAACCGCGCGCGTGCCAGAGGACATTAGTGGCCGGCAGCGGCGGATGCCGGTCGGCGGGATCACGTGGCGGCATACATTTCGCGCACTGCGTCATCGTAACTATCGGCTGTTCTTCTGGGGTCAACTCGTCTCGCTCATTGGCACCTGGATGCAGCAAACCGCCATGAGTTGGTTCGTTTATCAAATTACGAATTCAAAGCTGCTGCTGGGCGTCGTCGCTGCCATGGGGTCCGCTCCGATGATGTTATCTTCAGTTTGGGGCGGCTCTCTCGCTGACCGCTATCCGAAACGCTCAATTCTCGTCGCGACACAGACTGCCCAAATGATTTGCGCCTTCCTTCTGGCAGCCGGCGTGTGGGCGGGGTTCGCCACGCCGTCATTCATTATCGTTATCGCTGCGTTGAATGGTCTCGCGATGGGCTTCGACATGCCGGCGCGGCAGGCGTTCACAGTCGAAATGACAAGCCGCGAAGATTTGCTAAACGCGATCTCACTTAACAGCTCAATTGTGAACGGCGCACGCATTATTGGTCCATCGGTGGCTGGATTACTAATCGGTGCGTTCGGTGTGGCGATGTGTTTTTTCCTGAACGGCGTGACATTTATCGCTGTGATCGCCGGTTTGTCGATGATGCGCTTACCGCGATTAGAGCGACCGGCACATGCTGTTTCTGCGGGTGAACACGCCTGGAACGGCATCGTCTATTCAATAAAACATCAACGCGTGCGAACCATTCTATTGCTTTTCCTGGCAGTGGGTGTCTTCGGCTGGTCGTACACTGTGCTGATGCCAGCGTTTGCGCGCGACGTGCTCAATCGCGGTGCGAACGGCTACGGAATCTTGATGTCGGCGAGCGGGACCGGCGCTTTCATCGGTGCGCTGGTCGTAGCAACTTACGGATATCTGTTTACACCGCGGAGGCTTGCGCTTGGCGGCGTCTGGTTGTTTTCGATTGCGTTGTTTGCACTTTCGCTGAGTCAAAGTTTTTACTTCGCAATGGCGTTTCTCTTTGTTGCTGGATTTGGAATGCTCCTTTTTTTCTCTACTTCGAACACCGTGCTGCAAACGATCGTACCGGATGAAATGCGCGGCCGTGTAATGGGCGTATGGTCGCTGGTCTTCGGCGCGATGATCCCGCTTGGCAGCCTCGAAGCGGGCGCCGTCGCGCATTGGCTGGGCACGCCTTTCGCGCTCGGCTTGGGTGCGATTATTTGCGCGGCCTCGGCGCTGGTGACGCTGTTCGCGATCCGGCGGCGCCGGGCGGGAACTTCAACGTGATGTCGTTGTCGGCACCTGCAATGGACGATCCGCCGCGATCAGCGGTTTATGATATGTAGCGCGCGCTTCTCCACATTGAGCGCGGCTTCTCTCACTGCTTCGCTCAGGGTGGGATGCGAATGCGTGGTGCGTCCGATATCTTCGGAGCTGCCACCAAATTCAATTACCGAAACAGCTTCGGCGATTAACTCCGAAGCGGCGTGCTGCAAAATGTGCGCGCCAAGAATGCGATCCGTCTTTGCGTCTGCAACGAACTTGGCCATTCCTTCCACGTCATCGCTGCAAAGCGCGCGGCTGTTGGCGCGGAACGGAAATTTTCCGATGCGCACATCGATCCCCTGCTCTTTGGCTTGATCCTCGGTAAGACCAACGCCGGCCAGTTCGGGATTCGTGTAAATGATACCGGCAATAGCATCGTAGTTAACGTGGCCTGCTTTGCCTGCGATGATTTCTACGCAGGCGATTCCCTCATCTTCGGCTTTATGCGCCAGCATCGGACCTGCGATCACATCGCCAATCGCATATATTCCTTCCACTTTGGTGCGGAAATGTTTATCCACTTTGATGCGCTTCTTTTCATCGAACTCCACACCAACTTTTTCCGCGCCTAAACCCTCCGAAAACGGGCGGCGCCCAACTGAGACCAGAACTTTGTCTGCTTCGAACTTCAGTTCCTGGCCATCCTTGGTCGCAATCACCGTTGCGCGACCATTATCGACCTTGACCGCGGTGACTTTTGTTTCGAGGTGAAACGTCATGCCCTGGGCGGTGAGCAAGCGCTGAAGCAGATTCGATAGCTCGAGATCGAACCCGAGCGCAATTCGCGGCAGAAACTCCAGCATCGTCACTTCCGATCCGAGTCGGTTCCAAACGGAGCCCAGTTCCAACCCAATAGCACCCGCGCCGATGACAAGAAGTTTCTTTTTCGGTTCTGTGAATTCCAGCGCTTCGGTGCTGCAGACAATCGTTTTGCCATCGAATTTTGCGAACGGCAGTTCCGTCGGCGCGCTTCCGGTAGCAACCACGATGTTCTTTGTTTCGATCTCCTGCGTATCACCAGTGGAAGATTTGATCGAAACCTTTCCAGGTGCGGTGATTGTGCCGAAGCCCGGGATCACAGTGACCTTGTTGGTCTTCATCAGTGAGCGCACACCGCTATTGAATGTCTTGACCACTTTGTTCTTGCGCTCTTGCATCTTTGCCAGATCGGCATGCGCGCCGTCCACGACGATGCCGTGTTTCGCCGCCTCTTTTTTGACGAACATGAAATGGTCGCTCGAGGTCAGGAGTGCTTTGCTCGGGATACAGCCAACGTTTAAGCAGGTGCCACCCAGCTCCTTGTCTTTTTCAACAATGGCCGTCTTTAGGCCGAGTTGGCCGGCGCGGATGGCAGCAATGTAACCGCCCGGGCCCGAACCAATGATAACAATGTCAAATTTTTCCATGATTTTACAGGTTGAAGACTGTCATTCTGAGCGAAGCGAAGAATCTCTGATCATTTCTTCCGCCTCCCAAGGGCGGTCATAGAACTTAGGCTGCTGTTCCCAATCGTCACTCAGGTCGAGCCAGCGTGGGTTCGTTTGTTCAATAAGCGCAGTTTTCCTAGTGCGGCGCCAGCCCTTCAGTTTCTTCTCGCAGGCGATCGCATCATTTACGTTGCGAAAATGCTCAACCCAAACGAGCCGGTTCAAATGATAGCGCTTCGTGAAACCATCCACTTCGCCGCATCTATGCTGGCCTAACCGGCGTGCGATATTATTCGTGATCCCGATGTACAACGTGGTGCAATGTTTATTGGTGAGGATGTATACCCAGTAGTCGTGATTACGCACGCCAGCAGAAATAGTCAGAGATGTTTCGCTTCGCTCAACATGACAGCGGGCTGAGGTTAAAAATCCAACGGCAGCTTTTTCGGATCTTCGATACATTCCTTCACCTTCACAAGGAACGTGACGGCTTCTTTCCCGTCGATTGCGCGGTGATCGTAACTCAACGCGAGATACATCATCGGGCGAACTGCCACTTTCCCGTCCACCGCAACGGGTCGCGGCATGATTTTGTGCATGCCGAGAATGCCGCTCTGCGGCGGATTTAATATCGGCGTGGCAAAAAGCGAGCCATATACTCCGCCGTTTGTGATTGTGAACGTGCCGCCCTGCAGATCTTCCATTTTCAGTTTCCCTTCGCGCGCTCTGTTGGCGTAATCAGCAATGTCGCGTTCCAAATCGGCAAAACTTTTCTTATCCGCGTCGCGCACGACGGGCACAACAAGTCCGCGCTCCGTCCCTACTGCAACGCCGATATCATAGAAATTGTTTTGAATGAAATCGTCGCCGTCAATGCGGCCATTGACTACCGGCACGATTTTGAGCGCTTCCACGCATGCTTTAATGAAGAACGACATCAAACCGAGTTTTACGCCGTTCTTTTTCGTGAACTCGTCTTGCTTGTTCCGGCGCAATTCCTGCACGGCGCTGGTGTCGCATTCGTTGAATGTGGTAAGAATCGCCGCGGTGTGCTGCGCCATCACCAGTTGCTGCGCGATTTTGCGGCGTAGCGGCGACATCTTTTTGCGGATGAACCGCCCATCCGCGGATGGTTGCACTTCGGCCACCTCAGTCGCTTCTTCTGCCTTGCCGCGTTCCTGCGCTGCTTCCAGCACGTCAGCCTTTGTCAAACGTCCACCTGTGCCGGTGCCGTGAATTTTCTCCGGCTTAAGGTTCTCTTCTTCAACGATGCGGCGAACCGCGGGTGAGAGTGTTGTAGCCCCGCTGTCTCGGGGGGATTCACGCCCGCCGCGGTCAGCGCCCGCGGCTACAGGTACAGTCTTTTTCTCAAGGTCAGGTTCTCTCTTTTTTTCCTCAGGCTCTTTCTTTTTGGGTTTTTCTTCCTTCTTTTCTCCCGGCTGCTTTGAATCATCGATCGTGGCAACCACTTCCCCTATTTTGACTTCGTGGCCCTCAGGCACCTTCGTTTCGAGTAAGCCAGCTTTTTCGGCAACGATCTCGGTAGAAACCTTGTCCGTCTCCAGAGTGAAGAGCGGCTGGCCTTCATTCACGAATTCGCCGGACTTTTTGTGCCAGACGGACACGACACCGCTGGTAATCGATTCACCGACGGCGGGAATTTTTACGTCAATGGCCATGCGCGAGAATTATCCCGCGTCTGCGGGACCAATCGAGCGTCGCGTTCGAGACCTCTTTCGTCAACAACACCCTGGTCCGCGCGCTTCTGCTTTGCGGCGCGAATAAGATTTGACTCAACTCAGATATGGCGAACCTCAACGAATCAAACGAGGAGGCGCGGCGCATTTTCGTGATCGCGGACACGCACAATCGTTTGCCAGGAAGGGTAAAAGAAATCGCCAAAAGCGCTGATGAAATCTGGCACTTGGGCGATGTTTGCACCGAAGTCATTATTGATGAGCTTCGTGCCGTCGGGCCTCCAATCACGGTGGTGCGTGGAAATTGCGACAGCAATCTGGATTGGCCGCTGGTTGTAGATCTCGTGCGAAGTGGATTGAAATTCCGTCTGCAACACATACCGCCTGACCACACGCCGGATGGCGTCGATTTTGTGCTGCATGGGCATACGCACGTCCCGCGAAACGAGCGGCGTGGAAGTGTTTTGTTTCTAAATCCCGGTTGCGTGACGCGCGCCAACCAGGGTGCACCTCCCAGCGCAGCATGGCTTGAAATCGCGGATGGAAAAATCAGTTGGAAGCCCGTGCCGCTTCGCTAACACTCGATTGCCAATCGCAATCCTGCAGCCTGCTGATTGAGGCCACAGCTAAGGACGATTGCCCGGCGCGCGCGAGACATCGTGGTGCGCGAAAGCGAAAGGTGCAATGTAACGGCTGACTGCGCGTGAAGCACAGGCGGAAGCTCCGCAGAGCGCAAGGCTTGCGCCGCCAGGATGACCTGCCACAGCCCCGCAGCGCCGACGCTCTCGCCCAGCGCTGGTTTGGCGGAGTAAACGTGCGCATCCGGAACAATTTGCCCCACACCTTCAGATTCCGCTTGATCGACGAACGTGCCGTTAGCGCTCGAGATAATAACATCGATTTGAGCGTCCTTAAGATCGCTCAGGATTTGCTTTAAAATTTTCCCCGCTTCCGCGCGCTTCGTAAAACATCCACCCGGATGCGCGCATTCGATTGTGAACGGGCCCGTCCGCGCGAGAAGGATTGCCCCTGCACCTTCGCTTAAAATCATCCCGCTTTGTTGCTCACCGAATGGCTCGATCGGAGGCGCCAAACGAAGCAATCGCCATCGCCGGTACGCGTCGCACAGAAGCCAATCGACTTCTTCCGTCCCGACGACCAGACAATAATCGAGTGCCTTATTCGCCATCAGGTCTTCAGCCATTTTTATCGCTGCGAGCCCAACTGCTCCGTCACCAACCAGTGTATAGGTGGCGCCAGTAACACCGAGAATCGCCGCGAGATGGCTAGCCGGCGCATTGAAGACGGTTTCCGGAAATAAGAGCGGGCTAGCCGATTGCGCGCCTGACTCAACGATGTTGCTGTAAAAACGTTTCGTATAAATGACGCCCCCATTTGAGATGGCGAAGATGAGCGCAGTTCGTTCGCCATTCTGCGAAGCCGGCTCTATCCCTGCAGCGTGCAACGCATCCAAACCTGCCGCCGTAGCAAATCGCGAAATGACGCTGGCTCGGCGGAGGCGCGGATGCGCGAAACCCGCCATCGCAGATTCCGGTACGCGGAAGACGCAGTAAGGTCGATCTGCGAATTGTTCGGAGACAGTTGTCGCGGACGCCTCATGCCCGTGAAGCAGCTTGTCCCATACTGAATCAACGCCGCTTCCGAGAGGTGTCACCCACCCCATGCCGGCGATGGCCAGACTCATGCTTCAACCTGTCCGCCGCAGCCTTGGTGAAGGTGGAACCTGCGCATCAGTATCGAAGCGTTCGTGCCGCCGAAGCCAAAGGAATTCGAAAGTACTGTGCCCACAACAGCCGATCGCGCTTCGTTTGCGACGATGTTTAGATCAAGATGATCGTCCAAGGCTCCAAAATTAATATTGGCCGGAAGAAACTGGTGCTGGAGCGCCAGCAAACACATTACGGCCTCGATTGCGCCAGCAGCTCCCAGTGAATGGCCCATCATGCTTTTAGTGGAGCTCACCGGCACGCCGTCAAATAACCCGCTGATTGCCTTGCCTTCGGCTGCGTCGTTGAACAACGTGGCCGTTCCGTGCGCATTGATGTAATCGACTGCGTCCGCTGAAATGTGCGCACTTTGAAGAGCTCGTTGCATCGCCTGATGCGGTCCGATGCCTGTAGGATCCGGCTGTGTGATGTGAAAATTATCGGTAGAAATGCCATAGCCGATAATCTCTGCAAGAACAGGTGCGCCACGCTGCTGGGCGCTGTCGAGGTTTTCCAATCCAAGAATTGCGGCACCTTCTCCGAGCACCATCCCTGTGCGATGTCGGTCAAACGGCCGGCATTTCTCCGGCGTTGAGGCTTGAAGCGAATCGAAGCCTATAAAGACCAGTTCTGAGAGGGCATCATAGCCTCCGGCCAGCACACGCTGATATCGACCGGATCGCACGCATTCGAACGCATGGCCAATGGCGTTTGTGCCCGAAGCACAGGCGTTCGCAATCACCTGGTATGGCACAGAAATTCCAAAGGTCTCCAGAGCGTCGATCACCGGCTTTTGCGCCGGGTAATTTGCGATCCACGTCGGCGCGCGCCGCAGATCCCCGGCTCGCCGTAATGAGCGGTAGTAATGTTCCCCGTACGACATTCCGCCACTTGTTGTCCCGATCACCGTCAACTCCGGTTTAAATTGAGGTTCCAAGTTTATAACTTCCTTTAGCGCTTGAATGATCATGTGCGACGCCCGATGAAGGCGCCGCGAACGTGGCGCCTCAGCTTCCCCAGTGAGGAGGCGGTCATCGTCGACTTGACCAGCGGTTTTGCATCGGCATTGCGCGACCGAAAATCGCGTGACCGGGCTCACGCAATCCCGCGACTTGCGCAGCGAATCGAGTGTTTGGCTGAGTCCAAAGCCAAGCGGGCTCACCACGCCCGCGGCCACAACCGCGACGCGCGCAGAAACCTTTTTCCCGTTCGCGGTGCCTGGTTGAGCCATAGTCTAAAGGGAAAAATTGCTCCGCGAATTTCTATTGCTTTCTTGCGGGAAGCATTTTACAAATGACCCAAAACGGAAACCAAAGCCCGGAAGTTGGTGGATTGTCAGTTGAGTTTATTCAGTGACGATTTGAAATCCGATAAGCGGGAACAGTGACCTGGCTGCGTTTTCCAGAATAAACTCAATGGGAACTAAATTATACGTAGGCAATCTTCCCTTCAACACCACAGAGAACGAGCTGCAGGAGCTTTTTTCGCAGGCTGGAGCCGTGCAGGAAGTCACTCTCATGCAGGACAGGTTCACCGGCAAGTCGCGCGGCTTTGCTTTCGTCACCATGGGCTCGGAAGAGGACGCTCAAAACGCCGTTTCGAAGCTTAATGGCCAGGCAATCGAAGGTCGGCCATTAACGGTGAATGAAGCCCGCCCGCGAGAGCAACGGTCGCCCGGAGGCGGCGGCGGACGCGGCGGATACGGCGGTGGCGGTGGATACGGCGGTCGCCGCGAAGGTGGCCAGCGAAGAGGCCACTGACGAACTGGCGAATCACCGTTCGGCAGGGCATTGGGCAGGGCTGGATTCGAACCAGCGAAGGCGTAAAGCCAGCAGATTTACAGTCTGCCCCGTTTGGCCACTTCGGTACCTACCCTTTGCTGTAAGCGCAAAACTCGCGCGGCGAGCCTGCGCATACGAACGCTAATTCTGGATGTTTATTCGAAAGATTCAACGATGGCGTTTGCAAAGATCGCTGCGGCTTCACGCGAAATCTCCGGACTAAATAGGTAGCGCCAGCGTCTCGCGTGGGGCGCGCTTGGGCTCCCGAGAAACGAGCGTACCTACGAGCGCTATTGATCGCATCATTCGTAACGGCTAGTCTTTTGCATGGCGCTGCTGCGCGGGCTTTTCTGGTTTGCCCTGTTCATCGTTTTTACTTTTTGCTTCGTTGTGCTGTTCGAGTACGGCCCTCGGGATTTCACGAATGGTGTTAAGAAAGAATATGGCCGGGCGAAATCATTCGTTGTAAAGCAGACCTCAGGAATCGGGAAAAAGAAACCCTGATCAACGAAGTGTCTCCAAGGAACGTCCGTATCTCTACCGGAACGCTGGACAAGATGTTGCAAGGGTTTCGATCGGCAATGGAGCAAGAAATTCTTTTGCATTCTGAATCTTCAAAACTGGGCGGGCCAAATGTGCTGCTAGAAAACTGGTATCTGGGGTAGGAGCAATTGCGGCTTGTGCGCGGATTTCGCATTCAGCCAAGTGCTGGATAACGCGTAAAAGTTTTTCGCTCAAATTGCGATTATCCGTGAATTGAACCGTGCAAATGCCGGGTGCGGTTGCTTCTACAAACGGACTGAGGGTAACCGCGCACTGAATTAGGATTTCCTGGATCGATTTTTCGTGCATGTGTGCACGAACTTTGATCACTACCGGCAAACATCGCGCCAGAGCCTGACTGGGCGTCATGCCTTGGCGAATCCCAGCCTTTTCCGCGGCCTCGTTCAGTCGAATGATGACTGGTTTTCTTTCGCGTTCTTCGATCAGTGCGACCGGTTTTGCTCGAAGTTCTGGCTGATGCCGGGTGGCGGCCTGCAAATAGAAATTCGGTAAATAAATCGTCGCAAACATGACCACTAATTAGTGAGCACTGATTTGAGGTGCGATCGCTTCACAACGATGCGCAGCTGTGAAATCGCATCCTCAGTTTCAAAAGTTTCCAGGTTCCACGAACTTTCGAGAACAAGTTTCAGTTTTGCGCTGCCGACCATTTCGTATCGAGTGAGAACCAGACATGCTGTAGGCGCTGATTCGATCAGCCGTTGCAAGCGATACCAGTTCGTTTGCGGAATTTTGCGCAATTCTTCCGGCGAGTTCAGGATAAGATCGATAATCACCAGCGGGAAATTGGCGTCCCGCAAGAGCAGGTCAGCTGCTTTGATCCCTTCAGATGCTTTGAGACAACGGACCCAAAGCAAGTGTCGCAGTGAGGCAATATTCAACCCGCAGGGATCGAACGAATCGCGCCCATCAATCAGCGCCAGGAAATAATTATCGCAATATGCGACATCGATGAGGAGGTGAATGAGCGATGCGCTTCCGGCGCTTGTTCGTGGGCTGATCAATTCAGTGATCGCGCCTCGCGGCAATCCGCCGCCAATGGATTGATCAAGAAAAGATAAACCGGTGGCTAAACGCGTTGCCACCGTGGTAGGTGCGTGGGGAAAACGCTCCGCCAGGAGTTTCCGAAGATCGACAATTTTCCCGTTTGCAGCCATGGAAAGACAAACATGGCCCTCCTTTTCGATATGTTCAACCGAACAGTTAGCCTGCTCCGCTCAAGCCAGACGTTTAAACAAAGTGGAATTCTTTTTCAGCAAACGTTTGGCCCGCGCCATCGCGCCTCGCGAACCGATTGTTGGCCGAACTCCCAGCCGAGCGATCGACATTCCCTCTACGTGCCATCATCCCCCGCCGATTATTTGCCTACTGACGTCTCACTTCTCACTTTTCAGGTCTCACACTTCTGGCTCAGTGGCGTTTCCAGCGCTCTTGTTTGCGGATCAGCGATACCATCACGCCTTGAATCTTCAGCTCACGGGCCGGAACCAGGTCCGGGTAGCGCG
>WNFJ01038709.1_pt3 | contig 16744 bp, 15 predicted proteins | sample 5400461 | NCBI WGS metagenome assembly WNFJ01 (sample SAMN13153349, study PRJNA577476) | soil metagenome | isolation source: 115 cm saprolite on Douglas fir-dominated hillslope | place: USA:California | collected 2013-09-17 | reverse complement strand
GTTGCCAACGCGCATCTCGACACTGTCGAAGGACGCTATCTGATGCAATTGGAATGGCGCGCACTGGCTGCAGCGCTCGGTGGGGATCGCAAGGCGGTTTCCGATGCGCTCGCATTTCGTGAGAAACGGCGCGAGATTTTTCCGAATGCCGCCGCCGAAGAGGACGCGCTCGAAAGAAACGAGGGATTAGCGGAGTACACCGGAACCGCCATCGCGGAGCCGTCGCTGCCGAAACGCATCTCACATCTGATCGAGGCGTTGCGACAAGCCGAGAAGACTCCGACCTTTTCGAGATCGTTCGCTTACGCCACCGGTCCGGCATGGGGAGCGCTGCGCGAGATGGGTAATGGAGAGACGAAGTACGGCGCCGCGGATCTCCTGGTGGCCGAGCGCGCTCGCGGCGCAAGCAAACAGGCGACGCTGCGCGACTTGCGCGCGAGATTCATCGACGGTCCGGTGCTGACTCTGCCGCTGCACAACATGCAATTCGAAATTGATCCGAACAAAGCGCAGCCGTTCGCGCCGTACGGCACTGTCTATCCGACGCTTACCCTGCGCGACGACTGGGGGCAGATCGTCGTGAAAAGCGGCGGCGCGTTGATCGCATCGAATTGGAGGCGGCTGACGGTACCGCGCGATCCGCCGGAGAACTACATGCTGACGCTGAACGACGGCTGGAAAATTGAAGGCGATACGGTGGTCAGAAAGCGATAATGCCGCCGCGATGCCGGTCGTCTTCCTTCTTCTGGCGCTGATCGCCGATCCGCCGCCGCTCCGATGGGGTGGCGATGCGGAGGGTGGCGCGCCTTTCGTCGAAGCCGACCCGCGCGATCCGACGAAGGTGCGCGGATTCGACGTCGAAGTCGCCGGCGAAATCGCGAAGGGCCTCGGGCGCCGGCCGGAATTTGTCCAGGTCGCGTTTCAGGAAATCGACCAATCCGTCGAGCGCGGCGACTTCGACCTCGGCATGAGCGGCGTCGAAGACATCCCGGCGCGGCGCGCGGCACACGCCGCCACGATTCCGTATTACGAATTCCACGAAGTGCTGACCGTGCGTGACGACGATCGCAATCGATTTCGAACGATGGCCGGCCTGCGCGGACATCGCGTCGGCACGCTCGGCGGCACGATGGCGTACGACTTCCTCAAGACACAGCCTGTGATTTTGATCTCGTACGACGACGACGTGCATCCGTACTCCGATCTCGTGCAGGGACGATTGGATGCTGTGCTGCTCGACAACATCATCGCCGCGCGGCGTATGCGCTCGATCGGCGGATTGTTCATTCAGCCGCAGCCGGTCGCGACCGGGCATTACATCGCCGTCCTCGCGCGTACGAACGCGGCGCTGCGCGATCGCGCCAACGCTGTGCTGAAAGCGCGAATGCGCGATGGAACTCTCGAGCGCATCTATCGCAACTGGGGAATCTGGGATGAATACCAGGCGCCGTTCTTCGCCTCGGTTCTCGGTGTGGAGGCGGGCGCCCCCGCCCGAAGCACGATCGTCGCGTCCTTCCCCGCATTACTCCGCGCCGCGCTGATCACGATCGTCCTCTCCTGCGCGGCGATGGCGCTTGCGATCATCGTCGGAATCGGGATCGCGAGCGGCCGCGTCTACGGCAATGTGCTGCTGCGATCGATTCTCACCACCTACGTCGAAGTCGTGCGCGGCACGCCGGTGCTGCTGCAACTCTTTGTTCTTTACTACGGGCTGTCATCGGTCGTGCGCCTTCCCGCATTTCTCGCCGCGCTTCTCGGTCTCGGCCTCAATTACGCCGCGTACGAAAGCGAGATTTATCGCAGCGCGCTGGAGGCGGTCTCGAGCGGACAGCTCGAAGCAGCGCGCACGCTCGGATTCACCGAATCGCAGGTGCTGCGCCTCGTGCGAGGCCCGCAGGCCTTCCGACTCGCGCTGGCGCCGATGACCAACGACTTCGTCGCGCTGCTGAAAGACTCATCGCTCGTTTCGGTGATCACAGTCGTCGAGCTGACGAAGCAGACGCAGATCTTCGCGACGAACATCGGAAGCTGGGTGGTTCCTGGCGCTCTTTGCGCGGCGCTTTATCTCATCATGTCGCTGCCACTCTCGCGATTGGCCGGCAGACTCGAGGCACGGTGGAAAGCAGCGACCTCCTGACGATTGCAGGTCTGCGCCTGACGCGCGGAACGCGCGAGATTCTTCGCGGCATCACGATGCGCGCCGCGGGCGGCGAGCTCGTCGCGCTGATGGGACTCTCCGGCTGCGGAAAGACGACTGTCCTTCGCTGCATCACCGCGCTGGAAGAGTTCAACGCCGGCACGATCAATGTCGACGGCGTCACGCTGCAAGCCGGACCTTTGCCGCCGCGGAAGGCGATGCGCGAGCTTCGCCGCCGCGTCGGAATGGTTTTTCAGCTCCACTACCTCTTCGAACATCTGACTGCGCTGCACAACGTCACGCTGGCGCCGACGAACGTCGCCGCCGTTCCTCGCGCGGATGCCGAGGAGCGGGCGAATCAGCTTCTGGAGTCGCTGGGCGTCGCGCATCGGCGCAACGCGTTGCCGCGCGAGCTCTCGGGCGGCGAGGCGCAACGCGTCGCGATCGCGCGAGCGATGGCGATGGATCCGCCACTGCTCTTGATGGATGAGCCGACTGCATCGCTCGATCCTGCACGTCGCGGCGAGCTCGGAGAAACGCTCGTCAAACTGACGGATGGCGGACGCACGCTTCTCGTCACCACGCACGACGACGATTTCGCACGCGACTTTGCGGATCGCGTGATCATCCTCGCGGACGGCGAGGCAGTCGAAGAAGGAGCGGCGCGCGAGGTGTTGTCGAATCCGAGACATCCCGCCACGCGCGCACTTCTCGCGCGTCTACCGTTTCAGAAGTAGTGCGATCGTCATTCCGAGGCCGATGACGACGACGGCGGTGCGGACGAATTTGCGTCCGAGCCGCTGCGCGATTTTTGCGCCGGCGAATCCACCGAGGATCGCGGCGATTGCCATCAGGATCGCGTCGGACCAGATGATGGCGCCCGACACCGCAAAGTAGATCGCCGCCACGCCGTTGATGCAGATCGCCAGCAAATTCTTGAGCCCGTTCATCTGATGCAGATCCGTCAGGCCGATGAATCCGAGCGCCGCCAGCATCAGGATGCCCATGCCGGCACCAAAATACCCACCGTAAACGCTAACGACAAACTGCAATATAAATACGAACGTAATGTTGCTAGAAAATCGTACTCGGCGCGTGATGATCTCCTGAAACGCGAGAAGCAGCGTGGCGCTGAGGATCAGCCATGGGACGAGGCGCTCGAATGTGCGCGTGCTGGTGTGCAGGAGAAGGATCGCGCCCACGGCGCCGCCAAGGAGCGATGGAATCGTGAGCCAGAACAGCCAGCGCGGGAGCGTGGCGAGATCTTTTCTGAATCCCACCATTCCCGCGAACGAGCCCGGCCACAGCGCGGCAGCATTGCTTGCGTTGGCGAGAATCGGGTTGCGTCCGAGCCAGACGAGGGTCGGAAAGGAGATCAGCGTCCCTCCGCCGGCAATGGTGTTAATGATTCCTGCGACGAATGTTGCTCCGAAAATAATCAGGGACGCCGGGTCCGGGATGAGGGTCAAACTTATCGCAGCCCCTCGGCCACGTACAGGTCGCTCACGATGCGTTGGGCGTCGTACGCGTACGCGCCGGCGTCATGCGTCATGCAGATCGGCGCGATTTTGTAGACGCCCGCCGGATCGATCGGCGTGAATTGCTTCCACAGCTCGCGCGCGCCGGTCGCGAGATTGATTTTGTAGACCTGCGCCGGCATCGCGGTTGGACGATACACGAACAGCGATGCGCCATCCGCCGACCATTGGATCGGGACTTCACCTTTTTCAGTCCCGTTGACGGCGATCGGATTGCCATTCTCGATCGGATACAGCGCGATCGTTTCGTCCTTCGTCATTCCGGCGACCGTTCGCCCGTCGGGCGAAATCGCGAACGGACGGTAGGCCTCGCCGAAGATATTTTCGGGCGAGATCGTCTTTTCCGATTCATCGAGCGTGTCGAGCAGATGCAGCGCATATCCCTTGTCTTTCAGCGCACCGGCGAGAATCACGTTGCGCGAATCGGGCAGCCAGACGGCGCCCGTATCGAATGCGCCTTCGATCTTCAGCTCGCGCGCCTCGCCGCTTCCAGTCGGAAGAATGATCAGTTTGGATCCGAGGTGGCAGAGCACCAGTTTGCCGTTGGGGGAGAGGGCATCGGCGTAACCATCGCCGATTTTCACGGGCGTGGGCGCGTCCGCGCGGCGCAGATAGACTGACCTGTTCGATCCGCCGCCTTCGCGCGTCTCAGTGAAGAGAATCGTGCGGCCGTCGGCCGACAGATCCGCGAGGATCGACCAATCGAGCCACGACAGATCGCGTTCGTTCGTGTCGCCGGGCGCCTGATATTCGAGCGCCGCGCGCCACATTCCGTTCGCCAGCAGAACGCGTCCGGCCGATGAGATGTCGAAGAGCTTCATCGATCCGGTCAGACGGCTGATGAGGCGCATCTCGCTTTTGTCGACGTCGACAGCGTACAGCGCCGGGGGCGCGGCCGTGTCTGTGCCGGTGACCCAGATTTCTTTTCCGTTAGGCGCCCACGCGAGCCCGTTCGCCCCGTGTCCCCAACCTCTCGCGATCGAGGACGGTGTATGCGTGGCCTTGTCGAGAACGACAAGATCGATCTTGTCGCCGTGCGGCTCGAAGAACGCCATGCGATTGCCATCCGGCGCGATGCGGATGTCGCGAATCTGATGCGGCGTCTCATAAAGAACGGACCCGATCGGCGACTCGACACGGAATTTGCCTTTGTCGAATCGTATGATCGCGAGGTTCATCGCGTCGGGCATCCAATCAGCCTGCAAAACCTGATCGGCCATTTCGCGCGGTGTGCCGCCCGCGACCGGAACACGCGCCAGCGTTCCTAATCCGCTGAGTCGATCTTTGCCAAGAAGAATCGCGAGCTCCGCCGATTTCGAAACCGCCAGCAACTCCGCATCCGCCAGCGCAACCGGCCGGGCCTCGGGCGAATGGCGATTCGCGACGTAGATTTCGCTCGGCTGTCCGTCCCACGCCGCGCTGTACACGAGGGTGTCGCCATCGGACCCGAAGCGTCCGCCGCGCACTTCGCCGCGGCGGAATGTCATGCGGTGAAATGCAATCTCAGGCCGCTCGGATCCGATTCGATTCGCGAGATACCACCCGCCCCAGGCCGCCCCCGCGATCGAGACGATGTAAAGCAGCGTCAGAAGGAATGGCGAGACTCGTGGCGCCGGCTTGACCATCGCCATCGTGCGCGCGCGTGTGATGGCGGGGGTGCGGGCGGTGGGGGCGGGGATTTGGGTGGTCGGGACGACGGCAGCGGATGCTGCGGTGGGCGGCGCGTGCGTCGCAGTGCGCGGCACGGCGGGGTTGGCCGGATTCGCAACGCCTGACAGCGTTCCATGCGACGAAAACGTCGAGAGTGTTTCGAGATTGAACGCCAGATCGCGCGCCGACTGGAATCGCTGCTCGCGATCTTTTTCCAGACACCGGCGCACGAGCTTTTCGAGCTGCGGCGGCACGCTCGGATTGAGCTCGATCAGCTCCGGCGGCTCTTCCTTGAGAATCGCGCTGAGCGTTTCGATCGATGACTCGCGCTTGAATGCGCGCGAACCGGTGAGCATTTCGTACACGATCGCGCCGAACGCGAAGATGTCGGATCTCCGATCGACGAGCTCCCCGCGGATCTGTTCCGGCGACATGTAGCCGACCGTGCCGAGGACGATGCCCGGCTCGGTGGACGCCATCTGAAACGTCGGGCCGTCTTTGCCTGCGATCGGACTCAATTTCGCGATGCCGAAGTCGAGAATCTTCACGCGACCTTCGCGCGTGATGTAGATGTTCTCCGGCTTGAGATCGCGATGGACGATTCCTTTGTCGTGCGCGGCCGCCAGCCCATGCGCGATTTGCAGCGCGATGTCGACCGCCTTGCGCGGCGGAATTGCTCCGCGATCGAGCCGCTCGCGCAGCGTCTCGCCTTCCAGCAGCTCGCTGACGAGATACGGAGTCCCCTCGGTGCTGCCGACGTCGTAGATCGTCAGCAGATTGGGATGATTGAGCATCCCGGTGGCGCGCGCTTCCTGCTCAAACCGCTGCAACCGCTCCTTATCGCTTAGCGTGACGGCCGTAAGGACTTTGATCGCGACGCTGCGACCCAGGCGGGTGTCGGTCGCGCGGTAAACAGCGCCCATACCTCCCTCCCCGATCCGTCCGGTCACCCGGTACGGCCCCAGCATCGCGTTTTCCTGGAGAAGCACGCTTTATGGTAGCAGGCGCGGGAAGTAGCGTAAAGTAGAGATTCCAGACCTGACCCTACTTCCAGGTGTAAATATCGACGTTCGCCCGCGCGCGGAGCTGCGTCGTCCAGCGCTCGACTTCCTGCTGCAGGCGGGTCGACTTCAGCAAGGTCCGAATCTCGTCCTGTACCTCGGAAAGCGGCGGAGTCGGCAGGCTGCGCGCGCGTCGCTGCTGGCTCCAAGTCGTCCGGTAGTAGTTCTCGATCTCGTCGGTCGAGACAAAGATCATCGGCGCGAAGCGCTCCTGAATATAGGTCTCGACCTGTAATTGCCGCTTGATGAGTGCCCGGACCTCGTCGAGCGTGAGCTCGGCGCGTTGCAGCGCGGTCGTAAACTCGGCCGGCGACGCGAAACGCTGCTGAATCTGCAGCAGCCGCGCTTCAATCGAGTCCTTCGACACATCCTCGGCCCCGAACCGCTCGACGTCACGAAACCGCAGGGCCTGCGCGATCAGCGAATCGAGAATGTTCTTGCGATAGTCGTCCTCGCTCCAGGCGGCGGTTCGTGGAAAGAACCGGATCTCGACCATTTGAGAGATCTCGCTGACGGTCAGGACCTGCCTGTCGACGATGGCGGCGATCCGGTCGATCGTTGCCGCGCCGAGGGGGAAGGCGATAAGGAGGAAAAAGGCCGCGAATATCCTCATTTCTCAATCCGTTAGCTAAAACCGTACTATTTCACACAGATGGTGCAAAAACTGGAACTCTACGAAGACGAGCTCGACAGTCGCGCCCGCGACGTGCTGCGCGAGATCATCATGCAGCACGTGGCCACCGGCGAGGCCATCAGCTCGCGCTCGCTGGCGAAGTCGGGCCGCTTCAGTCTGTCGACGGCCAGCCTCCGCAACGTCATCCAGCAGCCGCATACGTCAGCAGGTCGCGTCCCGACTGACCGCGGCTATCGCTTCTTCATCGATCATTTGATGCGGTCGCGCTCGCTCAGCCCTCGCGAGCGTGAGGCGATCGACGATCAGGTGCGGCATGCGAACGAAATCGATGAAGTGCTGCAGCTCGCATCGCGCCTGGCGTCGAACATGAGCGATCAGGTTGGCGTCGTCTTCATGCCGAACCTGCTGCAGTTCGCAGTCCGCAGCATGGACTTCGTTCTCGTCGCCGAGAACAAGATCATGTGCATCATCGTCGGAACCAATGGTGTGGTCGTCAACAAAGTCATCGAGTCGCTGCAGTCGTTTACGCGCGACGAGCTCGAGAAGATCAGCCGTTACATCACGACCGAGTTCAGCGGCCTGACCCTCGATGTCATCCGCCGGCGCCTCGTCCGGATGACCGAGGAGGAGCGAACCGCCAACGATGCGATGATGCAAAAGACGATCTCGCTCGGCATCGAAGCAGTCGACGATGTGGCCCCGGTTGAGCATGAGTTGTACGTCGAGGGCACCGCATCGATGTTGATGAAGCCGGAGTACTCCGACCCCGCTTCGCTGCGGAAGACGATGCTCGCGCTGCAGGAACAGCAGAAGCTGATCGAGCTTCTCAATTCGTGCCTGACCGCCGATGGTCTCCAGATCCTGATCGGCTCGGAAACGGATTTCACGCAGGTGCACAATTTCAGTCTGGTCGCCCGGAGATACGGATCGCACGCGCCCCTCGGAATGGTCGGCATCATCGGACCGATGCGAATGGAGTACGCTCGTATGGCACCGCTCGTCGATTACCTCAGTCGAGCGCTGAGCCGGAAGATCGAGGAAGAACAGGAGCAACAGCAGTAATGGCAGACGAAAAACGACCCGGCGGGAACAGCGGCGACGACGACAGTTACGTCCTCGAAGACACCGGCGAGTCGATCGAAGATCTCGAGCACGAGATGGAGATCGCCGCCCAGGAAGCGGCCGACTCCACCGAGAATCGGCGTCGTTCCCGCACGCTGGAGACCACGATGCCGACTGCCGCTCCACCGGAGAACGTCGATTTCAAAGATCGCTACATGAGGACGCTCGCCGACTTCGAGAATTTCCGCAAGCGCTCCGAGCGCGAGAAGCAGGACTTCTTCAAATACGCCCTTGCGGGTCTGATGAAAGACCTGCTCCCGGTGATCGATAATTTTGATCGGTCGCTCGAGCATGCAGCGGAAGGCGATGACTTCCACCGCGGCGTCCTGCTGATCTACAAACAATTATTCGACGCGCTGACGAAACACGGTCTGCGGCCGATCGATCAGGCTAATGTGCCCTTCGATCCGAAGATTCACGAGGCGGTTGTGCGCGAGGAAGATCCCTCAGTCCCGTCGCACACGGTCGTTGCGATCCTGCAGAAGGGTTACTTCCTTCATGATCGCCTGCTCCGGCCAGCGTTGGTCAAAGTCGCTGTGGGCGGATCGGAAGAGCCAAGGTAGAATTTTCCAACAAGCCGACGCATGTCCAAAATCATCGGAATCGATCTGGGAACGACTAACTCCTGCGTTGCGGTGGTCGACGTGACTACGCCGCAGGTGATCCCGAACCGGGAAGGCAGCCGCACGACGCCTTCGGTGGTCGGTTTTACCGAGGATAGCGATCGTCTCGTCGGACAGATTGCGAAGCGGCAGTCGATCACGAATCCGTTCAACACGGTCTTCGCAATCAAGCGTCTGATCGGACGGAAGTTCGATTCCGACGAAGTCGCGAAGGCCAAGCAGGTCCTGCCGTATCAAGTGGTGGCCGCGACGAATGGCGACATCAAAGTGCGCATTCGCGATCGCGAGTATTCGCCCGAAGAGATCTCGGCATTCGTCCTGATCGAGATCAAGCAATTCGCGGAAGATTTTCTCGGCGAGCCGATCACCGAGGCGATCATCACCGTTCCGGCGTATTTCAATGACTCGCAGCGTCAGGCCACGCGCGACGCGGGCAAGATCGCGGGCCTGGAAGTCCTGCGCATCATCAACGAGCCCACCGCCGCTGCGCTGGCGTACGGCATGGACAACAAAGAAAACCAATTGATCGCCGTTTACGACCTCGGCGGCGGCACTTTCGATATTTCGATTCTCAAGCTGGAAGACGGATTGTTCGAAGTCCTATCCACGTCGGGCGATACGTACCTCGGCGGCGAAGACTTCGACAAGCGGATCATGGACTGGCTCATCGAAGGCTTCCAGCATGACACCGGCATCAATCTCCGCGACGATCGCATGGCGCTGCAGCGTCTCAAGGAAGCCTCGGAGCGCGCGAAACACGAGCTGTCGAGCGCTGTCGAGACGCGCGTGACGCTGCCGTTCATCTCGTCGGATACCGCCGGTCCGAAGCATCTGAACAAGGTTCTGACGCGGCGCGAATTCGAAGCGATGGTCGAAGACCTCATCCAGAAAACGATCACGCCGGTCGACGATGCGCTGAAGGCCGCCGGTCTGCGGCCCGGCCAGATCGACGAAGTCGTGCTGGTCGGCGGTCAGACGCGCATGCCGCGCGTCGTCGAAGCCGTGGAGCGCGCATTCGGTAAAGCGCCCAATCGCAACATCAACCCGGACGAAGTCGTGGCGATCGGTGCGGCGGTGCAGGGCGGAATTCTCCGCGGCGACATCAAGGACATGATCCTGCTCGATGTCACGCCGCTGTCGCTGGGCATCGAGACCCACGGCGGGCTTTTTACCAAGATCATCGAGCGCAACTCGACGATTCCGACAAAGAACTCGCTGATCTTCACGACCGTTGCCGATAATCAGAGCAAAGTGCAGGTGCACGTCCTGCAGGGTGAGCGCGAATTTGCGCGCGAGAATAAATCGCTCGGCAAGTTCGATCTGGTCGGCATCCCGCCCTCACCGCGCGGCGTCCCGCAGATTGAAGTCATCTTCGCAATCGATTCCAACGGCATCGTGAACGTCACCGCCCGCGACCAGGCGACCGGTCAGTCGCAGGGCGTGCAGATCAATCCGGCCGGCGGCCTCTCGAAGGACGAGATCGATCGCCTGGTCACCGAAGCCGAAGAGCATCAGCGGGCGGACGCCAATCGCCGCGAGACGCGCATGCTCCAGAACAAGCTCGAGGGAATGATCTACACCAATGAGAAAGTTTTCCGGGAATTCGGGAAGCTTCTCAATGACAAGGATCGCGACGACGTGCAGAAGATGATCGCCAAAGCGAAGGAGTCGGTAGCCTCCGAAGGAAAGCAGACGTTGAACGAGGCGATCCTGGAGTTGCAGGGAGCGTCGCGCATCCTCACCAGCGTGATGCTCTACAACCCGGCGACGCGCGTGCCGTCCGATACTCCGCTATAGTCCATGGCCACTACAGAAAAACGTGATTACTACGAGGTGCTGGCACTGCAGCGCAGCGCCAGCCTCGACGACATCAAGAAGGCCTATCGCAAGATGGCGCTGAAGTATCACCCCGACAAAAATCCGGGCGATGCCGAGGCCGAGGAGAAATTCAAAGAGGCCGCCGAAGCGTATGGCGTGCTCTCCGATGAGGAGAAGCGCGCGCGATACGATCGCTACGGCCACAACGGGTTGGGCGGAATGGGTGGATTTGATCCCAGCCAGTTCTCCGACTTCGGCGACATCCTCGGCGACCTGTTCGGGTTCGGCGATTTCTTCGGCGCGAGCCGGCGGCGCACCACGCGTTCAGCGCGCGGCAACGATCTCCGCTACGACCTGACCCTCCCGTTCGAGGACGCCGTATTCGGAAAAGAGATTTCGATCAGCGTGCCGCGAGTCGTGACGTGCAATGACTGCAGCGGCACCGGCGCGAAGCCCGGAACAACGCCGGCGACGTGCACCGGCTGCAACGGCCGCGGGCAGATTCGCTACTCGCAGGGATTCTTCGCGGTCGCGCGGACGTGTCCGCAATGCGGCGGTGCGGGAAAAGTCATCAAGGACCCGTGCGTCAACTGCGGCGGGGCGGGACGGATTCGCGAGGAGCGCAAGCTCTCCGTCAAGATTCCGGCCGGCGTCGATGAAGGGTCGCGTCTGCGCGTGCCGGCCGAAGGGGAGTCGGGTTACAACGGCGGACCGCCGGGCGATCTGTACGTCTTCATCTCCGTCGAAGATCATCCGAAGTTCACACGACGCGACTACGACATCCACTCCGAGCAGGCTATTTCGTTCACGGAGGCCGCGCTCGGTGCCGAGATCAAGGCCGGGACGATCGACGGCGAAGAACCGCTGCGCATTCCGCCCGGAACGCAGCCGAATCAGGTTTTTCGTCTCAAGGGGAAAGGCGTTCAGTTCCTGCAGGGTCCCGGCCGCGGCGATCACTACGTCCACATGAGCGTGCGTGTTCCGTCTTCGTTGACCGATGAGCAGCGAGGATTGCTCGAACAATTTGCCGCTCTGGAGGGCGAGAATCCATCCGACGGCCGCGGCGTCTTCGACAAAGTCAAAGATTTCTTCGGCGGGTAGCCTTTGGAGTGCGGGGGCTTGCCGCCGCTTTAAAGGCGGTGCCAAGGCACCGCACTCCAAAGGCACATGTCTGACTTCGTCCTCCAGATCTCCTATCCGCGCGATCTCGAAGAAGTCGTTTTCGCTCGCCTGTACCTGACGCGATCCACGGGAAACGTCTCGGATGCCGACGGCGCGCTCTCGGCGTACTTCGAAACCGCGGCCGATCGCGATGCGGCCGCTGAAGTGCTCCGCGATCTACCGGTGAAGCTACGGCTCGAACAGCAGGAACGGGTCGATTGGCTTGACCACTATCACCAATCATTAACGCCACTATTCGTTGGTAACAATTTTGTGATTGCGCCAGACGAGTCACTGCTGACATCCGATCGGCTACATCGGCTTGTCATCCCGCAGGCCCAGGCGTTCGGAACCGGATCGCATGAATCGACGGCGCTGTGTATCCAATTGTTGGAGGAGATCGATTTGCGCGATGCAGTCGGCCTCGACATCGGCACCGGCAGCGGCATCCTCGCATTCGCAATGCTGCGCCTCGGCGCGCGGCGCGTCGTCGCCTTTGATGTCGATCCCGACGCGCTCGGTGCGATGCGGGAGAATCGCGCACGGAACGAGACGCCTGCTTCGCTTTTCATCGGGACGCTCGACGCACTGCGCAGCGGCGACTTCGACGTCGTGACGATGAACATCCTTACCGAAGTGATCATCGCGATGCTGCCTCGCATCCGGCGCCACGTGCGGGGATCGCTGATCCTCAGCGGCATCCTCACGACATCGCGCGACGAGATTGTTCGAGCCTGCCAAGGCTTGCGTCTTGTGAGCGAACGCGAAAAAGGAGAATGGTGGGCGGGCCGGTTCGCGATATGAACGTCGTCTGCGAATGGGGTCTTCAGGGTCTGCGCGCGTCCGCGCGCGGCCGAATCGTCGTCATCGTCGATGTTCTGTCATTCAGCACGGCGGCGACGATCGCGGTGAGTCGCGGCGCTACGATTTTTCCGTGCGAATGGAACGACGAGCGCGCTTCCGCGATGGCGAAAGCGGAAGGTGCCGAGCTGGCATCGAAGCGCGGTGGAGGAAGATTTAGTCTCGCGCCGGCATCGCTGCGCGATGTTCCACGCGACCTGCGGCTCGTCCTGCCATCGCCGAACGGCTCGACTCTCGCGTACGCCGCCCGCCAGCTCGACGCCGCGGCGATTGTCATCGGTTGTCTTCGCAACGCGGCTGCAGTCGCGAGTTGGGCTTCCGATCGGCCCACTGCTGTCATTGCGGCCGGGGAGAAGTGGGCCGATGGCAGCCTGCGGTTTGCGATCGAGGACTGGCTCGGCGCCGGCGCGATTCTCAGCCGTCTGCCTGGCTCGCGCTCGCACGATGCCGAAGCCGCAGCGGCGTCGTTCATGAGCATGCGAGGCAATCTTCGCGACGTGCTGGCTGCCTCGCGATCGGGGATCGAATTGATTGAAAAGGGATATCCCGACGATGTCGATCTGGCGTCCGAGCTGGATGTTGACGGGGCCGTTCCGCTACTCGCCGGAAATGCGTTTACACTAGCCCGGTCATGAACCAGATCAGCGATCGTCTCCGCGGCCTCGTGCAGTCGGACATCCGCCGCATGTCACGCGAATGCGAGCGCGTCCAAGGTATCAACCTCGGCCAGGGAATCTGCGATCTGCCGACGATCCCGGAGCTGGTCGAAGGCGCGTGCGACGCGATCGTCGCGAACAAAGCCACCTATTCGAAGTACGAAGGGATCGATCTCCTCCGCGAGCGCATCGCGAAGAAGCTCGAGCACTACAACGGATTCAAGGCCGATCCGGCGAAGGAAATCGTCGTAACGGATTTCTCGGCGCCGCGATGGCGACGCTCAACGCCGGCGACGAAGTCATCCTGTTCGAGCCGTACTACGGCTATCACCTCAACACGATCACCGTCCTCGGCTTCGTTCCGAAGTTCGTGCCGCTGCAGGCGCCCGACTGGTCGATCGACTTCGACGCGCTGCGCGCGGCATTCACGCCGAAGACAAAAGCGATCGTGGTGTGCACGCCGTCGAATCCGTCGGGGAAGATGTTCACGCGCGCGGAGCTCGAGAAGATCGGCGCGTTGTGCCGCGAGTTCAACGCCTGGATTTTCACCGACGAGATTTACGAATACATCGTCTACGACGGCCGCAAGCACGTGTCGGTGGCGTCGATTCCGTCATGCCGCGACCTCGCCATCACGATCAGCGGCTTCTCGAAGACCTTCTCGATTACCGGATGGCGGATCGGATATGCCGTCGCGGATGCGCGCGTCGCGGGACCGATCGGCCTGATGAACGATCTGTTCGCGATCTGCGCGCCGACGCCGCTGCAATGGGGCGTTGGGCGCGCGCTGGAAGTTCCCGATTCGTATTACAAGAATCTGGCGGCCGATTATCAGACCAAGCGGGACATCCTGGCCGATGCGCTCTCCGAGGCCGGGTTTCGTCCGTCGATTCCGGAGGGTTCGTACTACATGCTGGCCGCGATTCCGGATGAATTCCACGACGATCGCGAAGCCGCCGATTCGCTGCTCGAAAATGCGCGGGTGGCGTCGGTACCCGGCTCGGCATTCTTCGTCTCCGAGGCCGGAAAGAAGATGCTGCGATTCTGCTTTGCGAAGGATTTCGCGTCGCTCGAGGAAGCGTGCAAGCGAATTCGCGCGTTCAGCCCTGCACGCATTGCCAAGTGACACTCACACCCGCTTGATCCCAATTGGTGTCTTGCGTAGCAGGATGAGTAATACGACAAGAACGAGGACCAGCAGCGTCAGAACTGCCAGTTCGATCATGGATCGTTCAAACGCATCGCGGCTCGCCGTCGGCGCGTGACTGAATTCTGCGGTGAGAACCAGTACCCGCCGGATCGCAGCGATGACTCCGACGAGCAGAAACGGCTCCGGCACCAACGCGCGCTCGCGGATGGACACCTGGATCGTGTAGAGAAGCTCGACAACCAGTAAAACGAGCAGGATGCGATCCAGAAGTACCGTGATGTTTTGAGGCAGCGCGCCATTCGCCAGGTCCTGAAAAACAGTGTAGGCGCCGTGGATCATGAGTGCGATGGCGCTCGCTGCCAGGAGCAGGCCCAAACCGGCGTAGACGATATCTTCGACGGCGGAGAGCGCCCCGGCGATCCACTCGCGGCTGATCGGCTTTGAATCGGCGGCCATCGACTACTTCTTCGCGCGCGCGCTCTTCAGATCCTCGAGGATATCCTCGGCGTGCCGGGCGGTGTCGACCTTCTTGTAGATTTTCTTGATGCGGCCGTCCGCGCCGATCCAATACGTCGTGCGCGCCACGCCCCACGACCGCCGCCCGTACATGTTTTTCTCTTTCCACACGCCGTACATCTTCGCGATGTCGGCCGTCTCGTCAGACAGCAGCGGAAAATTCAGCTTGTGCTTGCCCGCGAATTTCTGATGGCTCTCGATCGGATCGGTGGAGACGCCCAGGATTGCGGCGCCGGCTTTGGAGAGATCGCCTTCGTGATCGCGAAACGAACACGCTTCCGACGTGCAGCCGGGCGTATCGTCCTTCGGATAGAAGTAGAGGATGACGTCCTGGCCTTTGAATTCTTTCAGCGTGACGTCTTTCCCGCGCGTCGATGGCAACTGAAAATCGGGAGCCACGTCGCCGACTTTCGGATCGTAGTAGTCCTGCATCATGCCCTCCGGGCGTTATCGGTTATCGGTTATCGGTGATCGGTACTCAGTTCGTGGCGTCCGCAAAGAGAACTTTTTCGGCGACCAGCACGGCATTCAACGCCGAGCTGCGGCGGAGATTATCGCAGACGGCCCACACCCAGAATCCTCCGCGAATCGTCGGATCCCGTCGCACCTCGGCCACCAGCACTTCGTCTTTGCCGGCTGCGTCGATCGTGCCGAATGATTCGTCCTCCTCCGGCAGCGCGATCGCGGGGTTCTCGCGAAGGCGCGCCATGATCTGTTCGACCGAGAGATCGTCGCGCGTCTTCAAAAACAGCGAGAACGTGTGGCTGTGAAAAATCGTCCCCTGCGTGATGAGCAACGCCAGCTCGGCGTTGCCGTCGGTGAGGCGGCGAATCTGATCGACGATGAATTCTTCGTTGTGCTCGAGCGCCGGATAGAGATTGAACGCCAGTTGCCGGTCGAAGACTTCTTTCGGCATGCCTTTGACGCTCAACACGCTGGCGGTCTGCGCGGCGAGCTCCTCGACTCCGAGCTGTTCGAACTCTGACGCCGGCTGCACAACGGTTGCGGTGCACAGTTCCACCGCGCTCAGCATTCCAATCTGATGCAGGATGAGCGAGATGGGGACGGCTACTGGATGCGGAGAGATGATCAATTTCTCTCCGGCGTTGATCTCCTCGAGGTTGACCCCGGCGACTGCCAGCGTTCCTTCCGTGATTGTCGAAGGCTGCGACGTGTCGATCGCGATAAATTTGTCGTCGCGATAACGCTCGATCCATTCGCGATTGACAGCCGGCGGACCGCAGAAGAAGACGAGATCGAGGTCTTCGAGCTCGTCATCGGAAATCGCCGTGACGACCATCGGCTCGTCGCCGATGTCCGTCAACGCTCCGGCCGCTTTGCCGGTGCTGTCGAGCAGGACCAGTTTCGCGAACGGAAAAGAACGCTCGCGCAGAATCGTCTTGATCTCATTGCCGACCAGCGTGAGCGGATTGACGATGCCGACGCGATACCCTTGCGATGACTTCGGGAGCGGACTCAATGCGTCTCAACCGCCTGCAACAATTCCTCCGGCGTCTTCCGCGACGGGAACGCGATCGACCAGAGACGCACCAGCGGACCGGATGCCAGATAGCCGATCGTGCCGATGAAGAGAAACTCGCGCGGCCATCTGGCGAAGATGCCCAGGATCAGCGCCAGAACAACGATGTACATCAGTGAGCGCTCTTTCTGAACATTCAAGCCCTTCTGGCTCCGATAGCGAATTGGCGAGACCATCGCGAACGCCACCGCAATCGTCACGAGCAGCATGATCAACGCGAAGCGGCGGTCCTGCACCGGTGCAGGCGCGTAGAAGATGATCGACGCCAGCGTGAGCG
>WNFJ01202942.1_pt1 | contig 16745 bp, 27 predicted proteins | sample 5400461 | NCBI WGS metagenome assembly WNFJ01 (sample SAMN13153349, study PRJNA577476) | soil metagenome | isolation source: 115 cm saprolite on Douglas fir-dominated hillslope | place: USA:California | collected 2013-09-17 | reverse complement strand
CGCGGGCTTCGTGCTGCTCTTTCCGTTTGAGGCGGTGCGCCGCTTTGCCGCCCTCGATGTGCCCAGCGCAACCCTGCTGCCGACCCTGCTGATCGGGGTCGGCGGGCTAGTGCTGCTGGCTGGTGCCTGGGCTATGGCAGCGCCGCACCTCCGCTACGCCCGCCCAGCATGAGAATGCCCCAGCCGCGACCAAGGCAAAGACAATCCCCCCCAGAGTGTCAAGCACCACCTGCTGAGGAACTCCTCTCCTTGGTGACCAGGGTTTGGGGCCACTGCCACATGTGTGGAGCAAGAACAGGACTGAGTATGGTACGGAGCCGCACCCCTTTGAGCGTGAGCAGCACCTTTTGTCCCACTTGTGAGAGGCACCATCGAGAAGTGCCTGGAACCCTGTTCATGTCAGCTTCGCGCATCTCACCTCTTGCTCCTGGGGTGAGATCTTTTCCGCGTCCTCGTGAAAGACGATCGCCTGCTCCCTTTGGTAAGAGAGGTGAGTGGCAGTGCCGATGGTGGGAGGCGAGTTTTCCCCCTGTGTTCATCAGCAAGCCTCTCCTCTGCTCATCGCAGGCGAAGCTGTTCCCTCTCCTGTCATCTCTGCTCTTGTCCGCAGAGGAAGCGAATCCGGCTTACGCGACTGGTGGCGTGAGCGGCAAGGTGACCGTAAAAGAAGAGCCTCGTCCAACCCGGCTCTCGACCGCAACCGCCCCGCCATGGGCATGGACGACCCACTCGACGATGGAGAGCCCAAGCCCGCTGCTGCTGCTGCCGCCTGTGCGCCTGCGCGCCGGGTCGGCCCGGTAGAAGCGCTCAAAGATGTGCGGCAGGTGTTCCGGCGCGATACCGATCCCGGTGTCTCGGACGACCAGTTGCGCGGCAGCGCCAGAGGTCCTCAAACTCATGTGCACGTGCCCACCAGGATTGGTATAGCGGATGGCGTTATCCAGCAGGTTGAGGAGCACCTGGATCAGTCTCGCCTCATCTCCGATCAGCGTGACCGGTTGGGGCACCTGCATAGAAAGCGTGATCCCGCGCTCCTCGGCCAGCCCCTGCGCATTGGCGGTCACCGCTTCGACTAAGGTGTCCAGGCGCACCGCTTCGCGTTCAAACCGCGCCTGGCCCTCGTCCCCACGAGCCAACGCGAGTAAATCACTGATGAGATAGCTGAGCCGTTCGGTTTCCGCATGGATGCTGTGCAGCGCCGTGCAATACTCGTCCTGGCTGCGTGATCGCAGTAAGGCAACCTCGGCCTTATTGCGGATCACGGCCACCGGGGTGCGTAGTTCATGGGAGGCATCGGCGACAAAGCGACGTTGGCGGGAGAAGGACTCGTCGAGGGAGTCGAGCATCTCGTTGAGCGTGACAGCGAGATACTGCATTTCATCGCGCACGGGGGGGACTGGCACTCGTTGGTGCAAATCACCGGCCTGGATCTTGCGTGCCGTCTCCGCCAGTCGCTTCATTGGCGCAAATGACCGCCCCGCCAGCCAATAGCTGCCTGCCGCGCAAGCAGCCAACACCAGAAAGCCCACGACCAGCAGCGCCGCCACCAGTTGATGCAGCAGGGTATGTAACGTGGCAAGCGACTCCCCAACCTGGATCACGACGACCGGTTTGCCGGCACTCGTAAGCGTGCGGCTGTAGAGGCGCACTTCTTGATCCCCAGTGGACAACACCGTTCCCTGCCAGGGCGTGCCCTGCAACGGCTGCGTGACACTGCTGCCTGGCACGCGCAGGGCGAGAAAAGCGGGTGTCTCGCCCAGGAGCCTGCCGTGCGCGTCCAGCAGCCGCACCAACGTGCCCTGATTGACATCCGAGGATGTCGTGTCAGCTCCGTGGGTGGCCGTGTCCAAACCGGGCAACGCGATGGTCAGATCACGGAGGGTGATCGTTCCGTTTTGGAGGACAAGGGAACTTCCGATCTGCTGCGCGCGCAGTTGCAGATCGGTATCAACACTGGCTTCCAGAGAGCGTTCGAGATACTGATAAAATACCGCCCCGGTGAGCAGCAGGAGCACGGCAAAAGCGATCGTATACCAGGCGGCTAGTTGCAGGCGCAAGCTGAACGGCACGGATCGACGCAGGGTCGAGAGCCTCGTGGAGAGGGTCTTCATGGCATCGGCTCCTTCAATTGATAGCCAGACCCGCGCACGGTCTGGATCAGGTCAGGTTCTCCTGCCGCACAGAGGGCCTTGCGCAGATTGCGAATATACACGTCGATCACGTTGGAGAAATGGTCCGCGTCGTAATCCCAGATATGCTCGGCAATGGTCGTCCGGCTCAAAATCTCGCGGGGACGGCTCATCAGCAGATGCAGCAGCGCATATTCCTTGCTGGACAGGGAGAAAAGCCGTTCGCCCCGCTTGCCTTCGTGGGTGCGCGTATCCAGGGTGAGGTCGAGAAAACGCAAGACCGGTGAACGCTCGGAGCCATCGCGGCGCAGCAGCGCGCGCACGCGCGCCTCTAGTTCCCGAAAGGCAAAGGGTTTGACCAGGTAATCATCCGCGCCCAGATCCAGTCCCTGCACCCGGTGGTCCACTTCCCCAAGGGCTGTCAGAAAGAGAAGCGGCATGCGCTTGCGCTGCGCGCGCAGTCTTCGGCAGACCTCCCAGCCATCCAGGTCGGGCAGCAAGATATCCAGGATCAGCAAATCATAGGGCACGAGGCTGGCCAGGGCGAGCGCATCTTCCCCATTGGTGACCAGATCCACCGCGTAATGATACTCCTCCAGGCCCGCTTTCAGGTCTGGTCCCAGTTCAGGATGATCTTCCACGACTAACAAACGCATCGCTCCATTGGCTCGCTTTCTTGTTTTCCTCTGAGAAACCTCCACAGGGATCGGGGCTGTTCTTTCTCCTTACTCTACCACGTTCAGATGAAGTGGAAATGAACCCTCCCCCATTCAGGCGACGCGCGACCTGGCACTTCATGCTCACTTCATGTTCGTCTGGTAAGGTATCGGTGAGTTGGCATGAGCCGGGCAGGGGCCCCGAATATGGCAATGCCCGCGAGGAGACGAGAAGACTGCTGGCTGAGACCGCGTCGTGCGAGATGCCGCGCGCATGCTGGAGGGAAAGAGAACTGTTGATCAACATGAGATGGGTTCTGCTCTCCAGAAGGCTGTGTTGCGAAAATGGCAAGGATGCGGTAAACTCGACAGTATTCTGAGAACTGCGAGGAACCGATTTCATGGATACCTCCAACCCGTTCAAATGGCGTCACTTTCAAGCCGAGAGTATGTTGCTGTGTGCCCGCTGGTACCTGCGGTATCCGCTCAGTTACCGAGATCTGGAGGAGATGATGTGCGAGCGAGGATTGCACGTCGATCACACCACCATCTCCCGCTGGGTGCAGCATTACAGGTGACCGTCTACTAACGGTGACTCTTGCCAAGCGTGTCGTGTCCTCTTACTCATGCGCGGTGCCCTGGAGCTGTTGACAGCAGAAGCGGCAAGCGTTCACCATGGTGAGAACAGCAGGATGCTCGCGTGGCTTCCCGTTCTATTCGCCCGGAAAGCGGCCACTAGTGCCGCATCCCTTGCGCGCCAGTCAGTTTTATCCGCGCCCACACGCGTGGCGTTTTCACCCACAGGATGGTGCGTGTTTCGCGACGTCGGTAGGGGATCGCGTAGGTTTTTCTGGAAGGATCGGAAATGGGGTAGGCATAGCTGATCCAGGACTCTCGCTGAATAAGCTGTGCGAGCCACTCTGCCTCGTCTTCATCCATAGGCGCGCGTATCCTTTCGGCTGGTCAGCATTCCCCTACTCGCCTGGGCCTCCGTCTGGAGAAAAGCGCAGTCGCCATGGCAAGGTTCAACGTCTCCAGAAAGGAGCCATGCCCAGAGGAGAGAGATCGCTTCTGTTTTTTTCTCGCGCATGGGTCTGCGTGCCATTCTCCGCTCCTCTTGTCACATCCGATGCGTTTCCCAGGCTTCTCTCGCATGGCTCTTTCTTCTAAAGTGTACAGCATTCACATGAGGGGGAGATGAAACTCTTTCCTGAAAGGGTGCGCGTTCCCCCCCCATTTGGCAGAACTGCTTGGCACTTCATCTTCCCTTCATGTTCGCTTGATATAGTACCCACGACACACAAGCCAGGCGTTTTGAACCGTCTCTCCGGTGACGAGGTGCGAGCCTGGAAAAGCCGAGCAGAAAGAGGCCTTTGATGAATGTGACCCAGTGGCTTGCCACCTATGGCTATGGGGCCGTCTTGCTCTTTGTCGCGATTGAGAGCACCGGCATTCCCTTTCCAGGCGAAACCATGCTGCTCATCGCCGCCATTGCCGCAGGCACGATCCATCAGCTGGCTATTGGCTGGGCGATCGTGGCGGCAGCCAGCGGCGCGATCCTGGGCGATAACCTGGGGTTCTGGATCGGACGTGAGGCGGGCTATCGCCTGTTGCGCCGGTATGGTCGCTTCGTGCGTCTGGATGAGCGCAAGCTGAAGCTGGGCCAGTATCTGTTCCTCAAGCATGGCGGGAAAGTGGTGTTCTTTGGGCGCTTTGTCACGATCCTGCGTGCCTGGGCCGCCTTCCTGGCCGGAACGAATCAGATGTCGTGGTCCTCCTTTCTGCTCTGTAATGCCAGTGGGGCCATTGTGTGGGCGAGTCTGATGGGCATGGGCGGCTACCTGCTCGGCGACACCATCCATCGAGTCACCGGACCGGTTGGCATCACCCTCGCCGTGTTGGCAGGACTCCTCAGTCTGGCCAGTCTGCTCTTTGTGCATCGTCAGCAACACCGGTTGGAAGAAGAGGCCGAGCGAGCCCTGCCGGGTTCCCTGGATGCCTACCGGAAGGCAAGACGAGGCAAGAAGCTCTCTCATCCTCGATCCTCGCACACCCCTTGGGATACGGAACAATCCAGCTCCCACCGGAAGGCTGGTGAACGGATCGGCGAGGAACAGTCCAGGGCGTCGGCCGAGGCCCCGGGTCATCGTGCAGGCCAGGCGCCTGCATACCGGTGGCAGGTGGTTAGATCCCAGTCCTCTTCAGGTGAAGCGGAGTAGCGTTCCACCAGGAAAACCGTTTTTCATAAAATTATCTTATTGGAGTTTAGACTAAATTCTTGCAAAGCAAGGCGGGAAGCCATGTGAGCCATGTTTTGTGAAAATCGCATGAACCCAGTCTATAAGCCGGTTGACACGAAATTAGTCTAAACACCAATCTTACAAAAGGAGATCATTGTTCATGAATAAGCAAACACTGTTCTGGGGTGGCATCCTCCTCTTTCTCGTGGGGGTGGCTGCCGGGATCTTCTTCCTGATCCCTGGCATTCCTCACATCATTGCTGACTCGCATATGCATGTCAAACACGCCATCGCGGCGTTCGCGCTTGGGGTACTGGGCATCCTGGCCTCAGTCATCAATCGCCCAAAATCACGCGCCCGCGTTTAACAGTGGTGGGAGCCTGATCGGGATCGAGGCCGTGTTCACGACTGTCGGCGAACACGGCTGCCGACAAGAACGAGGCACGCGCAGTGAAATCTTTCGGAGAAGAAGAACGATCATGAATCTGAACATCTGGCAAATTCTCGTGCTGGCGCTGCTCCAGGGAGTAACGGAGCTCTTCCCCATTAGCAGTCTGGGTCATACCGTGATCCTCCCAGGACTCTTGGGATGGGGCGATCTCGTACGCAATCAGCAGTTTCTGCCACTCATTGTCGCCTTGCACCTCGGCACGAGTATCGCGCTCGTGGTCTATTTTTGGCGAGATTGGTATCAGGTGGGACGCAGCGTTGTAGTGAGTCTCAAACAAGGGGAGATCCGCACGGGAACCCAGGAGTGGGTGGGCTGGCTCATCATCATTGGTTGCATTCCCGCTGGACTGCTTGGCGTGACCTTAGAGACACCGCTCAAACAGTTGTTTGCTACCCCTCTGGTGGCAGCGAGCTTTTTAGTCGTGAATGGGTGTATCCTCTTTGTGGGAGAAGTGCTCCGTCGTCGCGCAGAGAGGAGGGGAACCCAGGCGATCAGTGCTCCCACCCAGAGGCCCGCTGCCTCTCCTGCCTCTGTTCACGGTTGGGAGTGGGAATACGTCCCCGTCGAACAACAGGAAACGCTCGCCTTGCCCCCGCTTGCATCGCGGCAGCTTCTGTCTGCACGGAATGCTCCTTCCGTGCTCACAGCGCCTGCCTCAGGCACCGTGCCAGAACCACGAGTTGTGCAGACACGTCCCCTCGCCGATTTATCCTGGAAAGAGGCCCTACTGGTTGGTCTGGCACAAGCGGCTGCCCTCATTCCGGGCATTTCCCGCTCAGGGGTCACGATGGTGGCCGGACTCGGTGTGGGCCTCTCCCATGAGGACGCCGCACGGTATTCTTTTTTGCTGGGCACGCCACTGATCGGAGCTGCCGCTGTGCTCGAAGTGCCCCAACTTGTTGGATTGCCAGCTGCCACCCTGGGATTGGTGCTCCTGGGAATGGGTATGGCGGGGGTGGCAGCGTTTCTGAGGACGAAATTTTTGCTCAAGTACTTTGAAACGGGGCGTCTCCATCCCTTTGCCTACTATTGTTGGGGAGCAGGCTTGCTCTCCTTAGTACTCTTCCTGACCATTCGCTAACGGCTGGAAGCGTTCTGAAACTGGCAAACAACCACCAACACACACAAGGAAAAATGCATCTCATGGAACTGATCGGTCAAGAAAAACAGCTCTACGCAGGTCGGCGAATCTGTGACGGGCAGGAAGTAGAGGTTTGTCTGTCTTATGCCAGCAGTCCACAAGAGGCGTTTGGTCGCCTCGCTCGCCGGATGTTTACTGCCAGATGAGTGGAGAAGGACCTGGGAAATGATCCCACAGGCGAGTTCATGCCAGAGCAGATTGAAGCAGGGTTGTGGGAATCTGAGCGCTTTGTCGTCTTTCCGGTCGTGTTCGATCCCACAGGCATCGCGATGCTCGCGAGTGTTCGCTGGAACTAGGCAGCGAAGAAGGAGTTTGTCTGATGTTTTCGCTCGTCCTTGCGGCCAGTAGTACCGCGACGATGCTGACAACCATGCTCAATCTGCTGGGGAGTTGTACCCTGGTCTTTGTGTTTGGCCTCTGGATCAGCCTGGTTGTGTGGGTCTGGCGAGATAGTCGTGCCCGCACCGCCGATCGCCGGTTCCAGTACCTTTTCACGGTCCTGGTTGCGCTCCTCTTTCTCGGGGGCCTTTGCATCTATCTGTTGCTGCGTCCTCGCCGGACACTTGCCCAGGACTACGCGCAGCAGGTTGAAGAAGAGGCGCTATTGGCTGAACTGGCGGAACGGTGTACCTGCACCACGTGCCAGATGCCACTCGGCACAGACTTTCAGGTCTGCCCCACATGTGGCAGCGTTGTCAAGCGACGCTGTCCACGCTGTCAACGGCTTCTGGACCTGCACTTCCGCTTTTGTCCCTGGTGCACCCTTGCGCTTGCGGGGCAGGCAAAAGGCGCCGTTCCTCCCTCTCTGCTTTCTGTCAGATAGGCAAGGAAGGAACACCTGAGCGCAGAGTCAACCATGAGAGAACGAATAAAGGAAATCACACAACGAAGGAGTGAAAAACGATGACACAGAATCTGTTAGCTCTTTTGAAACATCCGGCACTCTTTGTCGGGAGCATCATTAGCGCTTTCCTGTGCCTGATTCTCGGAATCTATTACGCCCTTCCTGGGGTCTACCATGTATCCCTGGGGCATTCTCATCCTCCTCTGGACCCGAAGCTAGACTATATGGCAGGCTTTTTCGTCCTCGCGGTGATCTGTGCAGGCATCGCGGTCCTGGCCTATCGCCTCGCACGGGCCAAGTAGGAGGAGAGGCTCATGCAAAGGGCTGTCGCTTCTGCTGCATTTCTGGCCACGGCGGTAGACTTTGTGGAGGCGTTGACAATTGTGCTGGTCGTTGGCGTGACCCTGAACTGGCGCAGTTCCCTGGCAGACGCATGCGGTGCCGTTGCCACACTCGCGGTCATCATCGCGACCTTTGGCGTGGCCCTGGTCTAGTTCGTGCCTCTGGATATGCTGCGTCTGGTGGTGGGCATTCTCCTGATTCTCTTCGGCTTAAAATGGCTGAAGAAGGCCATGCTGCGTTCGAGCGGCTGGAAAGCGCTGCATGACGAAGAAGCGCTTTTTGAGGAACGTATGGCCGAGATCTGGGCACGTGGTGAACAACCCGAAGCGCGTTTCTTGCCCTTCGGCGTGGCCCTGTCTTATAAAGCAGTACTGCTGGAGGGGCTGGAAGTCGCTTTTATTGTGATTACGTTCGGCAGCAGTGCTGCGCATACGCTGGCTGAGAAATCCAGCGGCACCGCCTCCGCAGCACTCGGGACGGCATGCGCGGGCTTGTTGGTGATACTGGCCGGAGCACTGGTGCGCGGCCCTCTTACGAAGGTGCCAGAGAATACCCTCAAGTTCGTCGTCGGCCTGATGCTGACCACCTTTGGCACTGTATGACTGCCCTACCTCGTGAAAAGGTCTGTTTCCCAACATCGTGTGAGTACATGCTCAACGGAGATCAGAGCAAAAGCAGTATCGTAGGAAGCATGAGATCACCAGTGTTATGCGTCCATGAACCGAAGACGAGCGTGCCCAGATCACTGGACCAGATGTTTGTCCTGTGCACCACCCGGTCGGTACTCGTCAAGTGGTCCGGGCAAGGCCCGTTCTGCCTCGTCCTCCAACCGGCGCTCATTGCGGCGCAAAAAGATCATCAACCCGATGATGATAATCACCGCCAGGACGACCAAGATGATGCCGAGTGGGCCTGTTAGCCGGTGCACGTTCTCGCCCAGGAAGTAGCCACCCAACCCATAGAGCGTCACCCATACGATGCCTCCCAGCGCGTTGAAGCACAGAAACCTTGGCCACCGCATGCGGTTGGTCCCAGCCAGAAAAGCAGCCCAGGCTCGCAGTACTGCCACAAAGCGCCCAAAAAAGACCACTTTGCCGCCGTGTTTGATGAAGACGTACTGCCCAAGTTTGAGTTTGCGCTCATCAAGGCGTATGTAGTGGCCGTAGCGACGCAGCAAGCGATACCCTCCTTCACGACCAACCCAGAAACCCAGGTTATCCCCCAGGATCGCGCCACTTGCGCCAGCTGCAATGACCAGCGCAATGGAAAGCTGATGGGACGTGCCGGCATAGATGGCAGCAACCAGGAGCATCGTCTCCCCTGGGAATGGAATCCCGGTGCTCTCAATGGCGACAAAGACGAGCACGGCCCAATAACCGTAGGTCGCGAGCAGATGCGACAGTTCGGACGTGGCAATATGGAACATAGACGCTTTCCTTTCTCCAGCCCTGTCTGTTACTTGCGGTGAACCGTCTCATGTGAGGTCTCACACAGGCTCTCCTCTCTAGTAGCACGGATCTCTGCACACGAACGTTGTCGAAGCAGCGAGCTTTAGCCGTCAGATCGACCGGAAGCAGAAAACCCGTGTCCATCGTGAACCACATGGGCGGTTTCACACGTGTTGAAAGTAGCTCACAGGAGCGGTTTCTAGTAAGGAGATGATGCCATGCCACAACAACCCATGAACCAGCAAGCGCGAACGCAAACGGATGCATTGATGGAGCAGGCGACGCAGGAGACGACAACTGCGCATCGACCGTGGTATCAGCTGAGCAAGGTAGGGCGCATGTGCTTAGGCACCTACACCATCCTCCTGGCACTCTTCGGGGCATTGGCCTGGTTGTGCTGGCTACTTGAGACATCTGTTCCAAAAAAGAGCGCTAACGATGGCTCAACCGGTTCTTTTTCTTTACAATTTATGCATCAGTAGGTGACGTAAAGGTTTCCTGTAGAACTTGTTTACTTCCTGATTTTTGAACGGATATCCTAAGTAGCCAGCACAACTCGTCTGACCATCTCTCAGAGCCGGTCGGAACCTAGTGGTAGCGACCGGCCTGCATCTGATCGAGCACTGAGAGCCGTGATCCTCCGACCTGTTTACCATTGCGTGTATCGGCGCTCGACCAGGTCGATGGCATTGAGCGGGCAGTAGACCGTGCAATGTCGCCGGAAGAGGAGGCTGGGAAACGCCACCACCTCGCAGCCTCCATAGGACGAGAGCGCCGCGACGATCAGGGACACGGACAGGTACAGGAGCACTCCGGACCCCCAGCCCCAGGGGATGAGAAAAAGGAAAGGAATGAACGCAGCGGGTATCCAGAAAATCACCGTGCGGAGCCAGGAATGGATATGCGCGAACATCTTCTCGCCCAATGCCCAGAAGAGGACAATGTACAGGATCGTACTCAAGAGCGCTCCGCCTGCTATTTGGCCGATGAGCGCCCCGGACAGCCTGGCCTGCGAAACCTGCGCTGCGATATAGACGAGTCCCAGCAGGCCAAGCACGAAGCGCGTGCAGCGTCCACACCTGCCTACCTCCCGACCGACGGCAAAGCCGCGATGTTCCGTTTTGAATGACATAGGATCGACCTCCACTGATCGTGTTCAAGAACAGGGTTGCTCAGATGGACCTGTGAGCATGCCATTTCATCAGGTACAGGCAACCAGGCAGGAGATGTCTTGCAATGGGAGATCTCGCATGGAAAAAATCTCCTTGTTCTTGCGCACTTGTACCGAAAGCGCTGGATGCGCGTCAATTCCCTTGACACGGAGGCGACTTCACGTCGCCAGCCTGCCTGAACTGTGCCATCCATGGATTGCCACAGACAGAGTGTACACTCTCCCCCCGGGAGGAGAGTCAAGAGGCAGATGGCGTGGCGCCACGGTCAACGACGTGGGTCTCGTGTCAACAACTGCGCCAGTGCAGAGGCAGCAGGAGGGGCTGGTGCGCCAGCGCATGCGGCCTGAAACTCCAGGATGCGTTGACGCAGCGCCTGAAGGGCGGTGATGCGGGCCTCGACACGGGCGACGGCCTGCGCCAGTTGTGCTTCCAGCAGGACGCCGCTCGGCTCGCCGGGACGCTCAAGATAGCTCGTGACGAGTGCTCGGATCTCTTTGAGGGTTAACCCGAGGGAGCGCAGGCCCTAGATCACCTGCACACACCAGACCGCTTCTTCACCAAACAGGCGGTAGTTGCTCTCACTCCGGCCTAACGTGTAGAGGAACCCGAGGTCCTCGTAGTGGCGCAGGACTTTGACCGGCACGCCGGAGCGCCGGGAGAGTTGCCCAATAGTCATCGCATGCGAGCGTAACATATCTTCCCCTTTCATCCTGATGCGCTGCTCGGTGAGAGCGGCATCTTGCTCTAACATTTTATGTATGGGAAAGGCTTAGAGCGGCTAGAAGCGAGTGCTCGATGCCTGCTGCGTGGCGATCGAGCGTGAATGCACTCGCTGTCCGTAGCCCACCTCTCACCAGGCGCCGGCGCAGGTCCTGGCTCTGAGCCAACTGCTGCACTGCACGAGCCAGAGCCGCAGGGTCTCCGGGGGGCACGCGGATGCAATTGACGCCATCGAGGCAGTACTCGCTCGATCCTCCCACACCGGTGGCAATCAGGGGACAACCGCTCGCCATCGCTTCCAACGGCACCAGCCCAAAGGCTTCGTGCTCGATCATGCTCGTAAAGAGGGTGACGTCGCCTTGCTGATAGCGTTGGCGCACCTGCTGCCGAGATGCCCGTGAGAAAGAGAGACGGGTTGCAACGCCCAACGTTGTAGCCAGCACTTCCAGGCGAGAACGATACGCCGGGTCAACCATCCCCACGATCTCCAGCGTGGTGTCCGCTGGGAGAAGCGACAGGGCATTGATGGCCGTCTCAATGCCTTTCTCCTCGATCACTCGTCCTACCCAGAGTAAACGCCACCTCCAGGGACGATCGGGCACCTGGACCAGAAGATGATCTCAGCGCGGGGAAAGTGCCACCCGCCGATCCGCTCGGCGCGTCTTTTGGTCCAGGCGCTCACGAAGCAGAAGATGCCCAGCGCTCCCAGGTCTGGTAAACATGTGGGAAGTCCCGTGTGCTGCTCGACCGCTGGCGCCCGTTCAGGATGCTCGTTGCACCACCTGAGCCAGGCATCGGCCCAGCCGCCGTAGCAGAGCCAATCATCCCCGATAACGAAGACGCGCGGGAAGCCCAGGCGCGCCGCAGTCGTGATGAGCCCCAGCGACATGGCCCCCATGTGCCAGAAGGCCACGACATCGGGATGAAAGCTCGTCAACACGTCCCGCATCTGCGCCTGGTTGTGCTGTTCGACGGCAAGCGCCTCCTGAAAAGGCGGGTCCAGGCAGGCTGACCCATCCCAGTAGCTGCGCAGGGTGCGGCGCACCGGGACGGGACCATCATCCTCATCGAAATCTGCTGAGATGATCCCCAGCTCTGGTGGGAGCGTGGTGAGCACCAGCACCTCATGCCCACGCTGCTTGAGCCAGGTGCAAACCTGGGCGCACATCACTCCGTACCCGCCAAGCACCGGAGGCGGGTAGTCGAGCGTGACGTTGAGGACGCGGAGGTATTTCTCCATTGAGTGTTGTTTGCCTCCTCTCTCATATTCTTGACTGCCTTACCCGCTCTTCTCCTCGGGCTTTTCGCTGAAACGGGACTGGGCCACCCATCTTCCGACCAGGGCGGCTTCCTCAACTGACAGTAGTATCGCTTCTGGATGGTCGGCCAGAAAGGGCGAGGCGGCTTGCTCCGACTGGAAGAAGAGGGACTGGTAACAAAAGGTCTCGCGCACGCACTCGCTGCGCTCAGCCGGCAGGATGAGCGACATAACACTGCTGGCAGGAGTCAGGTCTTTGATCACTCCTTCCGGGGTGGCGACAAAGGCGATGGGGTGTCCGGTCTGCGCGCAGCTCGATTGGACCTGGACTGACCGCTGCAGGGACGGGGGAAAGAGGACCGCATCAAAGGCACACCAGGTATAGAGCGCTTGTCCATCAAGCTGAAACTGATGAGGGTGGGGCAGCAGCGTGACGCCCCATCCGAGGATATTGCCCTGCTGATCAAACTCGGTGTCTGGCAGATGCGTCAGGCGCTGCTCCACTTCCTTCTGACTGAGGCGGAGCGAAACCTGCAGGTCGGCTTTCGTGACCGGCTTGCCGCGCGCGACGTGCTGGATAATCGAGCGGCACAGGTCTTCCTGCTCACAGTACAACAACACGGACAGCCGTTTGGCAATCGTTTCCAGTGGTGGATGTTGCATCGGTTCCCTCCCTGCTTGTGTCATGGGTGTTCTGTGTGACCGTCATGCGCTCAACTTGCGCAGCAACTGAGCCGGTTCACATCCTTCGTAAAGGAGATGGCAACGAGCTTGAGGGCTTCGGCCATCGTCGGGTAGACATGCATCAGATCGATGAAATCCTCGGCGGTTGCCCCGAAACGTAGCGCCATCGCCGCCTCACCAATGACCTCGCCCGCGTTCGCCCCAAGCATGGAGACACCCACGACCCGGCGGGTTGGGTGGTCCAGCACCATCTTGATCACGCCACGCGTATCGCGAATGGCCCCGGCTCGCGGAACGACCGAGAGGGGGATGGTGTTGCACTCACATGCGATCCCTGCGGCCTCGGCCTCTGCGTCGGTCATGCCCACAACGGCGACCTGGGGGTCGGTGAAGATGGTGCGGGGAATGACCGTATGATCGATCTCGCGCAGCGGCTCCCCGACGAGGGCATTGTGGGCAGCAATCTTGCCGTCGCGGGCACCCACAGGCGTCGCCATCTGGCTCCAGCCGCCCAGACATGGGGCACGTTGGTGCGCAAGGTGCGATCCACGCGCACGGCTCCCGCCTGGTCTACTTTCACGCCGGCCCGCTCCAAGCCGATCTTCTGCGTATTGGGACGTCGCCCCGTAGCGATCAGGAGCTTTTCTGCTGAGAGGGTCTGCTGATTGTCGTCGAGCTTCTTTATCGTGAGTTCGACGCCCTCTCCTTTGTGCTGCACCTCGCGCACCTGTGCCTCGGTGACGATGCGAAGCCCTTCCTCCTGGAGAATCCTGGTGAGGGTCTCGGCGATTTCCGGCTCGTAGCCGGAGAGAATGCTGCTTCCGCGTGTGATGAGGGTCACCTGGGTGCCAAATCGCGCAAACACCTGGCCCAGTTCGAGGGCTATGTAGCCGCCACCCAGGATGAGCAGCGAACGGGGCTGCTCCCGCAACTCGGTTCCCCAGGGATCGTCGGAGCTACTCAGCAGATCACTGGTCAGATAGGGCACGTTGGCGAGACCCGGCAGCTGAGGGATGAGAGGCGCCGAACCGGTGGCGAGCAGAATCTGCTCGCCCACCAGACAACGCACGCTATCGGCTTTCTGGACGTCCACTTCATGATCAGAAATCAGGCGCGCCTGACCGCAGACCACCTGCATGTGGTCGGGATCATCGAGCAAGCCCTCGTACTTGTGGGCGCGATACTCCTGGATGATCTCATCCTTCTGGGCCACCAGCTCCGCCCAACTGAACGGCATGTGGACCGGGGTGAGGCCAGGATAGCGCGGGTGGGCGGCGTCATAGACCAGGCGGGCCGCTTCGATCAGGTTCTTGGAGGGCAGGCACCCCCGGTTGACGCAGGTGCCCCCGACGGTGCGCGATTCGGTCATGACGACCGTCTTGCCGAGTTCGGCGGCATGCAGAGCCGCTGCAAAAGCCGTCGAGCCGCTGCCGAGGATCACCAGGTCGTAAGACGCTTGGGTGAAGGTCATCGGATCTTCGCCTTTTCCACGTGCCTGCGTGCAGCATTGGCGATCTCACGCGCAAGATGGGCAGCGTCAGCTACGGAAAGCAGCACCGCGTCTGGATGCAGGCCCGGCCAGGTGGAGGCGTGCTCGCGATCGACGAAGAAATGACCGTACACGCAGATGGTTTCCCCAGCATTACCGGCGCTTGTCTCTGGACTTGGCAGGCGGAGCGAGAGCACCGCGCCGGGAGCGTCCAGGCCTTCAACACCATGCGGAGTGACGGTCAGGCGAATCTCCTTTCCGGATGCAGGACAGGTAGAGACCACGCGGGTCGAATGTCCAGTAAGCATGGGAGCTAATAAGGTATCGAGAGCGCACCCGGACCCGGCCACCATCTGAACATTTCCTTCGGCATCGACCAACAAGCCGGATGAGTGGAGAAATGCCCCTACCTCCGAGCGCGTCCACTGCATCGCGGTCGCCAGTTGCTCAGGTGAGACCGGCCCCGCGCCTTGGAGGAGCAACAGACGAATCGTGGGAAGAAACTCCTGGGCGTGAGCCGAGAGGGCGTCAGTATGAGCGGTAATGATGTCTTGCAACGGGAGATCTACCATCGAACAATGCTCCTTTCTACTCCTCTTTTCGTTCAACCTGATCGAGCGCCTCGAGCATGGGACAAGCGCTGGCTGGTCCTTCCCCTGTGCAGAGGGAGGCCACCTGGAGCAGAGCCTGCCGCATACGTTGTAGCTCGACCATTTTCCGCTCCACCTCCGCGAGTTTCACCTCCGTGCGCCCTTTGACTTCCTCGCAGGACGTCTGGGCGTCCACGCGCAACTGCAGCAGCTCGCTAATCTCTTTGAGAGTGAAACCCAGCTGTTGTGCGCTTTTGATAAAGTGGAGACGCGTGACCACCTGCTCGGAGTACTGGCGATAGCCAGAGACCCGGCGCGGCGGTTCCTCTAGCAAACCCTCGCGCTCATAGAACCGCACCGTTTCCACGCCAACCCCGGCTCTCTTTGCCACTTGTCCAATCGAGAGAATCTCCATCTCTGTCCCTCCTTCGTAAAAAAGTATACACCCTGTACCATACTACAGAGTCAAGGGGATGAGGAGGGAGAAATTCCCAACCAGCATCTGTACAGATCGTATGAAAAGAGAAGGTGAACGTATCTTCAGCGCTTAGGAAAAGAGGAACGACATGATGAACGTTCTCGACGCGACGTTTGGCCATCCGCGGGGGCCTCTGGGCCGCTTGGGGGGAGTGATCATGGCTCGCTCAACTGGGAAGCGCCGCGAGTGAACGCTCTCGCTGCTCGATATTCAGCGGGACGATCGCGTCCTGGAGGTGGGCTGTGGTCCAGGTGCGTTGATCCAGGCGCTCGCTGCAAAAGCCACGGCAGGGTTCGTTGTCGGCGTTGATCTCTCGCCCACTATGCTGCAGCAGGCTTCAAAGCGCAACGCCCAGGCTCCGCCACGGCTCTCCCCTTTGAAGAGGCCTCGTTCGACAAAGCGCTCTCCGCCAACTCCGTACCGTTCTGGCCAGATCAAGTGGCCGGGGTGAGGGAAATGCGGCGGGTACTAAGGCCCGGGGGAGTGATCGCTATCATCCTCCAGCCCCGCTGGACCAGGACGGAGAGCGAGGTCAAACAGATCGGCACAGGGCTCCTCGCATTGCTCTCCCAGGTCGGTTTCCAACAGGCCAGATTGGAGTTCAAGCCGATGAAGCCGATTGCCAGCGTGTGCGCGCTTGGCATCAAGTGAGTTCGGCTCCTGCCCCAGGACTTTCCCATCCTCGTGGGTTTTCGAGATGCCGCATGAGCGCGAGAGTGCGGGAAGCCGCGAACCGTGGGAAGATGCGGCGAGACGTCACTCAACTCACAGAACTGGACGCGAGTGAGTCGATCATCTCGCCGTTCGTCCGACCTCAACTGCCTCCCTGGCCGTCTTAGTGATCGTCCTGCGCCGCCTTCTGAAGGGCAAAGCGCCTATAGAGCGCGAACGGTAAGAAGCCTGTTCGCACAAGCTGGTACTCGAGTGGAGTTTCCGCAAAGGGCGTGCTGGCGAGCGCCTTCTCCACCGTCTGCACTTTGACGAAGCGGAAGTCATAGATCCACACTCGTCCGCCTGGCCGCAGCACCCGGTAGAGTTCTCGCAGGGGCTGCTCTAACTCAAACCAGTGATGCATGCTGATGGTCGACACCACCACGTCAAAG
>WNFJ01676307.1_pt3 | contig 16753 bp, 17 predicted proteins | sample 5400461 | NCBI WGS metagenome assembly WNFJ01 (sample SAMN13153349, study PRJNA577476) | soil metagenome | isolation source: 115 cm saprolite on Douglas fir-dominated hillslope | place: USA:California | collected 2013-09-17 | reverse complement strand
GGAGTGGAAGCAGGCAGCGGCCAGCAGCTGGAAGAACTCCGGGGCTGTGGCCTGCTCAGCGGCCGTGCCCGCAATCGCCTCCTTGAACAATGGTGTGGCACGTGCGAGCCCCTCGAGGTGGAGTGCGGTATCGGCCTCGAGCATCAAGTCGCCCGCGCGGACGGGCATCTCCGGGGGCAGCGGGAGGGATCGGACGGCCTCGGCGACGCTGAGGCTGGTCGCACCCAGGGGTGCGAGGGACTCGCTGATCTGTGCCTGGATGAGCGCTTCGACCAGGATGTCGCGGGCCGTGCGGATATCGACCGGGCCCAACTCCCGCGCAGCCGCCAGCAATGCGGCGGTCGCTTCGCCCGGTGCGCCGGCCAGCCGGTGAATGCGGGCCCGTACGCGCAAGGCCATCCCGCGGTGGCGCGGGTCGTCGCTCAGCGCGGTTGCCTCCTCGAGCAGCGCCTGGGCAGGGCCGGGGGATCCGGCTACGACGCCGGCCTCCGCCGCCTGCAGCAGGCGTCGGGCTCGGGCTGGAGGGTCGGGGGTCAGTGTCGCCGCGCGTGCGAGCAAGCTCGACGTGCTGGTCCATCCGCCCCGATCCCGAGTCCGCGCCGCCGCGCGTTCGAGTTCCGCGGCGACCGCTTCGTCGGGCTCGGTGGCAGCCGCGGCCAGGTGCCAGGCCCGTTGGTCGGCGTTGCCGAGTTCTCCGGTGGCGGCAGCCAGTGCGGCATGTACTTTGACCCGCGCGGCGAGCGTGGCGCCGTAGTAGAGGGCTGAACGGATCAGCGTGTGGCGGAACTTGACGCTGTCGCGGACTCCTTCGTGCCGAAGCCGAGTTCGGATCCGGCCCGCCACAGCAGGCTGGGGCTGTTGGTGGGGTCGGCAGCGGCGGTCAGGAGCAGCGTGCGTGTCCGGGGCGGCAGCGTCATAGCCTCACGCAGGTAGCCGCGCTCCAGGGCGTGGCCGACCGGGATCGGGTCGGGCAGGGGGGCCTCGCCGGTGAGTTGCTCCGGTCGCAGTTCCCGGGCCGCCTCGATGAGGGCCAGGGGGTTGCCGCCGGTGCCGGCGACGATGCGCGAGCTGACCTCCGGGTCCACGGCGGTGCCGACGGCTGATTCCAGCAGCCGTGTGGCCGGCCCGGCTGCGAGACTGTCCACGGCGAGCGTGGGCAGGCCGGCAAGCGGGTCGGCCCGGTCGCCCGTCTGGCGGGCGGCGAACACCATCGCGGCTGAGTCCGCGTATAGGCGGCGGGCCACGAACACCAGGACTTCGGCGGAATCCCGGTCGATCCAGTGGGCGTCGTCGACCAGAACCAGCAGCGGCCGAGAGTCGCCTCGGGTGCCGACCAGGGCGAGCGAGCCGAGGGCGACAAGGAAGCGGTCCGGTGGCGCGCCCGACCGTTCCATCCCGAAAACCTGGCCGATGACCTTGCGCTGCGGGTCGGGGATCTTGGAAAGGAGGTCGAGGTGAGGCAGAAGCAGTTGGTGCAGGGCGGAGTAGCTGAGTTCCGCCTCCGATTCGACGGCGTCGAACCGCATCACCTCGAACTCAGGGTCGGCGGTGTGGTGGGCGTAGTTCAGCAGCGCAGTCTTGCCGGATCCTGGTTCGCCGCGCAGCACGACTGCCGCCGCCATGCCGCGTCGGGCGCGATCAAGCACGGCACGGAGCTCGCTGCATTCGTCGCTACGCCCGAACAGCTCATCCACGCTTCGTCCTCGTGCCGAAGGAATGCCCTGCCCAGCGAGCTGGGGCAGGGAGACTGGTGTCGTCCATTTTGCCCAGGCGCTGGTACTTCCTGCCGCATCTGCCGGGGCAATCATTGGTCTGGTCTCGTCGGCTTCTTGGTGGGGCCAGACTGCTGTCATGCAGGGTGAGTGATCTGGTGGGCTGGTGGGTCCGGATGTGTGGGTCACCTGCCGGGAGTTGATTCCGGCGGGAAGCGTGTTCGCTTTTCTGGCCGAGCGCAGGATCGGGTGGTCTCCACCGTGGACCCCGACTCTCGGCACGTGCACAAGACCCGCACCCACCGCCAAGACGGGTACAAAGCGCACCTGGATTGCGAGCCGGAAACCGGGATCATCACCGCGGTCGCCCTGACCCCCGGCGCGGGGGCCGAGCACCACGAGGCCGCCGTCGCGCTCGATCTGCTGGCCGACGAGAACCAGACCCTGGACGTCTTCGGCGACAGCGCCTACTGCGCCGGGGAGTGCTGCCACGCACTCGAAGAGCGTCCGGACACCGGTTGTTCGTCAAGCCCGCGCCGCTGAAGACCGCGGTACCCGGCGGCTATAGCCTCGACGACTTCGCCATCGACACCGCCGCTGGCACCGTGGCCTGCCCCGCCGGGCACACCGCGCTTTCCGCGACCGGCGGACGCCACAGGCAGCGCAGGGCCGCCTTCACCGGCCTGTGCGCCGCCTGCCCGCTACGCGCACGCTGCACAACCGCCAAGAGCCGCCGCCCGACGCCAAGCGGCCACCGACCCGGCCTGGCAGGACGCCTACCGCCGCTGGCGCCCACCGGTCGAACGCGCCGTGGCCTGGATCGTCGCCGGAGGCAACCGCCGCCTGCGCCTGGCTGCACACCCGTGCCGCAGCCCTGAACCTGCGCACCCTGATCAACCTCGGCCTGACCCGGGCCAACGGACACTGGACCATCGCTCCGGCACCTGCGAACTAAAGCAGTGGAGCGGGAAAGCCGCCCTACCACCAGAAACACAAGATCTTCAGTGCCGTTCTAGCCGCGATTCGCCACGACCCGGCGGGCGGAGAGCCACAATGTGTACGGGTTGTCCCGGTCTCCGTGCAGTCTCAGCATCTCCGCTACGATCCCGTCCACGGTGTCTCGCTCGGAGGCCACGCGCGAGAAGTCGCGCAGATACTGCTTGCTCTGCTCGATCGTGTCGGGATAATCGGGCGCGTCGACGCGCTTGTGCCCTGACACGACGATGCTCGGCTTCATGGCGGCGATCGCATCCAGGTTCGCGATCCAGGCCTCCCGCGCCGCGGCGTCCGTGTAGGCGGTCATCATGTGGACCTGGTTGTAGCACACGTCGCCGGCGACGACGGCGTCGATCGACGGCGCATGCACGATCGTGGAGTTCTCGACGTCTCCCTGGCCGATGTCGATGACGCGCAGCGGATGGCCGTCGAGGTTGATCGAGTCTGCATCGAAAAGCTCCGGCAGTACCGGGTCAGTGGGGATCTGGCCGGCGAAGACCCCCTGCCAGTAGGCGCCCAGGTTGGCCGCCTCGAATTGTGCACGCGCCAGGACGTCTTTCGTGGCAAGTCCGCGGAGGCCCGGGAAGTGCTCCCGCAGCCGGCTGAGGCCGATCCAGTGGTCGGAGTGTCCGTGGGTGAGCAGGACGCCGACGAGGCGCTTGCCGAAGCCCTTGACCCAGTCAGCGAGGGCGTCGACCTGGTCGAACGTGATGAGCGTGTCGACCAGGAGGGCTTCCGTCTCTCCGGCGATGAGAGTGCTGCTGCACGGGGACCACATGGGCCGGATCCCGGCCTCCTGGGCGGCCGGATCTGGTACCGGCCGCATGGGGGCGACATGGACGTGGATGCCCAGCCCGGTGTCACTGGTCATGGCGGGTTCCTTTCGCTAAGGGTGTTTCTGAGAACTGCAGGAGGTGGTCCACCGGGCGAGCTGCGTTGGTCGGCCGCACTGCGCGTTCGGTAGCCGTGAGCGGGCGTTATGCCGCCGAACAGGTGATGCGCTGGATCCCCCTCACTGGCCCTTGTAAGCGGGGTAGTTCTTCGAGTTCTCGGATTCGAACCAGTCACGACGCGCATCGGGGTCCACGGCGAGGAAGGCGCTGAGCGCGACCTTCGCGTCGTCGGACTGCATGACCTCGGTCCAATTCATGTTCTCGATCTCGAACGCGGCCTGGAGGTTCGTGTCGGCCCCGAGGTAGAGGGCCCTCTTCGCGTTGGCGACCGACATCGGCGGTAGGCACGCGATCTCCTCTGCCAACTCCAGCGCGCGGGCAGGTGCGTCGTCGACGACCTCGTGGACGAGGCCGAGTTCCAGTGCGACCTCGGGCGTGACGATGCGGCCGCGCAGCACCCAGTCGAGTGCTCGTGCCAGACCCACAAGTCGGGTCACCCGCTGCGTCCCGCCCGCCCCGGGAATGACGCCGGCACGCACCTCGGGGTTTCCGTAGCGGAAGTCACCGTGCTGGCCGATCCTAAGGTCGCAGGCGAGTGTGAGCTCGAAGCCGCCACCCATCGCATCCCCGTTCATCGCGGCGATGACCACCTTGGGCAGCGCCGTCATCTGGTCGAAGATCGCCTTGTAGCCGCGCACGAGCGCGCCGGCGAAGCGGGACAGAGCCGGGTCGCTGGCCAGCGCGTAGAGCTCCTCCACACTGTATTGCGTGAAGAAGCCGGCGTCGACGGGTCCCGCCAATGCACGACCAGCTGCTCGAGCTCGTCGATCACCGGCTTGTCGAGGTAGTTGTGCGGCGGATTCGAGAACGTCGCGATCTCCACGGCACCGCGCCGATCGCTCCAGAACTTCATCTCACTGTCGCCTTTCTTCGAGACCGGCGCGGGTCGAGCTCGGCTTATCCTCGGTGAAGCGGCCACCCTCTCGATCACCCTCCGACAGGCCGCGCGGCTCGTCATCCCGTGCGGTCCGTAGTCCCCAGTCGGCAGTCACTACGCGCCTCGGAATCGGGACCGTCCGCCGCCCCGTCTCAGACGCCCTACGCACCGCGGACTACGCGCACCGCGGACTACGCGCACCGCGGGATCTCTTGGCCGCCCATCGGGGGGGGGATACTGCCACCAGGCGGTCGACTATCGCGTGGGCCCGCGCCCGGCGCACGGAACGCGGCAAATGTCGCCACTGCACGTGCCGCTCCAAGGCTTCCTGCACCAGCAGGATGAAGTTCGCCGTCGGCCTTGGGCTGATCCGCGACAACGAGCTGCGTGAACACGTCCAGCACACCCTCACGGCGCAGCGCACGGGCAAGCGTCCGCCGTGGGCGCGGCCACGGCTGCCCCTTCAGCGCACCCTGCTGCCCCTGCTGACCGACTACACCGGGCTCTTCGCCGGGGGAGGACAGTCACCGTGGCCGCCGCGCAGCTGGGCGCGGCGCCGCACGACGTGCTGTTCATCCTCCAGGGCCCCGGCGGACGTTGGCAGCGCCTGGTCCAGGCCTGGCAGGACGTCTCGGTCGCCGTGGTCACGCTGCCGAGCCGCCTGGCTCACGGGACGTGGGCATTGGCTGTCGAAGACGACAGCGGAATCGTGTTCGCTGCCGGGCATGTCTGACCTCGCGTGGCCTTGACTGTGGCGATAACTGCGTCCGAGCGGATCAGCGAGTCATCGGCGGTCTCCTGAGGTGTGGGGGCGGGCGTGGGGGTAGTCGCTTGCTCGGAAACATCCGTGGATGTGGTCGTTGACCACTCCGACGTTCTGCATGAACGCGTACACGCTCGTCGGGCCGACGAACCGGTAGCCCTGAGCTTTCAGCTGTTTGGCGAACGCTTCGGCCTGTGGCGTCGAGGCGGGTAGGGCGGCGATCGAGCGCGGTGCCCGTTTGCGGTTGCTTTCGTAGTTCTGCGCGAGAGTTGCGAGGGCCGGCGACGCCGTTGTCATCGCGCGGGCGTTGTCGATGGTGGCTTGGATCTTCGCGCGGTTGCGGACGATCGAGGTGTCTTGGAGGAGGCGCTCGACGTCGCTGTCGGTCATCTTCGCGACCTCGTCCACATCGAATTCGCGGAATGCGCGCCGGAACGCGTCTCGTTTGCCGAATACGATCGCCCAGCTCAAGCCCACCTCGAACACGCCCAGGGTGAGTGCTTCGAACATCGCCGACGCCTCGTGGGTGCGCGTTCCCCAGACTTCGTCGTGGTAACGGCCGAATGCGGTGTCACCGTATCCGGCCCAGGCGCATCGCGGCTTGCCGTCGGGCCCGGTGATCACGTCGCTGTTCATGGGGCTCCTCCTTGAGGCCTGTGTCGGCATGCCGATGGTGCGAGGGGCGTGCGCGAACGGCGGCGACTCAATCATGCCTGGCTGCTGCCAGCGAGCCGTTCCACGAACCGTCGGGCGATCGCCTTCTGCCCGGCGAGCGTGGGATGAAGTCCGTCGGCGCGGAGCAGGCCTGCATCGGGAGGGATGCCGAACGCGTCACTCAGGTCGACCACCATGTCGTCGGCGCCGGCCGTCGTGCGGATCGCATCGTCCACGGCGCGGAGATCGTCGTCTTCCAGCCAGATCTGCTGGCGCGGGAATGGCGGGTAGGCAGCGATTCTTGTGGTGTCGCAGGCGGTGGGGGTCATCCATATCGCGCGGGCGCCGGCGGCCGCGGCCTGGCGTCCCATCTCTGCCAGGTTCCAGGCGGTCTCGGTGCCGGTCACGAGTGGCTTAGTGGCACCGGTGCCGTAGCGCAGCACGTCGTTGGTGCCAGCGAACATGGCGATCCAGCTGGGCTGGTGTCGCTGCAGCGTCTCGGCCATGACCCGCTGGAGCATCGTGGTCGGGTAGCCGGAGATCGCCGCGTTAACCAGCCTGATCGCGTCGCCTGGCCGCCGCAGCCCGATGAGGTGGCCAAGGATCTCCAGCCAGGAGTCGGCCGCGTCGGTGGTGCTCTCGCCGATGACCGCCAGGGTCTGGCCGTCCGCGAACGGCAGCCGGTCCACTGCCGCCCCGAATGAGGGTTCGGCCAGCAGGTCCTTCGCCGTCGCGGATGGCAGCGTAGGCAGGCTCGTCCATCCCGTAGAGGGCGGCCAGGTTGGCGGTGGTCATCCCCGGCAGGAACGGGAAGACCTTCTCCGGATGGATGGAACGGGCGAGTTCTTCTCCCATTCGGGCTGCACTGTCGGTCACGGTCATGCTCCTTCACCTGCGATGGGCACCTGCTCTGGCGGTCAGCTCTGCGCGGTGTCATTTGCGGAGGAAAATCATATCAATTATCCTCTTTCTGGAGGAAATCCCTCCGGCTGGGAGGAAGATCAGAATGCCGCCGATCCGGGACAGCGCGCCGCGGCGGATGCTGCGCGCCGACGCCCGCGATAACCGGCGCCGGCTGCTGGACGCGGCCCGTGATGTGTTCATCGAACGTGGCCCGGGTGCCCCTCTTGAGGAGATCGCCCGGCGGGCCGGGACCGGGATCGCCACCTTGTACCGGAGGTTCCCGGACCGCCTGGCCCTGATCCGCGAGGTCGTCCTGGACGCGGTGCAGCGTACGGCCGAGGAGGCCCGCCAGGCGGCAGGGGAAGAACCCGACCCGTTCGCCGCCCTGGCCCGGTACATGCACCGGGCCATCGACGTGCGTACCGCCGCGGTGATTCCCGCGTTGCTGGGAGAGATCCCCTTCGACGATAAGGAGATCACCCGCGCCCGGGAGGCGGGGCTCGCCGCGGTCCAGGCGCTTGTTGAGGCAGCCCACCGGGCCGCCACGCTCCGCCCCGATGTCACCTCGGGTGATATCGGCATGCTTATCGTGCGCCTGTCCCGCCCGCTGCCCGGCGGGCTCCCTCCCGAGGTCCATTACCGCCTTAGCCACCGCCACCTCAGCCTGGTGATCGATGGGCTGCGCGCCACCGCCCGGCAGCCAGCCCAGCTGGGCGGCCCGGCACTTGCCCTTGCCGACCTGCGCCAGTTCCCCCGGCCAACAGGCCCAGGCTCCGGACCTGCAGGCAACAGTGCCTGGTGAGCGCCTCGCCACCCGGCCCGCCAGCCGACGCGGTTACCACTGGCCGGGCAGAAAGGATCGCGCCCGTGGCTGACCGCACCGAGGGCACGGCCTGGCCGCCGTTCGAAACCGAGTTCGCCCACGCCTGGGACACCCCCGGCCACACCCGCTACCAGCTGCGCGACACCAACGTCAACAAGGTGGTCGCGGCCCGCTACACCACCGGCGACCCGCTGGCCCTCACCCGCGGCATGCTGTGAGAGATGGAGGTCCGCAAGGCCACCTCTCCCGGCACCTACATTCCCTCCGTGATGCAAGCTGGCAGCGACCGGCCCTGGAACCGGCACTGCGGCGATGGCGGCGAGTACCTGGACCGGTGCTCCATGCAACGGCTGTAGCGGGACCCGCAGCGGTACGAGCTGATCCCGGAACGCGCCTTCCTCAACCACGGCGAGCAGAAGATCACCTTCCTCGGGGTGCCCCAGCTCACTGATGCGCGCGCTGAGCGCGCAAAGCCCGCACGCCGCCCGCACAAGCAGGCCGCCATCACCGCGATCGAGGAGGTGTCCCACCGCACGCCACCCGTGGACCATGATCACGGAACCAGCCAGCGGCCGCCCGGGTCAGTTCCGCCAGGACGCGTGCGCGGTGGCGTGCTGGGCTCGCGCACGGAGGGCCTGGACGGCGGCGGCCGGGTCATCCTTCCCGTACACCGCGGAACCGGCCACGAACACGTCCGCGCCCGCGTCGGCGCACCGCTCAATGGTGTCCTCGGTCACCCCGCCGTCCACCTGCAGCCAAACGGCCGCGCCGTGCCGGCTGACAAGCTCACGGGCGCGGCGCAGCTTCGGCAGCACCAGGTCCAGGAACGGCTGGCCGCCGAACCCTGGTTCGACGGTCATCAGCAGCAGCATGTCGATCTCCGGCAGCAGATCGGCGTACGGCTCCACCGGGGTCGCGGGATTGATCCCGAGCCCGGCCCGCGCCCCCGCTGACCTGATCATCCGGAGCGTTCGCACCGGCGACCCGGCGGCCTCCGCATGGATGGTGACGTTCCGCGCGCCAGCCTCCGCGTAAGCCGGCGCCCAGCGGTCGGGATCCTCGATCATCAGATGACAGTCGAGTGGCAGGCTGGCGTGCTTGAGCAGCGCCTCGACCACGGGGAGGCCGATCGTGAGGTTCGGCACGAAGTGATTGTCCATGACATCGACGTGCAGCCATTCGGCGACACCGGAGACCGCCGCGGCCTCGTCGGCCAGCCTGGCGAAGTCCGAGGACAGGATGCTAGGTGCCATTTGGACAGACATGCGGCCGAGTGTAAGCGGCCCGGGCCCCCCCGCGTGAGGGACGTCCCGGGTGAATTCTTGTGCCCAATGACCCGGGCGCCCGCCGCAGCCCGGGCGATAAGGTGCCGCCAACGCAGCCTCGGCGCTGGAAATGTCGGAGCCCATGGATAGCCTTCGATCACGTATTCGATCCATATCCCTTGAGCAGGAGGCCATTTCGTGAATCCCCAGGCAGCAGGCACAAAGACGGCCGGCCCCCAGCCGACCGACACGCTGCTCGCCCGCGTCCGCAAGCTGCTCGCCAAGGCCGAAGCCGTAGGTGTTACGCCCGCCGAGGCGCAGGCCCTGACGGCCAAGGCCGCCGAGCTGATGGCCAAGTACGGGATCGACCGCGCGCTGCTCGCAGCGGAGCGGCCGGAGACCGACCACCCAGCCGACCGTGTCCTGGACATCGACAACCCGTGGGCCCGCGTCCAGGCGCACATGCTCTGCGGCGTCGCGTCCGCGATGCGCTGCCAGTGCGTCGTGCGGATTCGCCTCCGACATCGAGCGGGCCGACATCCTCTACACCTCCCTGCTCGTGCAAATGTGGCAAGGCCTCGCGGCCGCGGACCTGCCCAGCTGGAGCCGCAGCCCGCGGGCCTGGCGGCGCAGTTGGCTGCTCGGGTTTGCCACCGCCGTGGTCTCCCGGGTCAGGGAGGCCGAGCACAACGCCGCGTGCGCGGCCACGTCCCCCGCCGCTGCCTCCGGTTCCAAGGCGACGCTCGTGCTGGCCGACCGGCGGCAAGTGATCCGCCGGAACATCGAGCAGGCTTACCCGCTCACCCGCAAGACGCGCCTGACCTACAGCGGCAACGGCTACGGGGCCGGCTACGCGGAAGGACAGAAGGCGGACATCGGCTCGACCCGGCTGCGGGCCGCCACCGCACGCGCCCTCAGCAGCGCACGGTAGGCCCGCGGGGTTCAGCCGCGGCGCTGGAGGAGGGCGAGGAAGATGGCGTCCGTTCCGTGCCGGTGCGGCCAGAACTGCGCATACTTGCTGTCCGGCGCCCGGCAGGGCAGGCCAGGCACTTCGGGGAGCGCCGCGGGCGCGTCGAGCACCACGACGTCACCCCGCTCGCGCAGCACATCGGCCACGACCGCGCGGGTCTCCGCCAGGTGCGGCGAGCAGGTCACGTAGCCGACCACGCCGCCCGGCCGGGCCGCGTCCAGGGCCGCGGCGAGCAGGCGGCGCTGAAGGACGCCCAGGCCCGCGACGTCCTCGGGTGACTTGCGCCAGCGCGCTTCAGGGCGGCGGCGGAGCGCGCCAAGCCCCGAGCACGGGACATCGGCCAGTACCCGGTCGAAGGTTCCGGGCCGCCAGGGCGGGAAAGTCCCGTCGGCGGCGACCGCCGCGGCGGCACCGGTGATGGCGGTTGCGGCGCCGGCCAGCCGGGCCCGGTGCAGGCGCTTGTCGGCGGCGACCAGGCGGGCACCGGAGCCCGCGGCCAGGCCGGCCAGCAGCCGCGCCTTGCCGCCCGGTCCCGCGCACAGGTCCAGCCAGCGAGTGTCCCGGCCGGTCACGGTGGCCCCCGCCAGGGCCAGCGCGGCCAACTGGCTGGCCTCGTCCTGCACGGCGGCCCGGCCCTGCCCGACCGCCGGGACCGCCGCCGGATCGCCGCCATCGAGATAGGCGCCGAACGGCGACCACCGCGCGAGCTCCCCGCCACCGGTCACGAGTTCGGCGGGGTCGGCCAGCCCGGGCACCGCGCAGAGCGTGACCCGCGGCCGGGAGCTGTCCGCGGCGAGGACGGCTTCGGTCTCGGCCAGGCCGCCCGCCGCGTCGTCGGCGGGCGACTCACCGAGCGACTCGCTGAGCGCCGCTACGATCCATCGGGGATGGCTGTACCGGACAACCAGGTGACCGAGCGGGTCGGCGTCACGGTCGGGCGCCGCGACGCCGATCCAGGTTTCCAGGTCGCGGGTCGAGACCCGGCGGAGCACCGCGTTGACGAATCCGGCGGAACGAGTCCCGGCCACGTCCTTGGCCAGATCCACCGAGGTGGCGACCGCGGCATGCGCGCGTACCCGGGTGGCGAGCAACTGGTGGATGCCGAGGCGGAGCACTTCGCGCAGCGGCGGGTCGATCCGGTCCAGGCCACGGTCGCTGCACACGCCGACGATGGCATCGTAGGTACCCCGGCCGCGCAGCGTCCCGTAGGTCAGCTCGGTGGCCAGCGCCGCGTCCCGCCCGGTCAATCCCCGTTCGGCAAGAACCGACGGCAGCAGCAGGTTCGCGTAGGCATCCCGCTGCTCCACGGCCAGGAGCACATCGAAGGCGGCCCGCCGAGCCGGGTCCCTGCGAGTCCGCGCGGCGGACCCGCCGCCGCCTCGCGTCCCGGACCGGCGGCCGGCGTCACGCGCCCCGGACCGGCCAGCGCCGCCGGGCGGCGCGCCGGTCCCCCGGGCCGCGGCGCGGCCCTGCTGCTCCGTCTCGCTGGGTGGCGCCATGTCAGCCGAGCACCGCGCTCTGCTGGCGGGCCGTGCCCTGGTCCAGGTGGAGCCCCCGGGCCCAGGCCGCCGCGTTCATCCGCCGCTTGCCGTGCGGTTGCACATCGCTGAGCTCGACCGGTCCCGTTGCCGTCCCGACAAGCACTCCTGAACGCAGCACGCACAGCGCCCCCGGCTCGAGGAGGCCGTTGCCAGCGAGGTCGCCGACATCCGGGGCGGGGTTCGCCAGCGGCCACAGCTTGAGCCTGGCCTGGCCGAGCACGGTCCACGCCCCGGGAACCGGCGTGCACGCGCGGATCTGGCGGTCCACCGCGATGGGCGGCCGGGCCCAGCGGACCCGCGCATCCTCAGCCGTGATCTTGGGCGCGTAGCTGACCCCCTCGGACGGCTGGGGCCGCGCCTCAAGCTGGCCGGACTCGATCCCGTTCAACGTTTCGACGAGCAGCCCGGCGCCCGACTCGGCCAGCCTGGCCAGCAGGTCCCCGGCCGTGTCGCCGGGCCTGATCGGCTCGGTGACCACGCCGAAGACCGGGCCCGCGTCCAGTTCCGCGACGAGCCGGAAGGTGGTCGCCCCGGTGATGTCGTCCCCGTGCAGGATGGCGTGCTGCACCGGGGCGGCTCCCCGCCAGGCGGGCAGCAGCGAGAAATGCAGGTTCACCCAGCCGTTGGCGGGAATGTCCAGGACCGCCTGCGGGATCAACGCGCCGTAGGCGGTGACCGGGCAGCAGTCAGGCCCGATGGCCCGCAGGCGGTCGATGAAGTCGGGGTCGCGCGGCCGGGCGGGCTTGAGCACCTCCAGGCCGGCCGCGGCAGCGCGCTCGGCGACCGGGCTGGGCGCGAGGTGCAGACCCCGGCCAGCCGGTGCATCCGGCCGGGTGACGACCGCCGCCACCTCGTGCCCGGACCGCAGCAAGGCGTCCAGCGCGGGCACGGCTACCCGCGGGGTACCAGCGAACACCAGGCGCATGTATTAGGGGCCCATCCTGCGGCACGCGCCGCCAGCTTGGGGGGCCACCTTAGAGCGCCTTGCCCCGCGTCGGGTGCGGTGAGACGCGGACCTCCGGGATCGGCTCGCCCCACCACTCGGCCTCGCGGATCGCCTTCATGGCCAGCTTGCGCTGGGCCGGCTCGAGCCGGTCGATGAACAGCACCCCGTTCAGGTGGTCGGTCTCATGCTGCACGCACCGGGCGAGATGCCCGCTGCCCTCCAGCGTGACCGGCTCGCCGTGCATGTTGAAGCCCTTGGCCACCACGCCGTAGGCACGCGGCGTCGGGAAAGCGAGGCCGGGAAACGACAGGCAGCCCTCGTCGTCCGTCTCCTCCTCCGCCGACAGGTCCAGCGACGGATTGATCAGGTGCCCCAGCTCGTCGTCTACGTAGTAGGTGAAGACGCGCAGGCCAACGCCGATCTGCGGCGCGGCCAGGCCAACGCCCGGCGCGTCCATCATCGTGTCGGTGAGATCCTTGACGAGCTTGCGCAGCTCGGCATCGAAGTCGCGCACCGGCTCGGCCGCGGTGCGCAGCACCGGGTCGCCGAAAATGCGGATCGGCTTGACGCTGATGGCGCACCATCCCTTTCCCCTGAGGCCTTACTGCCGGGGCGCTGCCCCGATCAAGTTTATTAACTCCCGGGGGGCGCTACAGCCGATGACGACCGGGCCTTGAACGCGGCCTTGCGGGCCGCCCTGGCCACGGCCGGATCGGGATGATGATCGCTCAACGCCGTCAGCAGGTCGGTCACGCCGGGATGGCTTACCTTCCAGAGCCCGGCGACCAGTTCGGCCTGCGCCTCCGGGGGCACATCGGGCAGCAACTCCGCCACCACATCCTGCGGGTCGGCCTCTTCAAGCAGCCCGGCTCCCAGGTCGACCAGAAGCCACGCCCGGTCCTCGCGGCGCAGTTCGGCATCCTCGCCGTGCTCATGCAGCCAGACCGCCGCGTGCGCGCGCAGCACGGGCTCGTCGAGCGCCGCCCGTACCGGCGCCACGGCATCCGCGCCGATCCGGTCCAGTACCGCGAACCCAGCGCCGCGCAGCCCGGGCGACCCATGCCGGGCGGCTTCGATCAGCTCGGCCGCGGCCTCCTGCGGGCTCCGGGCGGCCAGCCAGATGGCGATCTCCGCCTCGCCGTCCTCCACGTCGCAGCTGGCCAGCGTGGCCAGGAGCGCGGCCGCGTCGCCGCGTGCACCGCCGCCGAGCACGGGAACGTGCCAGCCCTGCGCGCGGAGCCTGCGGTGGACTCCCCAGACGCCGAGCCTCGACAGCGTCACGGTCAGCCCGCTGCCGCTCTCGTCCGTCCCGGGCTCGGCGACATCGAGTTCGACCACCCCGAGGTCGGCGAGAGTCTCCAGAGCCGAGGACAGCGCCGCGCCATGGTCGTGGCCGCCAGGACCGCCGGCCGGGTCCGGCTCCTGGGGCCGCGTGCCAGCGGCGGCCAGATAGGCCTCGAAGAGCGAATCCATCCGCACCGGCCCGGCCACCGTGTACAGGGCGGTCGCCATACCATCGAGATCCTCGGCATCGAGCATCACCGAGAGCGCCTCGTCCCAGACCGCCAAGACATCCTCGGCGGTGCCGCTGGCGAGCACGTCCACGCGGTCACCCGGTCCCGCGCCGCCCCCGGCGAACACCAGCATCCGGGTGGCTATGGCCACCCGGAACGCCGCGTCGACTTCCGCGGGCGTCAGCTCGAACTCCGCGGCGGCGGCCGCCGCGTCCGCGCGGCGCAAAGTGCCTTTCGCGGTGGGCCTGCGCCCGGTGGACGCCCAGCGGGCGATATCCCGGGCCGCACGCAGCAACGGGGCCACCCGCGCCGAGGCCGCAAGCTCGTCCCTGGGCGCGAGCCGCACCGGAGGGAGGCGGTGCATTCCCTCGCCCTGGCTCCCAGACCCGTGATCGCCGGCGGTCAGGCCTTCATGCTGCGCGCTCTCGCGCCCATCGGCCTCCGCCTCCGCGGGCGGGCTCGGCCTGGCCCTCGAGCGTGGGTTCCGTCGTGAGGTGGCCACCCCAGCACCCTAAGGCCTTCCCGGCCGAACTCAGATCAGCTCCGGGGGGTCGAGCTGAACGCGGACGGCGCCTGCGTCCTTGCGCGCGCTGCGCACCGCCTGGGCATCGTGCAACCCGCGCGCCAGCGCCGACCCCGCTGACCTGGGCACTCGGACAAGCATGCGGACACTCTCCGGCGACCCACCCGGCGCTGGCCCGTGGGCATCGGGACCGGGATGGCCGCCCGGCACGGGCCCGAGCACCTCGGCCTCCCCCGGCAGCGACGCGGCGTCCAGCAGGGCCGCGACCGCATCGGCCGGTCCGGTCAGAGACGCCATCCGGACGGACGGCGGGAACCGGAGCTGGTTGCGTTCGGAAAGTTCTCGTTCTGCATGCGTGACGGGATCCCAGCGGATCAATGCCTGCACCGACGAAATCCCCGCATCCGCGACGATTACCACCGCGCCGCCTGCCGCCGCAGGCACCACGAGCGCGGCGGCATTCATCCAGCGGCGCAGCGCCTCCTCGGCGGCGCGCAGGCCGGGCCGGCTGAGCAGTACCCAGCCGTCGAGCAGCAGCGCCGCGGCGTAGCCGCCCGCCACGCCCGGCTCCGCCCCCGGGGTGGCCACGACGAGCGCCGGGGTGGCGGGCACCGCGGGGATCGTCTCGGTGCCGCCCGAGGTCAGCAGGGGAACCGCGGGGAAGGCGCGGCCCAGTTCCTCGGCGGTGCGCCCAGCGCCCGTCACCAGAGCGCGGACCCTCGGGTGCCCGCAGCGAGGGCACCGCCACGCCGGATCGGCAGTGCCGCACCAGCGGCAGCGCACCGCCGCGCCCGCGCGTTCGAGGGCCAGCGGCCCGCCGCAGGTCAGGCACCGGGCCCGGTCCCTGCACCGCTCGCAGCCGGTGGCGGTGACGTAACCGCGCCGGGGGACCTGGACGAGCACCGGCCCGCGGCTGAGGCCCTCCCGGGCCGTGCGCAGGGCGAGGCTGGGCAGCCGGGCGGACCGCGCCGCCTCGTCCCTGGCCAGCTCCGCATCGGCGCCCGCCGCCCGGACCTGCGGAGCGCGGTCCCGGACCACCTGGCGGGCAGCGGTGACCGCCACCGCCCAGCCGCTGGCGACCAGGCTGGTCGCCTCGGCCGTCCGGGCGAACCCCCCGATCAAGGCGGCCGCGCCGAGGCGGTGCGCGCGCAGCGCCAGGACCTCCCGCGCGTGCGGGTAGGGGGCCCGCGGCTCGGCGTGCAGGTCATCGCCGTCGTCCCAGATCACGACCAGGCCGAGGTCGCTGACCGGGGCGAACATGGCGGCCCGGGTACCCGCGACCACCCTGGTCACGCCGCGCCGGACCGCGAGCCAGCGGCGGTAGCGCTCGGCAGGCCCGAGGCCGGCCGCCAGGGTGACGTGCTGGCCCGGGCCGAGCAGGGCACCCAGGGCCGTGTCGACCTGGCCGAGGTCGCGGGCGTCGGGGACGACGATAAGCGTTCCCCGCCCGCCCGCGGCAGTCGCCGCCGCGGCGCGCGCGATCTCGTCCGGCCAGTGCGGGCCGGGCAGGGCCGACCAGACCGCCCGCGGCGCCTTCCCATCGGCTAGGGCGGCCAGGAAGGCCCCGCCGGACGTATAGCGGGCCCACGGGCCCGGTTCCGGGGCCGGCCCGGCAGGCGGGCTGCCAAGCCCGGCAGGCGGACTGCCCGGAGCGTGCGGGTGGCCGGCCGGCGCGTGCGGGTGGCCGGCCGGCGTGTGCGGGTGGCCGGCCGGCGCGGCAGGCGGACTGTCCGGCCCCGGGCGCGGCGCGGGCGGCGGGGGCGCGGCCTCGGCGCGCGCGTGCCTAGGCGGGATCGCCAGCCGCAGCACGTCCGCCATGGTGCCCGCGTACCGGTCAGCCACCTCACGGGCCAGGGCAGCGATCTCCGGGCTGAGTACCGGCTCGGCCGAGACCACGCGCTGAAGGGCAGCGAGCCGGCCGGGGTGCTCGCTGGCTTCGGCGCGTTCGAGCAGATAGCCGCCGACCAGCTGGCCGGCGAACCGCACGCGGACCCGGCAGCCCGCCGTGGCCTCCTGGGCCATCCGCTCCGGCACCAGGTAGTCGAACGGCCTGTCGAGGTGGGCCAGCGAGATATCGACCGCCACCTGCGCGACCGGCAGGGTCCCGGCACCCGGCTCACCCTGCTTTGCTGGCCGTGCCACGGTCCTGTCCTACCAGAGGGCTCGGACCGCGCGCGCCGGGCCGCACCGCAGCGCCCAGCCTCGCCTGCACCGCAAGCGGCCCTCCGCAAGCGGCCCTCCGCAAGCGGCCCTCCGCAAGCGGCCCTCCGCAAGCGGCCCTCCGCAAGCGGCCCTCCGCAAGCGGCCCTCCGC
>WNFJ01339285.1_pt5 | contig 16754 bp, 8 predicted proteins | sample 5400461 | NCBI WGS metagenome assembly WNFJ01 (sample SAMN13153349, study PRJNA577476) | soil metagenome | isolation source: 115 cm saprolite on Douglas fir-dominated hillslope | place: USA:California | collected 2013-09-17 | reverse complement strand
CCACCCGCCCGTCCTGAGGTCACGGCACAGGCGCCGCCTCCCCGCGCCGAGACTGCCGCCCCTGCTACGGCACCCGCTCCGGCGTCCGCGCCCGTCGGCGCGCCTCCCGGAACAACGCGGGGATCACAATTGCCATCTCCTGCGCCGGTGCCCCTCCCCCCGCTTCCGCGTGCGGTCGCGTCGCCCCCTCCGCCACCAGCTCACGCTTCCGCGACAAAGCCCGCGCCGCGGCCGAGACCCGCCAGCACGACGATTGTCCACGAAGTGCCGTTTTAGTTCGCGCTTCATTCGCGTGACGCGATGTGGTGTGGGGGGCACGGCCGCTCCACCCCCCCAGCCGAAGGGCGTCGATGCATTGGAAATGCTTTGGGCGTCCCATTGCGCTACGCGCTTTACATTGGCGCCGCGCCCTGGTCAGGATCGCGGTTGAGTAACCAAAATGATGAAGCCAAGCTCCCTTGCCGCCGCCCTGCTGATTGCATTCGCGCCTATGGCCACGACAGCCCCCTGCCGGGCACAAAACGTCTCCGACGACGCCACTACCGCAATGGCCCGCTCTCGTTTCAAGGAGGGTGTGAATTTCTACGACAAGGGAGAGTACGAGCTTGCCCGCGCATCTTTCCTTCAGGCGTACGCGCTAAAAAAACATCCAGCCATCTTGCTGAACCTCGCGTGGAGCTCCTTGAAGGCTGGACACGCGCTCGAGGGCTATCGCTACTTCAAGCAGTTTCTGTCCGAGGGAAAGGACATCACGGACAAGCAGCGAACGGACGCGAATGATGGCCTCGCCCAGGCACGTGTGAAACTCGGACAAATCGACATCGTCGCCCCACCGGGCGCGGACGTCACGATCGACGGGGAACGCATTGGGACTGTGCCGCTTGCAGAAGCGCCGCTCGTGGAGATTGGGGCGCACTCGGTGAGGGTGCGCATGCCCGACGGTTCATCGGACGCGCAGAACATTACGGTACTCGCAGGCGAGAGGGCAGTGGCGCGCTTTGCGCGAGCCGCCCCCCCGAGCACCCCAATGCCTGCGCCCGTTTTGCCCACACCCGCTCCGCCTCCTCCGGTTAGCCACCCTGCTCCTGCCCCGACGGTTCCTCCACCTTCAGAAACAGCAAACCCGCCACCGGTGGAAGAAGGGGCGGGCGTCGAGAACCACAGGACCATCTGGGTCCCCAAGAACCTGATTCCTGTGTACATCCTCGTTCCGCTGTCGCTTGGCAGCGCGGGCCTTGCGGTCGCGATGCTCTTCGCCAAGGACTCTGCGCAAGAAAAGGCGAACAACACGGCCGCAGACATTCTGAAACACGGCGGCAGATGCAACCCTAACGGAGGCCCACCCGGGCTGGACCCTCAGGCCCTGGCAAACGCCTGCCAGGTTTACGCGGACGATAACAGCGCCGTAAACTCGGACGCGACGGTTGGCAATATCGCGGCTGGCGCTGCCGCTGCCCTGGCTGCGGGGGCGATTGTGTACTGGATAGCCGCAAAGAAACGGGATGCTTCGAGCGAACCGAATTCCGCTCTTATCGTCCCGTACCTGGGCCGCTCATCCGGCGGGATCTCGATTTCGGGCTCATTTTAGGTCAGACGGCGGAATTCTAAGCACCGCGATTCGCCTCGGCTGGAGGTCGTCGCCGTTCGGCTCTCGTGTGAGGGCGACAGCGAAACATCCGCTTTCATCGCATCCGCCCTCAATGAGTGCGTCCGCGGCGATATCGACGTGGCCAGAAAACAGGCCATCGGTTCCGACGACGCGGTAAGCCAAGCCGTCGATTGGCGCCTTGTCGGCTCTTGGCTTCGTGCTGCGTTCGACCCAAGCAATGAGAGGCCCGCCTGGGGCTGAAGGGGCAGTCCCGACCCAGTACGGTCCCGAAGAGGCTGCGCAATTTGGAGAGGCCACGTCAAGAACCGACTCAACGCCGGTCCTTCGATCGATCCGCAAGCCCTGAACCCGCTGCCCGACACCGCCGGCGGCTGGACAGGCATCTTCGACTTCATGGGTGAAGACCATCCATGTCGCGTCGTTGTCGGCATCGACGGCAACAACGTCGTCATCCGCAAGGAGCGCGTACTTAAGCTTGTACCAAGGCGAAGGCGCTGCCGCCTGCGGGATGTGACGCGTCGCGATAGCGCCTTGTGCACCAACTCGCACAATTTCCAGGTCGTCTCCTGCTGGGACAGCCTCGTGCTCGCGCTCCTCATCGGTGAAGTCGTCATCGCGAATCGCGACGACGTGCCGCGCCGTGGAGTCGCCGACGACAAAGGTCTCAATCGTGAGATCGTCATCGCCCTCACCGAGTACAAATACCGTGGCATCGCCGCATACCAGCGTCGGCGCCCGGTCGGGCGACACGAAGACGATGTCGCGTGGCGAGTCTTCTGCCCACGTTTTGGCAAAGACACGTACCTTGCCGTGGGGGTGCGGCTCGAGCCACGCCAAGCCGGTCTTCGTTGAACACACTCCGGCACCGACCTCGATTGGTGCACCGAGCGGCTCGCCGCTCGGTCCGAGGACAACGAGCGTGCTAGTAGCTCGAGCCCCGGAGCCGCCACGCCAAAGCACCGCGCTCCCACGGGCCGCGGGAAGCACTGTGAGCTCTGCGTCGGGCGCGAAGTGAGCCTCGGGAATTGCGTCGGTGGACCATGCCGCACGTCCATCGCGCAACCCGACGGCCCGGACAACCCGAGCGGTCGCGACCAAGCCGGCAACGACGCTCATGCTGTCGACACGAGCGGCGGCGATGGGCAAGGAGAACGTCGGTTCGGTCCTGGCCAGGATCCGAACCGAAGGTGTCTCGATCGCGACACTCCCGGTGCCCGACGCCCCAACTGGTGACGACCCAATCTCGGGCCTCGACTTTCTGACGCATCGACAGGAGCTGCAAACAGTCAACAACAAGAAAGGCATCGACGCGACAAGCCATCTCATGCGCTCGTGAGCCACACTATCAAAGGCCCGCCCCTCATGTCCCCAGGAGCTTTCGAAACGACGTTCGGGGCATTCCTGCGGCGCGAGCCGCCGCGCTCAAGTTGCCTGCGCTCTGGCGAAGTAGCTCGCGCGCGCGTTGCGAGGTAAGGCACTTAGCGATGGTGGGCGCGTCGCGGCGGATGGCTTTGTCGATGCCCTCCGCCTCAATTCGCGCGCTTGCGAAGCTAGTGTCAGCAGCGCGACACAGGACGTTTCGTAACTCGCGCACGTTGCCGGGCCAGCTGTGCGCTGCCAACCGAGCGAGCGCGCCAGACGTTAGCTCACGACGTCCAATGTCGGGCGCAAGCTGGCGCAGGAGCTCTTGCGCGATGATTCCGATATCGCCGCGCCGCTCGCGCAGAGCGCGGCGGAAATCGCCTCTTGCCACGCGTTGCTCAAGCAGCGCGTGAGTGGCCGCGATTACCCGCACGTCCGCACGGTGCCCACCCCCAGCGCTGCCAACCCGCCGGACTTCATACCCGTCGAGAGCACGAAGCAGCTTAGGCTGCGCTTCAGGAGGCAGATCACCTATCTCGTCGAGAAACAGGCTGCCCCCGTCCGCTTCGGCGAACGCACCCTCACGGCGGACGTGCGCGCCCGTGAAAGCACCTCGCTCGTGCCCGAAAAGCTCGCTCTCTACGAGCTCGCGTGGCAGGGCAGTAACGTTGATCGCAACGAACGGTCGCGTTCGCCGCGGTCCCTCGGCATGAAGTGCGCGGGCCACGAGCTCCTTTCCAGTCCCACTCTCACCGGCGACAAGGACCGGCAGTGTGTGCCGTGCCAGCCGACGCACCTGGTCAGCGAGCCGCCGCATTGCAATGCCCGCTCCCGCCACTCCTTCGAGCGCCGGGCCAGGAACCTCGGTTGGCTCCAGTGCGTCAACTTGCATGAGGACGAGCGTGGATCGCCCGAGCGTCAGCGCGGTGCCCGCCTGGCCCCAAGCTTCTCGAATGCGGGCGCTGCCAACGTAGGTGCCGTTCTTCGATCCGAGATCTTCGATTGCAACGGCAGAACCCACGGGTGTTAAGGCGCAGTGTCGCGAACTCACCGAAGGGTCTCGAATGATCAAGTCGGCCGACCGCGATGTTCCAGCCACGTATCGGTTGTCAGACAACGAGACACGCCGCGACCCCGTCTCGTCCTGCACTTCGACAACCCACCCGGCGTCCCGCTCGGTCTGCGCGATCTCCAGTGTGCTGACTGACTCGGACGGCTCTTCGATCGAAGGTGGCATTGCGGCCTCCTAAGGGTCACGTGGCCACTGTCGACCGCAGACGGCGAGTGGTTGCTCGAAAGCACCGCCGAATACACTCAATGGACTCGAAAGACGCTCTAACCGACCGCGATGCCAAGCGTCTTTCGCAGGGTGAAGTACTGTTCGCTGACCGAGAAGACGAGCAATTCTCTCATCTTGTCCGCTGGAGCAAGATCACCCGGAAGCTGCGGCTCGGCGGCGATGATCTTCTTCGCGATTTCCAAATCCGCGCAAAGAAGGAGCCCGGCCCGGCTGGCGGTAATCTCAGTTGCCTGCATCCACCTCTTAAGATCGGCCTTCGCACCATCCTCCATCCATTTTTGCACAACGAGCCGCAGCGATTCTCGCTGCACGGGCTGCATGTACTTGACGAGCTCCGACGCCGTTGCGTTCACGGCCTGCGACATCTCGCCCGGGACCGTGAACTCGGGGATGACGATCTTGACCCCGGCAAATAGGATTACCTTCAGCTCGTTGAGGGTCGGGAACAGGTTCTTTATGTAGTGCTCGCCTCGATAGCTCGAGAGGTGCTTGCCCACGATGAACGTGAGCTCCTGCGGCGTGAATCCTGCCAGAACCGTCTGGCCCGCAACGCTGGCGGGCGACGTAGCGGGCACCGCAACAAGAGCGCCAGGAACGTCGTTTCGCACATAAAGCTCAGGAGTCTGCAAGCCTAGCACTTGTGCGGCCCAGCCAAATGTCTTGGCGAACGTGACCGTGCTGCTTGCCGGATCCTGGCGAAAGCGCCTGTCTAGGACGGGAAGTTGTTTCTGCGCTCGCAGTTGATTGGTCTTCGCGACGATCGCCGCCGGCGTCAACATCTCGAAGATCTTGCCAATGTACAGGTTCTCGTCCTTATGAAAGAGACTCCGCACCCACGCTTCGTTGTCCAACCGGCTCTTGACCTGAATCATTCCACGAGGACGGTAATCCTCGAAGAAGCGCTGCTCTTCTTCCTCTGCCTTGCGTAGGAACGCGAGGGCCGCACACATGCACCAAGCGCGATCGTATTCGTGCATCCTGAGGTAGAGCTTGTACAGACTGCGATACGGATCAATGCGGAGCGGGTCCTTCTGCAGCACGAGGGAGTGCTCTCCGGTGGCTGCCTCGGTTTGATCGGTCGCCTCGTACAGCTCCGCGAGGATTTGCCGTTCGACGGCTTCGTCCGGCTTGAAGCGAGTCGCCATCTTGAACGCTTCGATGGCGCTCGTGGTGTCTTTCAGTCGATCTCGATAGATGAGACCGAGGTTGTGCCAGAGATTGAATTCGAGATCGGGATTCGAAATGTTCGCAGCGGACATCCGCCGAAGCATCTTTCGGAATGCCCGCTCGAGAGCCTTCCAATCTTTCTTGGCTGTAAGAATCTTATTGATTCGTTCGAAGGCTTCCAGATACTGCGGGTTTAGATCGAGCGATTCGCCGAAGAGCTCGACGGCCTTGTCCTGGTTTCCTTCCTTGTCTCTGTAGAGCTGGGCCATCGTGTAGAGAAACTTGCTCTTGCGGGTCGCGTCCTGTTCGTTATCCGCAATGGCTTGCAGCGTCTCAATCATCTTCGACCAATTGTCGGTAGCCTGATAAAGCGCAATGAGCTTGTGCAGTAAGCCCGGATTGACAGGCTGAAGCTCACGCGCCTCTTCGAGCGCCTCGATGGCGCGGGGAGCGTTCTTGTCCTGTTCACTCCACGTGTCGGCGATCTCCTGGAGCATACGGAACCGCTCATCCACATCATGGACGTTGTCCAGAATCTGCCGCTTATAGGCAACAACCTGCTTCCAGTCCTTATGGTGGGCGTAGAGCGCAACTAACGCTTCGAGAGTTGGGCGATGGGCGGGATCGACTGACAGGGCCTTCTCGAAGTTGTTGATTGCCTGCTTGTTCTGGCCCTGCTCTCGTTTGATGCATCCAAGCTTGTAGTAGACGTCTGCTCGTGATGCCGTCTCGCTCTCGGCGAGAGCAGTGAGCACCTTCTGATAGTTCGTGAGGGCCGCACCCCAATCCTTCAATCGGAAAGACACTTCCGCCAGGCCCCGGATGGTCGCTTGATCGGTGAGATCGAGTTGATGGGCGGACGTGTACGCCTTCAGCGCCTTGTCGTCCTTTCCCTGCGCTGCGTAGACCTGGCCCAGCTTGTTGTGAAGGGCGTGTTGCTCGGCTCGGTCACGCTTGCTGCTCTTGCGAACGAGCAATTCGAGCAGCGGTTCGGCCCGAGCCCACTGTTCGTTGCTGATGTACTCGTCGACGAGCGGCATTGCCGCGTCCTCGTTCTCGACATCGGCTTCGTACGCTGCTTCCCACGCGAGAACAGCACTTGGGTGATCCCCCAGCATCTGGTCGCGGAGCTTCCCGAGCTCGACGAGCAATCTCGCACGCTGTCGCAATGACTGCGTGTGGCTCTGTTCCTGATCCAGATAGCGAGCTGCCTTGTCGTAGTCTGCCGCGTCTATGGCAATGAGGCGAAGCGCCGCAAGCGTCGGCAAATGCGATGGATCGAGGTCGAGCGCCGCTTCGTAGCGCTCTTGAGCGACTATGCGGTCGCCCAGCTTCTCGTCGAGAGCCCTGCCGATTCGGTAGAACGCTTCGACCCGCTGCTTTGTGTCTTGCGTCAGTTCGGCGACCCGCGTCATGTAGTCGATGGATTGCGCGGCGTCTCCTCCCTTGTCGTAAAGCTTGGCAAGAGCCTCGAGCGCCGGGACATTTTGGTCGTCGAGATCGACGATGTTCTTGTACGCGTCGATCGCTCGATCCACGTCTTCCGTTTCGTCCGCATAGACCTGTGCAATGGCACCGAGGAGCTCGATCTTCGTCTTGCGGTCGAGCGTGGCCGCGATGTGCCGGTCGTAGGTGGCGATGAGATCGGGCCATTGGCGGAGCCGGCGGTAGTTTCGTTCGAGCTTGAAATATGCCTCTTCGTTCGCAGGATCGATTTCGAGTACTTGTTCGAGACGAGGAGCGGCGAGGTCCGCCTTCAGGAATTGCTCTTCATGGAGCGTCGCGAGGTGCATTAGTACGTCGATCCGTTCACGCTCCGTAGTGACGACTTCGAGCTGCTTCTCCAAGACCGTAACTAGCTCCGCCCAACGTTCGAGCGCCTCGTACACGCGCGCGAGGCCGCGAAGCGCATGCAGGTGCGTTGGGTCGGCGTCCACGACTTCGCGATAGAGCTGAGCCGCTCGAGCCGCGTCGTCCAAGCTCGTTTCGTAAAGCTGTGCGATGCGCAGTTTCGTCGCAGCGGTCTGTTCGGGATCCTTCAGCGCAGGGACTTTGCGCGTGAGTACGTCGACCAGCTCGCGATTCTGGCCGCGTGATGCGTAAATGCGCTCGAGGTTCTCCAAAGCCGCAACGAACTGCGGATCGACTTCGAGCGCGCGTTGAAAGTACGTTATCGCCTGCTCGGTCTGCTGCATGTGCGCGTCGAGCAGCTCCCCGAGGTCATTGAGGATCTCCTTCCGATCGAGATCGTTCGTGGCGACGTCGAGAGCTTGCGTTAGCGTGGCACCCATTTGCCGCCAGTTGCCAGCCTTCTTGTAGAGGCTCGCCAACTGGCGAGTTGCGCCGACGTTCAAGGGGTCGAGTTGAACGATCTGCGCGTAGTATGGCTGCGCATATTCAGGGTGGCCGAGATCGTCTCCGTACCACTTGGCGAGATGCAGGCAGAGGCGAATCTTGTCTTGCGGATCGGTCTGCTGTTTCAACCATCCATTGACGGTCTGGATCACCTCGTTCCAGCGGCCGGTGGCCTGAGCCATGCGCTCGAGGTAGCGGGCCGTCTCCCGGTCGTGGAAATCAAGTGACAGTGCGTTGACGAGCGCCTCCAATGCCTGATTCTTGTCGTCCAGCCGCTCTTCAAAGACGCGGGCGATCTTGCGCAAGAGCTCTGTTTTCTGGCTCGTCTCGGTGCGCATCTCCAGACGCGCGAGGTACAGCTCGACAAGTGGCTCCCACCGCGACGCCGCAGAGTGGAGTCTCTCGAGCTCGGGAAACGCCTCGTCATGGTTCGGATCGATCGCAAGGATGGCTTCGTATGCGGTACGCGCACCGTCGGCATTCCCGACTTGCTCTCGCCAGAGTCCGGCGACTTGCCGCAGCTCTTCAATTCGCTCGGGCGCGTTGCCGATCACCTCCGCACGCCGCATTTTGACGTCGATGACGTCGGTCCAGCGCTCCTCCCCGCGGTAGATCGCCTCCAGCGCGGCCATTGCCTCGAAGTCGGGCCCCACATCCAAGAGTTTTCGCCAAGCGTCGGCGGCGTCGTACGGTTGTTCGAGCTTCTCGCCATACGTCTTTCCGAGCTCGCGAAAGATCTCCTTCAGCTCCTCACCTTCCAGAGAGGCCGAGGCGCGATCGACCAATTGGTGCAGTGCGCCCACCAGCTCGCGGGGATCGGACTGCCGCCGCCGAATCTCGGCGATTGCCCGCAACGCGCCGAGGTTGCCATAATCGATGTCCAGCACCCGATTCCAGTCATTCAGCGCCGAGTCATCGCGCCCGAGCTTTGCGCTCAACGTTCGCGCTCGGGTCGTCAGAATGTTCACGCGCGCTTCGTCGCTGGTCGCGATATCAAACTCTCGCTCAAGAATGTCAACGAGCCGGGACCACTCGCCAAGCAATTCGTAAAGCGAGGCCAGCGTGTGAAGAGCCTCCGCGTCCTCGCCTCTCAGGTCGAGCACGATCTTCCAGGTTTCGATCGCTCTCTCAGGTTGGCCCAGCTTGTCCGCCGCGAGCCGCGCGATTTTCGAACGGATCTCGGCTTCACTGGTGTCGCCGGACGCGTTGGCGAGCTCACCCTGGTAGACGACGTCGAGCTCCTGCCACGCACCTTGACCCTCGTAGATTCGCGCCAATGCGGCGATCGCTCCTTCGTGACTCTTGTCGAGACCATCGAAGATGCGGCGGTACGCGCGAACAGCGTTCGTCACGTCGCCCAGGCGGGTCTCGTACAATTCGCCCAACCGGGAGCAGAGCTCCACCAACTCGTGCTTGTCGGTGGTGGCTTGGATGCGCATCTCAAGAATCTGCGCCAGCTCCGGCCACGATTCGATTGAGACGTAGATTCGGTCGAGGTTCGCCAGCGCATCGAGATCAGCTGGATCGATCCCGAGCACGTACTTGAACGTCTCCTCGGCCTTGCCAACGTCGCCGAGCTCGTCCTCGAACGTGCGCGCAAGCCGCCGCCCTATCGCGCGCTGGATTTCTGGCTCGGGATGAATGCCCAGGACGTCAGCATAAGCGTTAGCGAGCGACTCCCAGCCGCCGTCGATGCTTGCGGCCAAACGCGGAGCCTCCTCCCCGGCTTTCTCGTCAAGGGGATACTCTTTCAGCGCGCGGACGTAGACCTCCAACGTCTTAGAAGGATCAAGAAGCTTATCCTCGAACAATTCGGCGAGACGGTAGTAAGCCGCCATCCGCTCTGCCGGGCCCTCGGTGTGAGCGAGCTGCGCTTCGTACACACGCGAGAGCTTTTCCCATTCGCCGGTCGATCGATACAGGGGTTCAAGGATGCTACCGACTTCAATCTGTTTGGTGCCGCCCGCAAAGAGTCCCTCGAGCGCCTGCAGCGTGGCCGCGTGCTCGGGCGCGGCCTCGATAACATCGTGATACGCGCCCAGAGCGCGGTCTACATCTCCAAGTTGGGTCTGTAGTACCTGGCCCAGTCTAAACTTCACCTCGATTATCTCGTCTTCCGACTGCGTGATCTCTGCCTCGCGAGCCAGCACGCTGACGAGATCTGCCCAGCGCTCAGTCTGCAAATACAGCCGGTCCAGTGCCCTGACCGAGGTCAGGTTCTCGGGGTCCACTTCGACGACCCGGCGGTAGCGCGAGATCGCTCCGTCCACGTCCTCGATCTGAACTTCAAATATTTGCGCATTACGCAACCCGAGTTCCACAAAGCGGTCCCAGCGCGATTCGCGAGCGAGGATGTCAAGCTGGGTGTCGTAGAGCCGCGCGACGTCGGGCCAGCGATTCACCACAATGGCAAGCCGTTCGAGATTGCCCAGTGTCTGCTCACTGCCGTCGTCGAACGCGAGCGCACGTGCATACGTCTGAAAGGCTTGCCCATGATCGCTGAGCGCATCCTCGTAAAGGCGCGCGATCCTGTGGAGGAGCTCGACCTTTTGGAACGGATCGGTTGCGTGTGCGACCTGTACCTCGTGCACTTGAATGAGCTTTGACCACTGACTGATGGCCTCATAGATCGGTTCAAGTACCGCGGCCGCGCCGAGCGGGTCTCGCTCCCCGTCCTTCAGCGCCTCGAGCGCGCTCAGTGTGGGCTCGTGATCCGGCTGCCGCTGCAGGAGCTCACGATAGAGCTCGACTGCGCGCGGGACGTCGTCAAGGTGCTTTTCGTACAATTCAGCGATCCGATACTGGAAGCTGATCGCTTCGTTCGGGTCGCCGGTCATCTCGCTTTCGCGAGTGAGGATCGACAGGAGCTCGGGCCAGTTCTCCGCCTGCTCGTAGAGAACGTCGAGGCGCGAGAGCGCCTGCAGGTCGTCCGGATCGAGTTCTAGGACCTTGGCATATGTATCGATGGCACGTGCAACATCGCCGAGCTCTCGCTCGTAGACGGCGCCCACCTGATAGTAGATTCCCTTCTTCTCGCGTACGTCGCCGACCAAGTCGGCTTTCTTGGCATAGACCAAGAGCAGTTCGCGCCATCGCGACAGATCGAGGTAACGTCGGACGAGTGCGTCGATGGCGTGAACGTCGTCGGGATCGATTTCGAGGACTCGATTGTAGACGGCAATAGCCGCCTCCGGCCGATTGAGGACTTCCTCCTCAATCGCAGCCGCCTGGAAAAGCGCGTCTCGCTTCTCCGTTGGAGTCTCCAAGATCTCGGACTTGCGTTGAAGAATGATGGACAGTTCCTGATATTGCTCGGACGAGCGAAACAGCCGTTCGAGCGACTCTGCGGCCGCAAGGCTCAGAGGATCAATCTCGAGCACCTTCCGGTAAAGCGCGATGGCAGTCTCAGCGCTCCCCAGCTCCGTTTCGTAGATCCGCGCGCTCGTCATATAGAGCGCGCTCGCGAGCGTGGCGTCGTCGATTTGTTGCGCTAACTCCTCGAACACTCGGGCCAGATCGCCGAAGCGACCCGAGGCGCGCGCAAGGCGATCCAGCTGCTGTTGCGTTTCCTCGTTGGAAGGGTCCACCGCGAGGGCCCGCGCCAGAGTCGCAAATGCGGCTCCAAGATCGCCGGCCGCGTCTTCATAGAGCTGCGCCATCTGGTGGAGCAGCTCCACTCGCCGCGCGGCATCGTCGCTCCGGCGAACCTGGATCTCGTGAACACCGACCAGTCTCTGCCAATCGCCGAGGTGGCGGTACAATGGTTCCAACAGATCGGCGATCGTTAGCTCGTACCTTGGATCCGCTCCTAAGCGCTCGAGCGCTGCAAGTGCCGCCTGATTCGATGGGTCGCGTTCAAGGACTTGCCGATATCCCTCGATTGCCACATCGACGAGACCCATTTCAGTCTCGCGCAAGGCTGCAAGTCGCAGCATGATCGCAAGCTGATCTGCATCCGTGGTCGCCAGAGCGAGCTGCGCCTCCAGGTTCTCTGCCAGCTCGCTCCACATTTGCTGACGCGTGAACAGCGCGTCGAGCGCAATGAGGGCTCGAGAGCTCGAGGGTTCGATCTCGAGCACCTTCTTGTACGCGGCAACGGCGCTCTCTGGTCGACCCAACCGTTCGTCGTAAATCTGCGCCATCGTCGCATAGAGCGCCTCGCGCTCCCGCGCATCGCTGGTCTGTTCGATCCGGAGTTCAACCACTCGAATCAGGTCCTTCCAGCGCTGCGTGCGCGTGAAGAGCTGCTCAAGCGCCGCAAGACCCTCCGCATCACCGGAATCGATCTCGAGGACTTTGTGGTAGGCTTCCGCTGCCTGTTCGACGTCACCCAGGCGATCGTGGATCTTGGCAATACGAATCCAGTAGTCGCGGGCAAGCGGGGCGTCGGTCAGGCTCTCGGCCACCTCTGAATACAGTGCGACGAGCTCCGGCTGCGCGCCTGAACTCTCGGCGATCTGTTCGATTTCGTCGCGCGTCTCGGCAAGCGTTGGGTCGTCCCGCAAGGCCGATGCGAGAACGGCAAAAGCCTGCCGCGGGTCGCTGACGCGCGAAGCACCAATGCGCGCCGCCTTCCGCTTGAGAGCTACACGTTTCTGAACGTCTGGCTCGTCGGCACTGAGGATCTCCAGCGCACGGATCAACCTGGCCCACTCACTGCGTTCTTCGTAGATTGGTTCCAGGATTGCGGCTGCCTCGCCGCGTAGCTTCCCGCCGAGCATGGCCTCGAGCGCGACGCGCGCGCCCTCGTGCTGCGAATCGACGAACAATATCTCGCGGTAGTTCCTCAGCGCTCCTGCTTCGTCCGACAGATGCTTCTCTAGGGTCTGCCCAAGGCGGAACTTGAGATCGACCAGCTCCTCTTCACCCAGATCGAGCTCGATTCGTCTGTGAAGAACTTCGACGTAGGGCTCCCATCGGCCAAGTCGTTGGTAGAGTATGTCGAGCGCCGCGAGGGCCTTGGGATCGCTCGGTTCATCGTCGAGCACCTGCAAATACGTTGCAATGGCCTTGTCGACATCTTCGATTTCGTTTTCGTAAAGCCTCGCGATCTCGTAATTGATCGACTTCTTCTCTTCGGGTGTGGTCGAAAGATCTCGCTTCTTCTCGTAAATACCCAGAAGTTCGACAAATCGTGCCGTTTGCCGGTAGAGGCTCTCCAGTGCGCCGAGGGCTTCCGCGTTCTCGCTGTCAGTCTCATGGACGGCGCGGTAAACGTCGAGGGCTTCGTCTACGTTCTGAAGGTGGCCAACGAGCACACGCCCCAGACGCAAACGCAGCATGACCCCGGTCTGACCGTCGTCTCCAGCGTCGGCACCAGCGATCGCTCGGCGGTACGCCTCGACGACGGCATCCCATTGCCCGGTGACCTTGGCGACGCGCTCGACGTCATCGGTTGTGCGGTCGTCACTCGCGAATAGCTCGAAGGCGGCGAGGTACCGCTCAAAGGCCTTGTTGGGGTCCCTGACTTTTGCCTCGTAGAGGGCGGCAACCTCCCGAAGGAGTTCGAGCCTGGCGCTGGGATCCTGCTCGTGCTCTGGCGTTGTTGGCCGTTGTGTAGATCGGAGCCAACGCCTCGGCGGCCTGTAGATTGTCCGGGTCGATCTCGAGAACTTTTTCGTACGACTTCGCTGCCCGATCGAGCTTCTGTTTCTTGCTCTCCCACAGCTGCGCAGTCTTGAAAAGAAGGGAAACCTTTGCTTGCGGGTCCGTCTCCTTGGCTTCCTGTTGCTCGAGGACCCTGATGAACTCATCCCACTTTCCGGTTTCGGCATAGAAGACTTCGAGGTCGTCCCAGCGACCGAGCTGCAGGTATTTCTTCTTTAGCGCGTCTTGCGCGCGCCGGTCGTTCGGGTCAAGTGTCAGCAGCGTGCGCCACGCACTAACGGCGCCCTCGTCGTCGCCCAGTCGTTCGCCAAAAATCGTTCCTAGCTTGGTCAGGACTTGGATCTTTGCGGCCGCGTCGACGGTCACATCGGCCTGTTGCCGCAGCACGGCAGCCAACTTCTCAAAGTCCTTTGCTCGCTCATAAAGGCCGGCCAGCGCCCCGAGCGCATCCGTATTGGCTTCATCGTTCGACAGGACTTCTTGCCAGAGATCAATGCACACCTCCGGCTTCTTCACCCGTTCGGTGGCGAGCTTGGCGATCTCGAGGAACTTGACCGCGCGCGCCCCCCCCGGCGGAAGGCGCTCGGCTTCCCGACGCTGCAGGCCGAGAAGCTTTTCCCAGTCCCGCCGCTTTTCGTACATCTGCCGCAGGTACTCGATGGCTTGCGCGTGGTCGGGATTCACGGCCAAGACGGCTTCGTAGGCCTTTACGGCTTCGGCTTGGTTCGCGAACTTCGAGACGTAAAGCTCCGCGGCCTTGGTGTAGAGAGAAACCTTTTCGTCCGGGTCGGGAACTAGAGAGGCAAGCTGCAGCAAAGTCTTGACGTATTCGTTGTAGCGCTTTGCCGCCTCCTGCTTGTCGCCCTGCTGCCGGATCTCCACAATCTTTGCGTCGTTCCCCGTTGCTGCTGCTGGAGGGGGCGCAACGGGGGCGGGCTGCGCAACGGTTGGCGTGACTGAAGACGCAACGTTGCTCGAGGTCGGCGTAACCGCCGGCCGAGTCGCGGGGGCCGGCACGGAAGCCTGCCTGACGGCGAGACCGTCGACTCCATCTTCTTTGCGCGCCGCACGACTGGGCTTCAGGGTCTCGCCAATTTGCGCTTCGAATGCGCGCAGCTGGGGATGCTCAGGCGCCACCGCGCTCAATCGCTCGAACGAAAGACGAGCTCGAATCAGGTTTCCCAGCTGCCGCCACGCAATGGTGCCCGCTTGGGCGAGCAAGAACGTTGCGTTCATATCGTCAACGACGCTCGTTGCCGCTTCCTCGGCAAGCGTCAACACGCGATCCCAGTCACCCGCCTTCTTGCCGTATGCCTCCCTGAGAAAGAAGAAGGCCCCCTCGTTATCCGGATCCAGTCTCAGCGCCTCCTCGAGAAGGCGCGTGCCCACTTCGAGATTCTGATGCCGGAGCACCCAGCGCATGCCAAAGGCCCGAGCCAGGCTTCCACGAGCCCGACGGTCCACGACCTCCTGAAGGATCTGTCGCTGCGCCTGCTCGAGCACCCCAAATCGTCCCTGGTCCGACAAGAGGGTCTCGTACAGAGCGGAAACTTGCTTGTTCGCCGGGTCCGCCAGGTAGGCACGCGCCAGGATCCCTTCCGCTTCGGCCGGTACGAACCGACGCGCTACGTGCGCTGCGCGCAAAAGGACGCGGCCCTTCGCACCCGGGTCGCTCGTCTCGTTCGCGCTTTGGAGAAGCTCGGCCAAGCCATCGCGCCAGGTTTTTGCCTCGAGCTGCAAGTCGGCAAGACGCGCACTGGCCTCCGCATTTCCGCCGCCGCTCGACCCGAGGCTTCGGGCGTAGGTCGCGGTCGCCTTTTCCCATTCGCCCAGGTCGCACAGAACGTCGCCAAGCTCGAGGAGCAGAGCGCTGGCCCGAGGGCCTTGCGCTCCGGCCTTCAGCTCCAATTCCAGGAGCTTCTGGACCATGTTCAGCTTCGCCAGGTCCCAGTAGACGCTCCTCGCCGCCTCCAAGCTCTCGGTCAAGGCCGGATCGAGCTTGTAGGCGTCCTGAAAGTGCTTGAGAGCCTTGACCCCCGCGAGAAACTTCGCCTCGAGGATTCGGCCCAACTTCAGGTGTAGCGCCGCCTTGGCTGCGTTTGCCGCCGGCGAGGTAACCCCTTTCTCGAGCTCCTCGACGAGGCCCTGCCAATCGCGAACGTTCTCTAGGTACGAAAGACGTTCCTCTAGATCCATCGATCGCCTCGGTCGTCGTCCATTCGCTTGAGACTATACCGCCGACAGCAGCGGCGTACGCTGGATTGTTCGCTTTGTCGCTCGCAGAATCTCCGACCTACCGAGGGCAGGCGGGGGGTGCCGCCGCTTCAGCTCTTGGTGCGAGCGAGTCCGCTACTGTAGCGACCCACCCAAGCGGCGAACAACCTCCTGCGACTGCGCACACTGGTCGCCGTACTTCGCGGCGAGGGCCCCCTTGCAGGTGATCTTCCAGAAGGACTGCAGCTGCTGAACGGCCTCGTTCTTCTTAGGCGGGTTCAGCTCCGCATACGCCGTTCCGAGATTGAAGTAGGCCTCTTTGTGGTCGTTGCACTTGTTGCTGTCGCACGCCTTCTTCGCGGCCTCGTATTCGGCCACCGCGCGAGAATAGTCGCCCTTGGTCTCGTAGACATCTCCCAGCAGGGCGTGCAGATTAAAGAGGTGCTTGTCGTCGTCCTTGGTGAATGAAAGCCCCTCCCTCAGCACATTCTCCGCCTGGTCGTAGAGCATGAGCCGCCGGTATTGGTCGGCAAGCAGCACATAGTACTGCGTCTTGTCAGGCTGAGTCTGGAGCGCCTTCGTCCAATTCTGAATCGCACCGATCTCATCGTCCATGTGAAGGAGGACCCACGCCAGTTCGCCGTAGGCCTCACCGTAGTGGGGGTCGAGCGCAATCGTGGTTTGAAAAGGTGGCTTTGCATCCGCCCAACTGCCCCCCCCTTTTTCGGCAAGCTGTTCCAGAGCATAGCCTTGCCGAAAGTAATAATCGGCGTGCGTCTTTTTCTTGTCCACCCGCTCGGCAGCTTCTTCCGCCTGGGAGCAGGCGCTGGCCATCTTCTGCCAGTCCTCTTTTTTCTCGTACGCCAGGGCGAGCTTCCACCAGATCCGTGCATTGTCCCCGTCAAGCTTGGTCGCCTGCTCGTACTTTGAGATCGCCTCGTCCAGGTTGGAGGTTTTCGCTTTGTCCCCTTCGTTGGCTAGGTTGACGGCCTCGATGTTGTTTCGGCTGCAGGCCCCCACTAGGGCGGGCGCTGCGGCAGCAAGCACGACGGCGAGCAAGGTCTTCTGGCTCATGGCCGGCGGAAGTCTACGGGAATCGTGCGCACGACGTCTACCTCGCCTTTCACCTCGTGGACACTG
>WNFJ01276659.1_pt5 | contig 16755 bp, 20 predicted proteins | sample 5400461 | NCBI WGS metagenome assembly WNFJ01 (sample SAMN13153349, study PRJNA577476) | soil metagenome | isolation source: 115 cm saprolite on Douglas fir-dominated hillslope | place: USA:California | collected 2013-09-17 | reverse complement strand
CGCTTTTCATCCGCGCGGATTACTTCCAGCAGGCGCTCGGCAAACCAGCGGCCCAGCGGCTCGATGCGTTCGTATTCCAACAGCAGAATCGCCCGCACCAACGCGCCTTCATACTGGCCATAGCTGCGTGCCCGCTCGAACCCATATTTGTGCTCCCGGCACTCCGGGCAGATCGCAAATTCCTCGTTGCTCTCCCCGGGCACGCGCCACGGCACGCCGCAAACATGGCAGCTCTCCAGCGGGTTCCCGCGGAACGATGCCAGACAGTCGTCGCAGATGGGCAGCCGGCTGGCGGTCGTTAGCAGTGATTGGCAGATCCGGCATTCACTCGGAAAAATAACGCTGGCCAACGCCCGGACAACCTGCCCGATACCCGTGACCACGAGGGTTCCCCTGCGTGCATTGCCATAAGCAGGCAAGCCTCCGCTCGCCTCCTTTAATTCTACATCCATTAAGTACTCAATCGGTAATAGAATTCCGGCGGGTTTCTACAATTGCCCCTGTTCCATCTTTTCCTGGCAGGAGATGCAATGCTTGGCCCAGGGCACCGCTTCCAGCCGCTTCTGCTGCATTTCTTCCTGGCAGCTGGCGCATTGACCGAATGCGTTATTGCGAATGCGCTTCAGCGCTTCGTCGATTTGATTCAACATATTGCGGTCCGAGCTGGTTTGCCCGAACAGGAATTCCTTGGTGTAGGAGTTGGCCGCCTTGTCCGCCAGGTCGACGGTCGGATCGTCGTCCGCCTGCCGCCCTTCCTCTTCCGTACGCGTGATGGTCTTCACCAACTCATCCCGCCGCGTCAGTAATTTCTTCTTGTAGTAATCCAAACGCTTCTTATCCATGTTCGCCTCACCCGGATGGCCCAAAGGTCCACCTAAAAACTACACAGTTTAGGCCGAATTTCTCGACGTGTCAAGGCGAGCGGGCACTCACAAAAAATTCACTCGCGCGACACCTCATTTGGATTCAGGAAATTTGTCCGAATCGATCGAACACGTCTCCAGAGCCATGCACTTCGCGCGAAATATTCCCGGCGTCCCAAATTCGCGTTCGTTCCGGTCCGCCAGTTCACGATATTTTAGTGATGGATCGGCTGTCCACTTCCCCAACCGCGCCCTATGGGATAGGTCGCCGCCCCTGGATGACGCGGATCAGGATCACAATGATCGCCAGCACCAGCAAGATGTGAATGAAACCGCCCAACGTGTACGAGGTCACCAGGCCCAACAGCCATAGAATCAGAAGCACGATTCCAATGGTCATCAGCAAGTCCATGTTTTTCTCCTTGCAGCCCCCAGGGATCAGGTTCAACGAAGCCCAGCGAGGTTAGCTTCCATCCCTCGCAACGGCTATCGAGCAAATGCTGTAGCGCGTTTGTTGTCTCTCTGTAGAGTTTGTGTGACAACGGCTTTCTTTCGGGAGGGCAGGGCTTTCACAGCTTGCGGAAGAACTCTCTTTTTGCCATTCCGAACGGGGTCTGCGGAGTGAGGAATCTCTCTTTTCCTGGGTCTTCGCAAATGAGAGTTCCTCGCTTCGCTCGGAATAACGTACCAAATCACTTTTTCCGCAGCCTGTTCAGCCATGCCGTAAGTGGCGCTAAATCAGTGCGGCTTCAGCCGTTGAGGGCTTCGTTTTCGAGTTGTCACACGGACTCGTTAGATTGCTCGTCGGTCACACCTGCTCTAGCAGCGAATCGCGCCACTCCGTCATTCGCCGGCACTGGTTGCTACTGCCGGACTCTCCTCTAACTCTTTGATTTCCTGCTGGATTTTTGCCTCGGACTTGTCGTGCCTTTTCGCGCCGGAATTTTCTTTCGTGTTGCGTAGAACGCCAGCATCTGCGTCTTCAGTTCCTGGTCCACGCCTGCCATGTGTTGCTTGGCAAGACGATCCAGCAGTTGCGCGCACGTTTTGTCGGCCAGTTTGTATTTGCCGCGCGGCGTAATCGCGCCCATATCGAAATTGTCGTTCACCAGCTGCAGCTGCCCTTTGCTCCAGTCGCTTAGCAAAGCGCGGTATTGGTCGACCGTGGTGTTAAAGCTGTTCTCAAACAATTTTTGTGCCTCGGGCGTCGGCGTTCGAAACGTCAGGATCCTCAGTGGCCCGATTTTCGGCAGAATCCGAATTACGAACGCCAGAAACTTGTCGCCCGCGGTTGGCCGCTGGTAGTCCTTTCCCCAATCCTTCTCGTAGCTCGTGCGCGACAGATTGTAAAGAAACTTCTTCCGTGTAATTCCTGGGATATCTTTTTGAATTTCGTCCTGTTTCAGGTTCCACGCCACCCGCGTGGCCCTGGGTATCAGCCCGTTTATGCTGTGACGGTACGAATTGGCGGCTTTTTCTTCATTCGAAATAATCGATCTCAGCCAAGGGCATGGAAACCTCGAAACCCACGAACGCGTGATAGCTGTCCGGGGCGTAATGCCCTTTGGCCACTTGCAGCACATCAAACGCAAATTCCGTTTTGATATGCGCAGTGGGATTGTCTTCGTACGTCACCACCGGCCCGTACTTCTTTCTCAATTCCGGGTACAGCAGCGGGACTACCACGTTGGTGGCCAGTCGATGACCATAATTATCCGAGGCGTAGTGGGCCAGCGAGCCAAGCGCAAATGCGTACTCGTTCAAATCCTGAGAATTGCGCAGCAACGACAGGATGAAGTCTCCGCTGCGAAAATAGTGGGTCAAATCGCTGACAAACTTTTTCCCATACGGGTAGTAGCCGATGTCCTGGACGATTGCGCCGCCATAGGCATACGCATGCGCTTTCAACAGCTCGTCGGGTGTCGCATGCGGAAACCGTTTCAGCAGCAGCGGACGTATGCTCGTGTCCCACACCACGTCGATGATGGTCTCGTGCGTCAACACCGAATACGCTCTGCAGGGCGTCGCAGAAACAATCAGCACGGCAACACCGATCGCTACGATTCGGCGCAAAAGTTTTTTCATTTGCTGTGTCTTGTCCTCCGATGTACGTGGCCGAAGCTCCTGGAGGAGGAGCTGAAATCCGGGGCGGCCCCTCGGCCGGCCCTGAATTTCGCTTACCGCTTGTATCACACTAACCTGAGCGATCAACAACTTTCTCAGGCGCCGCGCGTCTTGTGGGCTTCGCGGCTCACATCTCCCAAGCGGCGCGCAAACTCGTCGATCTGGCTCTCCGCCTGATCCTTCGCCATGCCGTAGCGTTCCTGCAGCTTCCCAACCAGTTGCTCGCGCTTCCCGTTAATCATTGCCAGGTCGTCGTCAGTCAGCTTCCCCCACTTTTCCTTCAGCTTGCCGGCATATTGCTTCCATTTTCCTTCCACTTGGTCCCAGTTCATGAATGCCTCCTTCTGCTTCGATTTTCCTTGCTCGCTACAGCCTGCGGGCGGAAAACCAAACAGGCGTCTTCATCAGAACGCAGCGGCAACCGGAAACACATACAGCATTTCCTCTGGAACCTTGAGAAATCTACCTGACCCTTCCGCGCCTTGCAGCGCGCTGCAGACAAATACCGCCCCCACTACAGCAACTAGCGGATGGTGAACTCCGCCCGCGCCAAGCAAACTCGCTAGCGTCATGGCGCACCCCGATCGCAGCCATGAGGTCGGTCTTAATCTCTGATTGCATTCTGAAATTGATCGGCTAAGGAGGAGTTACACCTATGTTACGTATGGCTATCGCGTTTTTCGTGATTGCGCTCATCGCCGCGGTGCTCGGATTCACCGGAATTGCCGTCGCCACCGCGGGAATCGCCAAGATCCTCTTCTACATTTTTCTCGTGCTCTTTTTGCTCAGTCTCGTCAGCCATCTCATTCGGCGCACGTGACCCGGACACTCCCTTGAGCATTCGTGGGTATCTGTCGTGAGCTATGTAGTCGGTCCGGCGGTTAGGAGACTGAACGTATGAGTGCAAAAACCATCATCGGCATCGCGCTTCTCATTCTGGGAATTCTCGCTCTGGCTTATCAGGGCTTCAGCTACACCGTCCCAAAGAAAGCTGTGGACTTGGGCCCAATCCAAGTCACGCGGCAGGAACGCCACACCGTTCCACTTCCCCCCATTTTGGGAGCCCTTGCTTTGATTGGCGGCATCGCTGTTCTGGTGCTGGACCGGTCGTCTAAATAACAAATGAAAACTGAGAGGAGAGAGGTCAAAATGAATCGTTGGAAATCAGCGTTAGTCGGCGCGCTACTCTTGGCGCCTTTGTCGTTCGCAGCCAGCAAAGCGGATGACGTCAAGGAAACGGATCGCCTGCAGAATGCTGGCACCGTTATGAAGGAAATCCTCGACATCCCCGATGATATTCCCCAGGATCTGCTGGACAAAGCTCGTTGTGTCGTGGTCCTTCCCTCTGTCCTCAAGGCGGCTTTCATCGCCGGCGGCAGTTATGGCCGCGGCGTGATGGTCTGCCGCACCGGCAAGGACTTATCCGGCCCTTGGGGCGCGCCGGCCATGGTTGCGCTCGAAGGAGGCAGCTTTGGTTTCCAAATCGGCGGCGAAGCAACCGATTTCGTCATCCTGGTGATGAACAACCGCGGCGTGGATAGTTTGCTGCACAGCAAAGTGAAACTTGGCGCCGACGCTTCCGTGGCTGCTGGACCCAAGGGACGCACCGCCTCCGCAGAATCGGATGCTTATATGCGTGCGGAAATGTTGAGCTATTCGCGCTCTCGTGGTGCCTTCGCCGGCGTTTCCCTTGAAGGCAGCACTCTTCGTCCCGACGAAGATGCCAATCGCCGTTTGTATGGCAACGATGCTACGGCGGCCAAAATCATCACCGAACCCAAGATCGACACGCCTCCCGCAGGCAAGGCCCTGGTATCCAGGCTGCAGCAAGCCAGCCCGCACCTGAAGCCGTAATCCTCAACCGCGTCTCAACTCATGACAAGGCGGGGCCAATCAAGCCCCGCCTTTTTTTCAGCCGCCTGTGTTGCAGGCGAATTTCTGTTGCCCGCGAGTTGTGTTCCTCTCAAATTGTGTTGCCCACGCATTGTGATTGCTCGGGAATTGTCATCCTGTAGCTCACCCCTTCAGGGGTGGGGCTCTTACGGTTCGTGCGCCGCCTCGGTGCCCAGAGTCAAGCGCTGTCATCCTTATGGACGCGCCTTTGCGTCCCGATGGATCTCAACCCAACCCATGCACACTTGCGGTTTGTCTCTTAGTTCCCTTGTGTAAGGTCTGCCTTCAGAGGCGAGGCTTGCTTCTCTCTTCAATGTAGCGCTGGTCTTTTATGCCAGCCTTGTCCTGCAGCTCACCCCTTCAGGGGTGAGGCTCTTGCAGTTTGGGCGCCGCTTCCGAACAGAACCTTCGGCAGCCCGTCCCACTCACTCCGAAACACGCGGCGCCGCGATCGTCGGCAAATCAATTTCCTTGTCGCCCCTCACGGTCATGCGCGCCGCTTCCGGCCTTTCTCCCAACATGTTCGAAAGATGAATCAGCGATGGATGGCGATCCGCGATCAGCTTCATCGCTCCGGTCAAAGGAATTGACAGCAGCACGCCCATCGGTCCCCACAGCCATCCCCAGAACAATATTCCTGCCGTCGCCGCCACTGGCCCGATGTTCATTCGCGCGCCAATCAGTCGCGGAAAAATAAAGTTCGACGAAACCATGTGAATGCCAACCACCGCAAACCCGATGATAAGCAGCGTGCTCAGCGGGGCCGCTTGAATCAATCCCGCCGTTACCGGAACCAGCGTTGCCAGAATCGCTCCCAGAAACGGAATCAGGTTCAATAGCCCGCTCACCACGCCCAGAATCAACGCGCCCTGAATCTTCAGCGTCCACAACAGCACCACCGGTCCCGCGGCCAGGTTCCCGATCATGAAACGCCGCACCATCAGCGCCAGGCTGTTCGAAAACTCCAGCGGATCATTCTTTGGTCCCAGCAGCTGCGCCATGGTTTGATACCACTTGTCCTTGCGCACCAGCATGAAGAACATCAGGAACGGCACCACGCCCAGAATCAGAATCGCGCTCGATAGCGATCCGAATCCTCGCACCAGATACGACGGCCACGTCGGCGGCTGTCTCAACTTTACTTCCGCAACTTTTTTCCCCGGCTCCGGGTTCAGCCGTTTCGCGCTCTCTTCCACTTGTTGGATCTTGTGTTTCAGCGGTTCCACAATTTCTCGCACGCGGTCTGCGTAGGAAGGAAATGCCTCCACGAACGTCGAAATGCGATGGTAGGAACCGTAGGCTGCCAGCCCCAATCCCACCATGCCCACGCAAATCAATAACGTCGACGAAACGGAACGCGGCAAGCGCCATCGCTCCAGAAAACTTACCAGTGGATCGATCAGGATCGACAGGAAGGTCGCCAGCACCAGCGTGATACAGAAAGAACTGGCCAGAAAGCAAAACGCAATCGCCAGCGCCAGGACAATGACCCAAAGCAGCTTGGCGATGCGATCAAACACCTCAGGCCGCGCCGTCAGCAGAGAAGCAGTTTTCATGTGTGATTCGACCCGGTTAGGTAATCCTCCTCGCCCCACAGTGACGAGGAGGAATCCCAAAGCACCACTCGCGGTTCCGTCGCAGGACTTCCTCGGACGTTAGTACGTTCCCGCTCTCTTCGATGCCACGTCCGTCGCCTTTACGTCTGCCGATGATTCGCCGGTCGAAGAAATATCTTCGGCGCCCGTGCGCTTCATGATCTCCTTCGCTTGACGGACCTCTTCCGACGTGTCGCAGTGCACCGACAGCAGGATGCCGCCTTTCTGCAGACGGCCTTCGTATCTCTTGGCTTCGTATTCCGGTATGCCCAGCCCAATCAGACCGCCGGTGACGCCGCCGACAGCCCCGCCAACTCCCGCGCCGGCCAGCGCTGCCATGATCGGTCCGGCCGCGATGAATGGACCCAAGCCCGGAATCGCTAGCGCGCCAATGCCCGCCAGCCAACCGAGCGCTCCGCCGAGCACTGCGCCGGTACCCGCTCCCGCTGTCGCTCCTTCGGGTGCCTTGGTTTCCTTTTGTGTCGCCAATTCTCGCGGACCCAGATTTTCCGGCAGCAGCACGGAAATATCCGTGGCCACCCATCCCGCCTCGCGGAAAGCGTCGATGGCGTTCTCCAACGCCGCTCGGCTCGAATAGATACCCAATACCGATGTGTTCTTTGCCATGGTTCTTTCTCCCTCGATTCAAAAATTGTTGTGCAAGTTGCGATTCGCCTCTGAAGTTCCGTGCACCGGGATACTTTTGGTAACCCTTGCAGCGCGAAGTAGAGAATGGACCACGCCGCAACCGCCACCAATACGGACATCGCTGCAGGCGCAAAAAATCTCCACCTGAGGATTCACTCACGCATTCTCGAAATTTTCCGCAAAACTCCGAAGTGCCTACCGCATGCAAACCTGCACACTACAACTCCCGCCGTATGGTCCACTCCCAGTCGCGTACTTATGTTTTTTCTCGCGCCAAATTCAGGAAGACTTTCAATGACCATCAGAATATCGTTCAAGACGATTGCCATCGGCGTCGGCGTGGCGGCGCTCAGTTTTGGCGGGAATTCCGTGCTCACGCAGGCTCGCTCTCTGCAACAACCGGACAACACCGCTGCGAACAAACAGCAGGCAACCACCGCGGATCAGCAGAAGGAAACCCCCGCGGACCGCGAGCTCGCTCAGAAGATTCGCAAGTCCATCGTCGACGACAAGTCGCTTTCCGTTTACGGTCACAACGTCAAGGTCATCGTCCGCAATGGCATCGTCAGCCTCAAGGGACCCGTGAAATCCGAGGACGAAAAGAAAAGCATTGGCGCCAAAGCAGCCGACGTCGCCGGCGCCGACAAGGTTCAAAACGAGCTGACCGTGAAGTCTTAATTAAGATCGGGAGCCCGTGGGTCGTCGTTTAATCGCTCCGAAGAAGATGACTCCCAGTCCTTCTTCTCCCCTTTATTTACAGTCGAATCACGGCATTTACGGGGCTTTTCTTCCCAGGAAATACAGTGAATTTGGTATTCAAGTCCTAGGAGCAAAAGGGTTAATTTACCTGCCAAACTACCAGAGACCGTGTTCTCAAATTGGAGCTAAGATGCCAGTGCGAGCCGTCGTTCCAAATGAAGCAGCACCACATCATCTTGTCGGATCGGGGATAAACAACTTGAAAATCTTGGTGGTCGACGACCATGACATCATCCGCCGCGGCCTCAAAGACCTCCTTACCGCCAAACCCGGTTGGGAAGTTTGCGCCGAGGCCAAGACCGGCAGAGAAGCCGTCACCCTCGCCGAGCAACTAAAGCCCGAAATCATTGTCATGGACATCAGCATGCCCGACCTCAATGGACTGGAGGCTGCTCGCCGCATTCACAAAGTCCTTCCCAAAACCGGCATTCTCATTCTCACCATGCACTTCTCTGATCAGTTGGTCCGCGACGTGGTGGAAGCGGGTGCCCGCGGCTACATCCTCAAATCCGATGCCGACAAGGAACTGGTCACCGCGGTCGACGCCATCGCCAACCGCAGAACCTTTTTCACTCCGCGCGCTTCGGAGATGCTCTTGGATGGTTTCTCCCGAACGGTTACCGGTGCCGAACCCAAGCTGCCGCAGCGCAATCGCTTGACAACTCGCGAACGCGAAATCGTTCAATTGTTGGCCGAAGGCAAGAGTAGCAAGGAAGTGGCCGTCGCTCTCGGTATTAGCGTGAAAACCGCGGAAACCCACCGCGCCAACATCATGCGCAAACTGGAATTGCATTCCGTCAGCGAACTCGTGCGCTACGCCATCAAAAACCAGATCATCGAGGCTTAACTTGTGCGACCCCAGCTCGCCACCGCCAACCCCGGTTGATCCGAAACTTTCGAAACAATTCACTCGCTGCCCTCGAGCCGCTGTTTCTCCGCGACGGCTCCATGAGAATATTGCCCTATGCCCCGTGTCCTGATCGTTGATGACCATGCTTTCATTCGCAGAGGTGTCCAGTCCATCCTGCAATCTTTTCCCGAATGGGAGCTTTGCGGCGAAGCGGGCAATGGCAACGAAGCCATCCTCCTTGCCGATGAACTCCAACCCGAAGTAATCCTGATGGACGTCACCATGCCGGGCATCAATGGCATCGAGGCAACCCGCATTATCCGCAACGCTCATCCCCAGATGAAAATTGTTTTGCTCACTCTTCATGAATCTCCAGAGATCTTAAGGAACGGTTTTCGCGCGGGCGCCCGAGGATACCTGCTCAAGGCCGACGCCGAGCAGGAATTGCTCAAGGCCTTGCGCATCGTCGTTGGCGAAGGCACCTACGTCAGCCCCAAACTTGACAAAGCCGTCGTCACCGAAGTCATCAACGAACTGCGCAGCGATCACTAGTTTCCTGTATTTTCTTCAGCGCGCCGGTCATTCCGAATGGAGTGAGGATCTCTGCCCCAACGCACGCCTTGTGTGCGTTGAATCCATTGCCTCTCGGTTTTATTCCGACTCCGCACTTCTTCGCTATCCTTTCAAGACACACCGCTAGGAAAGTTCCGGAGGACTGTTGTCCAAACTCGCTGGCACACTTATCCCCGACGGCGTCGGCACGTACCGCAGGTACATCTCCACTGCGACCACGTTCGGAATCCAGCACAGCCACGCGATCGCAGGATACGCAATCGAAAACGGCCAATGAAACACGAAAACAAGCGGCAGGTACATCCGCAAAGTAATGGCTGCCGCCGTCAGTGCGAAGCTGCGAATCATCCACCGGCGGTGCTGCATCGCATCGCCTCGCCAAATGAATCGCACCGCCAGCGCGGTCGTTACAATCCAGGCCGCGCCCAGCGTTAGAAATCCCCAGGCGGCGATCCATCCGGTCTGCGAATGCGGCGCGATCCACACCGAAGCGCACCAGCCAGGCAACACGCCTCCGCAGTAAATCCATCCCAACAGCCGATGACGATTCCAGTTTTGCTCTCGCGGAAGCGTGGGAGAAACTGCAGCGGACCCGCCATCAGAGCGATCGCTCCACCCATAGCGTGCAGCGAAAGCGCCACGCGCCGGTGAATGAAGTTATCTAGTTCTGCGGGAAACGGCACGTGCGGCAGCAGGTAACGAAGCGCCTCCAGTCCGTTCGCAAACGCGAAGACCGCTAGGATCACCCACAGGACTTTAGGCAAGCGTTTCACGGTGCTTTATTCTCGCGTCGATTGATTTGTTTTGTCACGATTTTTCGCGCTAAAGCAAACACCCGATAGAATTGCCCGTCCGCAAGACACAAACTGCCCTTCAGTTACCGTTTCACAGCAGTTTTTTGTGCCCGAACAAGAAACCATTCGACGCGCCGAGCGCGACAAACAAGCAGGCAAACCTCCCTCCACGCAAGCCGGTGAGTTTGTCCGTTAAGAAATGGAACACGTTTGCCAGGGAGTCCATGGCGCCAGATCTACAAAGCAAGCCATTGCCATCGGCCTGTCCCAGGCTCGCCGTGCTGGCGTCGATCTTCCTCCTCCCGGTAAGAAAGCATCATCCGCTCGCTCGTCGAAAAGAACATCCTCGTCCAAGTCTTCCCGCAAACGCGCCAAATCCTCGCTCCGCGCACTGCGTCGCGAGGGTTCTGCTTCTGCCTCTCCCGCCGCGCTTTCCCGTTTCGCACAGGCCAGCGCCCGCAAGCGCGGTTCCGCAAGCCGTCATCGCGCCGCCGCGAAAGCTGCGCAAACCAGGTCTCACCATCGGCACCAGCGGCGCCGCTAATCACCAAGCTGGAGCGCGACTTCGCTTCTGTAGAGGCGCCTTTACGCCGCCATCTCGTAGGGCGAAGCTTAGCTCTGACAGCGCGATTACTGGGCTTCAGCCCAGAGGAAATGGTTTGCTATTTTCCCCGGTGGCTGGTACATAAAATCATCAATCCCTCTACCACCCAATCCCGATAGTGAATTTCTCCCGCTGGACTCATATTCTCCCCTGGCCCTTCTACCGGCCCGGATTTCCCCAGCTGATCCAAATTTTCGTCGGTGGCTGAAACCAGCAAAGGAGAATCATGCGAGTTCTTAAACTGACAGCAGCGATCGCCGCTCTCGCCCTCGTCGGGAGCTTTTCCGCTTGCTCGGACACCCACTCGAAATCACCAGACGTAACCGGCCGCATTCGCCAGTCCCTGGACCATGCGGGATTACGGGATGTCAGCGTCAGCCAGGACCGTGAAAAGGGCGTTGTCACCCTCACCGGCAACGTCAAGTCCGACGCCGAGAAATCCCAGGCGGAAATGATTGCCAGCTCCAATGCGCCCACGCAAGTCGTTTCCAACCAGATCGCCGTTCGGCCTCCGGGCGAAGAGAGCACGTCGAAGAAAGTGGAATCCGACACGGACAAGGCTATCGATAAGAACGTCGACGCCGAACTCGTGAAACTAAGACTGCAACACGACGTGAAATATGACGTGAACAACGGCGTCGTTACGTTGAAGGGCACCGTCAATTCCCCGGCCAAGCGCGCGACCGTTGAGAAGGCAACCAAGAACGTCCCGAACGTTCAACAGGTTGTGAATGAAATCGAAGTGAAAAACACCAAGGCCACGTCATCTAAATCCTAGTGATCGCCTTGCAGCCTCCGTCCTCGCCGCTCACATGTTCTGCCGGGTTTCTCTCGCACCGCTTCTCTTGCAAGGGGCCGCCGCGAAACCCGGGCTCGCGTTCGATGCGCGAAGCTTCACGAACCCGCAGCGTTCTTCGTTTCGCCAAGGTCGGGCGCGCAACTCGTGCTATATATAGGGTTAGTGTGCCCGCCGCCCGCGAAGCGGTTCCTTTGTTCTTTTTACCCTGCTGAAAGGAAAACATGCCGTCCGTTGGCGTTCCCCATCGTTCCGACGCTCATGCTTTAAGCATCCCCGGCATGCGCCTCGGATCGCTTGTTCTTGCCGCTATCTTCCTCCTGGCAACCGGTGTCACCGGCTTTGTCACCGTAGACCGTATGCAGAGCAGCCGCGATTTGGTCCTCCATACCTACCAGGTACGCGGCCTGCTAAAGGACCTGCGCTCCGACATCGGTAGTGTTCACGCCAATTTTGATTTGTACCAGCTCACTGGCAATGTCAACGAAGTGGCCCACCTGGATGAGCAGCTCCAACGAGAGCTCGCCACGGTCGCGGAGCTGCAAAAACTTACCACCGACAATGCGCTCCAGCAGGTTCGATTGGATGCCTTCCAGGAGACCCTCCAGCGGGATATCGATCAACTCATTTCCTGCGTCCGCCAACAGAACTGTCTCGGCTCCAGCTCCTCCTCCAGAAATGAGTTTCTGGCCACAATCGCCGGCCGCAGAAGAACCATGTCTGACATGCTCGGTAACATGGAGAGCATGGAGGACACTCTTCTGCAAACCAGGCTCAAGACCTGGCATCGTCTCTTTATCCGCTTGGTCATCATTCTGGCAACCTGTTTCACTCTGGCGCTTCTTCGCCTCGCCTACAATTTTGGCTTGTTGTTCCGGGAAATTGAACGCAGCAAACAACAAGCGCAAATCGAAAAAAACAACACCGAATCCTACAAAATGCTTTCCGCTCGCATCCTCGAGTTGCAAGACGTCGAGCGCCGCAGGATTGCCCGTGAGCTCCATGACAGCGTTGGCCAATTTCTCGCCGGCCTCAAAATCAATCTAGGACGCCTGCAACGCCGCGAAGCCGAAGCCACCGCGCAAAGCTATCCTTTGTTGCTGGAGTCCATCGACCTCACCGATCGCGCCATTGGCGAAGTCAGAACCATATCCCACCTTCTCCACCCACCGTTGCTCGATGAACTCGGTTTCCACTCCGCCGCTCGCTGGTATGCCGAGGGCTTTGCCAAGCGCAGCGGCATTCAGGTCAATTTGCATTTGGCGGAGGTTACGGAACGTCTGCCAAAGCAAATCGAGTTGGCTCTGTTTCGCGTTCTGCAGGAATCTCTCACCAACGTGCATCGCCACTCCAAGGCCAGCACCGTGGACATCGAGGTCCTCTGCACCGACGACCTCGTCATTCTCGCCGTCTCCGACGACGGCCGGGGTCTCCACCCCGACGTCCTCGAACGCTTCCGCGGCGGCCACGCCGGCGGCATCGGCCTGGCCGGCATGCGCGAGCGCCTAGCTGAGTTAGGCGGACGCCTGGAAGTGGACTCGGGTCCCACCGGCACCCGCATTCGCGCCATCCTCCCCACCCACGAATGCGATCCCACCGACGCCGCCCCCGAAAATATCTCCATCTCTCCCGATTAGTGCTTCGCGTCTCGGTTTTTGTAGCGGCCGCCTTCGAGGCGGGCGCTCTTGGGTTATGTATGTACCGACCGCCTTCCGAGGCGGTCCGTCACCACCAGATGCTTGAGACCTTTTGTAGCGCCGGCTTTACGCCGCCATGTTGCCATCGCTTTTTCTTCTCTTCCGCACTCGGGTTCCTCTGTGCTCTCTGTGTCCTCTGTGGTGAATCACTCTCTTACTCGACTGCCGCCTCAGCTTTCTCAACTCTCGACCCAAACAAAAAGCCGGCGCTTGCTCCGCACAAGTGCCGGCTTCCATTTTTTCTTCTGTTATTGAGAAATCAGTTTTGCCGATTGGACTTGCTGAACTACCCCGCGATCACCTCGCCATTTCGCGTGTTATAGATGAAGTAGTCCCCAGGGGACGCTTGGGACATCTGGATCAATTGCCGCTTGGCCTCCTCCAAGCCCTCTACGGCTCGGACCCAGAGCGGTTGGCCATCAGGTAGTCTCTTGAAGATGTCGAACTTGGCATCCATTCTTGCTACCTCCAATTTAATTGGGCATAAGCAGTAGGGCAAAAATGCGGCCAATCGGCTTGGATTTATTATCCGCCGAGAAATCAAGCACTTACGTCAGGGCCAGGATCGAATGCGGGGCACAAACGACACTCATAGACGGAACTTTTTTCCGCGATTTTGTACATTATTCCCTGTAGGGGGAGTACCGTAACCCTGGTATCAAAACCAACTGACTCAGAGGGTTACGAAACCACACAAGGCTACTTTTGAAGAACTGAACGGCCCGACGATGCTATCTATCGTCCCGCTCGCTTTTGAAATCGCAGCACGCCGGCAGGAAGATCGTCCTCTTTTGCAGCATCTCCGTTCTCTCTCTCAGCTCCCTTGATTCCTCCTCCCGCGCACGCCACGCAGATACGCGTCCAGGGAAGCGCTTGCAGTCGCGCTATGGGAATCTCGTCCCCGCAGCTTCCGCACAGGCCGTACTGCCCGCTCTCGAGCAGTCGCAGCGACAGTTCCACCTCGGTCAGTGTGCGGATTTCCCGCTCCATGTTCGTGGGCGCCAGTTCTTTGATCATGTCCTGCCGCGCAAACGCTCCGTCCGGTGCACGGTCCACCGCAATCTGTGAACGTCGCTCGTACAGCCGCTTGATCAATTGCTCCCGCTTCTCCAGAAGCAGCTTTCGATACATCTCCTGATTCACCTTCTTCTTCCTCGTCGGTGCTAGCATTGGTGCTGTTCCTCTGATTGGCTTGGTCGAGAATGCGGTTCTGGTCTTTCGCCGCTTCGTGCACTGTGCACTATGCGGCAAGGTGCAAAGCAGAACAATCCAGTCATTTCCGTAGTACGAAAACGAAATACAGGTAGCTGCGCTTTCGCGCCCGAGCCCTCGCTTCTGTAGCTCACCCCTTGAGGGGCGAGGCTTTTCCCCGAGCAGATGGTTCCTGTAGCTCACTCCTCTCAGGGGTGAGGCTTTTGCTAGGAAAAATTCAGGGGAGAAAATGTGCCTCAACGAAAGCCACAGTTAGGCGCCAATGGCCGGGATGAGTTCTCCCAGGTCGCGAAGCACGCCTCGCCGCCACCGGTCCTGCGTGAGGTCCGAAGAAACGCTCCAGAATGTTGAGCCACTACCCCGCCAGAATACATTCGCCAGCTTCGGCCCGGCGCGCAATCTGAAACACAACAACGTGCCGATATCCGGAGGAGGTGTGTTTCCAATACACGGATTGACCGGGAATTCGACACTAATACAATAATGAAATGAAGGGGGAGAAACATGTTGAGCTTCCGAACCATAGCAGCAGTCGCGATCATTTCTCTCAGTACCAGGCTAGCTGCAAGCGCTCAATCAGGAAAGGGGACAAATACGCCCGTATCATTCAACGGTGCCGTTATGTGGCGGCAATATAACGAAAGGAGAGCGCAAATGAACGACCATGAATCTATTCACGCGATCGGGCAACCTCAGGCGGAGCCGCGTACACGCACAAGAGCTCAAGCAAAGATTACCGTTCAGAGTTCTGAAGCCACGCCCTACGACCCAACCGCGAGCCCGACATTAATGGAGATCCGTCTAAGCGAAACGTTCACCGGAGATATTGATGGCGAATCACCGGTTCGGGCTTTACAGGTCCTGCGCGACGATCATTCTGCCTGCCTCGTCAGTATGCAACGATTCCGCGGAAAACTGCGCGGACGCCAGGGCACCTTCGTGCTTCAAGGTTCAGAAATCGTCGAGAACGGCAAGATCAGGGCGACATGGTTTGTCGTTCCCGGATCGGGGACAGGCGATCTTTCCGGGCTGCGCGGCGAGGGCGGCTTTGCAGGCCAGTTTGGAAAAGGGTCCGACGGAACGCTCGAATATTGGTTCGAATGATGTAGCTGCTGACGCACTACACCAGGTTAGGCGAGTTTCGCGTTCCGCAAAAAGTTCAGCTTTTTGCGTCTACCACCGGGTTCTTCAGCACGCCCAGCTTCTCGATCTCCACTTCCACTTCGTCCCCAGCCTTCAAGTAAATTGGCGGCTCCCGGAAGGCGCCCACTCCTTCAGGCGTGCCCGTTGCGATGATATCGCCGGGCTCCAGCGTGATGCTCGCGGAGATGTACTCGATCAGTTGGGGAATATGAAAAATCATCTTCCCGGTGTTGGAATTCTGCAGCACCGTTCCATTCACCCGCGCCTGAATCGCCAGATTGTGTGGCTCGGCCACGTCATCTCGCGTCACCAGGTACGGTCCTGTGGGACAAAACGTGTCGCACGATTTTCCCCGCACCCATTGTTTGTCCGCGAACTGCCACGCCCGTGCGGAAACATCGTTCAGCGGCATATAGCCCGCCACATATTCGTAGGCCTTCTGCGCCGCGATCGCTTTTCCTCGTTTCCCAATTACTACTCCCAACTCCGCCTCGTAATCCACTTTTGCGTCGCCGGCTGGCAACACGATCGCGTCGCCCGGCCCGCAGATGCTGGTCGTAAATTTCGCGAAGATCAGCGGCGACGTCGGCGCCTCCTTTGCTCCCGATTCCATCAAATGGTCCCGGTAGTTCAGTCCCACCGCGATAATTTTCCCAGGCCGCGGCACCGGTGAGCCAAGACGAACTTCCCCCAACGCTAGAACTAGCGCCTGCGCCTTGTCGTTCGCCAGTCGGTCCGCGGCAATTCGCGCCATTTCTCCCGCCTCCAGAAACGCCGCCATGCTCTGGAAGCTCCCCGCGGAGACTCCCGCGCGCTCAGCCGAAGCCTTCAGATCCACAACGCCCCTCTCCGTGAACGCCCCCAGACTTTTCAAGCCCTGTTTTCCGGTGAAACTGACAACTCGCATCGCACTCTCTCCTGAACGAAGCGTGAATTATCCAATAATCGTGAAGCGCTGTCATCCTGAAGGACGCGCCGTTTGCGGCCCGAAGGACCTCAACCGACCCACTACCCAGACTCCAGCTCCGGGCAACTCTGCCACCACACGGCTCGCTGCTTAGTGCTTCGCCTGCTCCTCCAGGATCGCCACGCCGTATTGCGGCAAAATCACATGCGTGACTTCCTTCTTCTCCAGCAGCGACTTCATCCCCAGCGGCAACTTCACATATCCTGGCTCTCGCTCTTGAAATTGATCAGCACGAAC
>WNFJ01697246.1_pt1 | contig 16762 bp, 15 predicted proteins | sample 5400461 | NCBI WGS metagenome assembly WNFJ01 (sample SAMN13153349, study PRJNA577476) | soil metagenome | isolation source: 115 cm saprolite on Douglas fir-dominated hillslope | place: USA:California | collected 2013-09-17 | reverse complement strand
AGTGGCCGCAGTGGCCGCAGTGCGGCGCGCCGGGCGGCGCCGCGGATAGCGGGGGCCAGGGCACCCGTGATCCGCGGCGGTGATGGGGCGCCCGGCGGCCCGCAGCTCGGGCCGCCGATGCGGCCCGGTGTGTTTCGGACACCCGCGGCGTGCCGCGCTGGCGTGCGGCCGGCCGGCCGCCGCGGCGGCCGGGTCCTGGGCGCGGCCCTATCGATGGCCCCCCGGTAGGGCGTCGCCGACCAGGGCGGTCCAGGCCCCGGTTGAGGGCCGACCGCAGCGGTGCGCCCCCGGGCGGCGACGACGGCGATGACCTGCCCCCGGTCTCCCTCCAGGGGAGCCGCACCCATATCGGATTACATTCTGGTCAGGTAATTCAAGATTGAAAATGCCCGCACGTTGGGCGGATGGGCAGCCCAGCAAAGCTGCGCTTCGCCCGCCGGGCCTGCCAGCCCGGGGCGACCCCGGACCCCCCGCTCCCGGGCGAGGGCGCCGGCGCGATGCCAGAAAGCACGTCGAACCGCCGTGCCTGCGCCGCCCGCGCAGCCGTTCGGGATCATGATCCTTTACGGCTGCGCGGGCAGGGTGAGGCCCTGGGCGGTGGCGCGAGGTCGCGGCCGCGACCACGCGCCGCCGCGCCGCGCACACCGGGAGCACGCGCAGCCGCCGCCCGCGCCGCCGCCGCCCGCCCGCACACCGGAGCCGCCGCGCACGCCGGAGCACGTGGAACTGCCACGCCGCACACGGCGGAGCACGCGGCCGCCGCGCCGCACACGCCGGGGCATCCTCTGCTAATATTCGGCTGATAACGTTGTCATGGGCGATGAGCAGCGCCGCAGGCAGCCAGTTCGAGCATCTTGCCAACACGCCACCTCGTCCAGCCATGCGGCGGCTACCCTGCGCGTAGCTGCGGCGTCGTCCCTGGCGCCGACGCAGCTCGCGCCGGCCACGCGGCGTGGATGTGCTCCAGCTCACCTAACTAAGAGGTCTTAGGCCGTGTCCGACGCACCAGCCTTTCCGGGGAGACCGCGGTGTCACCCATCCAGGCAGCAGATCACCGCGTGACAGCCGGCGGCCGTCCGACGATGAAAGACGTCGCCGCCCGGGCCGGCGTCGGCCTGAAGACTGTCTCCCGCGTGGTGAACGGCGAGCCAGGGGTGACGCCCGACACCGCGGAACGAGTCCGCGCCGCGATCGAGACGCTCGGCTTCCGGCGCAACGACAGCGCGCGCGTGCTGCGCAAAGGTCAGACGGCATTCATCGGGCTGGTCCTGGAGGACGTCGGCAATCCCTTCTACTCGACGCTGGCGCGCGCGGTGGAGGATGTTACGCACGGCAACGGATCCCTGCTGCTCATGGGTTCCAGCGACGAAGACCCGGAAAGGGAGCGCAAGCTCACGCTGACATTTTGCGCACGGCGGGTCGACGGGCTGATCATCGTCCCCGCTTCCACCGATCACACCTACCTCCTGCCCGAGATCGTCGCGGGCATCGCCGTGGTCTTTGTCGACCGGCCACCCGGAGTGATCGACGCCGACGTGGTACTCACGGACAACGTGGGCGGGGCGCGAGACGGGGTGCGCCATCTCATCGGCCAGGGTCACACGCGGATCGGCTACATCGGCGACGCGCCGCACATCTACACGGCCGGGCAACGGCTGCTCGGGTACCGCGAAGCCATGGCGGCCGCGCGACTTCCCATCGAGGAGCACTGGGTGGCGATGGCGCTCGCGCAGCCGGATGTCATCAGGCGGGCGCTCGACCGCATGCTGGCCGCACCCACGCCGGTGACGGCGCTGCTGTGCGGCAACAACCGGATCAGCGTCATCGTGCTCCGCGAGCTTGCCACGCGCGGCGTTCCGGTCGCGATCGTGGGTTTCGACGATTTCGAGCTCGCCGACCTGCTGACCCCGGGCGTCACCGTGGTCGCACAGGATCCGGCGCAAATGGGCCACATCGCGGCGGAACTGCTGTTCCGGCGGCTTTCCGGTGAAGAGGGGCCGGCGCGGCGAATAGAACTCCCCACTCGCCTGCTGATCCGTGGATCCGGGGAGATCCCGCCGCGATAATGTGGCCATAGGTGTGGCTGCGCGCACCGGCCCTTATCTCGGTTTAACGTAGACTCCGGCATCCTGGCTGAGGGCATCTGCCGCCCGTCGGCGCGGCGGCGGCGTGCGGCACACGCGCGACCGGGCCGGTACGGTCTGTGCACGAACACTGGCATGGCAGGAAGCAGGTCGAGACAGGCGATGGGCAAGGCGAGCAGAAGCAAGCAGCGCTTGACCACCCGGGAGAAAATAGCGGCGCAGCGCGCGGCCGAGCGCCGCACCCAGCAGCGCACCCGGCTCTCGTTGGTGATCGGCAGCGTCGTCGCGGTGGTCGCCGTGGTGGTGGCGCTCGTCGTCGTCAAGAGCATGTCGAACAACACGTCGGCGGGTGTCGGCGCGCTGCCGACCGGGACGTCGCTGTCGACGATCGTCTCGAACGTCACGAACGTGCCCGCCGCCACGCTGGCCTCGGTCGGCCAGGGGACGATTCAGACGCCGCCCGCTCCACTGTCGGGCCAGCCGCTCCTCACCCGGAACGGCAAGCCGGAGGTCGTCTACGTCGGCGCCGAGTACTGCCCCTACTGCGCGGCGGAACGCTGGGCGATGGCGGTCGCGCTCAGCCGCTTCGGTACCTTCTCGAACCTGAATGTCACGCACTCGAGCACCGAGGCGGGCGAGCCCTTCCCTGGCACCAACTCGCTGACCTTCTACAAGTCCAGCTACACGAGCAGCTACATCGTCTTCTCGCCGGTCGAGCAGCTCGACGTCAACAAGAAGCCGCTGCAGACCGCCACCGCGCAGCAGAACGCGCTCGTCGCCAAGTACGATGCGCCGCCGTACGTGTCGGCGCAAAATCAGGGCGCCATCCCGTTCGTCGACTTCGGCAACAAGTACCTGGTCAGCGGCGCGAGCTTCAGCCCGTCGATCCTGGCCGGCAAGTCCTGGGCGCAGATCTCAGCCGCGCTTTCCAACCCGTCGAGCCCCATCGCCAAGGCCGTTGACGGCACCGCCAATGTTCTCACCGCGACCATTTGCAAGCTAACGAACAACCAGCCGGCGAATGTCTGCACGGCGCCGTCGATCACCGCGCTGAGCGGGAAAGTCTGATGTCACGGACCAGGTCCCGCAACAAGGGCCGGGGCCAGACAAGGAGCCAGGGCCAGGCGAAGGGCGGCAGGCCGGGCTCGGCGGGCGCCGCTGCCTACTCCTCCGGCAGTGCCAATCGCGGCGCAGCGCGGCCGGGGACAACCCGGCCGGCCGCGAACGGGAACGGGAGCAAGCGGGCCGGCGCTGAAGCCGTCACCGACGAAGCCCGGGCGGGTGTTGCGGCACGCGCCGCCGTGGTCGGCGGCCCGCCGAGCTGGGTACGGCTGACCACCCTGATCCTGTCGATCGCGGGGCTCGCCATCTCGATCTACGAGACCATCGCCCACTTTTCGAGTTCGGTGACCCTCGCCTGCCCGGCTACCGCCCATATCAACTGTGAGAAGGTCACGACAGGCCCGTATTCCACCGTGTTCGGGATCCCGGTCGCGGTGCTCGGCCTTGCCTTCTTCGTGTTCATGGTCGCGGTCAACAACCCGCTGGCCTGGCGCTCGCCGCTGCGGGTGGTCCATCGCGCCCGCGTGCTCTCCGTGATCGTCGGGATCTGTTTCGTGCTCTATCTTGTGTACGTCGAGATCTTCAAGAAGGACGCGATCTGCCTGTGGTGCACGGGCGTGCACGTCGTCACGTTCGCGCTGTTCGTGCTCATCCTGTTCAGCGCGGCCACCTGGGGCCTGACAGAGCGCTCGGGGTGACGCGTCAACCCGCAGCGAGCGCGATCACGACGATCACGACGAGAGCCACGAGCACGGCAGCGATGATCACGGCGGGATTGCGCAGGCCTCCGCGGCGCACTGAGTCGGCTCCGCCCTTCTCGACGAAGGCGCGGAACTCTCCCGTGCTGCCGCTCGGGTCCGGCTTGGCTTCGGACATGGGACGACTGTAGCGGCCCCGGAGCAGGCGGGTCGCCCAGTTCCCACGGTTCAGTTCCTGCGGTTCAGGTCCGCCATTACGGCCCGGACTGCGTGGCCGCGACCGGCGCGGGCCCGGCGCCCGGCCTGTCGATCAGGCGGGAAAGCACGATCTCGCTTCTCGTCCGTACGACGAACGGCTCGGCGCTGATGCGTTCCACGATCCGCTCGAAGTGCTGGACATCGGCAGCGCGGATGCGCAGGAGCGCGTCGGCTTCCCCGGTGACCGTGCACGCGTCGACCACCTCCGGGTACCTCGCGACCGCGGCGCGGATGTCGGCGGGCGAGGTCCGGCCGCGGCAGAACAACTCCACATACGCCTCGGTGGTCCAGCCCAGGACCGCCGGGTCCACCCGCGCGGAAAAACCCGTGATCGCACCGGTCGCCCGGAGCCGGTCCACCCGCCGCTTGACCGCTGGGGCGGACAGCCCGACCTGGGTGCCGATCTCCGCGTACGTCGCGCGGGCGTCTTCGATCAGCGCGCCGATGATCTTCTGGTCGAGGTCGTCGAGTGCCATCGCGGCGCGCCGGGCTCGTCAGTCGCCTGACGGGCCCGCGAAGCTCGAGGCTTCATGCAGGCGGGCGAGATTGTCGCGGGCCGGGTGGGTGAGCCCCGCTGGGCCGGCCGCGAAGACGCGGAGCAGGTTGGTGGTCGCGATGTCCACGAACCGCCGTGCGGCGTTACTGACCCCGTGACCGCAGGACCGGCCCCTCATCGCGCATACCCAGCGCATGGTGCCCGAGGCGAACACCCCCGCGCCGCCGCGGGCCGTGTAATACGCCGAGTCCGCGTAGCTCGCCGCTCCAGCGCAGGTCAGCGGCGAATGCGCGAGCACCTCGATGGGCCGCGGCACCGGCGCGGCGGGGTTGACCCGGTCATACTCTGGTCCGACCATGCCGGCGAACGACTCCCCCTTGCGCGCGCCGGTGCCGGCGAAGATCCAGTTCCCGGGGTCGTCAACCACATAAGCGTCGCTCACCGGATTGCATTCGTACAGCACGCCCGTGAGCGTGCTTTCCGGCCTGGGATCGGGCGGCTCGCGCCAATCTTGCGTGGTGGCGCTGTTGTTCACCCCGAAAAGCGGATCTTCGCTGGCGACCTTGTAACAGATCACCACCCGGTCGGCGCCGAGCGGCGACGAACCGAACCTGATATGGCGGAACACCGCGTTCGCGCCGAGAAACGCGATATTCACCCCGGCGTCCCTCGCCGCCGCCAGCCGGTCCCGCATGGCCGCCGAGTAGTACTCGTCGTGCCCGAGCGTGATCACGGCACGCGCACCGCTCAGCAGTCCCGGGTTCTGGTTCAGGTCCACGTCCGTCTCGTACGCGAGCGGCACACCGGTCTTCTCCGCCAGCGCGATCGCGGCCTGGTCGAAGGACTCGAACCACTCCGCGCCGTTGTCGTAGCTGTTGGCGTTGTAGGGCCGGTCGAAGCTGACCGCGCGGGCCCGGTCGGCGAACCCGCCCGGCCCGGTGTACAGGTCGTAGCCGCCCCACCGGTTGTACGCCTGCCACGTGGTCACATCGTTGATGATCACGACCGCCCCGGCCGTGCTCGCCGACCGCACGGTCACGGGCACGAACCGCTGCAGGCCGCTCGCGGCCTGCAGCCGCAGCAGATAGGAGCCAGCCGGCCACCCCGCCGTCCGCACGGTCAGCGACGGCCGCCACGGCGCCCGCACCATGTTCGTACTCGCCGATAGGACCGGCGCCCGCTGCACGAGCCCGGCAACCTTGTCCGATTGCCATACCCGCCGCGCCTGGGCCCCGTTGTACCAGCCCATACGGAAGGCCTCCACCCGCCACCACCGCGACGTCGTGGATACGAACAACCGGAACTGCTGCCCGGGCGGCACGCTCACCCGGTCGGCGAACCCTTCGATCGCGTCAGGGGAGCCCAGCCGGCGCACCCGCCAATCCGGTGTGCCGGGCTTCTGGTTCTCCGCCACAGGAAACGGCTGCACCTGCGCCGCCCCGCTCGTACTCCCCGCCGCGGTACCCGATGACCCGGGCCCGGACGGCGCACCGCCGGGCGAGCTGCACCCCGCCACGAGCAGGACGCTCGAGATGAGCGCGACCGCGAGCGATGCCCCGGGCAAGGCGGGCCGCCGCGTCGTCGCGGTGTTCGTTGGTCCGGCAAGCAGGTACATGACTACCGCATGATACGGAGCGTCGTGGCGCGTATCAGCCGCTTGCCGTGCTCGTATGGTCGGGGCCGCGGCGCAGCGCCTATCCGCCCGCACGGCCGCGCGCTGGTCAGCGCCGTTATCGAGCGGGCCATCGCGAGCGGCACCAGGCACCTGCTGCTGTCCACCAGGCCGACGATGGCGGCCGCGCAGCACCTGTACCGGGCGGCGGGATTCACCCGGCTACCCGAACGCGACTGGAGTCCCGCGCCCGGTTTCACGCTCATCGCGTACGGCCTGCGCCTGCGCGGGTGACGCGATCATTACCACGGCGAGGGGCCGCACCATAGCCCACCTGGCTGTACTGGAAGGTGGGGGTTTACCTACCTCGGCCGACGTAACTTTCGGATTGGAGGCAACCCAACCTGACGGCTCACCGGAGATCGCGATGTCGTACCCGCCCGTCACCCGGCCCGGCCTTCTCGGCCGGCTCGCCAGGACCTGCCACCGGCATCGCTGGCTCACGCTGTCCGGCTGGATAGCGATCGTCGCCTTTCTGGTCATCATGTGGATGCGGTTCGGCGCCCCGGCCAGCAACGACTTCACCGCCACCGACACCGGTACGAAGCTGATCAACCAGCACTTCCCGCAGCAGTCCGGTGACTCGCTCACCCTGGCGATCCGGTCCGCCCAGCCCATCGCGGCGCCGGCCGTGCGCGAGCGAATCACCGCCACACTGACGCGGTTCGGCCAGGCGGCGCACATCGCCGCGGTCAGTTCTCCTTACCTGGTGCCGGGCCAGATCTCGGCGAACGGGCACATCGCCTTCGCGACCATTCACTTCGACGTGACGCCGGCCAACGTCCCGGGAAGCGAAGCGAAGGCGCTGATGAACGAGGCCACCGCGGCCTCGGGCGGCGGGGTTTCCTTCTACCTCGGGGGCGACGTGGTCGACCTCGCCGAGACCCCGTCCGGCGGCTCGTCCGAGCGCATCGCGGTCTTTGCCGCGGCGATCGTGCTGCTGATCAGCTTTGGCTCGTTGCTCGCGATGAGCCTGCCGATCGTCACGGCGCTGTTCGGCATCGCCAGCGGACTCTCCCTCATCGCGCTGCTCGGCTACCTGATCCCGGCTCCGTCATTCGCACCGATCATCGCGTCGCTGATCGGCCTCGGCGTGGGGGTGGACTACGCGCTGTTCATCGTCACGCGCTTCCGTGAGGCGCTGCGCGGTGGCGCGGCGCCCGAGTCCGCCATCGTGACCGCGATGTCCACGGCAGGCCGCGCCGTGCTGTTCGCGGGCACCACGGTCATCGTCGCGATACTCGGCCTGCTTGTGCTGCGTCAGCCGCTCATGAACGGTGTCGCCGTCGCGGCTTCCGCGACCGTCGCCTGCGTGCTGCTGGGCTCGCTGACGCTGCTGCCCGCATTGCTCGGCTTCACCGGAACCCGGCTCGCGAAGCCGTCCAGGCTTGCCCGCTGGAATCGGCGGGGCGTCAGGGAGCGCAGCCGTTCGGGATCTGCCGCGGAACGCTGGGCGGCTGTGGTGCAGCGCCGGCCGGTCCTCGCCGCCGTGGCTTCCGCCCTCATCATCCTCACGCTGGCCGCCCCGGTCCTGAGCATGAAGATCAACATGCCGGACGAGAGCACGCAGGCGCGCAACACGATGGGGTACAAGAGCTACCAGACCATCGCGGAAGGGTTCGGCCCCGGCTTCGACGCGCCGCTGATCATCGCGGCCCAGCTCCCGGCGACGTCGGCGCCGGGAGCCATCAGCCAGGTCGAGGCCGCGGTGGCGCACACCCCGGGCATCGCGCGCGTTGCCCGGCCGGTGGTCAGCGCCAACCACCGGTCCGCGATACTGCTCGCTTACCCCACGACGAGCGAGCAGGACACGGCCACCAACGACCTGGTGCACCGGCTTAGGGGCAGCGTGCTGCCGCACGCCACCGCGGGCACCGGCGTCTACGCCTACATCGGCGGCCCGAACAACTTCAACGTGGGATTCGCGGACCTGGTGAACCAGCGGCTGCCCTGGCTGATCGGTGTTGTGGTCGGCCTGTCGGTCCTGCTCCTGATGGTGGTCTTCCGCTCCCTCACCGTCGCGATCAAGGCGGCGGTGATGAACCTGCTGTCCATCTCGGCCGCCTACGGCGTGCTCACCGCGGTGGCGCAGTGGGGCTGGCTCGGTCACCTGTTCGGCTTCCCGGAGAAGATGCCCGTGACCACCTGGGTGCCGATCTTCCTGTTCGTCATCCTGTTCGGGCTGTCAATGGACTACGAGGTGTTCCTGCTGTCGCGGATCCGTGAGGAGCACGACCGCACCGGTGACAACGCGACCGCCGTCGCCCGCGGGCTCGCGCGCACCGCGCGGGTGATCTCGGCGGCCGCCGCCATCATGGTCGTGGTGTTCCTGTCCGTGGTGTTCGGCGCCGACGTCTCGGTCAAGCAGATCGGTCTCGGCCTGGCGGTCGCGGTGCTCGTGGACGCGACGCTCGTGCGCCTCGTGCTGGTTCCCGCGGTCATGGAACTGCTCGGCAAGGCCAACTGGTGGCTGCCGAGGCCGCTGGCGCGGATCCTGCCCGACATCCGTTTCGAGGGTGACACCGTGGCAGCGGCCGAGCCCGTGCCGCGCGCCACCATCAGTGCCAGCTGAGCCGCGTCGCCGACAAGGCCCACCTCGTACAGCGCCAGGTGGGCCCGTTCGCCACCGATTCCGGGGTCAGCCGCGGCGGGCGAGCGCCTTCTCCAGCGGTTGGGCCCGCTCCCAGATCGCGGTGAACGCGTGCCGCAGGGTCAGGGCGAGCGCCGGGTGCTCGATGATCAGCGATGTGGTGGCGCCGGTCTCGGCGACGGGATCTGCCATGTCGAAAAGCACCAGCGACTGATCCGCGACGACCAGCTTCAGCGGAAGCTCGTCCGCGACCCGCACGCCCTCACCCGCCTCGGCGAACCTGAGCACCACGTCCAGGGTGTCCTTGTCGTCGAGGATGTCCGCGGTATAGACGGTGCGGACGCTTCCGCCGCTGCGGGACAGCCGCCGCGTCACGCGCAGCCCTTCGATGTTGTCGGAGGGAACGCCGAGGAACGGCGGCTTGGCGAAGCACAGCAGCTCGTTGCGCGCCTGCCGCTGGATCTGCGTGAACCGCGTGGTGATCGCCCGCGGATCGCGCAGCACCTCGACATAGTCGAGCGGGTCGGTGTGGGTGCGGCCGTCCGACCAGGTCGGCGCCAGGGCGCCGGCCAGCCTGTCGGCCACCTGCTCGAGCCGGCCAAGGGCCTCGCGCCGCTCGTCGACGAGCCGGCCGACGGCAAGGTCCGGCGCGATCGCGCGGTAGCTCGCCACCCGGCCCGGGCGCATGATCGCGAGCCGCTGGCGGACCAGGCTCTCGAGCACGTCATAGATTCGCTGGCGCGGAACGTCGGCGGCGCGCGCTAATTGCGCGGCCGTGTAGGACTCACGCCTGATCAAGGCAAGGTACGCGCGACCCTCGTACATCGTCAGGCCAAGCTCCATCAGTTCGGGGAGCCGCCCATCTTCCAGCGCCATGCACACACCGTAGCCAAGACCCGAGCCCTCGGTGCCCGCGTCGCGGCGCATCGGCCGGACTTGGCGCGGCGCATCGGCCGGACTCGGCGCGGCGCATCGGCCGGACTCGGCATGAGCGTCGACCGACTCGTCTGCGCGCAGACCGCTCGTGCCGCCCGCGCTCGGGCTAACCTGATCACTTACCCGCAGGAGGTTCCGTGACCAGGCTTGGCAACATGTACGGCCCGGACGCCACCTTCCTCGGCGTGCCCGCGGCCGATCTCGCCGATCCCGCCACCTTCGCCGGCGCCGACGTGGTCATCCTCGGCGCGCCGTTCGACGGCGGCACCTCGCACCGGCCCGGTGCCCGCTTCGGGCCGCAGGCGATCCGGTTCACCGACTATCTGCCGCACGACGGTGCGCGGCCGCACCTCGCGCTCGGCGTTGACCCGCTCGCCGAACTGAAGGTGGTGGACGCGGGTGACGTGGAGATGCCGTCCGGCGAGACCGAGCAGGCACTGCGCCGCCTCGAACAGGCCGTGCAGGCGGTGTGCGAGGCCGCCGCGCTGCCGGTCATCCTCGGCGGTGACCACACCATCGCCTGGCCGGACGCGACCGGAGTCGCACGCGTCACCGGCTGGGGACGGGTCTCGATGATCCATTTCGATGCGCACGCCGACACCGGCGACACCCAGTGGGGGTCGCTGTACGGGCACGGCACGCCGATGCGCAGGCTCATCGAGTCCGGCGCGGTGCGCGGGGACAGGTTCCTGCAGATCGGGCTGCGTGGGTACTGGCCGGAGCCGCAGACCCTCGACTGGATGGCGGGCCAGAACATGCGGAGCTACGAGATGACCGAGATCGTGGCGCGCGGTCTCGACCCGTGCCTCACCGAGGCCTTCGCGATCGCTACCGACGACTGTGCGGGCGTGTTCCTTTCCGTCGACGTCGACGTGGTCGATCCAGGCATGGCGCCGGGCACGGGCACGCCGGAGCCCGGTGGGCTCACCGCCCGTCAGTTGCTCGACGCCGTCCGCCGGATCGCGATGGAGCTTCCGCTGGCCGGGCTGGACGTAGTGGAGGTGTCACCGCCCTACGACCACGCCGAGATCACCTCCTTCCTTGCGAACCGGGTGGTGCTCGAGGCGCTGTCGGGGATCGCGTGGCGTCACCGCCGCGTGGCCGGCCGGCCCGCACGCGATCCGTCCGGCCCCCTGCTCGGTGACCGCTGACGTTTCGTGGCCGACTGTGGGTGCCGCTGACCGGCTCATCGCGATACGTTCCTGAGCTGGTCAGATAAGCACATCATGGGCTCGTAAGGTAAAAAATCGAATCCATCTATACTTGGTTCATGCTGGATGTGACGCGGCTTCGAGTGCTGGCCGCGGTAGCCCGGCACGGTTCGGTGACGGGCGCGGCGCGGGAACTCAACTACGCCCAGCCGTCGGTCAGCCACCACCTCGCCAGGCTCGAGGCGGAGACCGGATCCAAGCTCATTCAGCGGGCGGGACGCGGCATCCGGCTGACCGACGCCGGGCGGCTGCTCGCCGACCGCGCGGCCGAAATCCTGGGCAGGCTCGACGCGGCGGAGAACGAGCTTGCCGCGCACGTTGGGCTGCGCCAGGGGCGGGTGCGCCTGGCCGCCTTCCCATCGGCTCTCGGCACGATCGTGCCCGCGGCGGCGGCCAGGCTCAGGTCCGAGAACCCTGGTGTGGATCTCACGCTGGCGGAGGCCGAGCCGCCGGAGGCGCTGCGGATGCTCCGCGCTGGTTATGTCGACGTGGCGCTGGTCTTCGTGCACGAGCCGGACGCGCCCCCGCAGGGCGCCCGCGCCACCATGCTCCTCGACGAGCCGGTCTGCCTGGTGACGCGGGCGAGTCACACGGGCGGAGCTTCGAGCGCAGCCGCGAGCGGGAGCGCATCCGGGAGCGCATCCGGGGGCGCGGCCGCGGGCGCGGGGCCGGATCTCGCCGCGCACGCGGGCGAGCAGTGGATCGCCGGCTGCGACCGCTGCCGCAGCTATCTGCTGCAACAGTGCGCGCGTGCCGGGTTCACCCCGAAGATCGCGTTCACCACCGACGACTATGTGGCGGTACAGGCTCTCGTCGCGGCTGGCCTCGGCGTGACCACGCTGCCCGGCCTCGCGCTCAGGGCCGCGCGGCGCCCGGGAATCACCGCGGCGCCACTGCCTGGAGCCCGCCGGTACGTGTACGCGATGACCTACGGTGAGCCCCCGGACCCGCCGGCCACCAACCGCTTGCTCGAGGCACTGATGGCGGCCGGCCGACGCGCGATGAACGCCCTGCACGAAACCCCGGACCCCGCCAAGAAGTAGCCCGATGCGTCGAGGTCGGCGACGCCCCAGCGAGCCCGACCCCGGCAAGCCCGACCCGGCAGCCTCCAGCCATCAGCGTGGCATCCCCGCCACGCGGGATGTCGCGCACCGACCGCCCCTCACCCAGCCACCGTTCGCGCGGTTCCATGATCCCGGTATTTCGGCGCGAATCCTTCGCCCGGAATACCGGGATCATGGACCGGACGACGCTTCGGGGCTCTCCGGCACGGAAACCCGGCCGGGCACATCCGCTTCGGCGAAGCAGGTCCAGCGGCCGGAGCCGTTGCGGGTTCTGCAGAGACAAGCGGGGCCGCCCTCCACCTACGGAACCATCGCACCTGTCGCGCTGTCGAGCCCGGGCACGAGCTGGCCCGCCTGCCCACCGGTCACGCCCTGGAGGGCCTGAGCCAGGCTACTGACGTCGATGGGGCCGAGCGCCCCGCTGCCCACGGACGAGTGCTGGCTCTGGCCGGTGACACCGGCCAGGCGAGTCGTCGCGCCCTGCGCGGCCGCGCCGCCGACGATTCCCTTGACGGCAGACAGGGACGGTGCCCCAAGGCCGGCGGGTGCGCTGCCGAGACCGGCCGCGCCACCCAGGACGCCGGTCGCCCTGTCAAGGCCGACCGTGCCACCCAGGCCGCCGGTGGAACCGAGGGCACCGGCCGCGCTGTCGGCACCGGTCGTACCTCCCAGGAGGCCCGTGCCACCCAGGACGCCGGTCAGGCCGCCCAGGCCCGGGGCCCCGCCGGAACCGGTCAGGCCGCCCAGGCCCGGGGCCCCGCGGGCGCCGGTAAGGGCGCCCAGGTCCGGCAGACCGCCCAGGTCCGACGCGCCGCCAGCGCCGAGGCCGGCCAGCAGGCCCGTGGGGTCTGCCGCCGAGCCACCCGGTGCGGGCACCGCAGCGGGGACGGTGACCGGGCCGTACCTCGCGACCGAGGCCGATGCGACACCGGCCACCAGCACGCTGCTCATGACCATGCTGCCCGCAAGGGCGGTGGCCGAGGCAATGGCAATTCGCTTGTTGTTCACGACACGCTCCATTCCGGATTCCGACGGGACGGGGACCGCGTAAGCGGAAGACGACACGCGACGCTAGCACACGCTAGGTGAGATCACAGTCACTCTAGGTATTCCCGCCGCCGGGTCCTGCGGTGCTCGAGCCCTCCGCCTGAACGCGGCGGGGGGCCCAACCAGGTCAGCTCTGCTGACGGCGGCCGGCAGGCGGGCCGGTGGCGTCGCCCGCGATATGCGGCTCGGCCTTCAGCGCCGTTTCCCTCGCCCACCTGTAGTCGGCCTTTCCGGCCGGCGAGCGCTTCAGCTCGGCGACGAACGCGTAGGCCCTCGGCACCTTGTAGCCGGCCAGCCTGGCACGGCAATGGCTGTCGAGTTCGCCCGCGCCCGGTACGTGACGATCCCCGCGCGCCTGCACCACCGCGGCGACCCGCTCGCCGTAACGCGGATCGGGGATACCAGTGACGATCACGTCAAAGACGGCCGGGTGCGCCTTGAGTGCGGCCTCGACCTCCTCGGCGAACACCTTCTCGCCACCGGTGTTGATGCACTGCGAGCCTCGGCCGAGCACGGCGATGACGCCGTCCTCGTCCATGGTCGCCAGGTCGCCAGTGAGCAGCCAGCGCGTGCCGTCGACCATCACGTACGTCTGCGCGGTCTTCTCCGCGTCGTTGTAGTAGCCGAACGAGATGTGCCCGCTGCGGGCGACCTGGCCCACGTCGCCCGATCCCGGCTGTACCGGCTTGAGGTCGCTGTCGAGCACCGTGATCAGTGAATCATTCGGCTTGTACCGCAGCCCTGATTCGGGTGTGGCGCCGGCCACACCCGACGCCGAGTAACCGGACTCGGTGGAGCCGAAATTGTCCAGGATGATCGTGTTGCCGAGCAGCGACTGCAGCCGGTCACGGACAGATCCGGACAAGATCGCGCCGGTCGAGCTGACGGCGAACAGAGACGACAGGTCATAACTGCCCGCGGCGATCTCGTCGGCGAGCGGAATGGCCATCGCGTCCCCGACGATGTTGATCGTCATGACCTTTTCGCGCCCGATCGTCTCGAGCACGTCGGCGGGGTCGAATTTGCGCACGAAAACGATGGTGCCGCCCATCCAGAAGCTGATGAACATCGCCATCTGGCCGGCACCGTGGATGAGCGGTGAGACGGGCATCATCACGATGGGGCCAGAAGCTATCGCCTTCTCGACCAGTTCCCGCGGCGATGCGACCGGCTCACCGCCGGGGTTCCCGCCGCCGAACGCGAAGAACAGGTCCTCGGTGTGCCACATGACGCCTTTCGGCACCCCGGTGGTACCGCCGGTGTAGATGATGTAGACGTCAGCAGGAGACCTGGGCGGAAAGCCGCGCGTCGGTGGCTGCACGGCGACCGCGTCGTCGTACCGCACCAGGTCAGCGATGCCCGGCGGCGCCGGCGCACCAGGCGCCCCGCCAACCGGGACGAAATGGCGCAGCGCTGGGGCCGCCGGGGCGGCGGCGCCGACGCGCTCGGAGAACTCGGCGTCGTATATGAGGGCGACCAGGTCGGCGTCGCGATAGAGGTATTCGAGCTCGGATTCCACGTACCTGTAGTTGACGTTGACCGGCACCGCACGGATCTTCAGCGCGGCGATGATCGCCGCGGCGTATTCAACTCCGCCGTACAACTGCATGCCGACGTGCTGGCCCGCCCGCACGCCCACGGACTCCAGGTGATGAGCGAGCCTGTTCGCCTCGGCATCGAGATCCGCGTAGGTCAGCCGCCGGTCACCGCAGACCAGGGCGGTCCGTTCCGCCACCGCGTCGGCCACCGCCTCAAAGAGGTCAGCGTGGTTGAACTGCACCGTGCTTCCTGCCTCCTCGCTTCCTGCCTCCGGGTGCGCCACTTATCCCCAGATCCCGTTGACGGGCTCCATTATCCCCAGATCCCGTTCACCGGTTCCGCCTGCCTTGACAACCCGCAAGAATCATCAGTAGGGCACCGCCCCCGGTCGCGTCGCTGGCGAGGTACGCGCGGCCGTCCGCCGAGGCCCTGGCGCGCTGGCAGGCGCAGCGGGACCCGGCGCGGCGACGATGGCTGCCGCCGCAGTGCTAATGAATTTCTACCCGCGCCACACTGTGATACTAGATGGGGGGTTCAGTATCATTGAGTGCCGGGCAGAGGAGGGTACGATATCGCGTCTCGATGACTTTCCGGTCGGCCAGGGCGAGCACGTCGTTCGTGCGGATGGTGGCTACCGCGCTTTCGTGCCGCCGCCACTACCGCCAGGCGTCGCTCTCGATACCGACCTGGTAATCCGGCTCTCTGCCGCAGACCGATCGGTCGGCGAGCTGTCGGGCGTTGGACGCAGCCTTCCCAGCCAGCACCTGCTTTCCGGTGCACTGGTACGCCGGGAAGCCGTGTTGTCCAGCAAGATCGAGGGTACCCAGGCATCCTTGTCCGACCTGGCCCTCTTCGAAGCCGGCCAGCCGGCCGCCGGCGGGGGCGGCGACGTACGAGAGGTGTTCAACTATGTCGCCGCCATGGATCACGTGCTCGATCCCCAGCGGCAGCTCCCGATCAGTCTCCGGCTCCTGCGGGACGCCCACCGGATCCTGCTGAGCGGGGTCCGAGGTGGCTACGCCACGCCGGGAGAGTTCCGGACAACGCAGAACTGGATCGGTCAGCCGGGCGCGGTCGTCGACACAGCGACCTATGTACCACCGCCGCCCGAGCGGATGTGGGAGTGCCTCGACGCGTTCGAGAAGCACCTGCATGCTGGGCCTGAACTGCCGCCGCTTCTGAACATCGCAGCCCTGCACTACCAGTTCGAGGCCATCCACCCCTTCGTCGACGGCAACGGCCGCGTGGGGCGACTGCTCGTGGTCCTGCTGCTTGTCGAGTGGGGTCTGCTACCCGGCCCGATGCTCGACCTGTCTGCATATATCGAACCGCGCCGTGACCGGTACTACGAGGCGTTGCTCCGAGTCTCCACTCACGGAGACTGGCGTGGCTGGTTCAGCTTTTTCCTCGAAGTGATCGAGCAGCAGGCCCGGGACGCCGGCAACCGTGCGCAACGTCTCCATGACCTGCGCAAGGAGATGCGCCAGCGCGTCGCAACGGCACGCGCCTCGGCGCTGCTGCCCGTACTTGTCGATCAGCTCTTCCAGACGCCCGCCATTACCATCAACCTTGCCAAGGACGTGCTTGGCGTAACTCACCGAGCAGCGAGCCTGAACGTCGACAAGCTGATCGCAGCCAAGATCCTGCGCGAAGTTCCGAGCTCGAGCCGGACCCGTGTGTTCATCGCGTCTGAGGTGATCAATGCAATCGAGGGCGGTCCTTCGGCCTGACCGGTGCACGTCGGCGGGGACCGAGAGCGCATAGGGCTGTCTGACCACCCCTGTTCATTCCGCGTGTGCCAGCGCGGCGCCATATACCAATGCACCGATACTTTGCGCATCTGGACGGCTACGGTGGAACTGCGACCGGCGCTGACGGGACATAGTCAGCGCTTGTCAGCGCACGTGAACCGGGCAGACCAACACGGATGGTGTACGTGATGGAGTTCGCCGAACGGCTGCAGGCGCTCATGGCCGAGCGCGGCATCAGCGAGCGCGAACTCGCGCGGCAGGCACACTGCGACCGCTCGTATATCCATCTGCTGAAGCAAGGCAAGCGGCGGGCAGGGCGCCGTATGGCGCAACTCCTGGACGATGCGCTCGGCG
>WNFJ01633913.1_pt1 | contig 16767 bp, 15 predicted proteins | sample 5400461 | NCBI WGS metagenome assembly WNFJ01 (sample SAMN13153349, study PRJNA577476) | soil metagenome | isolation source: 115 cm saprolite on Douglas fir-dominated hillslope | place: USA:California | collected 2013-09-17 | reverse complement strand
TGCGCGAATTGGAGCACGGTCATCTCTGACGGATTCCCGATGTTGACGGGCATCGTCTCGTTCGACATCAGCAGCCGATAGATTCCTTCGACGAGATCGGACACGTAACAGAACGAGCGCGTCTGCGAGCCGTCGCCAAAAACCGTGAGCGGCTCGCCGCGCAGCGACTGCGAGATGAAAGCCGGAACGACTCGGCCGTCATTCACGCGCATCCGCGGGCCGTAGGTGTTGAAGATCCGCACGATGCGCGTGTCGACATCGTGAAACCGGTGATAGGCCATCGTCATCGCTTCCGCGAATCGCTTGGCCTCGTCGTACACGCCGCGCGGACCGACCGGGTTGACGTTGCCCCAGTAATCCTCCTTCTGCGGATGCACCAGCGGATCGCCATAAACCTCGGACGTCGACGCGATCAGATAGCGCGCGCCCTTGTCTTTCGCCAGGCCGAGCGTCTTGTGCGTGCCGAGCGATCCGACCTTGAGGGTCTGAATCGGCTTCTCGAGGTAATCGATCGGACTGGCCGGCGAAGCGAAATGCAGGACGTAATCGAGCGGACCTTCGCAATGCACGAAGTTGGTGACGTCGTACTTCACGAACGTGAATCCGTCTCGGCCGAAAAGATGCTGGATGTTCGCGGTGTTGCCGGTGATCAGGTTGTCCATGCAGATCACTTCGTGACCGCGATCGAGAAAAAGCTCACAAAGGTGTGATCCTAGGAAACCCGCTCCGCCCGTGATCAGAGCACGAGTCATTCAGTCCTTATCCCCGCGCCCAACCGAAACGTAAGTGAATCCTTCGCTCTTCATGCGATCGGGATCGTAGACGTTGCGCAGATCGATGATCACCGGCTGTTTGAGCCGGGTGCGAATACGCTCGAGTTTCAGCGAGCGGAACTCGTTCCACTCCGTCGCGATCACCAGCGCGTCGGCGCCGTCGGCGGTCTCGTAGGCATCGCGGCAGAAAGTTACGTCCGCGAAGATGCGCGCAGCATTGTTCATCGCCTGCGGATCATAGGCCCGAATATTGGCGCCTTCCTTCTGGAGTCCGGCGATCAGCGGGATCGTCGGCGAGTCGCGCATGTCGTCGGTTTCGGGTTTGAACGCCAGGCCGAGAATCGCGATCGTTTTTCCGTGCACGCTTCCGCACAACGCCGTCATCACCTTGCTGACCATCCGCTGCTTGATGTTGTGGTTGACGCGAAGGACGGCCTCGATGATCTCGAATTCGTAGCCGTACTGGCGCGCGATGTCGGCGACTGCCGACGTGTCTTTCGGGAAGCAGGATCCACCAAATCCCGGACCGGCCTGAAGAAACTTCGACCCGATGCGCGAGTCGAGTCCGATGCCGCGCGCCACGTCCTGAACATCGCCGCCTAACAACTCGCACAGGACCGCGATCTCATTGATGAACGAGACCTTCGTCGCGAGAAAACCGTTGGCGGCGTACTTGATCAACTCCGCCGATTCCACATTGGTCACCACGAACGGGATCTCCAGCGAGTGCAGGGGCGCGTAGATTTGCTTTATGAGCGCGATCGATTCGGCATCAGAGGCGCCGATCACGACGCGATCGGGCTTCATGAAGTCCTCGATCGCGGACCCTTCGCGCAGAAACTCGGGATTGGAGGCCACCGAGGCCCGAAACTGATTTCCCGATTCGGCGAGGATCTTCTCGATCATGCGGCCGGTGCCGATCGGAACGGTCGACTTCGTGATGACGAGCTTCGGTCCGTTCATGTACTTCGCGATGGTGCGCGCGACTTCTTCCACGTAGCGCAGATCCGCGGAGCCGTCGGGCTTGGGCGGCGTTCCGACCGCGATGAAAATCGCGCGGCTCGAACGGATCGCATCCGGTAGGTCGGTGCTGAATTGCAGCCGGCCCTCGTTGACGTTGCGATTGACGATCTTGTCGAGGCCCGGCTCGTAGATCGGGATTTTCCCCTGCTTCAGTGCCTCGATTTTCTGAGCGTCGATGTCGACGCAGACGACATCGTTACCAAAGTCGGCGAGGCCCGCGCCGGTAACCAGGCCGACGTAGCCTGTGCCGATGACCGCGATATCCAAGGCGAAAATCCTACCATGCAGGTCGTTTGCCGTTTGCCGTTTGCCGTTAGCCGTTTGTCGTTAGCGGCCCGTTCGGTTATCGGCCGACGGCTAACGGCCTACGGCTTCGGCGGAGGACTCGTACTCGTCGTCTGCGTCGTACCGTTCGAGCTGAGCGGCACGCTGGCGGGAGCGGCGGCGGGGGGCGGAGTCACCGGCGTCGGAGCGGCTTTCTGTTCGGTGTCGACGCGCTTTTCGATTCCCTTTTGCTGACGATTACGGATCAGCCAGCGAAGCATCTTCGACTCGTTGATGCCGATCAGAATGTCATTGATCGACTCGTAAACCGACGGATCGCTGATGAGGCGGCCGGCGGTTCCCTGACCGGCATTCAACTTCACGACCGCCTCGTTGAGCTGATGGATGAGCGCCGTAAATTCTGCGAGCGCCTGATCGCCATACTGCTTGTCATTGATCAGGCGCGGCACCAATCCCTGTCCGTTTTTCATCGTCGAACTGAATTCTGCAAGGTTCGACGAGGTCACTCGCAGATTCTCGATCAGATCGACGACTTTCTTTTTGCCGTCTGGATCGCTCAAGAGCGCGGGAATTGTTCCCTGCCCGCTTTCGAAGCTCTGCTGCAGGGTCGACGTGATGGTCTGCAACGATGAGGCGCTCGACGCGAGCGATGACGTCAACTGAGTGGCGTACTTGTCGTCATAGACGAGTTTTCCGACGAGTCCCTTGCCGCTCTCGACGTGCGAGAGAATCGAATTCGTTTTGTTGAGCGTGGCCAGAAAGGTATCGGTGATGCGCTGTTTCGTCTCCGGTGTGCTGGTCAGCTCGCCGATGAGTCCTTCACCGCGGTCGACGCGGGAGAGGATGTTTTTCAGCGAATAGGAAATCTGCACGAAATTGTCGACGAGGTCCTCTCCTGAAGAGATGAGTTGGTCAACATTGGTCTGTCGCGCCGCAGGAATCAGAGAGCCCGGCTCCAGCGAGTCGAAGCGCGGATTTCCCGGACTGATGTCGATGTAGCTATCGCCCGACAGGAGGCCGAGCTTTTTCATGCGTGCGCGGGAGTCGGTACGGATGCGGTCGGCATACTTGCGAGCGACCATCAACGTGATATCGACATCTTTCTTCTTCGGATCGGACGGCAGATAAATATCTTTCACGACGCCGACCGTGACACCGGAAATCTTGACCGGATTGCCTTCCGCGAGACCGGCAACGGTGTCGAGCCGGACTTTGTATTCATTCTTACGGGAAAAGATCTTCTGTTCAGATCCGATGAAGAACAGGAACACCATCAGCACGACGGCCGCGGCTGTAACCAGCGCACCGACGCGGATCGTGCTCTCTTTCTGTTTGGTGGAAGTGGCCATCGTTTAAGTTACGAACCTTCCTAGCGCCTACGACATTTCAGGACTCGGTGGGTTGGGCGGCGGTCACCATACTCGCTCGGAAGAACTCGCGCAGGCCCGGGTGATCGGTATTCCTCGCCTCCTCCATCGACCCCACCCACTCGAAAGCCCCTCGGCTCAGAAACGCGATCCTATCTCCGACCGAAAACGCCGACTGGATGTCGTGCGTCACTACGACCGAGGTCACATTCAACTTCGACTGCAGGTCAATGATCAGCTCGTTGATCTTCTGCGCCGTGATCGGATCGAGGCCGGTGGTGGGCTCATCGTAGAGGATCATTTTCGGATCGAGGACGATCGAGCGCGCGAGGCCGACGCGTTTCCGCATACCGCCCGACAGATCGACCGGCATCAGATGCGACGTGCCGGGCAGATTCACGAGCTCGAGCTTCTCATGCACCGCGCGCGTGATCTCATCCTCCGTCATCTCAGTGTGTTCGCGCAGCGGAAAAGCGATGTTCTCGAAGACGGTCATCGAATCGAACAGCGCGGCGCTCTGGAACAGCATCCCGAATTTTTTTCGTACGCGGTAGAGCTCTTCTTCCGGAAAATCGGTGATGTCCTCTTCCTCGACGATGATGCGCCCTGCGTCCGGCGCTTCGAGGCCGAGCATGTGCCGCAGAGTGACCGACTTCCCCGATCCTGATCCGCCGAGGATCACCATGACTTCTCCGCGGTGGACGGTGAGGTTGACGCCGCGCAGCACCTGCTTCGATCCGTAGGCCTTGTAGACGTCGTGAAACTCCACGAACGGTTCGCGCGTGTGGCGACGCCGGTCGGGAGTGCTACGCGCTTCGGCGCGCCGGTCTACAGATTCAATATTGGTCATCAGAATGCGAGAAGAAACAGCTTGGTCAGGAAGAAGTCCATGATCAAAACGGTGATGGCAGCCATCACGACGGTCTGCGTCGTAGCGCGGCCGACGCCGTCCGCTCCGCCCGTCGTTCGCAGGCCGTTGTAGCAGGCGAGCAGTCCGACCGCAAAGCCGAAGAAGAAGGTCTTGCCGATGCCCGACGCGAGATCGTTGTACTTCACGGTGGTGATGACGCTTCGAATGTAAAAATTCGCGGTCAGGTGAAGGTTCGCGACGGCGATGATCAAGCCGCCGAAGATGCCGACCGCGTTCGACACGACCGTCAGCACCGGAAACATCAGCGACGTCGCCAAGACCTTCGGCACGACGAGCTTCCTCACAGGACTGGCAGCCAGCGCACGCAGCGCATCGATCTGCTCGGTGACTTTCATCGTCCCGATTTCAGCCGCGATACCCGCCCCCACGCGCCCGCCCACCATGAGCGACATCAGCACCGGCGCGAGCTCGCGCACGAGCGAGAGCGAGACGACCTTGCCGATGAAGAGCTTCACGCCGAATTGATCGAGCGAGTACGCGGTCTGCAGCGCCAGCACCATTCCGATGAAGAGAGAAGTAATCGCGACGATGGACAGCGACCGCACGCCGATCTGCTCGAACTGCGCGATGAGCAGCTTGGTCTCGACCGGACCGCGAACGATGTCGCGAATGGTCTGGACGCCGAGATCGGTGATGCCGCCAACGTAAAGCATCCCGCGCTGGAAACGATCCTTCGCGCGCTCGAAGACATTCGGAAACGAAGGTCTTTCGACCGGAGTCTCGACGATGGTGCTCATTGTCCGTTCCCGAAAATGATGCGGAGCAGCCGCCGGATTCCCCGATCGTGTTCTTTTTTCTGATCGCGACGCTGATCAGGCGAGGTCGGCGGTTGGTCGCCCGGGAAAGTATCGCTGTCGCGCCACAACGGACTCGGCTCGCCGCTGCCGGCGTGCAGTGGGCACGGGACAGCCGGCTCGGTGCCGGCGACGAAGATCTCGCTGTGGGTCTGCGGGCAATACGGCGTCGCGAGCATTCCGGATTCAGGATCGACCTGGCGGGTGACAACATCGTCGGGGCGCTTCCAATCGACGTCGGGAACCAGGCCGGCAATTCGATTCATATGCGCGGTCCAGATCGGAACGCAGGCATCGCCGCCGGCGAGGCGGATGCTGTGTCCATCGTCGAATCCGATCCATACGAGACTGAGAATGCGCGGCGAGTATCCGATGAACCAGGCGTCGCGATAGTTGCTGGTCGTTCCCGTTTTCCCCGCGAATGCGCGTTGAAATCCGAGGGAACGCGCGCGGCCCGCGGTTCCATAGGTGAAGACATCCTGGAGAATGTCGTTCATCACGTAGCAGACGCTCGCCGGCGCGACGCGTTTCATTTTCACTTCACGGTTCTCGAGGAGTTTGCCCTCGCGTGTCGAGACGGCCAGAATCGAGATGGGCTCCGCTTTCACGCCCAGGTTTGCGAAGGCGGAGTAGGCGTAGGCGATTTCGAGAGGTGTGACCTCGAATGAGCCGAGCGAGACGGATGGATAAGGCTGGAGACGACTCTCGATTCCGATAGCCGACGCTTCCTTGATCACGTTGGGAACTCCGGCGTCGATCGCCGCGCGGACGGCTGGGATGTTATAAGAATGCGCCAACGCTTCGCGAACGGTGACGCGTCCGTGAAATCGCAGATCGTAATTCTGCGGCTGCCACACCGCGTTGCCGGATTTCACCGTGATCGGCGAGTCATCCAGCACCGTCGCCGCGGTGAGTGCCTGCTGCCCGCGCGACGGATCCATCGCCGTGATGTAGACAAACGGCTTGAAGAGCGATCCCGGCTGACGTCGCGCCTGAATCGCGCGGTTGAATTGCGTCTTCGAATAGTTCCTGCCGCCCACGAGAGCCTTCACATATCCCGTTCCCGGCTGAATCGTGAGGATTACGCCCTCGAGTGGCACTGGAGACTTCTTGAGATACGGATAACGGCGGTTGAGATCGGCGATCCCGCTGTCGAGCGCCTGCTCCGCCGAGCGCTGCATGATCGTGTCGAGTGTCGTGAAGATTCGCAGCCCTTCCGTCTTGAGCTGCGTTTCGGGATATGTCTCGCGAAGCTGCTTGAGCACGAGGTCGACGAAGAACGGCGCGCTACGCGAAGTTTTCGGAAATCGCGACGTTGTCAGGGGCGACGCGACCGCTCGGTCGTATTCGGCCTGCTCGATTTTTCCCTGATCGAGCATCAGCTTGAGTACGACATCACGCCGCGACTTTGAGCGTTCGGGATTCTTCAGCGGAGAGAGTACGTTCGGCGATCGAATCATGCCGGCCAGGGTGGCCGCTTCCGGCAGCGTCAGATAGGTGACATGTTTTCCGAAGTAGACCTGCGACGCCTGCTCGACGCCGATGATCTGCACCGCGCCGTTTTGCCCGAGATAGATTTCGTTGAGGTAGGCCTCGAGGATGTCCGGTTTGCGAGCGCGCAGCTCGAGAAGGATCGCCATCAACGCCTCGGTGCCCTTCCGGCGCCACGTCCGCTCGGGATTGAGGAAGAGATTCTTCACGAGCTGCTGCGTGAGCGTCGATCCACCGTGCGTCCACGCCCTCTGACGCAGATCGGTGAGCAACGCGCCGACCGTTCCCCGAATAGAGATGCCTTCGTGGTGATAGAAGTTTTTGTCTTCGGTGGCGATGATCGCGTCGACGACAGCCTTCGGAACGGAGGCCAGGCGAACCGGGAGGCGGTCCTCCATCTCATTGTTGTAAATCGATGTGATCAGCTCCGGCTCGATCCGGATTCCACGCAGCGCGACTCCGTCGTCGAGTCGCTTCACCGACTGCACCTTCGGGCCATCGAAATCGATCACGACCGGCACCGCGCGAAACTCGATGTCGGGATATTCGAAATTCTGCAGATAGATTTCGAGATTGCCGGCCACGAATCGGTACTCGCCGGGATTGGAGACGCGCATGCGGGCCTCGTGATAGCCGGCGTGATTGAGTTTCGGCTCGAGGAGCGTGCGCGGAAGATTGACGCCCGGCGCGATCGGCGTTGCGTCCGAGTAGATGCGGCTTGGCAGGTCCCAGCGACGGCTGGACTCGAACTTCTTCGTGATGACGGCGTAGGTGTAGCCGACGAATCCGATCAGCGCGACGAAGGCCACCATCACCGTAAAAGCGATGCCGGCAGAGTGTCGCCAGAGGAAGTCCTTTATTCGTTAGTTCTTAGGTCTTAGGTCTTAGGTTTTAGGTCTTAGGTTTTCCTAACGCCTAAGGCCTAAGACCTGACACCTCACCTCAGGGTAGCAAAACAACGTGTCGCTGCCGGGAATGCCTCAATTGACGACTGTTCCGCGCTCGATGACAACCGTCTCGAAAACAACCCGCTCCAGCTCAGCCGGATCGTGCGACACGTACAGCATCGGGACGCGCAGATCGTCGCGAACGCGAATCAGGAAGTCGATCACACGGCCGTGAAGAGGGCGATCGAGTCCTGCCAGCGGCTCGTCGAGGAGCAAAAGGCGCGGCGACGTGACGAGAGCGCGCGCGAGGGCGACGCGCTTCGATTCGGCGCCCGAGAGCGCCCCGACACCGCGTCGCAGCAGCGGCGCGATCTCGAGCACTTCCACGACGCGCTGAATGAAGTCTTCTCCCTGATGATCGCGAACGCCGAACCGAATGTTCCGCTCGACGGTCATGTGCGGAAAAAGCGATTCGCCCTGCGGCACATAGCCGACTCTCCGTTTGCGCGCCGGAACATCGTTCACGACCACATTGTCGACGACGATGCGACCGCTGTGCGGCCGATGGATTCCAGCGATCAATTCGAGGATGGTGGTTTTACCAGAGCCCGACGGGCCGAAGATTCCTGTGGACTGCGCGATCGTGGCGAAGGTGACGTCGAGCTCGAAATGCGCAAGCGGCAGGCGGACGTGATCGAGCGCGAGCATCAACGCGCCGGACGCCTGCGCACGACGGCTTCATTGATCCACAACGCCACGAACGCAATCACCACCGACACCACCAGCAGTCTGGACGCCTCGGCATCCTTCCCGAGCTGGATGCGGTCGAATATCGCGAGCGACAGCGTCGTCGTCCGGCCGGGTATGTTGCCGGCAACGACGATGGTTGCGCCGAATTCACCGATCGCGCGCGCGAGCGCCAGGACAGTTCCAGCGACGACGCCCCGCGCCGCCATCGGCAGCGTGATCGCGAAGAAAACCCGCCATTCAGACGCGCCGAGCGTTCGGGCGACATGCTCATATCGCACGTTGACTTCCTCGAAGGCCACACGCGCCGATCGCACGAAGAGCGGCATCGACATCACGAGCATCGCGACAACGACCGCGCGCCAGGTAAAGACGACGTCAACGAGCCCGCCCAGCGGCCCTCGTCGCCCAAAAAACTTGAGAAGGAGGAGACCCGTCGCCACGGGGGGCATCACGAGGGGCAAGGCAACGACAGTCTCGACGATCGATTTGCCGGGCCATTCGAGACGGCCCAGCGCCCACGCGATCGCGAGGCCGAGGGGGACGACAAGCGCAGTGCTGATGAGCGCCGACTGCAGCGTGAACAAGACGATCGCGGCATCGGACGTCTCCGTCACGGCAGGAGAAATCCAAATTTCTTGAAGGTTTCCAAAGCGAAAGCGCCGTGCAGATAGTCGAGAAAGCGCTGGGCAGCGGCTTTTTCTTTCGAGTCGGCCACGATCGCCACCGGATACGAGATCTTCGGCCCTTCGGCCCGCGGCACTTCATAGGCGATGCGTACGGATCGTGAGATCAGCGCGTCGGTCTTGTAAACGATTCCGGCTTCCACGTTTCCGGATTCGATGGCCGCCAGCGCTCCCCGCACGTTGTCGGTTGGAATGATCTTGCCGGTAATTCGGTCCCAAACTTTCAATTTGAGCAAATACTCCTTGGCGTATATGCCTGCCGGCACGGTCTGGGGCTCTGGCACCGCCACATTGCGGATCGCCGGATCGGCGAGATCGCGCGGCGAGTCGATCTTCAAGCGGCTGTCGCTGGGCACCACGATCACAAGAGTGTTGGAGAGGATCGTGCGCCGGCTTTTCCCGACGATGAAGCCCTGCTGCTGGAGCTGATCCATCTTTTTCTCGTCTGCGGAGATGAAAAGATCCGCGGGCGCGCCTTCGATGATCTGGCGCGCGAGCAGGTTCGAAGCGCCGAAGTTGAAAAGCACCGTGTCGCCGCTCTCCTTCTGATAGCGGCCACCGATTTCACGAAGAACATCGGTGAGGCTGGCGGCAGCCGAGACGTGAATGGCTGCGGCGAGCAGAAGCGTGGGCAGCACGCTTCAGAGCAAAGCACAGCCCGATATCTATGGTCAAGTATATCGGCCTTCGGAGTGCGGCGGCTTGCCGCCGCCCTGCGAATGAGGAAAGGCGGCGGCGAGCCGCCGCACTCCGAAGGCCTACCGCAGGAGGCTTCGCAGCTCGCGAAACGATGGAGAAGCGGCTCGCTGGCTCTCTTTGGTCATCTTGCGATACAGCCGCAGGACGGCGCGGCCGGCGGGTGTCAATGTAGCGCCGCCGCGCCGTGATCCGCCGCGGACTGCGTCCACCAGAGGTTCGCGGAAGCCCTCGTTCATGATCCGGATCAGCGACCAGGCGCGCATGTAGGACATGCCCAGCTCGGCAGCCGCATCGCGAATCGAGCCGGTGCGCGCGATGGCGTCGAGCAAATCGGCCTTGCCGCGGCCGAGGACGATCGTGTTGTCGTCATCGACCACGCGAAGGCGCGTGAGGAGCTTGTACCTCACATGCTCGACATTGCGTTGAGGAACTCGGCGTTCGTCCGAGTCTTCTCGAGCTTCTCGACGAGCAGCTCCATCGACTCGACGGTCGACAGCGGCGAGAAGACCTTACGCAGGACCCAGATGCGATTGAGCTCATTGCGCTCCAGCAGCAGCTCCTCTTTGCGCGTGCCCGACTTGTTGATGTCGAGCGCCGGAAAGACGCGCTTCTCCATAAGCTTGCGGTCGAGATGCACTTCCATGTTGCCGGTGCCCTTGAACTCTTCGAAGATGACGTCGTCCATGCGCGAGCCGGTGTCGATCAGCGCCGTTGCGATGATCGTCAGCGATCCGCCTTCCTCGACGTTGCGCGCCGATCCGAAGAAACGCTTCGGACGCTGCAGCGCGTTCGAGTCGACGCCGCCCGACAACACCTTGCCCGATGGCGGCACGACGGTGTTGTAAGCGCGCGCGAGACGCGTGATCGAGTCGAGGAGGATGACGACGTCGCGCCGATGCTCAACAAGGCGCTTCGCCTTCTCGATGACCATCTCCGCGACCTGCACGTGCCGCGAGGCCGGCTCGTCGAACGTCGACGAAATCACTTCCGCCTTCACCGACCGCTGCATGTCCGTCACTTCCTCGGGCCGCTCGTCGATGAGCAGCACGATGAGCGTGATCTCGGGATGATTCGTGGTGATGGCGTTGGCGATTGCCTGCAGCAGCATCGTCTTGCCGGTTTTCGGAGCCGCGACGATCAGTCCGCGCTGCCCTTTGCCGACCGGGGCAATCAGATCGAGGACGCGCGACGACATGTTCGTCTGCGTCTCCAGCTTCACGCGCTTGTCGGGATAGAGCGGCGTGAGATTGTCGAACAGCGTCTTCTCGCGAGCCATATCGGGATGCTCGAAGTTGACCGCTTCGACTTTGATCAGCGCGAAATAGCGCTCCCCTTCTTTCGGCGGACGGACCTGACCGGAAACCGTATCGCCGGTGCGCAGGTCGAACCGCCGAATTTGTGAAGGAGAAACATAGATATCGTCTGGTCCCGGTAAGTAGTTGTATTCCGGGGCGCGAAGGAATCCGAATCCATCCGGCAGACACTCCAGCACGCCTTCCGAGAAAATCAGTCCGCTCTTTTCGGTCTGCGCCTGCAGGATCGAGAAGATCAGGTCCTGCTTCCGCATGCCGGTCGCGTTTTCGACGCCCAGGTCTTTGGCGAGCTTGGAGAGGTCGGGAAGCTTCATCTCTTTCAAGGCGCGAATGTCGAGCGTCTCGGCAGCCTGCGTCTGTTCTCCACGGCGCTGCGGCCGCTGTTGCTCTTCCGCGGGCGGCGCCGGCGCTTCTACGATTTCCGCGACGGCCGCTTCAGCCTCTTCGCCGTTGCCGTTAGGCTTGGCCTCGACAGCCGGCGCCTCCTCGGCGATCGGCACGTCGGCGCTAGCCACCTTGTCGGCCTTTGCCTTGCGCGGCTTGCGTGCCGGCTTTTCCGGCTTCTCTTCAGGTAGTGCCTCGACGGCCGTTGCTGTCGCTTCGTTTTCGACTTCCTGTTCGCTCATATTAGAAAACCTCGTTATCGGTTGTCGGTTGTCGGTTGTCGGCATCGTTTTCTGACAACCGACAACTGACAACCGACAACTTCTTTTTCAAAGTCTCGAGACGATCTCGCGCCTCACTTCTTCGATTCCTTTGTTCGTGACTACGGAGCAAGCGATCATGGACGCCGGGTCGACGCCAAGCCCGCCTGCGATGGATGTTTTGCTATTCACCTGTTGATTGTTGGAAAGCTTGTCGGATTTCGTCAGAAGGATGCGCTCGTCGATGCCGGCATCTGCGGTCCACTCGTGCATCTGAACGTCTTGCTCGCTGGGAGTGCGGCGCGCATCGACGAGGAGGAACATCAGCCGCAGCATTGCAGCATCTTCGAGATAGGCATTCACCAGTTGACGCCAGGAGGCCATCATCGGTTTCGGCACTTTCGCGTAGCCGTAACCGGGCAGGTCAACGATGTGAAACTTCTCGTTCACCAGATAAAAGTGAATGGCCTGTGTCTTTCCGGGTGTCTGACTCACGCGAGCGACTGCTTTCCTTTTCAGGACGGCGTTGATCAGGCTCGACTTTCCGACGTTGGAGCGTCCCACCATTGCGAATTGCGGTCGTTTGTCGGTTGGAAAGTCGGCGGCCTTATACGCCGCCCGGTAAAACTCGACTGATCGGATTTCCAATTGAATTCACGCTTCGGCAAGCGAAGCAGAGGTGCTACTGAAGATTTGCAGGTATTGCGCTAGATTGTGCTGATATTCGCGATCTTGTCAAATCAGTGCGTCACAGGCGGTTCGGCACCAATAATCTTTTCGGGCTCAGCCAGTTTTTCCTTAGCAGCTAATGGAACAATCGTGCCATCCAGCGCCAGTGTCACGACTTCGTCCATCGACTCAACGAGATGGAACTCCATCTTCTCACGCACGTCGGCCGGGATGTCCTCGAGGTCGCGTTCGTTCTCCGCGGGCAGGATGATCTTGGTGATTCCGGCGCGTGTGGCGGCCAGGATCTTGTCCTTTACGCCGCCGACCGGAAGCACTTTGCCGCGCAGAGTGATCTCGCCGGTCATCGCGAAATCGCGATGCACCGGAATCTTGGTCACTGCCGAAAGAAGCGCCGTCGCCATCGTGATTCCGGCGGACGGGCCGTCCTTCGGAATCGCACCTTCGGGGACATGAATGTGGATGTCGAGCGAGGAGTGGAAATCGGGATCGAGCCCGAACAGCTCGGCGCGCGAGCGCACGTACGACAGAGCGGCCCGCGCAGATTCCTGCATGACGTCGCCGAGTTTTCCGGTGAGCGTGAGATTTCCCTTGCCCCGCGACAGCGCGACTTCGGTCGACAGAATCTCGCCGCCGACTTCCGTCCACGCCAGGCCGGTGGCCAGACCGATTTCCGCCTTGTCGTGAATCGTCTGCGAGCGGAACTTGGCTTTGCCGAGGAGCTCTTTGACTTTCTTGCGCTCGACGGTCATCTCGAAGGTGCCGTCATGTTTGAGAACCCGCCGCGCGATCTTGCGCAGCACCGAGCCGATCTCACGCTCGAGATTGCGGACTCCCGCCTCGCGGGTATAGGAGTCGATCAACTCTTCCAGCGCGGTGTTGTCGAACGTGATCTTCGCGTCTTCGAGCCCCTGCTCTGCGATCTGCTTCGGAACGAGGAACTGCCGCCCGATCGCGAGCTTCTCGAGATGGGTGTAGCCGGAGAGCGAGATGATCTCCATGCGATCCTTCAGCGGAGCGGGGATCGTGTGCGTGACGTTGGCGGTGGCGATGAACATGACCTTGGAGAGGTCGTATTCGACGTCGAGGTAATGATCGGTGAAAGTGTTGTTCTGCTCCGGATCGAGCACTTCCAGCAGCGCCGCCGATGGGTCGCCGCGGAAATCCATCGACATCTTGTCGACTTCGTCGAGCAGGAACGCCGGCCTTCGACATGTTCTGCACGATCTTACCGGGCATCGAGCCGATGTACGTGCGGCGATGGCCGCGAATCTCGGCCTCGTCGCGCACCCCGCCTAACGAGAGACGGACGAAGCGGCGGCCGGTGGCGCGCGCGATCGACTTCGCGAGCGAGGTCTTGCCGACGCCCGGAGGTCCGACGAAGCAGAGGATCGTTCCTTTCGGTCCCTTCACCAGTTGGCGAACGGCGAGGAACTCCAGGATGCGCTCTTTGATTTTCTCGAGGCCGTAGTGATCCTCGTTGAGGATCTTCTCCGCGGCGTCGATGTCTTTGATTTCCTTCGAAGCCTTCTTCCAGGGAACGGAGACCAGCCACTCGATGTAGTTGCGCGAGACCGTCGCCTCGGCGGAGACACCCGGCATCGCTTCCAGGCGCTTGAGCTCCTGGATCGCTTTCTCCTTGGTGTCCTTCGGCATGCCCGCTTCTTCGATCTTCTGGCGGAGCTCCTCGATCTCATCCGTGCGATCGTCCTTCCGTCCCAACTCATGGTGGATGGCCTTGATCTTCTCGTTGAGGTAGTACTCCTTCTGCGCGCGCTCCATCTGCTTTTTGACTTTGGAGTTGATGCGCTTGTCGATGTTGATCTTTTCGATCTCGATCTCGAGGAAGTCCTGGAGCTTCTGCAGCCGCTCGTACGGCGAAATGGTTTCCAGGAGCTGCTGCTTCTCCTGCGTCGTGATCAGGATGTGCGAGGCCAGCGTGTCGGCGAAGCGATCGGGATCATCGAGCTTCAGCGTCGACATCACGCCTTCGAACGCCAGGTGATGCGACATCTTGGCGTACTGCTCGAAGATCTCCACCAGCTTCTGGATGTACTGCGAGACTTCGGAAGTCAGCGTGAGCCTGCTGTCGATCTCCTTCACGAAGACCGTCATGTAGCCGCCGGCTTCTTCTGAGCCCACGATCTCGGCACGGCTGAGGCCCTCCACCATCACCTTCACGTTCTGGTTGGGAAGCTTGAGATTCTGGACAACGGTGGCAATGACGCCGACGTTGTAAATCTCCTGCATGTTCGGATCGTCGACTTTCGGATCGCGTTGCGTCGCGAGGAAAATGCGTTTCTCGGAAGTCGACAGCGTCGCTTCGAGTGCCTGAATGGAAGCGCGCCGGCCGACGACGAAGGGCGCCATCATCGATGGGAACACCACCATGTCGCGCAGCGGCACTAAAGGAAGTTGTATGTTTTGGTCGGACATTCTCGCTCTCTACCTGGTGTAACAGCGGCGCATTCCCTAACGCGCCGCCCCTCGCTCCACTTCCCTATCCTGCCTTCCGATAGAGGGTGATTGGCTGACTCCGGTTATCGACCACCTCGCGAGTGATGACGCACTCGCTGATCGCATCCTGTGATGGGATCGTGTACATGATCTCGAGCATCAGCTCTTCGATGATGATCTTGAGTCCGCGCGCACCGACGTTTCGCTTCAGCGCTTCTCCGGCGATCGCTTCCAGAGCATCGTCCGTGAACTTCAGCGTGACGTTTTCGAAGCCCATGATCGTCTGGTACTGACGCACCAGTGAGTTCTTCGGCTCTTTCAGGATCTCGACGAGCGTGTTCTTGTCGAGCTCGTTGAGCGTCGCGACCACCGGCAGACGGCCGACGAATTCGGGGATCAGTCCGAACTTGATCAGATCTTCAGGATGCACCTGCGCCAGCAGCTCGCCGGTGCGCTTGTCGCGCTTGGAGGCGATCTTGGCGCCGAAGCCCATCGACGTCGCCGACAGCCGCCGCTCGATCACATTCTCCAGTCCGACGAACGCGCCGCCGCACATGAAGAGGATGTTGGTGGTGTCGATCTGGATGAACTCCTGGTGCGGATGTTTGCGACCGCCCTGAGGCGGAACGTTGGCAACCGTTCCTTCCAGAATCTTCAGCAGCGCCTGCTGGACACCCTCGCCGGAGACGTCGCGCGTGATCGACGGGTTGTCACCCTTGCGGCAGATCTTGTCGACCTCATCGATATAGACGATGCCGCGCTGCGTTTTCTCTTTATCGTTGCCGGCTGCCTGATAGAGCTTGAGGATGATGTTCTCGACATCCTCACCGACATAGCCAGCCTCGGTGAGCGTGGTGGCGTCGACGATCGTGAACGGAACTGACAGCATCCGAGCGAGAGTCTGCGCGAGCAGCGTCTTGCCCGTTCCGGTCGGCCCGATCAGGAGGATGTTGGACTTCTGCAGCTCGACGTCCTGACGCGAGTTGCGCTGGTGATAATCGATGCGCTTGTAGTGGTTGTAGACCGCGACCGCGAGCTTTTTCTTCGCGCGCTCCTGGCCGATGACGTAGAGATCGAGGAATTCCTTGATCTCTTTTGGTTTCGGCAGCGCTCCCGAGCCTTCCAGCGTTCCGGGCTCGTCCTTGCGATCTTCGGCGATGATGTCGAGGCAGATGTCGACGCACTCGTCGCAGATGTAAACCGTCGGCCCCGCGATCAGCTTCTTTACGTCGCGCTGCGACTTGTTGCAGAAGCTACACCGCAGGACGTCGCCGCTGTTTCCCTTCTTCGACATTGGCCTTGGGCCCTCTTTTTTATGCGGTCTTCAGATTCTTCTACGCGAGTCAAACACTGTCAAGAAGCTGCCTGTTCCACTCACTCCCTTTTGGCGATTACCTGATCGACCAAACCGTAAGTCACGGCCTCATTTGCCTGGAGTATGTAGTCGCGATCGGTGTCGCGGTCGATCTTGTCCACGGCCTGGCCGGTGTGGTTGGAAAGGATCTCGTTCATGCGATTTCGCATCCGCATGATGTCCTTGGCGTGGATGTCAATTTCCGACGCCTGGCCGCTCAATCCACCGCCCATGATCAGCGGCTGATGGATCACCACGCGCGAATTGGGGAGGCAGTAGCGCTTCCCTTTCTTTCCGGCCGCGAGGAGCACCGCCGCCATGGAGGCCGCCTGACCGATGCAGATCGTCTGGATATCGGGCTTCACATACTGCATCGTGTCGTAGATCGCGAGACCGGCGGTGATCGAACCGCCGGGCGAGTTGATGTAGAGCGAGATGTCTTTCTCGGGATTCTCCGCTTCCAGGAAAAGAAGCTGCGCGATGATCAGGTTCGAAACCGTATCGTCGATGGGTTGTCCGAGGAAGATGACATTGTCTTTGAGGAGTCGGGAGTAGATGTCGTAGGCGCGTTCGCCACGACTGGTCTGCTCGACAACCATGGGGATGAGGACCATATGTGCAGTTTAGAG
>WNFJ01057370.1_pt2 | contig 16774 bp, 10 predicted proteins | sample 5400461 | NCBI WGS metagenome assembly WNFJ01 (sample SAMN13153349, study PRJNA577476) | soil metagenome | isolation source: 115 cm saprolite on Douglas fir-dominated hillslope | place: USA:California | collected 2013-09-17 | reverse complement strand
CTGAAGCGGCCCATTTAGAGTGCGGATAGGATTTGCCGCGTAAAAACTTTTGCAGTGGGCCGTGACGCGGAGCCGCTGCAAACGCACGCTCCGTCGTCATTGATCTTGCAGTGTGGGCAGATCATATCCCGTTCGTGGAATTCGCCTGTGTTCATTTCGTGCTTTAGATGCAAATCGTGATAATATTTTTGCCCCATGAATATCAACACAATTCTTGCTGACCTTTACAGTGTGCGGCAAAATCAATGGTCAGTTTGCCGGGTTCGAGTGCTGCGGTGAGAGAAGGAGCAATTAAATGGAGCAAACCTTAAAAGCGCGGCTGCCGGAAGCTGAAGCAAGTGTGGGAAACGCTCTCCAGCAATCAGGACGAAAGCGCAAAGGCCCCATCAAGTTGAGCGTCCCGATCTACATTTTAGTGGTAGTGGCGCTCGTCATTTTTGTCACCCTCAATATTCTCACCTTCAATGTGAGAGCATTCGAAATTCCCAGTAGCGCGATGGAGCCTACGTTACTCATCGGTGATCATATTTTTGTGAAGCCGCATCACCCCATAAAAGACGGCGATATTGTCGCATTTGTTTCTCCAGCCAACCCGAAAATTTACCTAGTCAAGCGTGTAGTTGGCGTTCCCGGAGACCGAATTCACTTGCGCGATGGCGCGTTGTATCGCAACGGCGAAAAATTAAACGAACCTTATGTAATTCACACCGAAACCTATCCCTATGGAGCATACAATCCTTACCGGGACAACTTCCCAAACTTCTCAGCTTCCACTCCCGGATTCCATAGCTACGTAACTTCGGAGTGGAAGCTGACCATGCCTCAATATATTGATAATGGCGATCTCGTTGTCCCAGCGGATAGCTATTTCGGCATGGGCGACAACCGGGACGTAAGCCTCGACAGTCGCTACTGGGGATTTATTCCCAAAGAGAACATCGTCGGTCGTCCTGCGTTCATTTATTGGTCATTCAAGACTCCCCCTGACCAGTACTTGAAGAAAGAGATGAGCCAACGGCTCTCGTTTATGGCACACGTTGTGATCCACTTCTTTGACGAGACACGGTGGAATCGAACGTTCAAAGTCCCGCGTTGAGTACCTTGCTCGTGCGAGCCTTGGAAGGGAAATAGCTTCAACGGGATTGTGCCGCTGTGTCGCAATGGCCTGCCCTTTGTTTTGCTCGTGGTACAATCTTGCGCCTATGGCAAACTTTGACAGCATACTCACTGAGCTAAGACAGGAACGTGACCGCCTCTCTCAGGCAATCGCTGCTCTCGAATCATTGGCTGGAAGCACAAACAGAAGCATAAGGACAACAGGCAAGCGCACAGTCTCACTTGCTGCACGACGGCGAATGGCACGAGCGCAAAGAGCACGATGGGCCAAAGTGAAATCCTCTCCAAAGCCGATGCCAGCCAAGCGCACGATGTCTCCAGAGGCGATTGAGAAGATTCGCAGAGCGAAAAAGAAATGGTGGAAAGAGCGGAAGGCCGCCTGATTATTAAGGCCGATCTAAGCGTAGATCAAGTCCCGAACTTCTCTGCTGACTGGCCTGTATTCGGGCATATATGGACTTCCTAACACAGCAGTTCATAGCAGCCGCCAAACATTTGCGCGAAGAAGTTGCCGCTCTACGCGAGAGCATAAACACCCTCCGCGATCAACAAGAACGACAGTATCAAGAGCAACAGGCACAAAGGAAACTGCCACAGCCACCTATCGGGGTCGAAGCGGAAATACACGAAAAACCACACGCAGAGGGAGAGAACCAGTTCCTATCGCAAGAAAACTCTTAGGGTACAGTGGATAACTGCCATCGCAACTTCCTTGGCTTTCATTGCTGCTGCGATTTATGCCGGAGTAGCTGCAAGTCAACTCAGGGTGATGCGCAGGCAATTTGGTGAGATCATCAGGCAATACCCCGAATTCCAGAAATCTGCCGATGCCGCGAAAGAGTCTGCCGATGCCGCGAAAGAAGCTGCTGACACTGCGCGAAATCAATTCGAGCTGACGAAAAAGCAAGTAGTTGCCGTCGTCACTTTTACTGGTGTTGAGAGAGACGATCCCAGAAATAGCACTGAGATTGATGTCCGGTTCACCAACACTGGCCACGTAATTTCGGAGCCATCGAATGTAACTCTCGAAGTCCTCTATACCAATCTTGATGGAACTCAGTCCATGACTAAGTCCGAACGATATTCTTTTGTAATTCCACAACTCAAGCCACCATCGGGACAGATTCCCGATGTATGGTCGTGGAAGCACAAATTGAAAGTTCCGCTTGTGCTTAATTTTCGTGATGATGCAACGGTCAGGGTCACCGGAACCATTGTCGGTAGTGATGGATTCGGACACAAAGTGCCGACTCCCTTTTGTGTTTCCTACATCCCTTACGCTCATATCGAAGCTGAGCACGAAGGTGTCCAAATGATTGGCGACTATTTTGCCGATTGCAGAGAGTTTAGGGACAGCATTACCAAAATCAGAAACTACGCGCTCGTAGAGTAGCCCTGTCACGGCAATTCCGAGTATGCAGAAAGATCATTGTTGACGCACGAACTTCTCATCAATCTTCTGCATGATCTTCTCAGCCCATTGAATGCTTGCAGCGATCAACTTGTCCGTGCGTGGGCTTCCTTGCGGCCCCGCGTTAGTGTTTGGTACGAAGTTCTTCTTCCGAAACCACAGACCGAGGAACGATGTTCTGAAACTGCCGATTGATTACGTCAGCGGTTGCACGTATTCCACCTGACCACGAGGCTTTCTCTTCGGTCTCTTCGGGCACAGGGGGCGGTGCTTGGACAGCCTCTTCTGACACGCCCAACAGAGCCATGTAGAACGAAGTTGTTCTGACGACTGCCGTGCAGTGGGCTGATACAGCAATTGTGAATTCTACACTGCGGTCGGGACTCTGTTCCTTGTCGGGAATCGGGGTATCCACGCTGTTTACATCGACAGCATCGACGGATAGAAGTTTCACTACCGTCGCAAAACTCTTAGACTTCAACATCGACTCGCTCAAGTGAGAAGCCAAGAAGGTCTTTAACTGCGGGGCAACAGCGGTTGCAGCTTCCAATGCATTCCGGCGTTCCACTTCCCATGGTTTCAACACCGTTTCATCAAAGTACGGTTCAAAGAGTTCCTTCCAGACGGTATCCAAGTCAACAATCCGCAATCTGCTGTCGTCGAATCCGGCAACAAAGTCCGCGTAGTTGCTCTTTCCGAACCCTCCATCCTTTGTGATGAAGACAGCTTTCAAATTCGGCTGAGAGCTTAGGTGCTCAAGAATCGACGCCAAAATTACTACGTCCTGAAATCCCTTCCCCTTCTTGTCGTATTCAAATGGCATGACATACTTTGTCGCAAGTCTGAACAGTTCTTCGACGGAGAGTTTCGTGAACGATGGTACTGCAATGTCATATGTCGTAATGATTTCATCTCGTTTGGCCGCATATTTTTCGTGAAGCAGTTCAATTGAAGGGTGCTCCGCTTTTGCCTCACACACAGCGGGTTTGGCAAGCCGCTCAAGTTCTCTTGCGGCACTCGCCGTCTTTGCAACCTGCTCTTTCACCTTGCGAAGCCAGTGTTCTTCGGCCTCCTTTACAACAGGTTCCGGTATGAGCGTCTGGATTCCCCACCATCTTCCGATTACGAATACGTTGTGCAGCAAGACCGAAGGGTCTGGCCATCCTGCTCCAAGAAGTGCATTCGTATCAAAATAAATTGCCCTGAAATTAGGCGCCTGCGAATTCGATGGACTCACTGTGGTTCACCCCGAAACCCATGACTACAGACTAGCCTGAGCCGCGTGGAGAGACGTTGAGACCGCATTCCAGCATAACCGTCATCTTGTACCAAGTCTCATACATTTCGCGGCCGTAGACGCCCTTGATGGTCAGCATACTGACGATGACCTGGTGCCAATCAATGGCCATTTCTGAAGCGGGAATGCCGAGCATCGCAATCTTGCCGCCGTGGCTCATGTTGGCAAGCATCTCTCGGAAGGCGGCTGGATTGCCCGACATCTCTAAACCCACATCGAAGCCCTCTTGCATCCCGAGCTGCTTTTGGACTTCGTTGAGAGGTGTCACTCGCGTGTCCAAAGCCAGAGTGACTCCTATCTTCTCGGCAAGGGCGAGGCGATAGGGATTAACATCGGTAATCACGACGTGCCGCGCTCCTGCGCGCCGCGCCACGGCTGCCGCCATGAGGCCGATGGGCCCAGCCCCGGTCACGAGTACGTCTTCTCCGAGCACCGGAAAAGACAGTGCAGTGTGGACGGCATTGCCCAGCGGATCGAAAATCGCCGCGATCTCAAGTGCGATCTTTGGGCCGTGGCTCCAGATATTCGTCATCGGCAAAACGATGTATTCGGCGAACGCTCCGCTGCGGTTTACTCCCACACCTCGTGTATGAGCGCAGAGATGCCGGCGGCCGGCGAGGCAGTTCCGGCAGCGCCCGCAAACCACATGGCCTTCGCCACTGACGAGTTGTCCAGTGTGAAAATCAGCGACATTTGACCCCACTGCGACCACTTCTCCAACAAATTCGTGTCCGATAACCATAGGTACTGGAATCGTTGACTTTGCCCATTCGTCCCATTCGTAGATATGAAGGTCAGTGCCGCAGATCCCCGTGAGGAGAACTCGAACCTTGACATCGTTGATCCCTAGCTCCGGCTCGGGAACATCTTCGAGCCAAAGACCCCGACTGGCCCGGCTTTTTACAATCGCTTTCATGCGATGCGACCTTCGATCTTCGCCCTCCTCGACCGATTCTCTGGTTCGCCAGTTGTTAACTGTACGACCCTCGGCTCCTGAAGGATTTGACGAAAGACCGCGACGATATTCGCCGGTCTGCATTGGGAACTTATTGGCCTGACTCGCTCGACCTTTTCTCGGCAACGCCGAGTTCTCGGGTCAATTGAATCGCTTTGAGGATTCATTACCCCGATACTACCCTCGGACTAAGTTCGCACAGAATGCTCAGGAAGTGAGCCAGTCCCGCGCGGCAATCACGCGAGACCTACTATCCATTACGGGCGAACGAACTTCAACTAAGACACGATTCAAGACACGGAAATGTTGAGTTGTTCGCCTAAATACCGCATCATGTTGCGCGAATCTTCGATCGCGAGCAAGTGTTCGCGAAACTCTTCATTCATGAGCTTTCGTGCGAGCTTCGAGAACACCTGCATGTGGCCGTTATCGGTCTGTGGTTCCCGCATGGCGATCAAGACGATCATGCGCACGGGTTTACTGTCTACGGATCCCCAGTCAATAGGTTGGCAGGACCTAAGGACACCGATGGAATTCGCAGTAACTGCAGCGGTCTTGCAGTGCGGAGTAGCGAAACCGAAACCCAATCCCGTCGAGTACACTGCCTCGCGCGCCCATAGGGCTTCTTCGAGTTGCTGACGATCTTGCGTTCGCCCAGCGATATAAAAACTGTCAACAAGCTCCTGCATCGCCTCTTCCTTGTTCCTGCTGTCGCTGTCCAGCACAATGAGTTCCTCACTTAACAAGGGCTGCGCAGAAGGCGACGGCTGGGCAGAGGCCAACAGGCGGTCGATTTCGGGTATTTCGCGGCATGCGATGATCTGAGTGAGGAGTAACTTGCAGTCAGCTGTGGAGAGTTGCGGAACGGCGCGTTTAAGCTCCGGGATTTTGACGGCAGAAACACTAATTTCGTCCAGCCCTAATCCAACAAGCAGCGGCAAGTAGCGCACATCGGACGCCATTTCCCCACACATTCCTACCCACTTTCCGGATGTGTGGATTTCGTCCACTATCTGCTTGAGAAAACGAAGAAATCCCGGATGCAGCACATTGGAAAGTTCTGCAACTCTCGAGTTGTCGCGATCGACTGCGAGAAAATATTGGGCAAGATCATTCGTACCAATGCTGAAGAAATCCACTTCTGCGCAGAGTTGGTCTAGGATAAACGCAGCGGAAGGTACCTCCACCATGATGCCGATCGGTATATCTGGCTGGAACGGGATTTCTTGGAGCTGAAGATGTTCCTTCGCGTTAGCGATCTCGGCTTTGAACTGAAGGACTTCTTCGAGGGATGAGATCATCGGCACCATGATCTGGATGCGTCCGTGAGCTGATGCACGAAGAATCGCTTGCAATTGGGTCTGCAAGAGTTCGCGGTGATCCCCATATATCCGCACACCACGATATCCGAGGAAGGGGTTATCTTCGGATGGGAGGTTCAGATACTGCGCTGCCTTGTCGCCTCCCAGGTCTAATGTTCGGATGATGACCGGGCGACCGGCGGAAAGTCGAACGGCTTGCGCGTAAATCGTGAATTGCTCCTCTTCCGATGGCGGCCGATCGCGCTCCAAGAAGCTCATCTCTGTGCGAAATAATCCAATTGCGTCTGCACCGTTTTCGAATGCCAGCCTCAGTTCCTCTGCCGACGAGGCATTGGCTGCCACTTCTAGGGTCTTACCGTCTCTGGTAATCGCTGGCGCGCTGGGATCGTCTGCCAGAAACTCCTGTTGCCGTTCGAGCGTCTTTTGTTCACGCTCATAGAACCTTTGCACTGCAGCGGGAAACTGCGGGACGACAAACCCCCTATTCGCATCCACCAGGACTTCCTGTCCGAGCAAGAGCGTTAAGCGCGCATTCTTCACTCCCACTACCGTGGGAATACCGTGTGAGCGCGCAAGAATGAGCGCATGTGAACTCGCACCCGAGTACTCCAGCACAACCGCCTTCAACCAACGCCGGTCCAGCGCAAGCAGCTGCTGTGGACCCAGAGTTTCCGCTACTACAATCGAGGGCTCCTGAAGGGGGAGAATCGTTTTCTGAAGGTCTACTCCGTAGATCTCATCCAAGAGTTGAACCGAGATTTCCTCAACGTCGGAAGCTCTCTCGCGTACGTATTCACTCTCAGAATGTCGTAGAAGATCGATGAAAAATTCGCCGGTTTCCACAACCGCATGACCAGCGGATTTGCCTTTGGAGACATGTTCAGCAAGCTTTTCGGCGAGAAGGACGTCGTTGGCCATGGCCAGATCGGCTTGCAGTACAGCCTCCCCGAGGGGTGAGCTTGAATGAGTACAGCCTCCCCGAGGGGTGAGCTTGAATGGGTAAGTTTCTCGCGAATACGCTCACGAACCGCCGCAATCGCGAGCTTGATTCGCTTGAGTTCTTCCTCGGGATCCGTTGCGATCTCCGCGGTCAACCCTTTCGGCAGGGACATAGCGCTCACAACGACCACTTTGCCGTGGGCAATACCAGGACTGGCTGACGATCCGAAGTAGCAACTCACCCCGGCGGCCTGGAGAACACGTGGCATGCGGTTACGAGTCTGCATGGAACTTCCCGCGAGGGGCACATCGCAACTGGGGAGCACCTCCTCGACGAATCGGCGCAGCGCTGTGTGCGCGGACTGCTCATCCGTCCCACTTACTTGAACCAAGCAGTGGTCGCCGTGCCGGATGTCCGCCGCAATGATTGACAGCACACTCTTTGCATTGGCCTCCCTGCGGTTCCGCAAGTTTGTCAAAGCGCATTCCGAAGCGAAATTGTTCGCCACCCCAGCGAACTGGCTGGCTGGCCGGGCATGTATGCCCGCAGACAATGGACAAACAAACGCGAATTGCAGTGTCGTGCTGCTAAGTTCTGGCGACATGTCTAGACTTGGAGCTTCCTGAAAATGCCTTCCGGATTTTTTAGAGCTTCTTGCAGAGGAACCTGAACGACTTTCACGCCATTGAATCGCTCCCGCCCTTCCACCTCGATGTCAACCGCAAAGATTGCAATCTGCGCCTGGCGGATGTCGCTCTCCGTAAGTTTGTTTTCAATCCCCATAGCCCCTTGCGTTTCTACTTTGATCTCATGGCCGAAATTCTTGGCGATCTTTTCCAGTCGCGCAGCGGCCATGTAGGTGTGGGCAATTCCTGTTGGACATGCGGTGACGGCGATAATTTTCATGGGGTCTCCTTTAGACCACTTCTCCCGCTATTACTGCGCGCTTTGAGAAGGTTGATACAAACTGCGGTCAGAATGGTTCCCGTGGCGATCGCCAGCACGTATGCTGGCCGCTGATCCACCACAGGCAGCACGATGGGACCACCATGAGGCGCGTGATCTCCTACGTGGCCAATCATGGCCACGACTGCCGCTGCCGCCGAGCCAATCATGATGCTGGGAATGACGCGAATCGGATCTGCGGCCGCGAATGGAATGGCGCCTTCCGTGATCCCGATCAGTCCCATGGCGATTCCAGCGAGACCTGCTTCCCTCTCCTCTGTGCTCCAGAGCTTTTTTCGAATTAGTGTCGCCAGACCCATTCCCAGCGGAGGTGTACAAATGGCAGCGGCACAAGCACCCATAATTTGATAATTGCCCTCGCGGATCATGGCCGCTCCAAAAAAGAACGCAGTCTTGTTCACGGGCCCGCCCATGTCAAAAGCAATCATCGCGCCCAGAGTTAACGCCAGCACAATGCTGTTTCCCGTACTCATACTCTCCAAAGCACGATTCGCGTTCGTCATGAGCAGAGCAATCGGTGCGCCCAGCACCTTGATCATCAGTAGACCGATCAGCGCACCCGAAAGAATTGGGATCACAAGAATCGGCATCACTGGCCGGAGGTATTTCGGGACCGGGATTCTCTTGAGAGCCTCCACTAAATAGCCGGCCAAAAGGCCCGCCAGCATTGCTCCGAGAAAGCCTGCCTTGATTTCACCGGAGAAATAGCCTCCCAGAAATCCTGGAAGCAAGCCCGGCTTGCCGGAGACGGAATAAGAGATGTACCCGGCCAGCACTGGCAGCATCAACATCAGCGCCGCCGACCCGATATCAAGAACGAGTTTCAGGCGCGGCGCTTGCGAAAAATCTGGACCGGCTGATGTGATGGGAGCGAACGCAATGGCAATCGCGATCAGAATGCCGCCGCAGGCGATAAATGGAATCGCGAATGAGACGCCTGTCAGCAAGTGCTGCCGCACGTTTTGAAGCGCCTTAAGCATGCAGATCCTGTGCTGTAAATGAAATCTCGTGCGCCGAAGCAAAAAACTTGCTTACCCCTCCCTTGAAAGACCCCACCGCTTTTCTATTCCTGCTCCGCGAAGGCATAGCCTCGTAGTATGTGTGATTAGTCCTACTCCGCAAACAGGAGAGATGAAACGTTTGTTGTACTCAGGTAACCTTTTCGAGTTCCGAGCCTTTCAACGCTCCTGGGAGTCTCCGGCCACACGCACCCCGCTGATCCTCTTTATCGATCCACCCTGGGCACTTTGTGCCCGGTACTCGGTCGGAGTAACCTTGCAGGTCTTCTTGAAGACCCGGCAGAAGTAAGCCGGGTCGCTGTAGCAACAGTTGGAGGCAATCTCCTTCAAAGTCATGCTGTAGTTCTGCAGCATGAATTTGGCCCGATTCACTCGCACTAGATTCAGGTAGTCGTTGAACCGCATGAGTCCTTCCTTTCGGAATAATCGCGAGACATGATTCGGAGCCAAGCCGAAATGATGCGCCACGCTCTCGCGCGTGATCGGATTCTGGAAGTTCTCCTGCACATACAAACTAATGGACTCATAGGTGCGAATTGCCTTGCGCGGTCGCTGCTTCTGCGGAGACTTCAGCAGTCGGAGGCAGGCGTGGAGCAGTGATTCGGTTAATAACCGGGCAAGCGCACCGTCCGAACGGTCTGCCGCCAGAACCATCAGAGCGGCCAAAATACTGTGCGTCGGAACGTCATAGCCCCCGTGTACGCTGGCCTTCATCACCGTCGAGGGCATCTGGGTGCCCCCTTTGTGGCGCACGAGGCTGACCCCAATCTGCTTCACGCCAAAAAGAAACGTGAGGACATCAACGTGAGCAAGCCAATCGGGCTTGTTCCAGGCGTGGTCCGGCACAAAGACCGCGTGTCCCCGAATGGGCTTGATCGTTCTGGTGCGCCCGCTATCGGAGATCTCCATCGTATGACAACCTGCAGTGGGGATCGATAAACGGGGAAAATTTGTGACGTAGGCCAGAGCCGGCGGAACCGTGGTCCCGTCACTGAAATGCACATGCCGGACTCTGGTTTCGCGAAGGTATGTTTCCAATTCGCGAATCACGATTTGACTTGCAGAAAGGGGCGCCGCCCTCGATCGCGAGACTGGCCGTTTCATGGAAGGTTACGTTAGTACAAGTAATGTTAAGTGTCTACTACTTCTTTCCGTTGACTGTTGATGTGCTGTTACACCATACTCCGTGACCGGTGCTGCATCGGGCGCACCGCAGCGAGGTCGCTCGGCCGGTTTCCTCGGCAAAGCGACGGAAATCTGTTTTGTGCGTTGAACTCGAAAACTAGATGTTCCAAGGAGCCGGAGATGAAGACAATTCTGGGGCTATTCCCGCAGTCTGGCACCTGTGTAGTCACCAAACGCTGTCTGACACTTTGTTTTGTCACCGGCCTCGCGCTTGTGTTATGCCCTGCACGAATGCATGGGCAAACTGTGAGTGGAATTACAGGCACCGTAGCCGACAGCAGTGGAGCGGTGCTGCCAGACGCTACAGTCACGGTCACAAATGACGCTACCGGCGTGAAAACCCGTGCAACGACGACCAGTGCAGGCACCTACACGAGTACGGACCTGATTCCGGGCACGTACACCGTGAAGATTGAAAAGTCGGGCTTCAAATCTGCTGTATTCAAGGACGTCATCGTTGAAGCTGGTGGCCGGAAAACAACGGTGGATGGAGTGCTTTCGGCCGGCGCGGTGAATGAGACTGTCGAGGTAAACGCACAGGCTATTACCCTGGAGACTGAGCAACCCGAACTGGGTGCCACTATTGAGCGCAAAGCCCTAGAAGAATTGCCCGCCGAGATCGGCGGCGGGGTCGGGGATCGCGGAAGGCAGATCGACACATTCCTGTTCCTTACACCGGGCATACAGGGAGGCTCCTTCAGCCACCGTATTAACGGCGGTGTGGATTTTGAGAATGAAGTCGTTTTCAACGGAGTCGCCGCCGTGCAATCGGAAACAAAAGGCTTCCAGTCAAACATTAACCCTCCGTACGAGATGGTGAATGAGTTTCGGGTATTGACGTCAGTCTTCTCAGCACAATATGGGTTGGCGCAGGGGGTTGCGACTTATCAGTTCTCGTCAGGCACCAACAGGTTCCACGGCGATGTGTTCGAAATCTTGCGCAATGACATGTTTGATGCGCGCGGCGCGTTCCCAACCGGGTCCAGCATAAGCAGCAGCGGCGTGCTCACCAGGGGCCCCGTTCCCGCCGATAAACTACACAATTATGGGTTCTCGGTCGGTGGACCAATTTGGAAGGACAGAACGTTCTTTTATGTGAGCTCCGAGTGGTACCGTCATAACCAGACTCAGGGCGGCACTATGACGGTCCCTACCCCAGCAGAGGTAGGCGGCGATTTCAGCCGGTACGTAGACCAAAGCGGCACAGTTATCCCGATTTTTGTTCCCGCCGCCTGGGCTTCTAATCCAGCCCTGATTCCCGCCGGTTGCACGCCTGGAGCAGCGCCCGGACAACAATTTCCGGGAAATATGATCCCGACAAACTGCTTCAGCCCGCTTTCCAAGACGCTCTCACCATTGATTCCTGCCCCCACCTTTAACCTGAATGGCTTTGGTGCCAACATAACGTCACAGATTGGTGTTCTGGACACGCGGCAAACCTCGTGGGGCTTCTCCGTCGACCACAACTTGACCGAAAAGCAAAAGCTCCATGGCAGTTTTTTTCGTGACAAATACAATCTGCCGTCTTGTTGTGACAATGGTGCGAACTTTGCCAATGCGCTCTCCGGGGAGAAACAGGAACCGCGGCTGGGCACTGGTGTCTTTCTGACGTACTCCAATGCGATTAACAATCGGCTGATCATGACGGCCGGTGCTGGCTGGCTGGGTGAGATTAACAACGAGCTCAACTCTCATCAATTCAGCTTTCCCGGAACGACTGGCAGCACGGTTCTACCCAGGATCCAGTTTAATGGCCCGTTCGGAGGACAACCAACCACTTGGGGTTCAGGAAACAATGGTGGTGAAACGTTCTCAGACAACCGCAAACTGGGCATCAGCTTCGTGAACAATTGGCTTTATACACGCGGAAGGCACACGTTCAACATCGGCTGGGAAGTTCGGCGTGCTTAACAAGACGACTTCGAATGTCAGCGATGTGCAGGCAATTTTGCATTCGCCACTCAAACCACAGCGGACCCGGCGAACACCACAGGAACAGGCAGCGCGTTTGCCAGTTTCCTGCTCGGAAACGTCGATTCTGCCCAACGGCTCATCGCTGCTGAAAACAGACTTCGCAACTTCTATTTTGCTCCCTATTTTCAGGACAACATTAAGATCACGCCCAAGCTTGCGGTAGATGCCGGCTTGCGGTGGGACATCATGCGGCCGTTCACGGAGAATAATGACAATGTAGTCTTTTTTGATCCGGTGATTCCTAACCCTGGCGCAATCGATCCAGCAACAGGGCAGCCTCTGCTGGGTGCGGCTACAAAATTGGGAACGTGTACAGGGTGTGCCGGATTCCATCATGCCGATACACAGTGGCGCAATTTCAGTCCCCGACTCGGCTTCACGTACGAAGCAACTCCAAAGACGGTGGTTCTGGGCGGATTCGCTTTGAACTTCCTGGAAGGGGGCGCCTTCGAATTTGGCGACAACAAAGTTTCTGTTAATTACGGGAGTTTGCTCGCAGGCCTATTCAATGTAAATTCGAACAACAACAATATACCGGCTTACGGGTCGTGGGACACGACTACCATGCCCCTGCCTCCCCCAATCCCGTTCACCCCCACTCTGGTTAACGGTAGTGGCGTCTTGCACGAGTTCTCGAAGAATCGAGCCAGGGCTCCCTACACTCAAGCTTGGAACTTTGGCGTTCAACGGGAACTGCCGTGGAACATGTTCCTGTCGGTGTCTTATGTGGGGAATCGGTCTCTGCATCTGCCCTCGATGCTGAATCCACCCAATCAGCTTAGTCCAGGGAACCTGGCGCGTTTTTGTCCCACTGGAATTGGAACCGACCCTACCTGCCTGTTATCGCCTGATATCCCTGGTGGGAACAACTCGTGGACTGGGGGGGCCCAACAAGCAGCCTTGGCGGCCGCTGGCTTCGCACAGGCGAGCGTTACGTGTCCAGATGGAACCACGGGAACGTTCTTCACACCTTATGTCAATTTCCTCTGCGACTACGGAGCTGGCGCTGGTCTAACGCAAGCTCTACTTCCTTATCCGATGTACAACTCCAGCGGGTCGTGCGGAGGACTCTGCAACAATTTTGATATGGCCGGGGCGGCATCTTACAACGCTCTTCAGGTGCAGACTCAAAAGCGCTTCACCAACGGCGTAAGCTTTCTGGTTGCATATACGCTGTCCAGAACCATGGCAAGCACTGATACGGGTTTTGCCTCGTTCAACTTCGGGGCGCTGAACAAGTTCAATCAAAGGCCCGAATGGACTGTCGCTGCTAATGACCAGCCCCATATCCTCAACATCAGCACCGTTTATGAATTGCCTATCGGTCGTGGCAAGCGCTTCCTGAACAGTGGGGGGCTTCTGGCCGAGAACCTGTTGGGCGGCTGGCAAGTGAGCGGCGTCTTCCAATATTCGAGCGGTAATCTGAACGCGAATGGTTTTCTTGGTGAAGTCGCAGATTTCAGGTATGACGTGTTCGGGAATGGATTTAACCGGGCCAATCTTGTGCCAGGCGTTTCTTTGAGTGAAAACTGGCACAACTACTGGACGGGGCAGCCGATTATCAATGTGAACGCCTTTTCCGACCCGGGCTACGCAATGGGCAATGCACCCAGAGTTGTTGGCGCTTTGCGTGACCGGTCATTCGCAGACGAAAATCTTGGCTTAGCTAAGAAGCTTAAGTTTGGCGAGCGGGTGAACGGCGAATTGAGAATGGAGTTTTACAACATTCTGAATCGAGTTCAACAGTGCGATCCTGACTTCAACTTTAGTGATTCCAGCTTTGGAATCATCAATAACGGCGCTCCTTGCCAAAAAAATAACCCTCGACGAGGACAAGCTTACTTCAAGATTTCATTTTGAAAGTAATTCCTCTGGACATCCGAGAGCCTGCTGCTCAAGAAACAGGCTCTCAGGTGTGGCGGCTTTGAGGAACCGAACTAACGGGAAAACCTATTCCGGCGACGCCAGGATGCATTAGCCGAGTCTCGAATCTCCGTGTACATAGACTACATACTTTCACCAATGGCCGTTCCTACCACCTCCTGGAGGCTGGCACCCTTTTCCCATGACCCGTTTTCTATCGTCCTGCACCGGTTACGACTTTCCAAGATCCATTGGACAGGAGGGACGGGCTTTTAAATGAACAGCAAGAGGGGCGCGATGAATAAAGCATTGAGGATCACCGCACAACTTCCACAAGCTAATTTGAGAGCTGCAGGAACGCGATCCTGCGCCACTGTGATCACGGTGCTGCTCACCTCCCTGATATTGCTCAACGGCGCTGACGCGCAAACCTCCGAGAAGCCCGACCTCAGTAAGGATCCAACTCTCTACGTAGTTGGTTACGCCCACTTGGACACGGAATGGCGATGGGAGTATCCCCAGGTCATCAACGAATACCTTCGCAAGACAATGGAGGATAATTTCACGCTATTCGAGAAATATCCTCACTACGTTTTCAACTTCAGCGGCGCGAATCGTTATCGCTTCATGAAGGAGTACTATCCCGAGGATTTCGCAAAGCTACAAAAGTATGTGGCTGCCGGCAGGTGGTTTCCTGCGGGCTCTTCGATGGAAGAAGGCGACGTCAACGCGCCCAGCGCCGAGGCGATCATTCGTCAAATCCTCTACGGCAACGATTGGTTCCGAAAGGAATTTGGTAAGGCCAGCGCGGAATACATGTTGCCGGACTGCTTCGGATTCCCAGCTTCACTGCCAACTATCCTCGCTCACTCCGGGGTGAAAGGCTTCTCGACACAAAAGTTGGTCTGGGGATCCTCCGCTCGCGGAGGCGGTCCGGAATCTCGCGAGAAAACGCCAGAAGGTACACCGTTCGACGTTGGCGTTTGGGTCGGACCCGATGGCGAAAGCGTACTGGCAGGCCTGAATCCTGGCAGCTACAGCGGAGGAATCGAAACTGACCTCAGCAAGCCACTGCCTCCACTGCCTCCGAACACTGCGCTCGAAGATCTCACGAAGAAAGTTCAGGAGGCGAGACAAAAAATAGAGGAAGAGGACCGCAACAATAAGCTCGATCCGAACGATCTCCAGCAGTACTATTCCCTTCGTCGTCAGCGCGACGGGTTCAACCGGGCCCAGCAGGAAAACGAGCTCGACCATCATCAGGACGACTGGGCCGCGCGCGTCCAGCATAATGGTGAGGTCAGTGGTGTGTTCACTGATTATCACTACTACGGAACTGGCGACATTGGCGGTGCTCCGGACGAAGACTCAGTCAAGAGGCTGGAGGCGATTGTCACGAAGGGAACCGCCAGCCTGCCGCGCCCTGAGCAATCCTCGTCGGAACAGCCGCATTCTGATGTGCCTCCGGTTGCAGTGGGCGATGGTCCGGTGCATGTAATCTCCGCCAATGCCGAACAGATGTTCCTCGACATTACGCCAGCCCAGGCCAAAGGGCTCCCGCGCTACACCGGAGAAATGGAGCTCACCAATCACTCGGCGGGTTCACTGACGTCGCAGGCGTACCAGAAGCGCTGGCTGCGAAAAGAAGAGTTGCTGGCCGAAGCGGCGGAGGAGACATCAATTGCCGCCGAATGGCTGGGCGCGCGACCATATCCGCTGCAGCGGCTCAATGACGCGTGGACGCTGGTGATGGGCGGCCACTTCCATGATCTCGCTGCGGGCACGGCCACTCCCAAATCTTACGAGTTCGCCTGGAACGACGATGTCATTGCGCTCAATCAGTTCGCCGCAGTCCTCAACAATGGCACCGAGGGCGTGGCGGCGGCGCTGAATACCGAGACCAAAGGTGTCCCACTAGTAGTTTTTAATCCATTGAACATTGCTCGCGAAGACGTGGTTGAAGCCACCGTCAATTTCTCGGCCGGAATGCCGAATTCTGTCCATGTGACCGGTCCCGATGGGAAAGACGTTCCGGCCCAAATTTCAAACGGGAAGGTCCTGTTCGTCGCCAGAGTGCCATCCGTTGGCTATGCAGTTTATGACGTTCAGCCGGGCGCTGGGACGGCAGTCGCAGGCTCGCAACTCCGTGTCGCCGAGGATTCACTCGAAAACCAGTACTACCGGGTCAAGCTCAATTCGGACGGTGACGTCGCCAGCATCTTCGACAAGTCCATCGGCAAAGAATTGCTCTCCGCTCCGGCGCGTCTGGCGATTTCATATGATAACCCCCGTCAATGGCCGGCTTGGAACATGGATTGGGACCAGGAGGAGGCGGCACCAAAGGCGTACGTCAGTGGTCCGGCGAAGATTCGTGTGGTGGAGAACGGCCCGACACGCGTGGCTCTGGAAGTATCGCGTGAGACTGCTGGCTCGGGATTTATCCAGACGATACGGCTTTCGGCGGCCGACGCGGGCAAGCGTGTTGATTTCGGAAATGCAATCGACTGGAATACCAAAGAGTCGAATCTGAAGGCGACATTCCCGCTAACCGCTTCGAACCATGCTGCCACTTACAATTGGGACATCGGCACGATCGAACGACCGACTGCCGAACCAAAGAAGTTCGAAGTGCCATCGCATCAGTGGATCGATCTCACCGATATGAGTGGCGAGTTTGGAGCGACCATTCTCACGGACTGTAAGAATGGGTCAGACAAACCGAACGA
>WNFJ01724808.1_pt1 | contig 16779 bp, 16 predicted proteins | sample 5400461 | NCBI WGS metagenome assembly WNFJ01 (sample SAMN13153349, study PRJNA577476) | soil metagenome | isolation source: 115 cm saprolite on Douglas fir-dominated hillslope | place: USA:California | collected 2013-09-17 | reverse complement strand
GAAGATCGGATCGCGCTCGCCAAAGGGCACCTGATGAATGAAGCGAAGCGCCATGTCCCAGCTCGAGATTTCGCCAATGGCGATGAGCAGCCCCAAGACGATGGCGACGCCAGTGATGGCGGAGCGCCAACGAATGCGCGGCGCGACCCGGTCGGCCAGTTCGCTGATGGCCGTCGATGGACCGAACGAAAAGGCTGCTGACGCCTGCGAGGGTCTGAGGGTCCTCGCGTAACGATGCGCGACCAACCCCGACACCCAAATAGCGCCTGCCGATACGGCGAACACGACGACAAAGAGGAGCGCCTGGGCGGAAAGAACCGTCCAGAAAACGTCGACATAGCCGATCGAAGAAAACCACAGCCAGTCGACCAGGACGCCAGTGATGCGCCCGACGACGATCAGGCCAACGACGACGACCGCAACCGTGATCGCAATGCGTCTCAAGCGCGCGCCTGACCTCACTTGCGACCGCATCGATCATGCTCCTTTGCTGGCCCGTCAACCATGACCGGCAGCGACCCCATCATTGTCATTGTCTACGGGTGATCTGCCAGGAGCGTGGTTCAACGGGTTATCGATACGCCCCTCATGGCCCAACGCGCTGCCACGCAATGACTTGTGGCGGAGGACGCCAGATGAATAATTGTAGTCCGGCGAACCAAAAGGCGGTGTGCATCGCCAGATGCAAGATCGAAGACGAAGTCTTGATCGCTATCGGCCAGCTAGTTGAATCATGACGGCGTTGGATATTCTGAGCGGATAAGGGGCAATCCGGACGATACGACCGGTACGCCACTCATGGCGCCGCGCTGTCGCCATGGCTTTTGTGCTGCGACGCCATCCGCTCCTGCTGAGCGGGGGGCACCGGATCGTAGTGGCTGAGCTGGATGCTGTAGTTGCCATGTCCGCCAGCGATGGCGTTCAGACGCGACTGATAGTCGTTGAGTTCGGACAGCGGCACCTTCCCCGCGACGACCATGGCGTTGCCGGCGGCTGTGCGCGTGCCGTGGACCTGCCCGCGCTTGGCGGACAGGTCGCCGATGATGTCGCCCATCGCCGCTTCCGGCGTCATCACCTCGATGTCCACGATGGGCTCGAGCACGATTGGCTGGGCTTTCAGCACCGCATCGACGAAGGCCTTGCGCCCGGCGGTGACGAATGCGACTTCCTTGGAGTCGACTGAATGGCTCTTGCCGTCGAAGACGGTGACTCGCACGTCCTGCATCGGGAAGCCGGCGAGCGGCCCGTTCGCGATGACCTGGAGCACGCCCTTTTCCACCGCGGGAATGAACTGTCCGGGGATGGCGCCGCCCTTGACGGCGTCGACGAATTCGAAACCGGCGCCTCGCGGCAGTGGCTCCACGCGCAGCATCACTTCGCCGAATTGCCCGGCGCCGCCGGTTTGCTTCTTGTGGCGATAATGCCCCTCGGCCTTGGCGCCGATGGTTTCCCGATAGGCGATCTTCGGTGGCCGCGTCACCACCTCGAGCTTGTACTGCTCGGACAGTCGCTCCAGCATGTGGCGCAGGTGCAACTCGCCCAAGCCTCGCACCACCGTCTCGTTGGTGCCGGCCGGGTGTTCGATGCGCAGGCACGGGTCTTCCGCAGTCAATTTTTGCAGTATCTCCCAGAGGCGCTGCTCGTTGCCGCGGCGCGCCGGCTCGATAGCCAGGCCGTAGATGGGCCTGGGAAAGTCGAGCGGGGTCAGGTGGATGTTGCCGTCCTCGGGAGCGTCATGCAGCACGGCATCGAAACCGATTTCGTCGACCTTGGCCGTGGCGCAGATATCGCCTGGACCTGCCTGGCTGATGTCCACGTGCTCTTTGCCCTGCAGCATCAACAGATGGGCGACCCTGAACGGCTGGCGCCCGTCACCGACATAAAGCTGGCTATCGCGCCTGATCGTGCCCTGATGGATGCGAAACACGGCCATCTTGCCGATGTAAGGGTCCATGACGATCTTGAAGGCGTGGGCCAACACATGCTTGTCGGCGACCGGTTCGGCGCGCAAGGCTTCCTGGTGGCCGCCGGCGTCGCGGTAGAAGAGCGGCGGGTTGCCTTCCATGGGACTCGGCAGGAGCCGGACGAACACGTCGAGCAATTCCGTGATGCCGGTGCTGTTGATCGCCGACGTGAAGCAGATCGGCACCAGATGACCCTCGCGCAGCGCCCGCTCGAAGGGCTCGTGCAACTGCTCCGGGCTGATGGCCTCGCCTTGCTCCAGGTAAAGTTCCATCAAGGCCGGGTCGATCTCGATCACTTGATCGACCAGTGCATTGTGCACCGCCGCAACCGACAGGAAATCGGCGTCGCCCGCAGGGTTGAAAAAGCAATCCACCACTTGGCGGCCGCGCTGCGCCGGCAGGTTGATCGGCAGGCATTCCGTGCCGAAGGTCTCCTGAATTTGCGTCAAAAGCCCCGGAAGGTCGACCTTTTCGCCATCGATACCGTTCACGATGATCATTCTGCAGAGCTTGCGTTCTTCCGCCCACGCCATCATGCGCCGGGTGTTCATTTCGATACCCGTCTGCGCATTGATGACGATGGCGGCAGTCTCCACAGCGGGCAGGGCGCTGATCGACAGCCCGGAGAAGTCCGGATAGGTAGTGCAGGTGGGCGACGGCGGAACTCAGCGAGTGCTGATATTTGCGCTCGAGCGGGTCGAAATCGCAGACCGTGGTACCGCGCTCCACGCTGCCGGGCGTGTGGAGCGCGCCGCCCTGGTGCAGGAGCGCTTCGACAAGCGAGGTCTTGCCGCACCCGGCATGCCCGACCAGGGCGATGGTACGGATGGCATTGGGGCTGTAATGCATGGCCGCCCTCGTCCAGTCGTGGATGTGGGGCCATTATTGGCGAAAACCGACCCGTGTGCCATACGGGGTAATCGTCCCATTCGCAGGTACTTGTTGAAAAGGCCGCCTTGGCGCCATGTATTGGCCAAACGTTGCGCACGTGGCAGCGTCGTCACGCCCGCGCAGTCACAGCGCTGCCTCAGCATGTTTTTCACACGCGAGCGAAAGCGAACTATCCTTAAGGAATCGCGCGCAATAATCTCCCGTTTTTTTCCTCCCAGAGGAGGTGCGTCATGTCAATGTCTGCCACTCTCCAGGACTGCCTGCGCAGCAAGGGCTCCCAGTACGAAATCGTGCATCATCCGTACAGCCATTCCAGCATCGAAACCGCGGCGGCAGCGCGTATTCCCGGCGATCGCCTCGCCAAGACAGTGCTTCTCGAAGACGAGCACGGCTATGTGGCTGCTGTGCTGCCATCGACCTACGCCGTGCGGCTGTCCGAACTTTGGGCACAGACCGGACGCCACCTCGTGCTGGCCAAAGAGGTCGAGCTGCGGAAACTGTTCAAGGATTGCGACGCGGGAGCGCTTCCGCCGGTGTGTACCGCCTATGGCATGTACACCTATCTTGACGAGAGCCTCGCCCAGCAGCCGGACGTCTATTTCGAGGCCGGCGATCATGAAGCGCTGATTCACATGGGCACGAAACAATTCCTGAATCTGATGGATCGAGCCGAGCGCGCACGCTTCGCCCGCCGCATGCACGGTATGCCAAGTTGACCGGCGCCCGCCTGATGCGGCAAGACTTGCGCAGTGCGGCATAAAGGGCGCTGCGCCACCCAACCTTTGCGCGAGGCAGATCATGCAACGCAGCGATACGGTCTTGAAGCAGGTGATGGCAGCCTTCGAACGCGAATCCCACCTGAAGCTCCAAAATCATCCCATTCATATGAGTTTCGACGACAGTACCTTGACCGTGGCAGGCGAGGTGCCGGATATCGCATCCAAGAAACGCCTGCTTCAGTTGACCCAGATACACAGCGAGGGGAAGCGTCTGGTCGACCAACTGCGTGTCACTGCCAACCCGCCGGTCGGTGATGGCGAGTTGCGCACACGTATCTGCGAACGGCTGGCGCAGGCGGTGGATTTCCGCAACTGCGTGATCTGTGCGCGCGTCAAGGGCCAGCTCGAAGTTTTGCGCGGCACCATGGACCAGGCGGGCAACGACGGCAGCGGCGTCATCGAAGTGACGGTCGAGGACGGCGTGGTGACGTTGACGGGGCAAGTGATCAGCTTGTCTCACAGGCGCCTGGCGAGTGTGACTGCCTGGTGGGTCGGCGGCTGCCGCGACGTGGTGAACCTGCTGGAGTTGGTGCCCGCCGAAGCGGACGGCGACGATGAAATTTCCGAGGCCTTGCACCTGGTGCTCGAGACCGATCAGCGTGTGCGCGCCGAGCAGATCACCATCAATGTAGAAAACCACAGGATCACGCTAGCAGGTTGGGTGCCGACCGAAGCGGAAAGACGGCAGGCGGAACAGGACGCCTGGTGTCTTGGTGCCATCGAGGGTGTCGTCAATCGCATCCAGGTGCGGGCCTGATCTGACTGCAGGCTCGCGTAGGGAAATGAGTGCGCGCAAGATTCTGTCGGGCGTGGCGATGGCCGTGTTGTCCGGAGGATGCCTGGCTGCGGACGCGGCGAGTTCGTGTTCTCCGGCGTTGTCCGAGGTCGATGTCAAAGACGGCCTCAAGGTACAGGCCGATTGTGGATTCCCCGTCCGAACCCTCAACCGCATGACCACCGAGTTGAACCGCGCGGTGAAGGGCGCCAGACTCTCCGGTGCCCAGATAGTCTCGCTCGCGAGAGCAGCCAACGTGATACTGGGTGCCGTACATGCGCAATCGGGCCGCAGTGAGCGCAGGACCGATACCGCATTCGCCAACATCGAACCGCTAATCGAGCGCCTTGCCGAGCAAATCAGGGCGCGGCCCGACGCAGACCTGGTAGCCGAAGCCCGGAAATGGGTCGTACGTTACGAGGATCTGCTGCGCAGAGCGTCGATCGCACGGAGTTCCGATCCTCTTGAACCGCGGATATACGAAGCGCTTGAGCGCTTCGATCTGGATGGTGCATCACAGCTACTGACCAAGCTGCTTGCTGAAAAGCAGGGAACTGAGCAGGTGTTCGCGGCGCGTTGTTTTGAGGCTGGCGAAATCGAGTTGCTGCGCTTCACGCCGCAGAATGCACTGCCGTATCTGGAAAAGGCCTACGCGTTGCAACCGGAAGACACCGACATTGCGACTGCATTTTCCGACACTTTGCAAGAGCAACGCGAGTTTGAACGTGCGGAACCGATTTACCGCACGCTGCTGTCGCGTTATTATCAGGTGCTTGCGCAGGAGAAGCCCGCAGCCTACCAACCCCAAATTGCGCGCACGCTCGACAAGCTTGGTAACCTTTACGTCGGGCTGCAGCGGCCAAGGGAGGCGGAGGTCGCCTATCTGCGGGCGCTGGAGATCTATTGGGTACTGGCGCGACAGAACCCTGTGGCCTACGGGCCCGCTGTGGCAGAAAGCCTCGACAACCTCGGCGTTCTATATCGCGATACACAGCGCCTGAAGGAAGCAGCGGATGCCTACCATGAAGCGCTGGACATCGATCGTGCATTGGCCTATCGCGACCCCGCGACCTACAAGCCCGATATCGCGACGACGCTCAACGACCTCGGCATCCTGTACGGCGCCACACAGCGCATGAGCGATGCGCAGCAGGCGTATCGCGAGGCGCTGGACATCCAGCAGGCTCTCGTGCGCGGCAACCCCGCGGCCTATCGCCCGGCACTCGCGCGTACGCTCAACAATCTCGGGAACCTCTATAGCGCCATGCAGCAACTCCAGGAAGCAGAGCATGCCTACACGGAAGCGCTAACGATCCGGCAGCAGCTTGCCCGGGAGAGTCCAGCGCTCTACCGACCCGACGTGGCGCGCACGCTCACCAATCTTGGCGCGCTCTATCGTGCCACGCAGCGGCCGAAGGAGGCACAGCAGGCTTATCAGGATGCGTTGCAAATCTATCGTGCGCTCGCGCTGGAAAACCCCATTTCCTACCAGCCGGACGAAGCGCGGACGCTGAACAATCTAGGTGTCCTTTTCAGTCACAGCGGGCACCCACGCGAGGCGGAAGACGCCTACCGGCACGCGCTGGACCTTTACCGGACTCTGTCGCGAGATAATCCCGTGGCCTACCGTCAGGATGAAGCGCGGACACTCGGCAACCTGAGTACGCTCCTCAGCCAAACCCGACGACCGCGTGAAGCCGAAGAGACCAGTCGGGAAGCAGCCCGTCTTTTCGACACAACCAAAGCGCCGTAGATCGCAGAGCAAAGCGCCTTTGAGTTACATGCGTTGTCGGGGCGGAACCAGGCGCCAGGTCAGCAGCACCACCAGGGCAAACACCACGTAGGCGAGAGTGAACACCCAGGCCGACACATCGTAATAGAGCAGACGGCTCACCCAACGCTGGATGAAACCTTGCGCCCCAACCGAGCCATTGCGCAGCCAGTCTTCCAGCGCAGTCAGGGGGCAAGCCATACCCAGCAGTGACAGGGTCGACACCAAGCCGATCGCGAACAGATGAGCAAGCCGGAACAGCCGACGGCGTACCCACTCCCAACCGAGGCCCGAGCCAACCCAGATCGCCGCAAGTCCGCCCACGATAAAGAGCGCGATCAGCGCATGCATGACGAGCACCGCATCGGCGAGCCAGATCATGATGTCCTCACACCATCCGCGGCGAACTTTCGACTGGTTTTTGTGCGATGCCGCGATGCGCGCCGCACCTTGGCGCGGTATCAGATATAGACTGAAATTTAACCTGTATTCAGGTTGCCGCATCGAGTGTCCCAACCATATGCGATATGCGGGACCGCGCGATTCACAATCATCGGAGGCGCAAATGACAACTGCAATTATCACCCCCCGGAACGACGGCCCGTACCACATCAAGGGCGACTTCAAGATTACCACCCAAGGCGGGAACAATATCGAGGTGGGTAAGGACGAGGTTTGGCTATGTCGATGTGGCCACTCGGACAACAAGCCATTCTGCGACGGTTCACATAAGAAGGGCGAGTTCAGGAGCAATCTTGACGAAAAGCCGCAGGAAGGAGAAACGCCCTAATGCATCCGTTGCTTTGGATAAGTTCGGCCGTCCGTCGGCGAAGTTTTGCATCGCAACAAAACATTTAGGGGCGAGCCCGCTAAAGTTTTCCCAATTCTTGTCGTCATACAGAGCGCTACCTATTAGACCGGAGGCCATAATGAAGTCGGTAAGCGCAGAAATCGACATGGTGGAAAAGACGTTGCGTGAACTCGTTCGGCGTCCACGTTTGATTCGCAGCACCTACTGGTCTACGCACGTAGAGGGTCTTTTAGCGCGCCCAGGACTCCGAGTTCAAGACAAGCAACGGCTAGCTGCTTTGCTCGATTTGATCAGCGCCGTAGCGCCGACCGGTGATCTCTCCCAAGATTTGCGAGCCGACGCCTTGGTTGCGACCTGAGCCGGGACCGGTGCTGCCCGCGAACTGACCCGCGTGCCTCTGACTCAATTGGTTCACACGAACTCCGCCGGAGTTATGCCTATTGCTAATCACGTTCAATCGATCCGGGGCGTTTATTTCAGAACCCACTCCACAGTGGCGGACTCATTGTTTCTTCGTAAGCGACAAACATCACGTTAAAGCTGACGCTTATCCTTCGCTCTTTGCCGCTGTTACTCGAAACCGAGTGCGGCAGCCAGGCCGGGAACACCAACAAGGTACCGTCATTGACGCACACCACAGTCTGGTCATTGTTATAGGCCGTCAATTCGACCACCGGCGGACGAATGATCGCGGTCTGCGGCCGCGGATCATGGAAATTGATTGTGTCGGCACCCGACGGAACGTGCACGTAATACACACCGCTCAGAAAATTGTTCGGATGGCTGTGCATCGCATGCGCGGCACCCGGCGCCAGGACGTTTGCCCAACAACCGGTAATGCGGAATACTGCGCCTCTTATTTTGAGAAACGCTAGCACGCTGCGTATTTCGGTTTCGACATGCGCGACTAGTGCGCCGAATTCCGGCAATTTGTGCAAGCCGTGTCTGGATTGCCAGGCGCTACCCGGCGTACCGCTCTCCGATTCCATCAGTTCATCGAGCGTCGCCAGGATGCCACGATTGAGCGGTCCATAGACCTGCTGTTCCAACTGCCTACGCCAGACGAACGTCGGAAACAGACGAATCACTTCGGGTGCCGTGCCTTCCATGATGATCGACCAATCAAGGCGCCGATAGCGAATGCAGCGATTCGGGCGCGCGCAATACCGCGCCGGCGGTTTGCCGGCACGCGACCCAGGGTCAAACCTTGGATGATTTAATTTCAGGCGATGACCCTGCCTGTCGCTGCGTCCGCGTCAACCCAGCCGGGTTAGCACGCCTTGTAGCAGGGGTAAGAGTAGGGGCGCTTTTGAGAAAAAGGAAAAAAGGCCTTACGAACGTATGCTCGTAAGGCCTTGATTTTCTTGCTTCTAATGCTGGTCGGGGCGAGAGGATTTGAACCTCCGACCACCTGCACCCCATGCAGGTACGCTACCAGGCTGCGCTACGCCCCGAAAGAGGAAAAGTATATCAGACACTCTTAGGTTTTAGAACCTGCAGACTCATCTTTGAACCAAAAGCCCGTCAGTTTCACTCTTCGATGGAGCAAATGGCGTTCATTCCGCCATCGTGGCAGATGCCGGAAGCGACCCCGCGACTTAGGCTGACCGCGAGGCCGACCGCGCAGCCGTCGACCTCAATACCGCAACTCCGACTGCGTGTACTCCGACGTCTGAATAACCACCGATGGTTCCGGACGCCGTTCTCGCAGGCGGAATCTCACCGCCATCACCGCAGCAACGACGCAGGGAATCGCATAAGCCATTGCACGTTCGCCAAAGGCCGACAGCGACGATAAATCGATGTAGCGTTCTCGATCCGCGGTCGTCGCGGAAGCGAAAACAAAAGTCAGCGTGAAATCCAGCACCATCGCCAGAAGGCAGAAGCCGATAAAAATCAGCGCGCCGTTCCAGACCGGTGCGCGGCGTCCGGCGTATTGCAGATCAACAGGGCCGCCGCCAGCAGGAGAAAATTGAGGATCAACGGAAACCAGGGGAAATTCATCACACGCCGCTTGGGTAGTCTTGGTAGTGGAAGGAAAGAGCCTTCGGTCGTCGTTTCCAGGGAATCGAACGAGCGAATCGGCGCGATCTTCACACGAGCGGTTACGTGATTTGAATACGATTTATCCTAGTTTTCGAGGCGACGGCGAGGAGCCGCGGGAACGGGCGGGCGCATTGATGCGCGGCATGGAACCATCGACGGAATCATCGGCGGCGAGTGCTTCCGAGACAAAATCGATGAACGTACGCACTTTCGTCGTCATGTACTTGCGGCTCGTGTAGACAGCGTAGACGCGCGGCGCGAACGTTGTGTAATCGGGGAAAAGATGTATCAGCGCGCCCGACGCCAGTTCTTGCGCGACGATCCATTCAGGGCAGTAGGCGAGGCCAAGTCCGGCGCGCACGAGTTGCAGCGACATGGAGCTGTCGTTGGTCTTCAGCACAGCGTTGTTTTTCACCACAAAAACACCATCCGGACCTGAAAATTCGACGGTCTCTACATTGGCGTACGTCGGCAGCACGATTTCATATCGTTCGCTGAGTTCGTTCGGGTGTTGTGGATAACCCCGCTGCTTCAGATAGTCGGGCGAACCCACGAGCACGAACGGCACTTTGCAGAGTGGCCGTACGATCATCGTAGGGGACGGTTCCGAGGTTGCGCGCAACGCCATGTCGTAGCCTTCTTCCACCAGATCGACGAAGCGGTTTTCCAGCCGCAGATCGATCAGCACGTCCGGGTAACGCGCGCGGTACGCAACCAGGATATCGGCGAATTTCGCGGTCGCGAACCAGCCCGGCGCGGTGATCTTCAACACACCTCGCGGTTGATCGGTCTGCGATCCGACCGCGGCTTCAGCGGCTTGCAGGATATCCAGCGCCTCCCGGCACTGCTCGTAATAAACGCTGCCGGCTTCCGTCAGGCTCAGATGGCGCGTGGTCCGGTTCAACAGGCGCACACCGAGCTGCCGTTCGAGATTCGCGACGTGTTTGCTGGTCATCGCCGTGGAAATATCGAGCCGTTCGGCGGCTTTTACAAAGCTGCCGGCTTCGACAACATCGCGGAAAACTCGCAAACTGGTCAACGCATCCATGACACTTTCCCGGCAGGAAACAAAGCGCTCAGTTTAGCGGCGTTTGTCGTCACGACGCGCTTGCTCGGGACGCTTGGGCCACTCGTCGAGTTCATCGTTGAAAAGCGATGCGACCACGCCGCGCAACCACATCGTGCGCGGATCGTTGTGAAACTTCCTGTGCCAGTGCTGCTTCAGATCGAAGTGCGGCAAGGGCAGCGGCGGTTCAGCCAGCGTGATGGACGCGTGTTCAGCCACATAGGCGTAACCGATGGCATGCGGCACGGTCGCAATCAGGTCGGTACGAGAAAGGATGAACGGCAAGCTCATGAAATGCGGCGTCTCGAGCACGGCGCGGCGGTGGATACGTTTTTTATCGAGGTAATTTTCCAGGACCTCTTGGCTCCGTCCCTCCGCCCGCACGACCGCGTGGCCGCATTCCACGTACTGCGCGAGCGTCAGCGGGCCACGTGAGTACGGATGATCGCGCCGCATCAGGCAAATGAATCGATGCGAAAAGAGCCGCTGCTGGAAGAAATTGTTGCCGGCGAGATCGGGGAAATAACCGACGGCCAAATCTATGTCGCCGCTTTCCAGACCGCGCTCGACCTGATCGTGTTTCAACGATACCGATCGCAGATTAGCCCGTGGCGCGACGCTGGCGAGCGTCTGCAACAAGCGCGGCAAGAACACGATTTCACCGACATCCGAGAGCGCGATGGCGAAGGTATCGGTGGTGACGGCGGGATCGAAGTGCTGGGTATCGAGCAACCCGCGCTCGATCCGGTTCAGCGCTTCACGAGCCACCGGTACGAGCGCGAGGGCGCGCGGCGTCGGCTCCATGCCGCGCGACGTCCGCACGAACAACGGATCGTTGAAATACTCGCGCAAGCGGCCGAGCGCCGTACTGACTCGCGGCTGGCTCACGCCAAGCCGCTCGGCCGCGCGGCTCACATTGCGCGTCTCCTCGATCGCGACCAGATACGGGATCAGGTTCAGATCGAGGTCGTGCAGCGCGAGTTCACCGGGTTTCATCGCCATGGTTTTGGTCGGCCTCCGCCTAGCCTCGTCTCGCGACCATTTCAGAGACACGCTGGGCCGCGTCCAGCAGCGGTTCGAGGAAGACCTTCACCATCTGCTTCGCATTCTTGCGCTGCGCGTTGCCGCTGATATTCAGCGCCGCGATCACGCGCCCCTGGCGGTCGCGGATGGGCGCCGACATCGAAATAAGGCCTTCCTCCAGTTCCTGGTCGACGATGGCCCAGCCTTGCTTGCGCACCACGGCGAGCGCGGCTTTCAGCGCGGTTTTATCGGTGATCGTGCGCGGCGTGCGCGCTTCCAGCGCACTGGCGTTAAGCACGGCGTCGAGTTTGTCGTCGTCGAGGGCGGCGAGCAATACCCGCCCCAGCGATGTGCAAAACGCCGGCAGACGGCTGCCGATGGACAGGTTGATCGTGATGATCTTGTGCGTAGGCACGCGCAGCACGTACACGATTTCCGTGCCGTCCAGCACTGCGGCCGAACAGCTCTCGTGCACCTGGCTAACAAGCTCTTCCATGACCGGCTCGGCGAGATTCCAGAACGGCATCGACGTCAGATAGGCAAAACCGAGGTCGAGGATTTTCGCTGTGAGCGTGAAATAGCGTCCTTCTGCATCGACGTAACCGAGCGCCTGCAGCGTCAGCAAAATGCGGCGCGCGCTGGCGCGGGTCAACCCGGACGCGGCAGCGACTTCCGACAAGGTCTGCGCCGGGCGCGTAGCATCGAAGGAGCGAATCACCGACAAACCGCGCGCGAACGATTGCACATAAGCGTCGCCCGGCCGGGAGGAGGGCTCCGGATCGGGCAATTCAGCTTCGGCTGAAGGTGTGGTCATCGTGGTTTCGTCCTGTGAATCGGGTACGTCGCGGGCATATCGCGGGCGCATCGGTACAAACCCGAGGTTCATTGACAGCGCAACGAATGCGGGAATACCATGACGTTTGTTCGCTAAACGAATCGATGTTCGCACAGCGAACTTAAAAATGCAAGCGATGCCGGTCGAAATCAGGTCACCCGGCGCGCTTCGGTTCAGTTGCAATGCGGCTTCGATGCATTCGGCACTCGTCAAAGGAAGAGACGGCATGATCAACAAGATTTTCGACTCGCTGAGTTCAGCGGTGAAGGACGTTCAGGACGGCGCGACCGTGATGATCGGGGGTTTCGGCACGGCGGGCATGCCCTCGGAGCTGATCGATGCGCTGATCGAGCAGGGTGCGCGCGAACTCACGATCGTGAACAACAATGCGGGCAACGGCGAGACCGGTCTGGCGGCGCTGCTGAAAGCGAAACGCGTGCGCAAGATCATCTGCTCGTTTCCGCGGCAAAGCGATTCGCAAGTGTTCGACGCGCTGTATCGCGCGGGCGAACTCGAACTCGAGCTCGTGCCGCAAGGCAATCTCGCGGAGCGCATTCGTGCAGCGGGCGCGGGCATCGGCGGATTTTTCACGCCCACGGCGTATGGCACGAAGCTGGCGGAAGGCAAGGAGACGCGTCTTATCGATGGCCGGCATTACGTGCTCGAAGCGCCGTTGCATGCGGACTTCGCGCTGATCAAGGCGTTCAAGGGCGACCGGTGGGGCAACCTCGTGTATCGCAAGACGGCGCGCAATTTCGGGCCGATCATGGCGATGGCAGCGAAGACAGCCATCGTGCAGGTCTCGCAAGTCGTGCCGCTCGGCGCGCTGGATCCGGAGGACATCGTGACGCCGGGCATCTTCGTGCAGCGCGTGATCGAAGTGCCGCAAGCGGTGCACGCGGCAGAGCTGGCAGCAGAGTTGGCAGCAGCGAAAGCGGCTTAAATAGAGCGACAACGAGGGCGAAGTGCCCAAACTGGGCACGCGGCAAATCCGGTTTCTGTCAGGGCAGCAAACTCAAGTACGTTGCGGCCATGAAAATCGAAAGCTGCATCAAGCAAGGACATCGACATGAAAAAACTGACTCGTGACGAAATGGCGAAACGCGTCGCCCGTGACATTCAGGAAGGCGCGTACGTGAATCTGGGCATCGGCGTGCCGACGCTCGTCGCCAACCATCTCGCAGCCGATCGCGAAATCTTCCTGCATAGCGAAAACGGTCTGCTCGGCATGGGCCCGGCGCCGGAGAAAGGCGCGGAAGACGACGAACTGATCAATGCCGGCAAGCAGCACGTCACGTTGCTGACCGGTGGAGCATATTTCCACCACGCCGATTCGTTCGCGATGATGCGCGGCGGCCACCTCGACATCTGCGTGCTCGGCGCGTTCCAGGTGTCGGCCAAGGGCGATCTCGCGAACTGGCATACGGGCGCGCCCGACGCTATTCCGGCTGTCGGCGGCGCGATGGATTTGGCAATCGGCGCCAAGAAGGTCTACGTGATGATGGAACTGCTCACCAAGCAGGGCGAAAGCAAGCTGGTGGCTGAGTGTTCGTATCCGGTGACGGGCGTGAATTGCGTGAACCGCGTGTTCACGGATCACGGTGTGTTCGACGTGACGCCGAACGGTTTTGTGGTGCGGGAAATTATCGAAGGTCTGTCGTTCGACGAACTTCAGAAACTGGCGCAGGTGCCGCTGACGTTTGAACCGCTCGAAGCGGCTTCGACGCTCGAAGCGTAATCAGGGAGAAATGCATGAAAGAAGCTTTCATTTGCGATGCAATTCGCACGCCGGTCGGCCGTTACGGCGGCGCGTTGTCCTCAGTTCGTGCCGACGACCTCGGCGCCGTCCCGCTGCGCGCGTTGATGGAACGCAATAAGGACGTGGACTGGAATGCTGTCGACGACCTGATCTTCGGTTGTGCAAACCAGGCCGGCGAAGACAACCGCAACGTCGCGCGCATGTCGGCGCTGTTGGCCGGTCTGCCCGAAGGTGTGCCCGGCTCGACGATCAACCGCTTGTGCGGATCGGGCATGGACGCAATCGGCGTGGCCGCGCGGGCGATCAAGTCGGGCGAAGCGGCACTGATGATCGCGGGTGGCGTGGAAAGCATGAGCCGCGCGCCGTTCGTGCAGGGTAAAGCGACTACGGCGTTTTCGCGTCAGGCAGAGATCTTCGATACGACCATCGGCTGGCGTTTCGTGAATCCGCTGATGAAGAAAATGTACGGCGTGGATTCGATGCCGGAAACGGGCGAAAACGTCGCGACCGATTACAAGGTGAGCCGCGAAGATCAGGACGCGTTCGCGATGCGCAGCCAGCAGAAAGCGGCGCGTGCGCAGAAGGACGGTTCGCTCGCGCAAGAGATCGTGCCGGTTTCCATCGCGCAAAAAAAGGGCGATCCGGTGCTGGTGTCGCAGGATGAGCATCCGCGCGAAACGAGCATGGAAGCGCTCGCGAAACTGAAGGGCGTCGTGCGTCCGGATGGCACGGTGACGGCGGGCAATGCATCGGGCGTGAACGATGGTGCCGCGGCTTTGCTGCTCGCCGATGAAGACAGCGCGAAGCGTTTTGGTCTCGTGCCGCGCGCTCGCGTGTTGGGCATTGCGACGGCTGGCGTGCCGCCGCGTGTGATGGGTATCGGCCCGGCGCCGGCATCGCAGAAACTGATGAAGCGGCTGGGCATGACCATCGATCAATTCGATGTGATCGAACTGAATGAAGCGTTCGCCTCGCAAGGCTTGGCTGTGCTGCGCTTGCTCGGCATTGCCGACGACGATCCTCGCGTCAATCCGAACGGCGGTGCGATCGCGCTCGGTCATCCGCTCGGCATGAGCGGCGCGCGCCTGGTCACGACCGCGACGTATCAGTTGCATCGGACCGGCGGACGCTTTGCGCTGTGCACGATGTGTATCGGCGTGGGGCAGGGTATTGCGATCGCCATCGAGCGCGTGTGATGTCTGAGCCGACATTTTCGGCGGCGGGACGGCTGACGGATCTGGTCTGCGGCACGCGCGAGATGAACGCCGTGTGGTCCGCGCGCCAGACCGTTCAGTCGATGCTGGATGTCGAGGCGGCGCTCGCGCGGGCATCGGCTCTTCATGGTGTGATTCCGGTGGCCGCGGTCGACGCGATCGTGGCTGCGTGCAACGCTGATTTCATCGATGCCGACGCGTTGATGGTCGGCGCCGCGTCCGGCGGCAATCTCGCGATTCCGCTGGTGAAGCAACTGACTGCCGCGGTCAAACTCAAAGACGCCGATGCCTCTAAATACGTGCATTGGGGTGCGACGAGCCAGGACATCATCGATACCGGCACGGTACTGCAACTGCGTGCGACGTTCGATTTATTGGAAGCCGGGTTGAACGAGGCGTGCGACGCGCTGGCGCTTCAGGCGCAGAAATATCGTGGAACGCCGGCGATCGGCCGGACCTGGCTTCAGCAGGCTTTGCCGATCACGCTTGGTCTTAAATTCGCTCAGTGGCTGGATGCGTTGATGCGGCATCGCGAGCGTCTGGCTCAATGCCGGGCACGCGTGCTTGCGCTTCAATTCGGCGGCGCGGCGGGCACCTTAGCCAGTCTGCGAGACAAGGCGCCTTTGGTTTCGAAAGCATTAGCCGACGACCTCAAGCTGCAGCTTCCTTCACTTCCGTGGCATACCCAACGCGACCGCATTGCAGAGGTGGCCGCGTGCTTCGGCATGCTGATTGGCACGTTTGGGAAGATAGCCCGCGATATCTCTCTGCAGATGCAAACTGAAGTCGGCGACCTGGCCGAATTGGCTGCGGCGGGCAAGGGCGGATCATCGACGATGCCCCACAAGCGCAACCCCGTCGGCTGCGCCGCTGTTCTCACCGCCGCGATGCGCGCGCCGAACCTGGTCGCGACCGTATTCAGCGGCATGGTCCAGGAGCATGAACGCGCGCTCGGCGGCTGGCAGGCCGAATGGGAAGCGCTGCCCGATCTTGCCCGTCTGACGGGCGGTGCACTCGCGCAGATCACGGGGATTGTGTCGAATATCGAAGTGAACACCGGACGGCTCGCCGCTAATCTCGATCTCACTCACGGACTGATTCTCGGCGAAGCTGTGATGCTTGCGCTCGGCGACCGTATCGGCAGGCTCGATGCGCATACGCTCGTGGAGCATGCATCGAAGCAAGCCGTGGCGACCGGCGCGACCCTTTACGACGTGCTCTCGAACGACGAGCGTGTCACGCAACATCTCTCTCTTGTTCAACTGCAAGCATTGCTCGACCCGGCGAACTACGCCGGCCAGGCGCACGCTATCGTCGATGCGGCGCTGCTTTTGCATCGATCACATTCATCCAGGAGTCTTCCGTAATGCCTTTTGCCGCCGTCAACGGGATTCAACTCTTCTATCGCATCGACGCCACCGCCGGTAGCGATGCACCTTGGCTCGCGCTGTCGAATTCGCTCGGCGCCGACGTGTCGATGTGGACACCGCAAGTGGAAACGCTCGCGACGAAATATCGCGTGCTGCGTTATGACACGCGCGGCCACGGCCGTTCGGACGCGCCCAAGGGTCCGTACACGCTCGATCAGCTCGTTGGCGACGTGATCGGTTTGCTCGACACGCTCGGCATCAAACGTGCGCACTATTGCGGCCTGTCGATGGGCGGCCTGACCGGCATCGCGCTCGCGGCACGGCACCCTGAGCGCTTCGAGCGAGTGGTGCTGTCGAACACGGCGGCGCTGATTGGCTCGGACGCGATCTGGACGCCTCGTGCGGCCAAAGCCCGCGAAGAAGGCGGCATGTCCGCACTCGTCGATCCCGTACTGTCGCGTTGGTTCACCCCTGG
>WNFJ01415505.1_pt4 | contig 16782 bp, 18 predicted proteins | sample 5400461 | NCBI WGS metagenome assembly WNFJ01 (sample SAMN13153349, study PRJNA577476) | soil metagenome | isolation source: 115 cm saprolite on Douglas fir-dominated hillslope | place: USA:California | collected 2013-09-17 | reverse complement strand
CCCGCCGCAGACCGTCCCGACGGTCGGCGACGCTCTCTCGGCGAAGGGGGTTTCCTGGAAGTATTACTCGGGCGGCCGGACGAGCGGCGCGGGGGGGACCCCGAGTCAGGAATACTGCGGGATCTGCGATCCCCTGACCGGCTTCACCTCGATCATGACGACCACGCTCAAGGACAACCTGCAGGACGTGACGCAGTTCTACGAGGACGTGGCGAGCGACGCGACGCTGCCGGCGATCTCGTTCGTCCGGCCCTTCGAGAGCATGGCGGGCCACCCCGCCAATTCGAACACGGCCAAGTACGAAGGCTTCGTGATGGACCTCATCGCGCGGGTGCAGGCGAACCCCGAGGTGTGGGGCAAGACCGCCATCCTGATCACGACCGACGAGGGCGGCGGCTACTACGACTCCGGGTACATCCAGACGCTCGACTTCTTCGGCGACGGAACGCGCATTCCCCTGATCGCCGTCTCCCCGTTCGCCAAGCCGGGCTTCGTCGACCACACGTACGCCGACCACGTGTCGATCCTCAAGTTCATCGAGCGGAACTGGGAGCTCCCGCCCCTGTCCGACCGCAGTCGGGACAACCTCCCGAATCCCGTGACCCGTCCCGACGAGCCGTACGTGCCGGTGAACGGCCCGGCGATCGGCGACCTCATGGACTTGTTCGACTTCGAGGGGCACGCAGGGGAGCGGCGGTAGCCGGCCGCGCGGCCGCTACCGCGCCTCGGCGGACAGGAGATCACCCAGCAGGGTGACGAGCGCGGCGAAGTCGGCGCGGCCGCTCGCTTCGACGACGACAACGCGGCGGAACAGCCCAGCGTAGTCCGACCGCCGGCGCCCGGCCGTGTGGGCGCCGGCGGGCCGGTCGAGATCGAACACGCCGAGGTCTTTGTAGAGGAGTGGGACGTCGGTCAACGCTTCGGTCGGGTCGAGCCGGCGGATGGTGAGCGGAGGCCCGTCGAGCCGCCACTTGAGCAGGGCCAACACGCGCATCCGTCCCTCGAGCTCGACCGTGCCGGGGCCGTAGATCGCGTCGAGGGCGACGTCGGCCTTCCGCTCCAGCGCCCACAGCTCGGCCGGCGGGAGCGCGGCGAGGGCTTCGCGATCTTCGGGCTTGAGCAGCGTGTTGAGCCGTGGGTGATGCAGCAGGGTCCCGGGATTGACCCGCGGCTGCTTCGGATACCCGAGGACCTCCACGTCTCCGGCGAGCGGCCTCGCGAGCACGCGGTCATTCGAGAGGAAGCGGAAGCCCGCCTCGACGAGGTGGAGCGCCGCGGTCGACTTGCCCGCGCCGGGCCGGCCCGCGAGCACGGCCGCCCGCCCGTTCCACGAGACGCCGGACGCGTGGAGGAGGAGGTGGCCCCGGCCCAGCACGGCCTTGGCGTAGCAAGCGTTGACCAGGTTGATGCCCTGGTTGAGATGGCGGCGCAGATCCCCGATGGCGAAGGCGTGGCCGGGCCAGAGCCCCATCACCACGCCCGTCGCCTTCTTCAAGACGAGCCGGCCCCCGGGGAGCTCCTGCACGGCCTCCTTCACCGTCCTCGGGGGCTCGCGCTCGACGTCGGTGAACTCGCCCGGCGGCCTGGCCTCCCCCTGGACGAGCTTCACGACGGCGACGGGGAGCGAGTCGGCCGAGCTCACGTAGGCCCGGTAGTAGTGCCGCAGGCTCGCCCACAAGTCCTCCGCATTGGTGAGGATCCGGATCGGGACACCCGCGACGCGGAGGTACAGCGTGAGCGGGGTCTCGAACGGCCGGACGAGCTCCTCGGGATGGGTCAACGCATCTCCCGGGCCGAGGCCTGGAGCACGGCACCGCCGGTCGGCTCGACCCGGCGGAGCACCGTCTCGGCGAGGAGCGAGGCCGCATCGACGCCGCAGGCCTGGAGCAAGCCCCGAAAGCCACCGAAGGCGCTCACCTCGAGCACCTGCCAGTCGCCGCTCGGCCCTTCGATCAGGTCCACGCCCGTGAAGATCAGGCCGAACCGGTTCGCCGCCTCCACGGCCATCTCGATGGCCTCGCGCGGCGGGGCGGCGGGTTCGTACCGTCCGCCGGAATGCACGGTCGTCATCCAGCGGTCCGGCGCGGCGACCCGCCAGTACGCGCCGAGGCAGCGGCCGTCGAGCACCGCGATCCCCAGGTCCCGCCCGGGATGCTTCACGAAGCGCTGGAGGTAGAGAGGACCGCCGGCCTCGGCCTGGTGGCGCGCCAGTGTCGGGCCCAGGTCAGCGCCCGGCTCGAGCCGGCACATGCCACGGCCCTTCGAGGTGAAGAGCGGCTTCAGGACCGCCACGCCAAAGCGCTCGACCGCCGCCTCCGCCTCGACCAGGTCCTCCGTGATCACGGTCTCGGGCAGGGGCAGGCCCCCCCGGGCCAGCTCGAGCGTCATCCGGTACCGGTCGACCGCGACCTCGAGGCGGTCGGGCGTGCTCAAGACGGGCACGCCCGAGTCCTCGAGCCGGCGCAAGAGGTTGAGACGCTCGCGCACGGCCCACCCGTCGGCCGTGTCGCCGATCTTCTTCACGACCACCGCGTCCAGGCCCTCGAGCGGCACGCCGCGATGGTAGACACCGGGGTCGGGCAGGCGAAGACTGCACGCCGCGAGGTCCACGACGCGGGCGTGCGCGCCCGCCGCCCGGAAGGCGTCGACCAGACGCTCGGTCGACCAGGCGCCCGGCGTGCCGACGACGTCGACCCTCACGCCGCCGCCCGCGCCGTGCACTCGAGCAGTCGCACACCCTGCAGGAAGATCGAGCGCGCGAACTCCCGGTCGGTGGAGAGCCGAGCCGACGTGATGAACGAACGGGCTCGCGCGAGCGTGAGGCGTGTCTCGAAGTGCTCGTCGCCGATCAGCCGCGCGAACTCCTCCGCGAAGTCGTGGATGAGGCGGTTGAGGTGCCCCATCTCGGCCGTGAGACCCGGCTCCTGGAGGGGGTTCCGGATGTTCGAGACCATGTACACGCCGACGTCCTGGACGTAGTCGCCGGACCCGCTCCGATGTACGTCGATGAAGTGCACCCGGTCGTGGCGGGAGTCATAGACGACGTTGTTGGTGTTGAAGTCGCCATGGACCCGCACCGACACCGGCGGCGCCAGACGGTCCTCCAGCCCGCCCACGTGCTCGAGCAGCTGCCGGAACGAGCGGTGCGCGATCCCGAAGACCCGGCGCGTAGAGATCGGGCAGCCGCTCCCGGATCTGCCGGACATAGTCGACGGGTGGCCGCCCGTCGCGGGAGGTGGCCAGCCACACGTCCTTCAGGGTCTGCAGGACCCGGCGGGTCACGTGGAGCCTCTCCTCACGAGGCCGCGTCAGGTAGACGTCCCGGAGCAGCGTGCCGTCGAGAAACTGTCCGAGGAACGACTCGCGACCGTCCCGTTGGTGCCGCGCCTTCACTTCGGGCACGAGCCCGGGGATCAGCCGATTCCACTCCGCCATCTCCCGGACCTCCGCCTCGATCTTGCGCTCGGCGCCTTCCTTCCAGATGAGCGCCCGCCCCTCCGTGAGCGACAGCCGCCCGACCCGCGCCCCGCTGATCCCGCCCCAGATCTGCCGGAGGTGGACCGGGTCCGCCCCGCTGCTGTCGGAGGTGACCGGCCCCACCATCTCCTCGAGGTGGAGGTACTGGTGCAGCTTGAGCCGCTCGCCGGTGAGGATGAACAGCGCGGTCTCGCCGATGTTGAGGATGGAGTCGCCGATCCGCTCGAGGAACTTCGCGACGAACAGGTGGGTGATGAGGAAGGCCGGGTCCGTTCCCGGCGCCGCCAGGCGGCGAAAGGTCTCGTGGAGCGCGGTCCGGTACTGCCGGTCGAGCTCGACCTCACACCGGCAGGCGTGCTTGGCCTTCTCCGCGCTGACATCGGTGAAGGCGTCGATCACCTCGTCGAGCGCGGCGAGCGCGACGCGCGTTGGCCCCGCGAGGTCGAACGGCGGGAAGCGGGACGGCAGGCGCGCGACGTGCACGGCCTGCTCGGCGACGTTCACGGCGTAGTCGCCGAGCTTCTCCAGGTTCAGCGCCACGCGGAAGACGCCGCGCAAGCGGCGCGACCGCGGGCTCCCGACGGGCTCGCCCGCGATGCGCTCGAAGCACTGCTCCTCGATGAAGGTGAGGAGGTTGTCGACCTGGTCGTCCTTTTCGATGACCTTGCCGGCGAGGGAGGGGTCGCGCCGGAAGAAGGCAGTCGTCGCTCCGCTGAGCTGCGACTGGACGAGGCGCGCCATCATCGCCAAGTCCTGGCCCAGGTCTTCGAGCAAGGCGGTCTTCACCGGTCGGATCCGGGTCTCGAGGCGTCCGTGGAGCCGAGGACGGGCTCAGTGCCGGTCCGAGCGCGGCGGGGCCTGCACCCTCAACTCGGCGAGCCTCGTGGAGGCTTGGCGCTTCCACCCGAGCTGGAGCTTCAGCTTTCCCTTGTGCTCCTTCTGCACGACCTTGAGATCAAGCTTCAGCTCGGCGGGCGGCGTCAGGTGCAGCGTCCGCTCGCCCGACTCGAGAGTCACCTCGCCGCGCTTGAGCCCGACCGCGAGGGACGTCAGGTAGTCGACGATCTCCTCCGGCGACGCGATGCGCGCGAACTCGAACTGGTCCTTGCCCATGCCCATTCCTCCAGATTACTCGTCGTCCTCGGCGTCCCGTCCACCGTGCTTCCACGCGATCGCGATCTCGATCTTCGCCTTGCCCTTCTTCTCGCTCGCCTCGATCTCCAATGACAGGTCGTTGTCCGGGAAGACCGTGATCTCCTCGTCGCCCATCGAGAGGGAGAGGGACCGCGCGCGAATACCGTCTGCGATGCGGGTGAGAGCGTCCGCCGCCTCGGCCGGCGTCGCCGCACCCTCGAATTCGAACTCGTGACCGCTAGCCATTCCTAATACCTCCTGAGGTTGCGACGCGGATGAGTGGTCGTTGGGGCCATCGAAGCTTGATCGCGACGGACGTGGCGCGCTTCTTTTGCTTCACCTCGATCTCGAGCAGCACAAACTCGGACGTCGCGATGGCCGTTTGCTGCTCGCCGGATCCAACGGAGACCTCGCCGGCCAGGACGCCCTTGGCGAGTTGGGAGAGGTAGAAGGCCGCCGCGTCACGGCGGGCGCGCCCGCGGAACTTGGCGGGTATCGTGGCACTCAACCTCTCCCCCTCCGGCCCCCGGTCGGCGCGCCGTCAAACAGCGGCGCCCGTCGTGAGTCGCCCCTCCGGAGGTCCGGCGGGGAGCGAGGTCAGGACGAGACGACGACGGAGCGAAGCCGGGGCTTGGCCTGCGGGTAAGCGCCGTAACATTTCCGTAACAATTTGGTGGCGCTCTTCACGGTCTTGGCCGTCTTCACCCGCAGCGGAGTGTATGGGGAGGTTCCGTAGCCCGTCAAGCCCTCTTTCACGGTCTTGATTACGGCCTGAATCCCGAGCTCGTCCGTGTGCAGGCAGCTGTGACGCACGCCGACCTGGAGCCAGTGGTNNNATCGTCTCGGTGCCGAAATCCTTGCCGTTGATCTCGAGCGCGTGGAGCCGCCGCAGGTCGGCGGCCGGGAACTTCAGGAGCTCCTTACAGCGCCGGAACATGTGCGCGCCGATGCGCGCGACGTCGAAATCCTCGGTGACGTCGAGAAACTCCCGGAAGAACGGCTCGTAGCCTTCGGACAAGGGCGCCGCGAAGGCGTGGTCGAGCCGCCGCAACTCGCCGATCTCGCCGAGGACGATCACGTGAGCGCCCTGCCGGATGTTGACCTCCGCGCCGGGGATGAGGGCGAGCCCCTCTTCCCAGAAGACGCCGCGCTCGGACGGGTAACGGTCGAGGAGCCAATCGTAGATCGTCCAGTAGCCGACGCCGTGGAAGTGCTCGGTGAGGGCGATGCCGTCGAGGCCGAGGCGCCGGGCCATGCGCGCCATGCGGGTCACCGAGTCGGGATTGAAGGTCAGGTGCTTGGAGATCTTGGGGTGCGTATGCGTATCAATGCGCTTCAACCGTCACCCTCCTCGTGGAGACCATCCACCGTCCTCCACAGCCGTAAGATCCCGGCGGCGCAGCGCCTCTTCCCCTTTGGCGGTCATCATCGCCCACATCTTATCCAAGATATTGTTGCCGGGAGATTACGACACCATAAATATTGCGCATCGGTGGACCGGCCGCGGCATGTGGGCCCCCCCCGCGTCACGTCGTCGACAGGGGCGACTGCCAAGGTTCCGGAAACACGGGCGCCCGGGGCCGGGCCCGGAAGCCGCCCAAAGTCGGTGGAGAAGTCGAGAAGAGGGTCTACCCGCCCGGAGTCGGGCGGGGCCGCCGCGGGGAGCGGGGCACGAGGCGGCCGAGCCCCTCGGCCCGCCAGCGCGCGCGCCACGCGCGGACCGTGTTCCGGTCGAGGCCGAAGCGCGCGCTGGCCGGCTTGATTCCGAAGGTCTCGGCGTATCGGACGACGGCGAGTCGCTGCTCGACCGTCAGCCACCAGGCCCGGCCGACCGGCGGTCGCTCGAACGCCTCGTGCGGCGTCGACGGCGCGGCCGGACCGCGGCCGGGCGGGCGACGGCGTCGGGAGGATGTCCCGAAGTCTTCGGCGTCGTCAGAGATTCCCCGGCGGGGCCAAGCCGCCCCGCGCCGACGGGTCCGATCCCTCGAAACGGCTCGGGCGGGCGCCTATCCCCTCGCGCACGCGGCGGCGTCCGTCGGCGCGAGGCCCATGACGAGGCAGTACGCGGTCGCCAGGTTCGTCGCCACCGGAATATTGTGGATGTCGGCGGCGTGGAGAAGCGGCATGACGTCCGGGCCTCCGGCAGGCCGCATGGGCGGAGAGAGGAGGACGATCAGGGCGTCGATCTCGCCCGCGACGAGGCGCTCTCGGAGCTGCCGATCCTCCGGCCCGGCGTCGGGGAGAACCGCGGCGGTCTTGAGACCCGCCTCGGCCCGGAGCGCCGCGGCGGTCTCCTCGGTGGCCACGAGGCTCCAGCCGGCGACGCGCGCCCGATTCCTCCGCAGGAACTCGACCAGGTCGCGCCGGCGGCCGGCGTGAGCGAGCACTCCGACGCGCCAGCGACGTTGCTCGAACTCTTCCCGATCCAGCATCGCGTCGTCCCCCTTTCTCAGGGGGACGCTACCAGCCGGGGATGACGACGGCGCGACGCGGCGATGAAATCTCGTTAACCGAGCGGCCGCGCGGCGGGGAGGCTGAAGCGTACCACCGTCCCTCGACCCGGCTGGCTCTCGATCGCGAGCTCGCCGCCGTGGGCGAGGACGAGGTGCTTCACGATCGCCAGCCCGAGGCCGGTTCCGCCGAGCTCACGGGAGCGGGCGCGGTCGACCCGGTAGAAGCGCTCGGTGACGCGGGGCAGATCGGCCGGCGGGATGCCGACCCCGGTATCCGACACCCCGACCTCGACCAGCGCGGGCGACACGCGGCGCGCACTCACCGCGACTCGGCCGCCGGCCGGCGTGTACTTGACGCCGTTGTCGACGAGGATCTGGGCGAGCCGGTCGCGGTCGGCCCGGACCGGGGGGAGGTCCACGGGGAGATCGACGGACAGCGCCACCTCCCCGCCGGCCGCGCGGGGGCGGATCATGGTGAGCACGGAGTCGACCACCTCGTCGAGCGGCGTCGCTTCGAGCCGGAGCGAGACCTTGCCGAGCTCGATGTTCGACAGGTCGGTGAGGTCGCTGACGAGCCGGCCGAGGCGCTCGGTGTGCCGGAAGGCGATCTCGAGGAACTTGCGCGCGTGCTCGGGCTCCTCCAGGGCGCCGCCGAGCAGCGTCTCGAGGTAGCCGTGGATCGCGGTGAGCGGCGTTCGGAGCTCGTGCGAGACGTTGGCCACGAACTCCGTCCGGACGCGCTCGAGCCGGCGGAGCTCGGTGACGTCATGGAGGACCATCACGGCGCCGACCTCGTCGCCGGCCAGTCGGAGCGGCGCCGCGTGCACCTCCAGCACCCGCTCGACGGGCGTCGACAAGCGCAGCTGCCGCCCGACGACCGCGTCGGGCGTCCCCACCCGGCTCTCGCGGAAGATCCGGTAGAGGTCCACGTTGCGGATCACCTCGAGGAACGACTTGCCCTCGGCCCGCGCCGCGCCGAGGGCGAAGATGGTCCGCGCGCCCTCGTTCATCACGACGATGTGATCGTGTCCGTCGACGGCGACGACGCCCTCGACCATGCTCTCGAGAATGGCCCGGGCCTTGGCCTGCTCCTCCTCGAGGTCGCGCACCTTCTCGCGAAGCCGGGCGGCGAGCCCGTTCAGCGCGCGCCCGAGGACCCCGATCTCGTCGGGCGAGCGCACCGGCGCATGCACCGCGAAATCGCCCTCACTCATCCGCCGCGCGACGGACTCCATCTCCACCACCGGCCGCGTGAGCCGCCCCGCCACGAACATCGCGATCCCGAGGGCGGCGAGGAGGGCGACGAGACCGCCGAGCAGCAAGACCTGGTGGAGCTCGGCATGGGACGACGTGACCACGGCGAGCGGAACCGCCATCCGCAGGACGCCGACGACGCGGCCGCCGTCGCGGACCGGCAGCGCGACGTAGAACAGGGGCGCGCCGACCGTCACGCTGGTCCGGAGCCCGTGGCCCACCCGCCCCGCGAGGGCCGCGCGGACCTCCGGCCGCTCCGCGTGGTTCTCGACCCGCCGCAGCTCGGCGGGCGGGACCCGGGAATCGCCGAGCACGGTTCCGTCGGCCCCGATGACGGTGACGCGAAGGTCCGATTGCCCCGCCGCCCGCAGCGTGAACGCGTAGACCGTGCGGGGCGTCGCCCGGTTCTCGATCAGGTCCCGGGCCTCGTCGTGGAGGAGCCGCGCGGCCGTGGTGAGACGCGCCTCGACCGACTCGAGGGCAAGCCGCTCAAGCGCCCGGTTCAGGTAGACGCTCGCGACCAACAGGCAGACGGCGACGAACCCGACCAGCGTCAGCGCCAGCTTCGCCGCGATGCTGCGCTGGAACGCGCGGATCAGCCCGCGGATCACTCGGCCTCGAGGCGGTAGCCGACGCCCTTGAGGGTCGCGATCCGCCCGCCGGCCGCGCCCAGCTTCACCCGCAGCCGCCGGATGTGCACGTCCACCGTGCGGGACTCGATCTCGTCGGCGCGCGCGTAGCCCCAGATCCGGTTCAGCAGGTACTCGCGCGAGAGCACGCGCCCAGCGGCGTCGAGGAGCGCCTGGAGGAGATCGAACTCCTTCGGCGTCAGCGCGACCGGCCGCCCGTCGACCTGGACCTGATGTCGGAGCGGGTCGAGGGTGATCCCGCCCGCGCGGAGAACGCGCGGCGCCTCGCGCTGCCGCGACCGCCGCAGGACGGCCCGGACGCGGGCGACCAGCTCCTTCGGCGAGAACGGCTTGGCCATGTAGTCGTCGGCCCCGAGCTCGAGGCCGACCACGCGGTCGACCTCGTCCGCCCTGGCCGTCAGCATGATGATCGGCACCGCCGCCGAGCGCGGGTCGCCGCGGATCCGACGGCAGAGCTCGAGCCCGTCGAGCTCGGGCAGCATCAGGTCGAGCACCACCAGATCGGGCACGACCGCGGCGAGCTCGCGCAGCGCCTCCGTTCCGCTTCCGGCGGTCCGGCAGTGGAATCCGTCACGCTCGAGATGGAGCCGGATGAGCCGCCGGATGTCGGCCTCGTCCTCGACGACCAGCACGTCGGCCACCATCGGGCCCGACTCCGTCAGCGGCCGCGGAACCTCGGTACTCGCTTTTCCTTGAAGGCGCGCACCCCCTCGGCATGATCCACCGTCTCGCGCACGATCGCCATGTGCGAGGAGACGAGGTCGAGATGGGTGCGGAGGTCGAGCGTGAGGCTCTGATAGACGAGCCGCTTGATCATGCGGATCGGCACCTGCGGTCCGTCCGCGAGCCGAGCGGCGAGGCCGTAGGTGTAGTCGGACAGCTCCGAGGCGGGGACGACGTGGTTCACGATGCCGAGGCGCTCGGCGTGGATGGCGTCGACGAAGTCCGACGTCCACAAGAGCTCGAGCGCGCGGGCGGTGCCGATGAGCCGCGGCAGGAAGTACGTGTCGCCGTCGCCGGGCACCAGCCCGACCTTGACGTAGCCGGTCGAGAAGCGCGCCTCGTCGGAGGCGATGCGGAGGTCGCACATGAGGCACATGCCCATGCCGGCGCCGACGGCGACGCCGTTCACCATGGCGATCACCGGCTTGTCCATCGCCTCGAGCGTCCGGGGGATCCGGTGGATGTGCTCCCAGAGCTCGTTCTTGTGATCGAGCGGCGCGGGCGCCCCCTCGCCCATGCGGGCGACGTCGCCGCCGGCGCAGAAGGCGCGGCCGGCGCCCGTCACCACGACGACGTTGACGTGGTCGTCCTGCTGGGCATCGGCGAGCGCCCGCGCCCACGCCTCGATCATCGGCCGCGTGAACGCGTTCAGCTTGTCCGGCCGGTTCAGCGTGATCGTCGCCACGCGGTCCTTCACCTCGTAGAGCAGGTCCTGGCTCATGGCTCAGTCCTCTGGCGGGTCGGGGCGGTGGCGGACCGTCAGTCCTTGGGCAGGCCGAGCACGCGCTCGCCCAAAATGTTGCGGAGGATCTCCGAGGTGCCGGCGCGGATCCCGCTCGCCTGCGCCAGGAGCTCGTAGAAGGCCCACTGGCCGCCGTCGGGCGCCCGCTCCGTGCCCTCCTGGAGCTGGGAGTACGGGCCCAGGATCCGGGTCGCGACCTCGGCCAGCGCCTGGTCGAGCTGGCTCCAGAAGAGCTTGGCCGTCGAGCCCTCGGGCCCGGGGGCGCCGCCGCGGAGGATCTTCGTCAGGCTGCGATAGCCGTTGAGCCGGAGGCACTGCTCGCCGATCGCGAGGCCGGCGATCTCCTGCCGGATCACGGGGTCGGCGCCACTGCCCGTCCGCCGCGCGAGCGCGATCAGGCGCTGCAACGCGTTGCGCAGGCTGACGTGCCGGATGAAGGTCAGCAGATCCCGCTCGTAGGCGAGCGTCGTGATGGCGACGCCCCAGCCCTCGTTGACGCGCCCGACGACGTTCGCCGCCGGAACGCGCACGTTTTCGAAGAAGACCTCGTTGAACTCCGCCTCGCCGGTCAGCTGGCGGAGCGGGCGTACCGTGATCCCCGGGCTCGCCATGTCGAGGAGGAGGAAGGTGATGCCCTTGTGCCGGGGCGCCGCGCGGTCCGTGCGGACGAGCGCGAAGCACCAGTCCGCGACGTGGGCCATGCTCGTCCAGACCTTCTGGCCATTGACGACGAAGTGGTCGCCGGCGAGCTCCGCCCGGGTCTGAAGATTCGCGAGGTCGGACCCGGCGTTCGGCTCGGAAAACCCCTGACACCAGATCTCGTCCGCCGTCAGGATCCGGGGCAGGAAGCGCCGCTGCTGCGCGGGCGTCCCATGGGCCATCAGGGTCGGCCCGAGCATCGACAGTCCGCCGCGGTTGACGAACTGCGGCGCCTCGGCGCGCGCCATCTCCTCGTAGAGGATGAGCTGCTCGAGGACCGACGCGCCCCGCCCGCCGAACTCGGCGGGCCAGTCCATGCCGACGAACCCCGCCTCCCACATCCGCTTCTGCCAGGCGCGCAGGCGCTCCACCGCGGCGCGGTCGGCGCGCGTGGCGGCGAAGCTCCGGCCGCGGAGCGCGTCGGGCACGTTGGCCTCGAGCCAGGCCCGGACCTGCTTGCGGAACGCCTCCTCGCGGTCGGCGAAGTCGAAGTCCATGCGGCTCCGTCAGTGCATGACGACGCCACCGTCGACGTTGAGCGCCTGCCCGGTGATGTTGCGAGCCTCCTCGGAGGCGAGAAACACGGCCGCCCAGCCGATATCCTCGGGGTGCTGCTCCCGCCGCAGGGGCACGAGGTCGGTCACGCGCTTGTCGAAGACCTGCCGCGCCGTCATGCCCGCGAAGGCGGGGTTCGTCTTCGCGAGGTGCGCGGCGAGCCCCTCCCAGAACGACGTCCACAGCACGCCCGGGCAGATCGCGTTGACGGTCACGCCGTGCGGCGCCAGCTCCTTGGCCACGATCCGCGTGAACACGATCACGCTCATCTTCGACACCGAGTAGGGCGGCATGGTCAACGCCGCGATCGGGCCCGCGATCGAGGCGATGTTGATGATGCGTCCGCCCTTGCGCTCGATGAAGTGCGGGGCGATGGCCTTGGAGACGAGAAAGACCGACTTCACGTTGACCGCGTAGACCCGGTCCCAGTCCTCCTCGGTGTTGTTCGTGAACGGCATGCCGGGCGGCGCGGCGATTCCGGCGTTGTTGACGACGATGTCGATCCGGCCGAGCGTCTCCCGCGTGCGGTCGATCATCGCCTTCACGTCGGTCGCGCTGGTGACGTCGGTCTTGAGGGCGAACGCCTTCCGGCCGAGCGCCTGGACTTCCTGCGCCACCTTCTCGGCGTTCACGACCTGGATGTCGGGGATCGCCAGGTCGGCGCCCTCGCGGGCCATCGCGAGCACGATGCCGCGCCCGATGCCGCTGCCGCCGCCGGTCACGACCGCCACCTTGCCTCGGAGCCGCATATCTCCTCCTAGCCTAGCTCACCCGGGCGCGCGAAGCCGGCAATCCGCCGGCCGCCTCGCCACCCGCCGGCGACGCGGTGCGGGGCGTCGCGGCCCGGCCGCCGCCGACGGCACGACCCCGGCTTCGTGGTATGGTTCCTCCTAGCCAGGAGGCTCCAATGACAGCACAGCAGCTTCGCAGCCGCAACTGGTTCGGCCGGAAGGATCTCGACGGCTTCGCCCACCGCTCGTGGACGAAGAGCGAAGGCTTCTCGGACGCCGTCTTCGACGGCCGGCCCGCCATCGGCATCGCCAACTCCTGGTCCGAGCTCACCACCTGCAACGCGCATCTGCGTCAAGTGGCCGAGGCGGTCAAGCGCGGCGTGTGGAGCGCGGGTGGTTTCCCGCTCGAGTTTCCGACCGTCTCGCTCGGCGAAGTGCTGATGAAGCCGACGGCGATGCTCTTCCGCAACCTGATGGCGATGGACGTGGAGGAGTGTATCCGCGCCTACCCGCTCGACGCCGTCGTCCTGCTCTCGGGCTGCGACAAGACGACCCCGGCGATGCTGATGGGCGCCGCCTCCGCCGACGTCCCGGCGGTCATGGTCACGGGCGGGCCGATGCTGAAGGGCAAGTGGCGCGAGCAGGAGCTCGGCTCCGGCACCGACCTCTGGCGGCTCTGGGCCGAGCGCCGTGCCGAGCGGCTCACCGAGGAGGAGTTCTGCGAGGCCGAGGCGTGCATGTCCCGCTCGAACGGGCACTGCATGGTCATGGGCACGGCCTCCACGATGGCCTCGATGGCGGAGGCGCTCGGGATGACGCTCACCGGCAACGCCGCCATTCCCGCCGTGGACGCCCGACGCTACGCGCTCGCCGAGATGTCCGGCCGGCGGGCGGTCGCGATGGCGCTGGCCGGCGGGCCCAAGCCGTCCCAGGTCCTCACGCCCGCGGCCTTCGACAACGCGATCCGCGTGGACATGGCGATCGCCGGCAGCACGAACGCGATCATCCACCTCGTGGCCATCGCCGGGCGCGCGGGGGTCCCGCTGCCGCTCTCGCGCTTCGACGAGCTGTCGCGGACGACCCCCTTCATCCTCAACGTGAGCCCCTCCGGGAAGTACTTGATGGAGGACTTCTTCTATGCGGGCGGCATCCCCGCCGTGATGAAGAATCTCCTGCCGCTCCTCCACGGGGACGCGCTGACGGTGTCGGGGAAGACGATCGCCGAGAACGTCCGGGGCGCCGCCTGCTACAACGAGGACGTGATCCGCCCGCTCGACCTGCCGATCGCGGTCGAGGGCGGCACGGTGATCCTGAAGGGCAACCTCTGCCCGGATGGCGCGGTGCTCAAGCAGTCGGCGGCGTCGGCGCACCTCCTGACGCACCGCGGGCGGGCGGTGGTCTTCGAGGACCATGCGGACCTCCACGCCCGCATCGACGACCCGAGCCTGCCCGTGGACGAGACGAGCGTGCTCGTCCTGAAGCGGGTCGGTCCCAAGGGGGCGCCGGGAATGCCCGAGTGGGGCGCCGCCCCCATCCCGTCGAAGCTCCTCCGGAAGGGCGTCAAGGACCTGGTGCGGATCTCCGACGCGCGCATGAGCGGCACCTCCTATGGCACCGTCGTCCTCCACGTGGCGCCGGAGGCGGCCGTCGGCGGCCCGCTCGCGCTCGTCCAGAACGGCGACGAGATCGAGCTCGACGTGCCGCGGCGGACGCTCGCGCTCCGGGTGAGGGACGAGGAGCTGGCGCGGCGACGCACGGCCTGGACGCCGCGCCCGCCGCACTATACGCGTGGCTACGGCAAGCTCTTCCTCGACCACGTGCTCCAGGCCAACGAGGGGGTCGACTTCGACTTCCTGCGCGGAAAGACCCCCGTGCGCTTCGAGGACTCCGCCGGCCCGTCGCACGCCTAGAACGCTCGCGGCCGGCGCTCCCCGGCGCGGGTCGGGCTCCGGGCGAGGGCGGCGCGGAGGTCGCCGCCCGAGCGGCGGAGGAGCCGCTGCCCCGCGCGACGGTCGACCGCGTGGCGGGCCATCACGATCGCGAGACGCGCGCGGCCGCCGGCCGCCGCGAGCGCCCGCACGGCCCGGGGGCGCGAGACGCCGGCGATCTCGGCCACCAGGCGCACCGCCCGCTCGCGGAGCTTCCGGGAGCGCGGCTGCAGGTCGACCATCCGGTTGCCGTAGACCTTTCCGAGCCGCGCCATGCTCGCGGTCGTGAGCGTGTTGAGGACGAGCTTGGTCGCCGTCCCCGCCTTGAGCCGCGTCGAGCCCGCGAGCACCTCCGGGCCCGGCGCGGGAGCGACGAGCACGTCGGCCACGCCGCGGAGCGATCGGGACGGGTGGCAGGACACGAGCACCGTGCGGCAGCCGCGCGCCCGCGCCTCGCGGAGCGCCGCGCGCACGAACGGCGTCACTCCGCTCGCCGAGATCCCGACGACCGCGTCGCCCGGGCGCGCCCGGGCCCGAAGCCGCCGGATCGCGTCCCGCGCGTCGTCCTCGGCGCCCTCGCGGGAGCGGAAGACCGACGCGCGCCCGCCGGCCATCACGGCCTGGACCAGGCCGGGCGGCGTGTTGAAGGTCGGCGGACACTCGGCGGCCTCGAGAACACCGAGCCGGCCGCTCGTCCCCGCGCCCACGAAGATGAGGCGACCGCCCCGGCGGAGCGCGTCGACGATCAGCCCGACGGCGGCGGCGGTCGCGCGCGTCACACGCCCGACCGCGGCGACCGCCCGGCGATCCTCCCGGTTCATCAGCACCGAAATCTCGAGCGGCGAGAGCCGGTCGAGGGCGCGGCTCGCGCGATTCGCGCGCTCGGTCGGCAGCCGCTCGTAGCCAATTCGCTCGCGCATGGCCGCGCCATATTACTATTTACCATGCGGTCGCATGCGCGTTGAGTCGGGCCTCGAGGTCCTGCTGGACCGCCACCTGCCGTGGCTGCGCGGGCGGCGCTTGGGCCTGCTCGCCCACCAAGCGTCGGTCACGCGCGACTTGGCCCACGCGGCCCAGCTCCTCAGAGACCTCCGCGGCGTGCGGCTCGCGCGGCTCTTCGCGCCCGAGCACGGGCTCTGGGGCGCCGCCCAAGATCACGCGCCGGTCGCGAGCACCCGCGATCAGGTCACGGGCCTCGAGGTCTGGAGCCTGTACGGCGAGCGGCGCGCGCCGACGCCGGAGACACTGGCCGGGCTCGACGCCCTCGTCGTCGACCTCCAGGATATCGGGGCCCGCTACTACACCTTCGTGTGGACCTTGGCGCTTGCCATGCGGGAGTGCGCGCGGGCGGGCGTCCGCGTGATCGTGCTCGATCGTCCCAATCCGCTCGGCGGCGACCGCGTCGAGGGCAACGTTCCCGACCCGGCGTTCGCGTCGTTCGTCGGGCTCTACCCGCTGCCCGCCCGCCACGGCTTCACGATCGGCGAGCTGGCGCGTCGCTTCGTCCTCGAAGAGGGCATCCGCTGCGACCTGACCGTCGCCCGCATGCGGGGCTGGCGGCGCGCGATGCTGTGGGAGGACACCGGACTGCCCTGGGTTCCGCCGTCGCCGAACATGCCGACGCCCGATACCGCGCGCGTCTATCCCGGCGGCTGCCTGATCGAGGGCACGAATCTCTCGGAAGGCCGTGGCACGACGCGGCCGTTCGAGTGGATCGGCGCGCCGTACCTGGACGGCCATCGCTACGCCGCGGCGCTCGACGCGATGAGCCTGCCGGGCGTGCGCTTCCGGCCCGCCCGCTTCATCCCGACCTTCCACAAGTGGGCCGGCGAGGTCTGCGGGGGCGTCCAGATCCACGTGACCGACCGGCGCCGGTTCAGACCGTTCCGCACCGGCGTCGCCGCGATCTCGGTCGCCCGCCGCCTGGCGCCGGCCGAGTTTCGGTGGAAGGAGCCGCCGTACGAGTTCGAGCATAAGCGGCTGCCGATCGACATCCTCTTCGGGACCGACCGGATCCGGACCCAGATCGAGGGCGGCACGGACCTCCCGGTCATCGAGGCCACCTGGCGCACGGCGCTCCCCCTCTACACCCGGCGCCGGCGCGCCTTCATGATCTACGACTGAGGGCAGGCCCGTGACGATCGAGGATCTCGTCGGCGAGCGGCTCATGATCGGACTCCCCGGCCCCGCCGTGCGGGACGAGGACGTTCGCCTGTTCCGCGACACCCGCGCCGGCGGGCTGATCCTCTACCGCCGAAACTTCGAGTCGCCGGCTCAGCTCGTCACGCTCCTGACGACGCTCGAGACGCGCCTGGGGCGTCGACTCCTCGTCGCGACCGACCATGAGGGCGGCCGCGTGATCATGCTGGGCGAGGGCGTCACGATCTTTCCCGACAACCTGGCCGTGGCCGCCGCCGGCGATCCGCGCCTGGCGTC
>WNFJ01490292.1_pt1 | contig 16785 bp, 19 predicted proteins | sample 5400461 | NCBI WGS metagenome assembly WNFJ01 (sample SAMN13153349, study PRJNA577476) | soil metagenome | isolation source: 115 cm saprolite on Douglas fir-dominated hillslope | place: USA:California | collected 2013-09-17 | reverse complement strand
ACGACCAGGAGAAGGAGACCCATGACGATAGCGAACGCCCCCTTTGTTGCAGACGAACTCGACCACCTGCTTTTTGCCACCTTTCCCGGCTTAGTTATTCGCAAGGACCTTGCCCAGGAGATTCGCGGGACGAGTAAGGCGCCATCCTACGTGATCGAGTTTATGCTGGGGAAGTATTGTGCCAACCTGTTCGACGATGCCGAGGTACGCGAAGGCCTGCGTTTTGTGCATGAAGAAGTTGCCAGGTATATCCCTCGTGGTGATGAAACAGAGAAAATCAAAGCGGATATCCGCGAACACTCACCGCGCCGGCTCATCGATATGGTGAAGGTCGAACTCGATCAAAGCCTGAAGGAGGGCGTGTACTGGGCGCACCTGATGACGGCCAACATTCACCACGTCAATATTTCTCCGCAGATCATTGCCAAATACGAGCGCCTCCTCCTGGCCGGGGTATGGAGCAGGATCGTGCTCCACTATGATGATGACATTCGCTATCGGGGCAAGACCTATCCTTTCGTGATCTCGCGCTTAGACCCCATTCAGGTCAGTCATGTTGACCTGGAAGAGTATCGCGCCGGGCGGGAAAAGTTTACCCGCGACCAGTGGATCGAAGTGCTGATTCGCACCATGGGCTATGAGCCCACCCATCCCAAGATTACGCAGCGCATCAAGCTGCTCTATCTGGTGCGCCTGATTCCCCTGGTGGAGAGCAACTACCATATGATCGAACTGGGTCCGCGCCAGACCGGCAAATCGTTCTGCTTCACCGAGTTCAGTCCCTACGCCACCCTCCTGGCCGGAGGTGCCGTCACCATCCCCAAGCTGTTTGTGAGCAACATGAATCCGCCCCAACCCGGTTTAATCAAACAGCGCGACGTGGTGGGCTTTGACGAAATAGCGGGAAGCAGTTTCAATGCCGACGATGATAAGAACCTGTACAAGAACTACATGGAGAGCGGCCAGATTAACCGGGGCACGATTACCGTCGTGGGCGATGCCGGCTTTGTCTTCAACGGCAACATCGAATTTGATCCGCGCGAAGGGATGCTCGCTGAGCACCTGTTCAAACCGCTTCCACCATCTATCAGCGACGATATGGCATTCCACGACCGCTGGGCGGCCTACCTCCCAGGCTGGGAACTACCAAAGTTAACCCCTGATTTGTTTACACCTCATGTCGGCTTTATCCTCGACTATACCAGCGAAATCTTCCACCGTGAACTGCGCAACATCGGCAGTTATGGGACATTGTGGGAACAATGGTTTGAATCCCCTCTCGGCCAGTGGAGCGCTCGTGATATGCGTAGCATCAACCGCACCTTCTCCGGTCTCACCAAGCTCATTTTCCCATCAGGGGTGATGGAGAAGGAGGATGCCCACATGGTATTGCGCCTCGCCATAGAACTTCGCTTACGAGTGCTGGTGCAGCTGCATATCATGAATGAACAGGAGTTTCATGTGACGGAGCTTTCCTTCAGGGATCGCGAGACCGGGGAAGTCGAGACCGTGAGGATAGAGGTATAACGCGCAGGTACTAGCGGTAGTGATGGTTTACAGGGATGTTATATGAGGATGCTAGCTGGCAGCGCTTCTGGTATCCTATAGGGTCTAAAACACATAGGTGGTCAAAGGAGCAATATTCTATGTCGAGTTCGTCACTACCTCCTATCCTCGATCTGGAGATTCCAGATCTGGCTATGACGGCCTGGCGCGAGGTGCTGGGGCATGCCTGGGCACGGTCCCGCGAGATTACCGATCAACGCCTTAATATCCGTGAAATCAATGAAGACTGGCAGCGTCTTCACAACTTTGAATACCAGCACTTCTATAGCGCGTGGGTAGGGGTAGCATTTCGCTTCCAAGCATGTGCTATCCATAATCAGGACTTCACAGAAGTCTTCCGGCGAACTGGTGGAACTTCTCAAGACATGGACCTGTTGTACAAGGAAGATGATGCCTTTTTCGGCTTCTTCGTGAAGGGCCTTTCTGCACTGGAAAGTTTCTATTACTGCTTGTATGCCTTAGTAGCACTTCTAGACGCGCCAACTGTTCCGCCATCAGATCAATTTCCTCTGCTTGACCCTGCTCACCCGGGCGGTCTAAGAAGAATCACTCCCGCAAATACACACCTTAGGTACACTCTGGTGTTTCCTACACTGCCTATCACGGAACTCCTTGGTCGTGTTCAGGGGGATGATACGTACCAAAACTGGTACTATATACGCAATGTGCTAGCACATCGCGCAGCGACTGTAGGACGTACAATCCAGTACCCTGGCCCGTTCTGGTCCCAATCAGGTGAGCCCCTCTCTGTGAGACAGTGGGCCAGTGATCTCTTATTTGATGCTACAACGACAGCCTCCCGATATGACTGGCTGAGAGAGACCATCAACAGTGGTTTAGAAGAGACAGCGGTATTTACTGTTCAGCAGTTGGTTTACACAGAGGACCAACTTCGTCAGTTAGCGTGGTAGGCCATCGCCACGTTAGGCGGAGCCACATGGTATGATTATTGAGCTGTCAGATGACGAATCGCATTTACACTATCAATGATCTGTAAATTGCTCTCGTTTATCCATCCCAACCACTACATGAGAATACAGGTGGTGCGAGTGGTGTTCAGTGTGCAACACTTGGTTACCCTATTCGTCCGCTCGCTGAGGATACTAGCGATGGCTTCGGTCAGCACCTCCCAGAAGACCCTGCCATCAGGAAAAGATGGGCGATACCGTGGCCTGCCCAGCTGGACCTACACCTCATGCGGCAGGAGCTGTTCCGGATGCACAATCACAAAGATGTTCATAGGGCATACTGTTTTCAGTGACATCGCGCCAGCCAAGAGAGGTAAGAAACCCAGAACGCCGCATGAGGGTCTAGCGTTCCCAGTAACTCCCTGGAAGCCAGAGACCAGTGAGTGGATCAATCATTATCAATTCCTTTGGACACCCTACCTTGAAAAGGGCGTTTCCTCTCCATCACGATCATCTTTTTGACGCAAAGTTATGTCTACCACACGAGAAATTGGGAGACCAATGAGGTCTCCGACAATACTTGCTGCTCTTTCAAGGAATCACTCCATGTCCCACAGGGTAAGCGCAGTGACCTGCCCAGTACGCTGCCCCTCATCCCTGGCCAACAGGTTGGACGCCGAGACACCCAGCAGTCGCACAGGCCTGTTCCCGCTTTCCAGCCGGTCCAGCAGCATGCGCAGAACAGGCATCATCCCATGTGCGTCCTGGAAGCCTTGGGAGCGGCTGACACTCCGCGTGACGAGCTGAAAATCACTCCACCTGACCTTGAGCGTGAGGGTCCTCCCTGCCAGGTCGAGTTCGACCAGCCGATGTTCTACCTACCTGGCGAGATGCTCTAGAACCTCTACCATGCGGTCCCGGTTCACGAGGTCGCGCTCGAAGGTGACCTCCTTCCCGACTGACTTGCGTTCCCGTGTGGGTTCGATCGATCGGTCATCCTCGCCACGCACAAAGTGAGAGAGCTGACTTCCTTGCTTCCCAAAGAGCGCACGCAGGCGCTCTTCGCCCAGGCGCTTGAGATCGGCCCCGTTTGCTATTCCCAATTCCTTGAGCTTTGCAGCGGTGACCTTGCCTACGCCGAAGAATTTGTCGATCGGCAGCGCGTCAAGAAAGGCCGAAGCCTGCTCTGGAGAGATCACCGTGAGGCCATCAGGTTTGTGGACATCTGAGGCAAGTTTCGCCAGGAACTTGCAATAAGAGACTCCTGCCGAGCCAGTGAGCTGCGTGCGCTCCCGAATCTGCTGTTTGATTGCCTGGGCGAGGTGTTGGTGCGCTTCCCAGCAGGGCGGCCTCTGGGTCACGTCCAGATACGCTTCGTCCAGGGACAGCGGCTCCACCAGGTCGGTGAAGGTGTGGAAGATCTGCATGATGTGAGCGGAGACGGCGCGATAGACCTCGAAACGCGCCGGGAGAAAAACCGCCTGGGGGCACAGCCGGAAGGCCGCCCTGGAAGGCATAGCGGAGTGAATCCCGAACTGCCTAGCCTTCGTAGGAACAGCTCGCAACGACGCCTCGCCGATCGGGAGACCCACCGACGATCACTGCTCGACCGCGCAATTCCGGGTGATCACGCTGTTCGATCGCCGCATAATAGGCATCCATGTCGAGATGCATGACCACTCGCGTTGTTTCGTGCATGTTCCTCTTGGCCTTTCGGCTGTGTTCGTCTCGCTTCGCTTCCATTGTACCAGCATCAAGGAGAACTTTTCACTGTGGAATTTCACTCACCTATCTTGTGAGAGAGAAGCATTCAATGTGCTCTTTCCCACGCTCAAACTTCCCTTGATACGTAGGCCCGATAGCGAAATACTGACCGCATTCCCCTCGTGCATCCTCTGTTTAGACCTGTCACATCTCGGCTCTATCGACTATACTATGCCCAAAGTCTGTGGCGAAAGATCAGGGGGATATAAGCGCCAATGAAAATTATCACCTGGAATGTCAATAACCGCGTCGGCACGGTTTCACAGCAAGTACAGGCACTTGGGCAACGCGAGCCGGATGTAGTGATGCTTCAAGATGTCAATCGCAACGCAGTCACACGCTATCTCGAAGCGTTCCGCTTGATTGGCCTTTCACATGCCATGCAGACGCTTGCTCGGCAACCCCAGGCCGTTCCGACCGGAGTGCTGATTGCCAGCCGCTCTCTACTTTCGCCCCTCTCAGACATGCCAGAAAGCGTTCTCTGGAGCGAGGGGTTCTGCTCGCCTGATCGCGAGAAGGTGCGGCAACATTGGGCCAGGCGAACACTGTTCGCGCTGCTGCATAGCCCCTGGGGTGAGATCGAAGTGGCCAACGTCTATATCACTCCTGCCAATCATAAGGAGCCCAATGCTCGCGGGGAAAGGCGGCTCTATCCCTCCCTCAAGCTGGATTTGCTCTCAGGCGTCTACCAGGCACTGGCCATCCCAGCAACTCGGCCTCGTCTGCTGTGCGGCGATTTCAATACGCCACAGCATGAGCGAGCAAATGGGGAGATCATCACCTGGGGCTTTCAAAAGAGACAAGGGATCTACTATTTGAGGGATGGCCGTCAGCATGAACTTGAGTTCCGCATCCTCCACGAGCTGAGTGCCTACGATCTGCCCGATATCTTTCGAAGACTGCACGGCTATGCCGAACCTTCCCAGGATGAGGGATGGAGTTGGTGTTATCAGAACCGCATCAGGTATCGCTTCGATCATATCTTTGCCTCCACCGCTCTTTGTCCCATTCAGGCGCAGTACCTCCACACCTTCCGCGAGCTCCACCTGAGCGATCATGCACCGCTGGAGGCGCTTTTTGAGCCAACGAGCAGACAAGATGTATAGCCGCACATTGATTACGTGATTACGGCGCTTACAGTGATGATGGTGATAGTATTGCTTCCATTCTCAAAGTCACCAGCGAAAGGAGTGACCAGCTCATATGGACTATCGTAGACTTGGCCGCACCGGCTTGAAGGTCTCATGTTTTTGCCTCGGCACGATGCAATGGGGCTGGACGGCTGACGAGCAAACAGCAGGAGCCGTGATGGATGCGTTTGTGGAACATGGCGGCAATTTTCTGGACACGGCGGATTTCTACTCGCGCTGGCTCCCAGGGCACAGCGGGGGAGAGTCAGAGGAAATCATCGGGCGCTGGATGCAGCGGCGTGGTAATCGCCATGAGATGATCATTGCCACCAAAGTCTATCAACCAATGGGGGAGCATCCCAACGATCGGGGACTCTCTCACAAACATCTGATCGAAGCGCTGGAGGCCTCCCTGCGGCGCCTGCACACTTACTATCTCGATCTGTACCTGGCACACACCTTCGATGCCGAGACCCCCATCGAGGAGACGCTCGAAGCCCTCGATGACGCGCGGTGCGCGGGCAAGATCCGCTACGCGGGCGCCTCCAACTACCCAGCCTGGCGCTTCGTCGAGGCCCTGTGGAAGGCCGAGGTGCAGCATACCGTGCGCTTTGACTGTCTGGAGCCACACTACAACCTGGCCCATCGCGCTGAGTTCGAGCGTGATCTGAAGACCATATGCCAGCACTACCAGGTTGCCGTGGTGCCCTATAGTCCGCTGGCAAATGGCTACTTGACCGGCAAATATCAGCGTGGACAGATACAGGCCGTCGAGAGCGCCAGGGCGGGATCAGTTCGACAACGCTACGACCGGGAAGAGGCGTGGCGCGTCCTTGCGGCAGTCGAGCAAATCGCGCAGGAGAGCGGCAGTACGCCCGCAGCCATCTCGCTCGCCTGGCTGCTCGCGCAGCCGGTGGTGACCTCGCCCATTCTCGGCGCCCGGTCCGTCCCGCAGCTGGAAGCCTGTCTGGAGGCACTCAAGGTGACATTGACGCCTGAACAGCTGGCTCGCCTGGATACCGACTCGGCCTGGGAACCGAGCGGGTGAACAATACTCGGGCTATACGTATCGCTCTTTACTTGGCTGCTGCTGGAGGACCACGCAGCTTATGCGGACGATGACCACACACAGAGCGTGCGAGGGATAGAGAGCAGGACGTGTGGCCTGGAACGCCTATTTATATATCGCCCATAGGTGAGGGGAGTGATGCCGCACTCGGTGGCGATGAAGCACTGGAACTCGTCGTGCCACTGGCTGTGCGGCGTGCCGAAATGCCAGCGCAGTTCAGCACAGCCAGTGGGAGCGGCTGCACACCGCCTATCGCCTCTCCATCGCACACAACACCGGATATCTGTTGGGATTAACACGCATGCGGCTGGTGATCAAACTCTTCCAGCTGGCCCCCATCTTGCAGGATTATTGATTACGCCTGATTACAATGATTACGGCAGTGATGTCGATGGCACTGATTACGCTAACGATGACAAGAATGCGTAGTCGTTCTTCCAAAAAATCTCCTTTGGCTCCCCAAGCTGTTTAAGAAAGCAGCCTTGTATCTTTCTCTAGGAAAAGAAGGTCAAGAGCATTATAACCCGCCTTGAAAAATCCAACCAGAAGCTTAGATACGCTACCATGAAACCCACGTTTATTGACATTTCGGTGTGTAGTGATACAGTAGGGAAAATCGTTTCATTAAAGGATGCTCGATTGATATGAAAACCGAGTTGATGCTCACTACCCGTCCAATACGGCATGTTTTTTTTATCAGCGACCATGATCTTGCGCAATTTTGTGCTGTTGCAACAAAATGCTGTACCCTCTGGGGGGGCATTACTAATCTTATTATTCCTGTAGATTTAACAGATGAGTTAAGAAGTGTTTCACAAGCAGAGCACCAGCTCTTCTCATTTGTACAACCACAACGCGCAGATTGTTTCATCAATGCGCTCCCTAGAGAAGTACAGGAATGTCCTGCTTGGAAGCGGCTGACTGTAGCAATTGATCGCATGTTTCCTGGAAAACCATTGCTTGACTGGGATGTTTTTTGTCAAGAATCTCGGGAAGTGCATCCTGCGTCTTTTGTCTCATCAGATGAGATGTTTACCTATACCTTCGATCCTCAGCGTCTCGTGAACCGAGTTCTCACATCTGCTCCTGCTTTATCACAATTCGTGTGGTCAACGTTTGGCACAGCACCCTCTGACATAGTACAAGCAGTTATTACTGCTGCCTTTGGCGATGTCTTGCCTCGAGATCGGGCAATGTATCCACCACTGCGTATTATTCCTATTGACGGGTTTCAGGAAGCAATGCTTCGGGCTCAGATGAACGCAGATCCTTTCGGCTCTATTATTAATCTGACCCTGAAAGAACTGAAGTGTTTGACAACTGTCAGCACGTTCCCCTCGCTTGCATTTGATGTAGTTATAGCCCAAGATGTGAAAAGTTTATGTCTCTTCTGGAACTTGCGAGCTTTCTCATTTGGATATCACTGGTTACCAGATCGCCGCATTTTGTTGCTCACAAAAGAACAATTTCTTGACGAACGATACCACCGTCCTTTGTTTACACTGATAAAAGAGCAGCGAGGCATACCCTCTTATTGGGCAGAACAAATCAGACTGCGCAGTCAGGCTCAGGACCCGCAAGCTGCGCTCATACTTCCCAATCTAGACGTCACCTTTCACTATGAGAGCGATGATGAGTTCAAGTCCTTTTTACAGACGCGAGAGGAGCTTTATCCTTGTCCTGGGAGAGCATTTCAAGGATGGGTGGACGAACAGGGAAAACATCACCGAGAAGAGATAGGCACCTGGGAAGGAACTGAAGCAGAAAGGCCGTTGTTTTACGCGGAAAATAGGATTGAGGGATTGCCCTCCTATCACGCGTATGGCGGCACTCTGACCCCTTTTTTTGCAGAGGTCACGGAGGGTCAGAATACCTTACCCGTCCCATCATCTCAATTGAACGTTGGAGGAATCAGACAAGTCAGAAAAGATATTGTGAGTCCCCTCTGGCAATCTTATCTTCCTCATTCGTCGGTTGCGGCACTTGTGGCCCCAGACGGAGCTTTTGACACCATTGCCGAGGATGTAGAGCCGGTGTTCAGTTATCCCAGCTCGATTGGTGGTCCAACCGCGAGTACACAACGCATCTCTTTCTCTCTTCCAAAGACATGGGAGATGTACCAGGCCTACTTTCGCTCTCTGGGCTATGAAGTGGGTCCTTCTGACAAATTGACCTATGCGACCGGTTTGCTGAATCTCGCCAGTGCTCTGGAGCAGGCAGCTATTTTTCGTTCACAGACAACTTATTCTCTACTCGATGAACTCGCCATGCGAGCATCTCAAAAGTTGGCCCGTGAGATCGTTCGGCTCATACCAAATGAGGTTCTTCCATCATTAACAGAGGAAGCGCTGCATGGGACTATTGCTGCAAGTAACCTTGTTCCTCGCTTCCAGCGCAACCCCAAGAGCTTGAACGAGCTAAGGAGTTTGCTCTCAAGATCGCAGAAAGCAGAGTGTCTGGATGTGCTTTCGGAACTGGTGCGGATAAAAGCTGTTCAGCGGGGATGGACAATACTCTGCCCTCATTGTCGCGTCTCTCAATGGTACGGCTTGGGTGCGCTTAATGAGCGTATCATGTGTCTGGGATGTCTTGAATCTTTTGACGTGCCACTCAAAGCAACAGAACAAGCGGATGTGGACCGTCCTTTACAGTATGCTCTTAATCCACTGACGGATCGAGCAATGGATCAGGATATTCTGCCTGTAATTATTGCGTTGCTTGCTCTGCGGACTCTGCATGAATCAATGGCGCATATAGTACCAGGAATGGAGTTTAAAGAAATAGGGTCGTCGGAAACGAGAGGAGATTTCGACTTTCTTTATGTTTGCCACCAGCAGCTTTACGGTGGAGAGTGCAAAAATGGCCAGATTCTTAAACAAAAAGATATACAGACTGCTGAGCTTGCACGACGATTAGGTTTCCGTGCGTTCTTTTTTGCGACTATACATCATTTTTCGTCTGAGAGCAAACAACTCGTTTCTGAATTCCAACAGTCCATACGAGACAGTCAAGATACAAATCACCCATTTGACATTTTTCTGTTGGAGCAGCAGCAAATGTTTTATGGTCCTCTGCCAGAAGGTATCCCTGTTACCTCTTACAAGGAGATATGGTCACGTGCATTATAGAGGTGGATGATGCGGGCTTTCTTGATGCACTTCGCCAAATTAGTGAGAATCCAAAGAGTGAAGATGGACCAGGCATCTAATTGAGGTAGGTCATCATTCGTGTACGAACTCGATGGCATCAGTCGGTGCATTGCGCTAGACTTCCGGTAGCTTTATGTGTACTGACGCAGAAGACCAGTAGTTTGGTGTAGAAAACTTCAGAAGGAGGTTTGCGAATGCTCGATCACTGCGATCTTATCGCCTTCATCGCAACGACACAGCCGGAACAGGCCAAGGTGTTCTACAGCGAGGTGTTGGGATTGCCCTTGATGGAGGATACCCCGTTTGCCCTGGTCTTTGATGCTAATGGCACGATGCTGCGCATCCAAAAGGTACAGACGTTCACTCCAGCCGGACATACGGTGCTAGGATGGCACGTCGTTGATGTTCATGAAGCGGTGGAGACGTTGCTGAAACAAGGCATCATCTTCGATCGCTATCCAGATCTCCCACAAGATGAGCACGGGATTTGGACCACTCCCGATGGGCATAAAATCGCCTGGTTCACTGATCCGGATGGGAATACCTTATCCGTAACAGAAATCCGGCATGCCTAGCTTCTGGCTCGTCTCTGCTTCCTGTTCCTGTTTCATTTATGAGTAGACCTCATCTACAGAGTTGCTTCTCGAGGCCAACATCGCCTTTCCTCTCGACGTGATTTGTGGCTCATGATCTCATCACAAGAACAACTGATTCTACACAGTCTAATAGCAACACTTCGAGTAGATCTGTCAGGTCAGTAAAGAAATGCACTTGGCCTCTTCTCGCTGCTGCGACTCCTCCTGTGCTACTCGCAGCTCACATTGTTCTATTCTACCCGTTGCTCTGAGTGACCTCATGAAGTGTTGCAAGAATCTCGTTCCAGGGAACCATGAGTGGTGATGGATAGCGTTCTGGCTCGTGCAAGACATGAACGCCACACTCGCGCAACAAGGCAATACTTCTGGAGAAGACCGGATGGCGCACCAGATCCATCTTGAGGCATGGGACGGTAACGATCGGAGGTGTTCCGCGTCCAAGGGCTTCGCACAAGATGCCGGTCACCAGCGTATCGCCGATGCCCTGCGCCCATTTGTTGATGGTGTTAAATGTTGCTGGCATAACTAACATCGCATCCGCTTTGGGCAATGGGTCAGCCTCCCCCGGAAGCTTATAGTCCGTCCGGACGAGGTGTCCCGAAAGTTCAACAAGAGCCTCAATATTCATCCAACGCAAGGCTTGAGGCGTGGCGATGACACACACATCCCATCCTGCTGCTTGAAGCAGGGGCACCACCTCTTGCGTCTGTTGGGCCGGAGGTGCTGCACATACCATCAGATAGAGGATAGGAGAGTGGGGAGATGCCAGTTCACTCATGAACGTCCCTCTTCATATAGCGATCAGTACTGATGTTGTTTCAAGGTGCCTCTCCAGGTCTTTGACTTCCTCAGTGTCCTTCCACGCCTCCAACTCTTTCCACACCTGGCGCACACGCTCCAGCACGCTCAGGGATTTGGTTTGCGTGGTAATGGCCAACGCCTGGATGGCAAATTTGCACGCAAATTGAACGTTTCCCTGTTGAGCGTGGGCGATTCCTATATCCGTGAAGAGCGTTGACTGTCTGCGAATGGCCTGCGGATCGAGGAGGGCCAGCGCTTGTTGGAGGGCGGGCAATGCGCGGTCTGGTTGACGCAGCCGCACAAAACACGCGCCTTCATACCCGGCCAGGCGAGAGGGGTTGAAGCCCGTGGCGTAGCGATCTTCTCCTAAAGACGTGTGCTCCGCGAGCGTTTTGGCGATGTTGAGAGCGGCGTCACAAGCATCGGAGTCACCGAGGTGTGCGAATACTTCGGCTTTCACAGCTGCGAGCCAGCACGCTATCCTCGGGCTCTGGACAGTCAGCTGCTGCGCCTCCTGCAAGAGGGGAAGCGCCTCGCGGGGCTGATTCCAGTAGACGAGCAACAGGCTCATCCGCCCCAGACCAACCGCCCATAACTTTTGGTTGAAGGCAGCTTGCGCCGCCTTGAGCGAAAAGGTGTAGTAAGACCAGGCCAGCGCGTATTCGTGCAGGTCAAACAAGGTTTTCCCAAGGATTTGCGCGATTTCCCCGGCAAGCGAACAGAGGCGTTGGACAGCATCGCGTGCCTGTACCTGTTTGAGCAGCTGGATGATCGTCCGGAAGTGTTCTACCAGGTTCCCCAGCAGATCGAGGGAGGTATTGGCACACAGCCGCCAGAAACTCTCGGTAATGCGCTCCAGTTCCTCAATTGCTGTATTGACGAGGGTGAAAGATGCTCGCTCACCCTCGCTGATCGGCCAGCGCGCATAGGGTGAAAGCACTAGCACTGTGCTTGCGAGCATGAGCAAGTCGTGCAGCATCTGTCGGTGTGTTTTTACCAGATCCAAGGTGTTCTCCTGGCTTGAGGCGAGGAAAGCGGATGCGGTGGAAGCCAAAAGGAACACATCCTGAGCCTGAGTTAGAGGCAAAACTGTCGCTCTCTGCAAGTCCTCTGGAAGGGAATCGGGGGGGTGCACCTGCACGACGGGAACGATCTGCTTGCTTGTCAGGACAGCTTTCTGCAACTGCTCATAGTACGCTCTCACGTGAGCTGCTGGCTGTTTCCCTACGGCTCCCAGCAGATGATTGGCTCGCTGGTAGAGTACACAGGCCTCCTCAATGTATCCCTGTCGCTCTAGGAGCAGGAGTAAGCGATAGAGCGCATCCTGATCCGTGGGGAAACGGATGATATGCTGCTCTAAGACCTCTTCGGCCAGGCTGATCTGCCCGTGCTGGAGATAGATATCCGCCAGGTGGCGCACCATACGACCACGGGCCATCCGCAGTGCCTGTTGCCGCATTTTGATCCAGCGGTGCCGCATCCACTCGCTTCCCTGATCGTCAGCCAGAAACTCACCGCACAGCAAGGCCTTCGCCTGCTGCCAGAGTGCAAGCGACTCGTCAGGGGTCGTCGCTCGCCCGGCCTGGGAGATCAGGCCTTCAAAGGCGTCGGCATCGACCCACAGGCGGGACTGCTCGGCCAGTTTGAGGNTGGTTGCGCTGCTCGAGGAGTTCCTCGGCGCTGGCTGTGCGCAGGACCTTGCGCAGCACCTTGCCCTCATCGGTTTCGGGCCACAAAATGCCTGCCAGCTGGCTCCTGGAAGCCTGCCGTCCAGGTGCGCACAGCAACAGTTTGAACAACGTGCGCGCCGAAGTACGACTCTTCCATACATCTTCGGTCGTCAGGGGAGGAACCTGCCAGTCGAGGTGAAAGGCGCTGAAGGTGTACACGCACAGGAGCGGAGGCTGAGTATCGGCGCCCCTCGACAGGTCCACCTTGCTGCTCGTTTGGCTGATGACCGGCCTATTTACCATACTCCTCCGAGATATAGAAGAAGATCTTCCGTGGGACTCGTCTTTTCCGCATTATAATATAGCCTGTCCCGGACGGCTGCCGCGTCCCTCTCCCGTCCCTCTGGCGTCTGTTGCCTTCCACCCCGACGGGCTTGCTATGCTCAACAGGAATGAATGATCTTAGGTAGGGAGCAACGCCAGTGAAAGCTCATGAAGAACTGACTAGCATCGCTTATGACGACATTCACTTTCAGCGTATCATCATCAAGGGGATGGGTGAGTGTTTTTTTGCTCCTTGCTATGGGGCAGCGAGCAGCAGTTCCAGGCCCACGCCAATAGCAGTACGCCCATACTCTACGAAGTCCAGGCGCTTGTAGAGATGGATGGCATCGTGCCAGGAGGTGTTGGTCTTGACAATGATGCGTTGGTCGCCGCGCTGCCGGGCGACGTTCAGCAGATAGGTGATGATCGCCTGCCCGATGCCCCGTCGGCGATAATCCTTGCGCGTCGAGATACGTACCATCTCGCTGACCCCCTCGCCGTGCAAGATGAGCGCCCCGGTGCCGACCAGTTCCCGCCCCATGTAGGCAACCACGAAGACATGGCCCGGTATGATGTAGTTGTGCAGAATATCATCGAGGTCTGGGTTGAGTGTTTCGTCGATGTAGCCGAAGTGCTCGCCAAGCCCTGCGAGGATGAGCCAGCGCGCCTGCTCCTGGTCGCCCACCTCAAAGGACCTGATGCAGAGTTCGCCCTCCATGAATGCTTGCTCCTATGGATAGTCTCTATGGTACGCCCTCAGTCACTTCATGCAGTGCAGGAACGCCTGCGCGACAGTATACTCGTCTCATTCTATCGAAGAAATGAAAGATCTGCCACGGCCATCCCCTATTTGCACGTAGCGGCTCTGACCGCTCTGGAACAGCGCCTCCTCACAGCGAGTTTGCCGACGGAGGTTTTCTCAAGTGAGGAATCCTGAGCCAATTCTCTATACTTCAGCCCCGATTCTCTCGCTATACTTGGAATTGTACAGAATTTCTCTTTTCACGTTCATCTTTTGCAGAGAATATAATAATTCCAAGATGAGATTGGTAATTCTTGATGAAGTGAGAAATTGCCATGAGCGAACAGGATGGTACACAAGCATCTGTAAAGCGCCGGAGGAATTCACAGGCAAGTAAGCAAAACAATGTAGAGCTATCTAATCTTCAACGCCCAATCATTGATGATAAACAAGCCTGGGAAGCGTACTGGGAACAACAGGGACAAGAATGGCGTACTGAGCCGGAAATCAATAAAGAGCGGCAAAAGTATCTTGCCGAGCGACTTAATATTATCCCGGCTGTTGAGCAGGGTATTTTGCCTTTTAAGGGTATCAAATTAACTCGTGCCGATGTCGAATGGCTTCTAGCGACACATGAGAATGGGCGAGGGCCGGTGGATTGGAGCGATCAGAGTCAAAGAAGCCGTGAGGGATTAGATTTACGAGGTGCCGATCTCCGCGAGATAGATTTGCATCATCTACCATTGGCTCGTCTGCGCGGTTCCCTTAAGTGGAAAGAATTATCCAATCTCACTGAGGAGCAACTCAACAGAACAGCAATACAATTAGAAGGAGCTAATCTCACTTACGCGCATTTGGAAGGGGCCATTCTTGCCGTAGCGCATCTGGAGAAGGTTGATCTAAGAGGGGTACACTTGGAGGAAGCGTACCTCATTAGAACTCATCTAGAGGGGGCTATGCTTTTAGGAGCACATTTAGAGCGAGCCAATCTTACCGGAACATATTTAGAGGGTGCCTACCTTGGAAGAGTTTCATTAGCCGATGAAAAACGTATTGGCCCCCGTTTGCTTGATACGCAATGGAGTAACGTCAACCTCGCTATGGCCGATTGGACACAAGTAAAAATACTAGATGATGAGTACAGGGCACAACAACTCGATGGATCGGATGCCAAAACAAAAAGCGACGAAGAGATACTTCGAGATTATGAGAAGGCGGTAAGAGCGAATCGCCAGCTTGCTGTTGCGCTTCAAGCACAAGGCCTCAATGAAGTTGCAGCACGTTTTGCCTACCGTGCGCAAGTCCTCCAGAAAAGTGTTTTGTTTTTCCAGATGACCCGGAGCGGAGTAACACTTAGACAACGGTTGCAAAAATTCGGAGGGTGGCTCTTTTCGTGGTTTCTCTTTTTGCTTGCCGGCTACGGCTATCGACCGGGGCGTAGCATTATGGCGTATCTTGTCATCATCTTTGGCTTCATGGGCCTCTATCTACTCAATGCCCACTTCGTTGCGCCACACCTCAGATGGGATGAGGCATTAGTGCTCAGTGTAAGTAGCTTTCATGGACGAGGTTTCTTCACACAGGATATTACTCTTGGTGACACATATGCACGGTTAGCTGCTGTTGAGGCTGTGGTTGGCCTGTTTATCGAAATCAGCTTTATTGCGACGTTCACCCAAAGGTTTTTTGGGAAGTAAATAACTATGCCGCCTATTATTTATTGAGTGAACTACCTCTTCTTACGTTCATATTAAGTAAAGGAATAAATCTGTTTTCCGCACAGCATTAATGGCACTTGAGGAGGAGGAATGGCATGTCAAATTCAGAACATGTTGATATTAATTCTTGATGAAGGGGTAGCTACCTGGAATCAATGGAGAAAAAATAATCCAGATGAAGAACCAGACCTGAGTGGCGTGAATTTTCGTGAGGAAGACCTGCGAGGGATAAATCTCTCCGAGGCAAATCTCCGTGGAGCAAACCTCATCGGCGCAAACCTCAGTGGAGCCAATCTTATCAGGGCTGATCTCTTTAGAGCAGACCTCCGCGAAGCCAATCTCTTTCGAACAAACCTCCTCGAAGCAGATTGCAGAGAAGCGAAACTGAACAGGGCAAGTATAGTCGAGACAGATTTGCGTGGAGCCAACCTGACGAGTTGTTCCATCTATGGCATCTCTGTTTGGAATGTGCAACTCCACGGAGCATCTCAGTCAAACTTAATCATCACTGATCCGAAAGAGCCTGTCATCACGGTTGATGATCTAAAGGTTGCTCAGTTCATTTACCTTCTGCTCGACAACAGGGACATTCGCAACGTCATTAACACAGTTACTTCTAAAGTGGTCTTGATTTTAGGCCGTTTCACCCCAAAGCGAAAAGAGGTCTTGGATGCTCTCAAAAACGAATTACGTAAGTATAATTACCTGCCTGTTTTGTTTGATTTTGAGAAACCAGCGAGCCGAGACTTAACAGAGACCGTCAGTACACTCGCGCACCTGGCACGATTCATCATTGTCGATCTGACCGACCCCAGCAGCGCACCTCATGAAGTAGCCACTATTATCCCACAATGCATCGTGCCCGTTCAACCGCTCCTGCTTCAAGATCATGCAAAACCCAGACACGAATACGCGATGTTTCACGATCTCAGAACACGATATCATTGGGTACTTCCAACCTATCACTACCAGGATACAAGAAGCTTACTCACATCTTTGAACAAATGTGTCATTACTCCTGCTGAGCAGAAGGCGCGGCAATTAGAAAAGCGATAATAGTTTTGGGAGTCATGATGATTGACGTTTAGACTAAATTAGACACAAGGGCAACCCATCTTGCAAAGGATTGCCCAAGCGAGTAATGTTCCAGGTATCACACCAAGGAGCGTTACTCAGATGCACTTTAACACATTGGGATCCATGCGTCAGCAGATGTATGGCTGCTTTGAGCGTAGCCGGGATGCACTGTTCAATTTGTGTGATGCGCTGGTAAGCGAGTCGCAAGCGCGCAGCCTGCCAGAATTGTCGCTGTCGGTCTTCTTCGAGCGGCGCTGGCCGAGCGTCTACG
>WNFJ01309613.1_pt1 | contig 16786 bp, 14 predicted proteins | sample 5400461 | NCBI WGS metagenome assembly WNFJ01 (sample SAMN13153349, study PRJNA577476) | soil metagenome | isolation source: 115 cm saprolite on Douglas fir-dominated hillslope | place: USA:California | collected 2013-09-17 | reverse complement strand
ACAGCATGAGATGACCGCCAGCGACTAGTTGCAGGAACATCATTGTTTGTAGCTGCGGATGTTGCAGGTGATGAACCGTGTCGCCGAGGTAAAGCAAACCGAAGCTTTGAATAACACCGAGCAATCCAAGCACTGACGAGATCACCAACACTCTGTCCAAATCCCATCTCACCGGCTGCGGCGGCACAGTGGCGTTATCGAAGGCAATCGTCATAATGGGCACGTCGTCCAGAAGCGCCAGCGCGATAAGCATGATCGCGGTGAGCGGAAAAAAGTGATAGAAGATCGAGGCGAGGACCACAAACACCATGATGGCAATGGTCATGGCGATTCGGTACAGCACGTAGCTAGTCATCCGCTCGAAGATGCGCCTGGCCTCCGCGATCCCGTCGATGATCACGGATAAACCGGGCGCGATCAGGACCAATGCCGCTGCCGCACGCGCCCCGACGTCGGCTTGCTTGAGCGCGGGCGCGTCGTTCACGCCGTCGCCTGTCATACCGACGATGTGACCGTTCTGCTGGAGTATTTTTACGATCGCATATTTGTGTTCTGGAAAAACCTCAGCAAACCCATCGGCTTGATCGATCTTCTCCGCTGCGTCCAGCGGAATTTGGCCTTCCGTCACATCGCCCGGGAAAAGTTCCGTTGCCGGCTGGATATTTGCACCCATGTCCAGCTCCGATGCAATTTGCCGTGCGATGGCGACGTTATCGCCGGTAACCATTTTGACTTTCACCCCGTAAGCGCGAGCCCGTGCGATGGTGCTTTTTGAATCGGGGCGCGGCGGATCGAGCAACGGCAAAATTCCCAGGAAAACCCAATCATCGACGCTGTGAGCGACAGCGACACCGATGGTGCGGGAACCGTGACTCGCGAGATTGTTCACCGTCTGCTGCGCTTTGAACGAATCGACGCCCGCAAGTTTCGTCATCGCCAGTAATACTTGCGGTGCACCTTTGCTAACGCGAAAGACTGCGCCCGATGGATCCTTGATTGTTGCTTCGGTGCGTTTGTGCACAGGATCGAACGGAACATAGGCTTCCTGTTGATAGCGCTTGAGGACCGATTGGTTTTTCAGCCCCGCCAATATTGCAAGATCGATCGGATCGTTATCGGCTGCGCGTGAAGCGAGCGATGCCATCAAAATCAATGTGTCCGCATCGGTGCCGGACCACGGTTGCGCTTCGCCAAGGGTAAGCTTGTTCTCGGTTAATGTGCCGGTCTTATCCGAACAGAGCACATCGACGCCTGCCAGTTCCTCGATCGCTTCCAATCGTGAGACGATCGCCTTGCGCTTTGCAAGCATTCGCGCGCCAAGGGCCATAGTCACCGAGAGCACCGCCGGCATGGCTACAGGCACTGATGCCACGAGGAGAATCAGAACAATTTCGGCCAGCCTTAACAGGACAGCGCGATCGTAATGGCCGCGCATATCGAAAAGACGAGCGGCCACCAGAATCACCACCAGAACCAGAGCGAGAATGATCAGGAAGTTGCCGATCCGCATCACGGCTCGCTGGAAATGCGAAACACTTCCCGCGCCCGCGACCAGTTTCGCCGTGCGTCCGAAGAACGTGTTCGCGCCGGTGGCGGTAACAGCCGCCGTCATTTCGCCCTGTTTAACGATCGAGCCCGAGTATGCATCCTCGCCCGATTTCTTGCTGACCGGCAACGATTCTCCCGTCAGCGCGGATTGGTCGATGCTGATGTAATCGCCCGCGATGAGTGTGCAATCAGCGGGAACAACGTCGCCGAGATACAATCGAGCAATATCTCCCGGCACCAGCGTTCGCGCGTCGATCTGCTGCCAACTTCCGTTGCGCAGCGCGCGGGCTTTTAGCGCGAGCGAACTCTTCAACGCGTCCAGCGCGTTGGAAGCTTCGTGTTCCTCCCAGAATCCCAGCAGCGCGTTGAACAACAGTAGTGAGGTGATGATCGTAAAATCGCCCCAGTCACCGACGATGAACGCCATCAATGCCGCAGCCTCGATCATCCACGGAATGGGTCCCCAAAAGTATACGAGCAACGCGGCGAACGCGTTTTTCTGTTTCTCCACCAGGGCGTTTGGTCCGTACTTCTTCAAGCGCGCCTGGACTTCGGCGTCAGTTAAACCCGTCTTGTCATCGGCTCCGAGCTTCGCCAGCGTTTCAGCGATAGTGGGGGCGGTCCCGGTGGCATCTGGTGTTTGCATGAACAACTGCTCCTACCCGCAGTGATGGCGACCAGTCATAACTTTCCGCGTCGTTCAAGACCAGAAGAATTTCGGCGCGAGTTGTGACACTGACCAAAGGCTGGGCGACCAAAGGCACACCGGAATTTTCGCTGGCAGGAAATCAGACACCGCAGCGAACCTCCGCTCGCGCGAACGAATTGTGTAGGCTTACATGCGAAGTTTGCGAGAACGATTATGACAAGGCGTTTGAAGTCGTCGTGGGCGGAGAGCGTCACACCTTCGATAGCTTCGAGTGCGCAATCCACGCGCTGGCGCCTGTTTGCCCCCATTGCAACTGCCGTATTGTCGGCCACGGCGTCGAAGCGGACGGAAAAATTTTCTGTTGTGTCCACTGCGCACGCGCATCCGGCACAACGCAGTTGAAGGACCGCGTTTAAGGATAGGGCGCGTCACTCCGTGCCCGCCGTCTTTACGCGAACATTGATGCGACTGGACGTGCCGACTCGTGCGAACTACAAATGCTGACATGAACTCGCTCAAAGCTTCCTTCATCGGGCTGGCGCTTGCATCGTTCGCAGGTTTCATCGCGCTGGCGCAAACACCCGCGGCGAAATCCGCGACATCATCAAAAGGCATCTCGGTGCTGCATCCCACCGCAGGCAATAAAGTCAGCGGCACCGTCACATTCATGCCGGTCGCCGACGGCGTGCAGGTCCATGCAGAGATCGCGGGCCTGACGCCCGGCAAGCACGGCTTTCACGTACATGAATTTGGCGACTGCAGCGCAGCCGATGCCAGTTCCGCGGGCGCGCATTTCAATCCCACCAATCAACCGCACGCCGGGCCAGATGCAGCCGCGCGGCACGAGGGCGACATGGGCAACGTGGAAGCAGACGCTTCTGGCAACGCGAAGCTGGATTATGTGGACCATCAGATTTCCCTCGCGAACGACTCGAAATCGGCGATCGGCCGCTCGGTCGTCGTTCACGCGAAACCCGACGATCTGAAGACGCAACCATCCGGCGACTCAGGCGCGCGCATCGCCTGCGGCGTGATCGGCTGGGCGAAAACGCAGTGATTACCGGCCTGCAGCTGACTCTGATTGATTTTGGCTTGCAGACAGGATGACCGCGTAAGGTTCAAGTGCTGTAGTGTGCGCTGTCCTCAGCGTACCCGTCTTGGAGCAAGCGGGTACGAATCTCCGCTGAGGACAGCGGACGCTACAGAATGTTTTGGAAGGCCGAAATCTCTTTGCTCGACAGAGCAGATTTCATCTGATCAAATTACCGGAAACCATCGCACTGCACGCTTATGCCACGATTATCTAGAATTGAATTGTCGCCCGACAATGGGTGCGTCATCGACATGAAATGGAGCCTCGGCCCGCTGAGCTATTCCGCTTCTGCGCTCGGCAAGGTCGAACTTGAACCACACAAGGACATTACCCGGCTGCCTGAGCTGGTGCTTTACGATCACATCGGATTTAAAGGCTCTTACGCCCGCACCAACTTGAGTCTCCATTACGTAGGCGATTATTGGAACGACCGGATGAGCTGCGTCATCGTGGTGAGCGGCGTGTGGCGATTTTATCGCGACGATTATTATAAGGGCCCTCACTGGGATCTCGGCCCCGGGTATTACGAAAGCTTCTTCGCCGAAAAAGGCCCCGACGACGTAGTCAGCTCTTTTCAGTGTATCGCGCTGACGTAGGCCCGAATCGGATTAGGCGAAGATTTTTCGTCTAATCTCGCTAAAACGGTAGCGCACCCGAAACAGAGATAAGCGACGGTACGGCGTTGTCCGTTCTATCGCTCGAGGCGCTTGATACAACCGCCGCTACGATTCAGCAAGTTCGAGAACTTCACGCGCGCAGCCCCACGATAGCGTGAATCCGGCGCCACCATGGCCGTAGTTGTGAATGACGGTGCGGCCATCGCGTGGTCGGTCGCGTTCGAGGCGCACGCCTGATCGTCGAAACGGACGCAGGCCGACGCGCTCGGCCAGAACGAGCGGTTTGTCGATGTTCAGCACTCGGCTGGCTTCGGCGACAATTCGCGACGTCGTTGCGGGATCAGCCACCAAGTTGTCGCTGACATCATTTGTCCCGCCGAAAACGCAATCGTTCGCACGTGGAATTGCGTACATGAGCGGCTCGTCATCACAGACAATCGCGGCGGAAAGACCCTCGCTTTTCGGCACGATCGCGACCTGACCACGATGTGGCTCGAGATCGGCGTCCAAGACAAGCTCTCTCGCACCGATCCCTGCGCAATTGATCACGAGGTCGAATTCTGCGTCGACATCGTCGAGCGTTTCGAAGCGGACGTTCGCATGGATTTCGCCGCCAGCCTTGCGAAAGCGCGTGGCGAGGTAATCGAGATAAATCGTAGTGTCCATCAAAGGGACGCGCAGCGAGAAACCACTTTTGTGGCTGCAGCCACCGCGCTGTGCGCGGTCCCAAACCGGCCGCAGGCCGGTTGCTACAGATGAAAGCCGCTGCGCGCCCAGCGGAATCGCCCAATCTGGAATTTCAATCTCACCGGTGCGCAAAAATTGCCGCGATTCGATGATCGAGACACCACTCTCGGGAAACCGAGCGAGGTCGAGGAGCACTTGGTAGGTTTCGAGCGCCAACGGGATCACTCTTTCGGCCGGCTCGACATGGCATGGAAACCAAACCGCCGCAGCCACGCTCGAGGTCGTTTGCTGCCCGATGTCCTTCGCGAAGATCGCAGTGCGGTAACCGTGCTCGGCAAGCACCACACCGCACGTTAGGCCCGATACGCCCGCGCCAATAATTGCGATTCGCTCTGCCATATCACCATGGTGTAAGCGCGACCGCAAAAAAACAAGGAGCCGCGATCTCGAGATCGCCGTTCAATTCACGAATTGTAGGGCGTTTGACTCGTTCGCTCCAGCTCACTCGCTCTAACGAGCCGCCCGTCTATGTCGCTCGCGTCCACGCGGCTCCATTCTGTGAGACGCCGATACCTGGCGTTTGACACAAACGCCCTGCAGTTTGGTACGTGCCAAACCTCGAAGCAGCATTTAAGGTTCACCAGGCATGGTTTCACTAAACCGAGATGCGCTCACGGAAAAAATCCTGGAGGGCGCGCGGATTTCCACAGAGGACGCGCTGGAATTGTATCGGTCGCCGCTGGAAGAATTGGCGGCGCTTGCGAATGCGCGGCGCGATCTGGCAAAGGCCAAAAGCTACGGCGGCCGCGGCCGCGAGATCGTGACCTATATCGTCGATCGCAACATCAATTACACGAACGTGTGCAACGTTTACTGTAAGTTCTGCGCGTTCTATCGGACCGAGAAAGACGAAGATCATTACGTGCTGAGTTTTGAGCAGCTTGATCAAAAGCTCGACGAACTCACTGCTGCAGGCGGAGTGCAAATCCTGATGCAGGGCGGGCATCATCCGAAGTTGCCGTTCACATGGTACATCGATCTTTTGCAGCACATCCGCGAAAAATATCCGCACATCAATATTCACGGATTCAGTCCGCCGGAGTTTCAACATTTCGCGGAGACATTCCGGATGCCGCTGCGAGAAGTGATTTCGCAATTTAAGAACGCCGGGCTCGGCTCGATCCCGGGTGGCGGCGGCGAAATCCTCGTGGACCGGGTGCGGAAGAGAATTTCGCCTTTGAAAATCAACAGCGACGAATGGCTGGAGGTGATGCAGGTGGCGCATGAGCTCGGATTGAAATCGAGCGCCACGATGATGTTCGGTCATGTGGAGACGATCGAAGATCGCGTGGAACATCTGCAGCGGATTCGCGATCAACAGGATCGCAGCGGTGGGTTCACGGCGTTTATTTGCTGGACCTTTCAGCCGCAGCATACGGTGTTGAAAGTGAAGCAGCCGACTGGCGTCTCCGAATATCTGCGAATGCAGGCGCTCGCACGGATTTTCCTGGACAACATCGACAACATCCAAAGCTCCTGGGTGACGCAAGGCCCGGACATTGGCCAAATCGCGCTGAGATACGGCGCGAACGATTTCGGCTCGGTAATGATGGAAGAAAATGTCGTCAGCAGCGCGGGCACAACCTTTCGGCTGGACGCAGCGCAAATCGAGTCGCTCATACATGGCGCCGGCTACGAACCGCGCCGTCGAAATAATTGGTACGAACTGTTGAACTAAAGGAGACAGCCATGGAATTACTCGAAGCGTTTCCGCGACTGATCGGCTGGACCGTGCCCATCATCGTTCTTGCTATCATCATTTTTCCGCAGGCGATCCGGGTCCTGCGCGAATACGAGCGAGGCGTGATTTTTCGTCTGGGGAAATTGCTCGATGCAAAAGGGCCGGGCGTAATTTTCCTTATACCAATCGTCGATCGGATGGTCCGAATGGATCTGCGCGTCGTCACCATCAGCGTCGAGAAGCAGGAGGTGATGACGCGTGACAACGTGCCGGTGACGGTCGACGCGGTTGTTTATTTCCGCGTGGTCGATCCGCAATCCGCCGTCGTGAAAGTGGAGAACTTTCTCAAAGCCACCTCACTAATGTCGCAGACGACGCTGCGCAGCGTACTCGGTCAGGCGCCCTTGGACGACCTGCTTTCGCAGCGCGAGTCGATCAACCAGAAGTTGCAGGAGATCATCGACCGGCAAACCGAACCGTGGGGCGTCAAAGTCACGGCGGTCGAGGTGAAAGACGTGTCGCTGCCCGACACAATGAAGCGGGCGATGGCAAAGCAAGCCGAAGCTGAACGCGAGCGGCGCGCTAAGATCGTCAATGCCGAAGGCGAATTTCAAGCTGCTGAAAAAATGGTGCAGGCCGCGGCGATGATGAGCAAGGAGCCGATTGCGCTGCAACTGCGCTTCCTGCAAACGATGCGCGAAATTTCCAGCGAACATAATACCACGACGTTTTTCCCCCTTCCGATCGACCTCTTGTCGGCATTGATCAAAAAGAGCGAACCACCAAAGGAGAGAACCTCATGCCGCCACTCTGGCTGGCATCTCGTCGTAGGTTCTCCCACGGAGTAAGCGACCCGTCAGGTCTTTGCGGACTCCGCCCCACTGTTTAAAGAAAAATGGAACGTTTTGCCTCCGACACGCTCGGAAGATTTCGCGAACCCACTGGATTTCCATCAGTCGCGCGCCCCAACCTGATTCGCCGCCGACAATCACCCAGTGAATATCGGTTAAATCCATTCCTGCGAGCGAGCCAATAAGCGGTTCGCACGAAAGAAAGCGAACAGCGGCCAGGACTTTCCTTAAATCATCGACGCGCGATAAGACCCGTGAATCCTCGACGCTGACGCCCATCCAGACATTCGCTGGCCAATCGATTCTCGGCGCAAGGAGTTTCAATCGAACACTTCGCTTAGTCAGGATTTGAAACGTGTGCTGAGGACATCCGCGCATCGTCGCAAACACGCGCTGGATAAACTCGAGCGGCACTTGCTCATGGAATAAATCGCTCATCGAGTTCACAAAGATTAGTCGCGATTCGCGCCAGCGCTTCGGCAGGTCGATGAGATCTTCGTGAAGAGTGACTTTGAAGCCGTCGCGATACCGCGGATTGCCCATCGCTTGCAAACGGAACGCAAGGCGCTCAGCGTAGCAGTTCTTGCATCCGGCGCTGATCTTGGTGCAACCAGTGACCGGATTCCACGTGGCTTCAGTCCATTCAATATGTGAATTCGCGGCCATTAAATCTCAAGGTTTCGCGCTGACTTCATCCCATCAGCGGAATAACCGGGGAACTCAGCTTTTGCGTTCTTCAAGACCCCGGCGTCGCGAAGGCGGATATACACGTCTTTCGCTATTCGTGGCAGAAATCCGTTCGTCAGGCAATGAAGAAAAACGTCTTTGTCTGTCCTCAACACGCGCGCTCTGATCAGCTCAGCGAGTTCTCCTGAAAGACTTCCGTTTTTCGCTTCTTAAATCCGGGCCCACCTTGTTCGAGATATAACTGGCCCTGCGCTGTATCAGCCTCCATTTCGTAATCCGCCTCCCCACAGTTCGGATCAAGCCTCCAAACAAGTTCCAAAAACTTCTGCATTCCGCGCCAGTGATGAGACCCAAACACGAGACCGTAGATGTTCGCTTTCTTTTTAATGGAGAAGTGGCCGATGAACATTCGATTCGGCGCCCACTCGCGATACTTGTCTGCTAAAACGCGGTGCACATCTGTATACGACACGTTTTCGGGAAGGTTTATTTCCGGTGCGAGGAGTTCGCCAAAGCGCCACTTCGCTGATGAGGCAGTGAAGAAAAGAAAATCGGTGGTTCCCGGTTGCGTCAGGGCATTGAAAACGTCGCGCGTGATGTGCTTGATACCATTTTGATCGATGAAAACCAGTGATGGAGCGACACCAATCTGCTTTTGCACTTTTTTAAATGCGTCCGCGAAATCAAGTGATTCAAATCGCGGCTGCCAAGGTAGCGACTTCCTTTCACAAAGCCGCTTTAAGTTCTCGATTTTTGCTGAATCCTGATCATTGAAAAAGATTCGGACATCATGGCCGTGTTCTTCGATGTTCACGCGCTCCGCCAGCAATTCCTCGATCAAAATTAGCGGACTACCCGGCTCGGCAGTTGAATCTTCACCTGGTCCACAAAAGAAATCGAAAAACTGCAATGGCTTTCCACGGAACGCTTCCGTGTGAAGGAAGACTTGGAGCCAAGCGCGAACAAAACCACGATAAATCTGAAGCTTGGTTTTTGTGGCTTCATCGAACGGCTTCTTGTGTAGGTCGCGCGCTGGCACGGTTCGGGGCCATACTACCAGCAGGACCTCTGTCGAAAAGCACAGAAGAATAACGGACGGGCGGCTGCGTCGGATCCTTAGCGCACCTCATTGACGATCTCGGCGATTTGCTGGCGAAAAAGTTTGGCACCGCCGGATGCTGGATGGCGAACGCAGTGCGCATTGAAACCAAGTTGCTCAAGCTGCGCGGCGGCGATTTTTCCCAGTGCGACGATTTGCTCGCAAGGAAATAATTCGAGGAAGTCCTTCAGAACAGGGCGACCGGAAAGTTGCTCCGACTTGTTAGGCGTACGATTGCTTAACGGCCCGCGGCGCGGATCGAATGAATGCCACGGGAACGCATTCCACAATACGAACTGGTCTGGCAGCACGCCGGTCTTTAGCAACGCGCCCCAGACAATCGTCGCCGTCGGTTCCGAAAAACCATCCGCACAAATACTCGGTTTGCTCGTGCGGCGTGGCTTGATGCCTGCCAAAATGACTGGCTGTTTGCCGAGCAGCACGCGCTCCGAAGTCATCGGGATTCCGCTGAAATGACCGCCGCGATAACCGAGCGCTTCGCCGACTATCGCCAGCCGCGCTTTGCCGAGCCGTTCGCGAAAATAGACGGCTAAATGTTTTCTGCGTATCGCCGGGGAGTGTGGACCAAAGTCGTTTTCCTCATCGATTTGCCACCACGGATTGAATACCGAGCCGGAAGGCGACGCTTTTAACAGTCGCACAAAGTTATCCAGCTGCTTTCGGGACATCACTTGAACTAAGTGCAAACGTAAGCGCGATGCCAGAGCTACCCGAAGTCGAAACATTCAAACGATATCTGGACAGCACGTCACTGCACCAACGGATCACGAATGTCGACGTGCGGGACGCGTATGTTTTGAAACGCGTTTCCGCGCGTCAGTTAGCACGTAGACTGAAAGGGCGCCGCTTCAAAAACAGTCACCGACACGGCAAACATTTGTTTGTGCGCGCCGGTGATGAGCTCTGGTTGCGGTTGCATTTCGGCATGACCGGGTCGCTTGAGTACCTCGACGGCGACGAAGTAGCGCCGAAAACTGCGCGAGTGATTTTTCGATTCGCGGATAACTGCCGGTTGGCGTTCGACGATCAACGCAAATTTGGCGAGATCGAGTTGGTAAAGGACATCGATGAATTTCTGCTAACACGCCGCCTTGGGCCCGACGCGCTCGGAATTAGTCTCTCGCAGTTCAAGGCAATTGTCGGAAAACACCGCGGCGCGGTTAAAGCGATTTTGTTGAGCCAGCAGTTGATCGCCGGGATCGGCAACCTTTACGCGGACGAAATTCTTTTCCGCGCACGCATGCACCCGGCCATCGACGTGGCCAGGTTGAGCGACAAGGATCTGGCCCGATTGTTTCGTGCAATGCGCCATGTGCTGGAGAAAGCGATTGCGGTGAAAACCGATTTCAATCGTTTGCCGAAATCCTGGCTTCTGCCCCACCGGGGAAAAGGCGGGAAATGTCCTCGTTGCGGGAGGAGACTGAAATCGGCGACTACCGGCGGACGCACCGCTTGGTTTTGTCCGCATTGTCAGAAGCGCACGTCCAGAAGTTAGGCCTGTAGTGCGCCGTCCGACACGCTCGCTGCCGCAAGCCTGACGTGTTAACGCCGCTGTCACGTCGCCGCCATTTTCGTAACCGAATTATCACAAACGTCACGTTTACTTTGGTCGCGCGAGAGCGAAAAAAATGAAATCCAAATCAGCATCAAATAACTATGAAAACTCAATTCCGTATCACTCGACCAAACAACAACAATCACCTAAACAACGCGGCCGGATTTCGCGGATTTTCGCGCGGAAACGTCCGACGCAAGGCAGCGCTGCTTGCCAGCGTCGCAACAGGTGNATCCGCCGCAAGGAATCGGCGCTATCTTTGTGATTGCGATGGAGAACCACAACTTCACGCAGCCGCCTACGCAAACCAATCCGCAGCAAATTCTGGGCAATCCTGCCGCGCCGTTCATGAACAGCCTGATTACACCGGGTAATCCCAACGCCGCGCAGGTTTCCTACGCCACGGCTTATTTCAACTCAGGTACAGGCGTTCACCCATCCGAGCCAAATTACGTCTGGGCTGAAGCGGGTTCAGATTTCGGCGTTCACACCGACGCCGACCCCAATCCGGCTAACAATAACGTCTTCGACGTTCCGCATTTAACCAGACAGTTGAATGCCGCCGGCATTCCTTGGAAGAATTATCAGGAAGATGTTCAATTTGCCGCCAGCGCGATCCACAGCGCATCGGGAACGAGCACCACGTTCATCAATCCCTACTATGGCACCGGCCAGTTCAATTACGCCGTGAAGCACAACCCAATGGCGTTCTTTACCGACACGCAGCTCCAAAATGTTTATCCGCTCGCGCAACTGTTTGACGACCTGAACAACAACACTATCGGGCGATACAATTGGATCACGCCCAACCAGTTTAACGACGCGCACAGCCCGTTGAGCGGCGGCTTCACTTACCCCGGCACGCATTAAACCGGCGATTCCGCCAACATTGCGCAAGGTGACAACTTCCTCTCCATCGTTGTTCCGCAAATCATGGCTACGCCTGCGTATCAAAACAACGGGGTGATCATCATCTGGTGGGACGAAACCGAAGGTGGCGACGACGCGAGCCGCGCGGTTCCCGAATTCGTCATCTCGGCGTTGACCAAGGGCAACGGTTATGCCAGCTCAGTGGTGTTCAGCCATTCTTCCGATCTCAAAACGATGGAAGAAATTTTCGGTCTCCCGAAGGTCAACAATCCCATTCCGGCGAGCGAAACCAACAACTTCGGCGGTTTTAACAACGTCGCGACGGCAAACGACTTGAGCGATCTGTTTGTGCCCGGCGCGATTCCCGCTCCGGCAAGCGCGTCTGTGACAGGCGAAGGGTTCGTGTTCCACCCTCAGACACAAACCTATTCCCAGGTTGTGCACATCACGAACGACGGAACTTCGCCGATAGCTGAGCCGTTGTGGCTCGCGCTGGATAATTTGAGCGCCAACGCCACGCTTTCGAATGCGGACGGAACAACAGCCGTGCTCGCGCCGCTGGGCAGCCCTTATGTGAGCGTTCCGGTCGGCGGCGATGGCATCCTGCATCCACACGAAGTCAAAACGGTGCACTTGGAATTTCTCGACCCCAGTGGTGACCCGATCACCTACGCCGCGCGCGTCCTCGACGTTACGCCTGCGCCGTGATTTGAAATTCGAGTTCAGATTGCCATCGAAACAAAAGCGGCCTCTGGAAACCGGAGGCCGCTTTTTGTTTCGGAAATTTCAAGTCGGATTTTGGCGGCGCCGATCCGTTTAAAGCAGGAGAAACTGGCTTGGTAACCAAACAAGACATCATCAGGAAAGGACAGGACGCCGCCGGCCTCACGGCCAGGATGGGTGTTCTACACCATCGGCCGGAAACGTCCGACGATTTCCTGCAAACGCCCGGTGATCTGGCCTAACGAACAGACTTCCGCTGCTTCCAACAGAGCGGGAAAAAGATTTTCGCCGGTGTTAGCTACCTCTGCCAGTTTGTCCAGCGCGCGGTTCGCTTTGTCGGCGTTTTTCTTTTTGAATTTGCGGAGCCGATCTACTTGCAACTGCTGTTTCGCTCGCGGCGTCCGCGCAAGCTTCACCTCGGGAGCTTCGTCATCCCCGTCGCGGTATTTGTTCAATCCGATGATTGGGCGCGTGCCATCGTAAATTTGTTGTTCGTACCGATGCGCCGCATTTTGGATCTGGCTCCGTTGATACCGTTCTTCCACCGCTGGGAGCACGCCGCCAAGCCGCTCGATCTCGCGGAACTCGTCGAGAATCGCCGTTTCTACCGCGCGCTCGACCGCTTTCATGCCGGGCGAACCGCTCAACATGTTCATGGTGTGTTTGAAAATGCCGGACTCCTCCAGCAGGATCGCCTGGCCGTGCGCGGCAAGCCGGATCCATTCTTCACTCGGCGTCGTGAACGGTTCGTCCGCGCTGTTGGAGTGGCACGAATTCGTGGCGTTCATGTAGGACAGGATCAGTTCCGTGGCTGTCCGGGTGAGATTGTTTTTGAACTCGGCGGCGATTAACGAGCGTCCGCTGGTTTGCGTGTGCAATTTGAACAGTTGCGCTCTTGGACCTGCTCCAAACACGTCGCGCATTCCGATCGCCCAGATGCGGCGCGACACGCGCGAGAGCGCGATGTACTCCGCGTCGAGTCCGCAATCGAGAAAGAACGACAGGCGCGGCCCGAATTGATCGACCGGGATTCCGCGCGCGGCGAACATTTCCGCGTATGCAAAACCGTTCGAGAGCGTGTAAGCCGCTTGTTGCACCGGCGTCGAGCCGGCCTCGCCGATGTGATAACCGCTGATCGAGATTGGATACCAGCGCGGCATTTCACCCGTAGTGAACTCCACCATGTCGGTGAGAAACCGCAGCGACGGTTCGATCGGGAAAATGGTTTCGTTCTGCGCCTGGACTTCCTTGAAAATGTCGGCCTGAACCGTGCCGCGCAATTTCGGGACAACTTTCGGACCGAACCGCCGTTTAGCAGCGGCGATGTACATTGCCATGATCATCGGCGCCGGACCGCTGATGGTCATTGAGGCGGAAAAGTTCGGCGATCCAAGATCGAATCCATCGTAAAGCCGCACCATGTCTTCGACGGTGTCGATCGCCACACCGCCCTCGCCGATCTTCCCGAAAACACCGTCGGCATCGCTATCGAGCCCGTAAAGCGTCGGCCCATCGAATGCCGTGCTGAGCCGATGGGTGCGCTGGTGCCGCGTTAGATAGTGGAACCGCTGGTTCGTGTCTTCAGCCAGCATCAGCCCGGAGAACAAACGGGTAGGCTCTTCAGGTTGCGTAAGCTTCTTGCCGGTTTTGTTGCCGTTCTTTTCGAAACTCTCAGTCTCGCGAACCGGCTCAAGATACATTTCGCGATACGTAGCGTTGAGATAAGGGAATTCGCCCGGCAAACCTTCACCGAAAATGAAACGCGCAATCTCGCCGGGCTCATCGATTTCCGGTAACGCGAGACGCGGCAGAGGCAAACCGGTCGGTGTGCGCGTGACCGGGATTTTCGCTTTTGTATCGTTCCAACGTCCGAGCAGATCGCGGCCGAATTTTTGATCGATCCGCGCCCGCTTCACCTGATCGAGAACGAATTTGTTATAATTTTCGACCGATTCGACGACTTGTCCGAGCTTACTCATAGAATTTCTCCATTGACTGGTAGCGACGGACCGCTGGGCCATCTGTTCGGCGCGCCCGGCGGTCGCGCCCCTACCGAATTCATTCTGAGATTAACTCAAACAATCGATCCACGCCAGCGTCGCGGTGCCGTTTTGCAACGGTATCGACCAGTTGCTGGTGTCGGCGGTTTTGTTCGAGACGCTGCTCGATTTCCGTGTGCGCAGTACGCGCGCGCTGGAGATCGCTCTTGTTCACCACCACGATATCAGCCAAATCGAGCATCACGATCTTTTGCAATTGCAACCGGCTTCCGTAATCGGGGTTCATCACCAGCACGGTTGAATCAACAATTCCATTTTTCTGGAACGGCATCGCCTCCTGGCCAGTGCCGACGGTCTCGATAATGACGTAATCGAAATTCGACCGCGCCAGCAAGGCCAGACAATCGTGCGTCGCAGGCGAAAGTCCGCCACCTTGTCCGCGGGTGGCCATGCTGCGCATAAATACGCGATCATCCTGCGAATTGATCATCGTAGCGCGATCGCCCAGTAACGCGCCTTCGCCGACAACGCTGGGGTCGTGCGACAAAATGGCGATTCGGCCGTCAGGATTTCGATTCAGAAACCGCAGGACGAGCTCGTCTATCAACGTGGTCTTTCCCGCGCCGCCCGGCCCGGTGAAACCGATGACTTCCGGATTTGCCATTTGCGATTTGATATTTGTGATTTTGACCTTCGGCGCTCGACGTTTTCTCTTCCCAATGCCATAGGCTTCTTCGATCTCGCTTAGTTTGTGCGCGAGCTCGTGATCGACGGATTTGGGGCGTGGCCGTTTCGTTCGCGGTTTGCCATAACGCCAATGAACAAATTTCACCATGTCGTCGAGTGACGTGCCGGCAAAGAAAATCTCGTCTACGCCTTTGCGCCTCATCATTGCGGCATCGTCGTGCGTGATGGTGCCCCCGCCGCCCCCGAAAACCTTGATATCGTCTGCGCCTTTTTTCCTCAAAAGATCTACAACGGCCGCGAAAAATTCGACGTGTCCACCGTTGTAACTTGAAATACCAATCGCCCGCACGTCTTCTTGGATGGCGGCACGAACGATGTCGCCTACCGAGCGGTGATAGCCGAGATAAATCACTTCGATCCCGTGCCGAATGAATTCCAAGTTGATCGTGTTGATCGCGCTATCGTGACCATCACAAATCGGAACTGCGGTCAGAATTCGAATGGGCGCAGGCATTGTGTCCAAGAGATAACAACAAATCTGGAATCCAGGGAAACAAGAAAACTAGGCGAAATGTCTATGCTGCGTTCCTGATTAATGTCCACAGATTTGAAGGCCTAGCCGTCGCTTCGGGTCCGTTGCACCGCAGATTACAGATTTGCATCAACTGGTCCATTGTCGCTGCGATTGTTTCTTGCTTCCTGATTTTCTGCATTCCTGAGTAAGATCCGCCACAATCACATGAAAAACTCTGGAGCGTTTCGCGCAATCCTCACGGCCGGTCTGGTCGTCGGTGTCTTGGACATTTCTTCCGCGTTCGTGATCTGGTGGCAACGCGGTGTCGGGGCGCGGCGCGGGTTGCAGGGAATCACCGCTGGATTGCTGGGCGCGAACGCGTTTGACGGCGGACTGGTAACGGCTGGCCTCGGTCTGGCGTTGCATTTTTTCGTGGCATTCGTAGTCGTATCGATTTTTTACCTGGCCAATCGGAGGATCGAATTTCTAACGATTCATCCTGTTGTGTCCGGTGTGTTGTACGGGATCGGCGTTTACATTGTGATGTACTGGTTCGTGTTGCCAACGGCGTTCCCAACGTTTCGACACCGTCTGTGGAACGAGTTGCTGGCGGTTGCCATTCATATTTCGTTGATCGGGTTGCCGTGCGCATTGATTGTGCGCCGGTACTCTCAACAAACGCGGCAATCGTCATGAAGGATCCTCTCGATTTCACCGGGAAAGTTGCGCTGGTTACAGGCAGCTCGCGCGGTATCGGCGCGGAGATGATTAGAGGTTTCGGGACCCGCGGCGCACAATGCGTGGTGAATTATGTGGCCGACGCGCAGGGACAAAACAAAGCCGATGCTCTCGGGGTGGCGAAGGAACTGAATGAACCGCTGGTAATCGAGTGCGACGTGACGCAGCCGCAGCAGGTCGAAGCGATGATGAAGCAGATACAGGATCAGCGCGGTGGGCTCGATATCCTGGTAAACAATTCCGGGGTTATCAGCGATCGGACCATTAAGAAGATGTCTCTGGACGAATTTGAGAGCGTGATCCGCGTCAATCTCATCGGGACATTCACAGTCACGCAGAAAGCGGTAGCGATTCTGCGCAACGGCGGACGAGTGATCAACATGTCGTCCGTAAGCGGACAGATGGGGTTGTTCGGCCAGGCGAATTATTCGTCGAGCAAAGCCGGAATCATTGCGCTCACCAAAGTTTCAGCACGCGAATTTGCGCGGCAGAACATAACCGTGAACGCCGTTGCGCCTGGATTCATCGATGTAGGAATGAGCAAAGGCATGTCGGAGGAAGTGACGCAGAACTTCATTAAACAAATTCCGCTCGGCCGCCTGGGCGAAGCTCACGAGATTGTCGATGCGGCGCTGTTCCTAGCGTCGCCAATGGCAAGTTACATTACCGGACAAGTGCTCAACGTGAACGGCGGATTTTACCTGGG
>WNFJ01333315.1_pt1 | contig 16787 bp, 19 predicted proteins | sample 5400461 | NCBI WGS metagenome assembly WNFJ01 (sample SAMN13153349, study PRJNA577476) | soil metagenome | isolation source: 115 cm saprolite on Douglas fir-dominated hillslope | place: USA:California | collected 2013-09-17 | reverse complement strand
GCTCCAACGTTGCCCCCCGGGGTGCATCTCGAGCCTTTCTACGACCAATCGACGATTGTGCATGATTCTATCGCCAGCGTGCGTGACGCAGTGCTGCTTGGGATATTGCTCTCTTCAATCATTCTCGTGTTGTTTTTGCGCGATTGGGGAACGTCACTCGTAGCCGGATTGGTCATTCCGATCACGCTGCTTATTACCTTCATCGTCCTCCAGGCCACCGGTCAAAGTTTCAATCTAATGACCCTTGGCGGACTTGCAGCCGCCGTTGGCCTTGTAATCGACGACGCGATCGTGGTCCTCGAGAATATCGTCTTGCACCGCGACGCCGGGCAAAACCGCACTCAGGCTATTCAGAGCGCGTTAAAGGAATTGACCGTACCTTTGATTGGATCCACCGTTACGCCCATCGTGGTGTTTTTGCCGTTGATTTCGATTACCGGCGTGACTGGCAGCTTCTTCCGCGCGCTCGCCATCACCATGACCGTTTCTCCCTTCACTTCGCTGCTCCTCGCCCTCTCTTGGACTCCCGCGCTCAGTCAATTCTTTGTGCGACGCAAGGATATTGCCGCGCCCGCGACTGGTTCGGAACAAGTCGATATAACTGCACTCGTGAATGCGGAAGAGGCCCACCTCTCCGGTTTCTTCGGGCGGATCGTCGACTTTTACGGGCGTGTCATGCAGTCCGTTTTGAAACGCCCTTGGATTCTTGCTCTAAGTTCCGTAGTGATCGTTGCCCTTTCCGGAGTCTGCTACTACTTTCTCCAAACCGGTCTGCTGCCAGAAATGGACGAAGGAGCATTCATTCTGGATTACTTCACACCGCCCGGCAGTTCCCTCGCCGAATCCAACCGCATCTTGCTGCACATTGAAGATATTTTGAAGTCTACGCCGGAAGTCGAAAACACCTCGCGCCGCACGGGACTCCAGCTCGGCCTTGCCGCCGTCACCGAGGCTAACAACGGCGATTTCACCGTCAGGCTGAAGAAAGATCGCAAGCGCGCCCTCGACGAGATTACATCCGACATCCGAGGTGAGATTGAAAAAACTGAACCCGGAACCAAGGTCGAGTTTGTCCAACTGTTACAGGATATGATCGGCGACCTCACCAGCGCCCCTGAACCCGTCGTGATCAAGCTTTTCTCCCAAGATGGCAAGCTTTTGAATGAAACATCTCCAAAAGTTGGCGAGGCTATATCCAAAATCCACGGCGTCGTAGACGTCCTCGATGGCGTCGAGAATACGATTAGCGGCCCGGCCGTAACTTATCAGGTGAATCCTACCGTGGCGGCACGCTCTGGGTTCACTCCCGAGGAGGTTGCCATCGATGCCTCGGCCGTGCTGGAAGGGGAGCCCGCAGCCGCACCGGTAATTCTCAACGACCGCGCCTATACCATTCGCGTCCGTTTTCCCGACCAAGCCCGCGCTTCCTTGGATCGCATGACTAACGTCTTACTCACTAGTGCAACGGGAAAGACGGCCACCCTCGGTTCTTTGGCTACCATCGTGACCGATCCAGGCGAAACCGAAATTCGCAGAGAAAATTTACAGCGCCTGGTGCAAGTCACCGCTCGTTTCGAAGGACTGGACTTTAGCAACGGCATAGCCGCGGTCAAGAAAACAATTAGCGGTCTTCATCTGCCCTCTTCCATCCGCGTTGAGTATGGGGGTTTATACGCCGAACAGCAGAAATCTTTCGGCGACTTGTTGATGGTTCTCCTTCTCGCTCTGCTGCTTCTTTTTACCGTACTGCTTTTCGAATTCCGCACCTTCTCTGCGCCGACAGCGATCCTCGCATCCGCGCTGCTCTCCACCTTCGGCGGATTCCTGGCGCTTCTCATAACGCGCACGACGTTTAACGTTGCGTCGTTCATGGGCATGATCATGGTGATAGGCATCGTCGCCAAGAATGGAATCTTGCTGCTCGACGCCGAGCATCGCTTCCGCGATGTCGGACTTTCTGCCCAGGAAGCCATGGTTCAGGCTGGGCGTCGCCGTTTGCGGCCCATTGCGATGACTGCTCTTGCGACTATCGCAGGTATGTTGCCTCTGGCGTTCGGCATCGGGTCAGGCTCGGAGATGCTCAAACCGTTGGCCATCGCGGTGATCGGCGGTTTGCTGAGTTCGATGGTTTTGTCTCTCGTATTTACGCCGGCAATCCACTACTTCCTTCGCCCCGGGGCAAGAACCGAGAACAAGCACGCGGAAGCGGTCTAGAAACTGCGCCACCGAGTCCTTCCGGAACAGAGACCGCATTTCCCTCTCATTGTCTGTCCTAGTAAAGTTGATGGCGGAGATTGATTATTATCATGCACGAAGCAGCGGTGAAGGACGCCACACGCATGCCAGGCCGAAATACTGCAACGCCCCTCAGTAAAAATGAGCACCTGTTACGCTGGGTGGAAAAAATGGCGGAGCTCGCCAAACCTGCCGCGATCCATTGGATCGATGGCTCGCAGGAAGAAAACGACACTTTGCTCCGGGAGATGGTGGCGTCGGGAACCCTCATCAAACTGAACGAAAAGCTTTGGCCCGGGTGTTACTACGCGCGGTCGGATGCGAACGATGTCGCGCGAGTGGAAGACCGAACGTTTATTTGCTCCCTATCCAAAGACAGCGCGGGTCCCACAAACAATTGGGAAAACCCGTATGAGATGCGGAAGAAGCTGAAGAGCCTTTTCAACGGCGCCATGCGCGGGCGCACGATGTATGTGCTGCCTTACAGCATGGGACCCTTCGGTTCGCCGATGTCGCAGATCGGGGTGCAACTGACCGACTCTCCGTACGTGGTCGTCAATATGCGCATCATGGCACGCATCGGCTTGCCGGTTTTTCAGCAGATCGATACGGGAATACCGCGCGTCGTCCCATGCATGCACTCCGTCGGCGCTCCGCTTGCTGCAGGCCAGAAAGACGTGCCGTGGCCTTGCAACAAAGAAAAATACATCGTGCATTTCCCGGAGACGCGCGAAATCTGGTCTTACGGTTCCGGTTACGGCGGAAACGCACTGCTTGGTAAAAAATGTTTCGGGTTACGAATCGCTTCTAACATTGCGCGGGACGAAGGTTGGATGGCCGAACACATGTTGATTCTCGGCGTGGAAAATCCGGCCGGCGAAAAAACGTACGTTGCCGCCGCCTTTCCGAGCGCTTGTGGGAAGACAAATTTCGCCATGCTCATCCCGCCCAAGGGGTTTGAAGAATGGAAAGTCTGGACGGTCGGTGATGATATTGCCTGGATTCGACCGGACGAACGCGGCCTGCTGCGGGCGATAAACCCAGAGGCGGGATTTTTCGGTGTCGCGCCGGGCACTTCTGTAAAGACGAATCGCAACGCGATGGCGACGCTCGCGAAAAACTCCATTTTCACGAATGTTGCACTTACTCCTGACGGCGGCGTCTGGTGGGAAGGCATGACGGATACGCCTCCGGCGGAATGCCTTGACTGGAAAGGCCAGAAATGGGCTCCGGAGATCGCTAAAGAAACCGGAGCAAAGGCATCGCATCCTAACGCGCGCTTCACGGCACCAGCTTCACAATGTCCGACAATCGATCCGGCTTGGGAAGATCCTAGCGGCGTTCCCATCAGCGCCATCATCTTCGGCGGCCGGAGAGCAACCACAATGCCTCTCGTTTTCCAGGCTTTCAATTGGAGCTCGGGCGTGTACATCGGAGCAACAATGGGATCAGAAACCACCGCGGCTGCGGCAGGAGCGGTGGGGAAAGTTCGCCGCGACCCAATGGCCATGCTTCCCTTCTGCGGCTACCATATGGGCGATTATTTCCGGCATTGGATCAAAATGCAGCGGTCGCTTACACTTACGCCGCGGATTTTTCACGTGAACTGGTTCCGCAAAGATGGAGACGGCCAATTCATGTGGCCGGGGTTTTCGGAAAACATGCGCGTCCTGAAATGGATTGTGGACCGCACAAAAGGCAGGGCGTTAGCGAGGGAAACTCCCATCGGCTGGATGCCGCGCTATGAAGACATGGAATGGAAAGGCATGGACCTCTCCAAGGATAAGTTTGAAGAACTACAAGAGTTTGACCGCGAAGCCTGGCGCAAGGAAGTGATCGAGCACGAAGAGTTGTTCATCGGCCTTCACGACCACTTGCCAAAAGAAATGGTTTACGAAAGAGAACTGCTAATCTGCCGGCTTTAGCTAGAAGTTCAGTTCGATATAAACCAGATACGCTGCGAGCGCCAAGCCGAAGAGTGCCGTCACGATTCCGACGACGTAGATAATGAAACCCGCAGGCTGAAAATTTCCTGAGTCAATTTGTTCGCGGGTTTGCCGATAACGAACTAATCCCGCAACGCAAACCAGTACTCCCGCAATTATCGCGGTTGTGCCGAACCAAACAGAGACTCCCGACGTGGGTATAACATGCCCATTCCCTTCCATCTGCATCCACTGCCGGATGGCGATGGAAAAACGGCCAATCGCAAAACCAAACACGACAATCGCGACGCCGGTGCGCACCCAAGCGAGAAACGTGCGCTCATTGGCAAGATGATCGCGGGCGAGATTAGGATTACTGCCGGTCGGCGGCTGAGAATTCTTCGCTGAAGATTCAGACATAACTTTTCGAGAGTTACCCAACGTATTCCGCAACGCGCCTATTTTATGGCCAATTGAAGAAGTGGCCCAGCAGCGCTGATATTTTTTACCAGATCGGCCGGGACGTTGTGTCTTTGCTGGAGGTATTCCGGACTATTGTGCGAGACCCATACTTTGCCGCCCGCGTCCTCCCAGATCAAAGCTTTCAACGGTAGATCGATAGCAATCGTGGGAGAAGCAACCATGACAGGCGTTCCTCCCTTGGGACTTCCGAAAAGGATGAGCTGTGTAGGATGCATCTTTAGGCCGACCTTCTCAGCTTCCCCACTGTGATCGACGCGGCAGAAAATCGTTAGACCCTTTTCTTGCAGCAAGGATTCGACGCGCTTGAGAGTTTCAGGAACCGAGTAGGGGCTGCTCAGGTGCTGCATCCCATTGTCTGGAGTTGGAGCCATGATCGTCCTCCTGAAAGTGGGGAAAACATCAACCTGCGAATTCCGTCGCACGATCGAAGAAGCCTAGCGGCGCGAAACCCGCCGGTCTATTCCACACTCTTGGCTGGGCGTTCGATAAAACAGCATTCCAGAATTTCTAGAGTTGGCTGACGATTTCCCACAGGAACCACGTGCGGCGCTCGGTTTGATCGATCCAGTTTTCAATCAAGCTCGCCGTGGCCACATCATTATGTTTTTCACAGACTTCGTGGGTGGCGCGCAAGTATCGCGTGAGATCGCGATTATCGGAATGAATCTCCCGAAGCATGTCCTCCGGGCTGACGGATTCCTTGTTGTTGTCTTTCAACCGCTGGTGTTTTGCGATGTCGCTGATGGAGTGAAGCGTGGTGCCGCCGAGTTTGCGGGCGCGCTCGGCAATATCGTCTGTCATATCGAAGATCTGTTCAGCGTGCTCATCGAGCAGCAAGTGATAATCGCGAAAATGGCGTCCTGTCATGTGCCAGTGAAAGCTCTTCGTCTTGACGTAGAGCGCGAATGTGTCCGCGAGCAACGGTCGAAGCTCGGTTGTGATTTCCGCGACACCTTCGCCGGTGAGACCGCTCGTGATTTTGGAACTGCCGTTATGTTTGGTTTCTGCTTGAACCACACCTGTACTATTTTTCGCCATGTATGGGCTCTCCTTAGGTCGTCGTGCATTGGATGCCCAATTTCTTCGATTAGGTTACAAAATGTTAGGTCAAAGGCGTTCGGCCGCCGCGGCCGCTCTACTGATCCCGCCTCACTGACCTGTGGTAAGCACCATGCGGAAACGCACTTCGCCGCTCATCATGCGGGCAAAAGCATCGGCTGCCTTCTCCAGCGGCATCGTTTCAATCATCGGGCGCACATTTTCAAGGACGCTGAATGACAGAGTGTCTTGGCCGTCGATCGCCGAGCCGGTCAAGCTGCCCTCGATGGAGCGCCCGCCAAAAATGAGCGGGAGTGTGTTTACCTCCAGCGGCTCTAGAGATGCACCCACAATGATCAGACGGCCTCGCGTACGAAGCCCCGCCACCAACGGCCCCATCGAGCGGTTGCTTGACGCTGTAGCCAGGATAACTTTTGCGCCGCCTAGCCGCTGCAGAGCCACCGCAGCATCCTCCGCAGCGCTGTCAATGTACACGTGCGCGCCGAGTTCTTTTGCTAGCTTAGCCTTGTCGCTTCCACGCCCGATGGCCACAGTGCGAAATCCCATGCGGCGCGCATATTGGATGCCGAGATGTCCAAGACCACCGACACCTTGAATAGCGACCAAGTCGCCAGATCGCGCCGGAGCATTACGAAGAGCGTTGTACGTCGTGACACCGGCGCAAAGAAGCGGAGCCGCTTGTGCAGAATTGAGATCGTCAGGAATGGAGGCGAGGGCGCGGGCTTCCGCGATCATTACCTCCGCGTAGCCGCCGTCCGTGGTCAGGCCGGGAACAATGAGATTCAAACAGTCGACAAAGTCTCCGCGCAGGCACGGTTCGCAGGTACCGTCCTGGCCGCCGAAAAAACCAACGCCGACGCGCTGCCCGGTGCGCCACCCCGAGACGTTAGCGCCGAGGGCTTCGATGCGGCCGACTACTTCGTGGCCGGGAACTCGAGGAAGCGTCAGTCCTGGATATTGGCCGCCGATTGTAATCGCGTCAGTGTGGCAAATCCCGCATGCCTCGACGCGAATCAAGACCTGGCCAGCTCCCGGCTTTGGAATGAGCCTCTCGACAACGCTTAGAACGCCCGGCGCCGTGACTGCTACCGCCTTGTATGTCGCTGTCATGGAATCTCCTTGTCGCAAAAGTACGCCGGTCCGTTAGCCGTCTTGTCCTTGAGCCTCGTCTGAACGTCCCTTGCGCCTGGTTTGATGCAGACAGCGACCGACCGGTCGCATAAAAACATTTTGAGCGTGGATTCATCCCAAGTTCTGGGTGGGTGATTGTAGGCGTACTCCAGTAGGAGGTCGACCCTATAAGCTAAGACACCGATCTGGGGGTGATAGGGCAAAGCCACGACCTTGCCGCTAACTGTGTAGCTGGCGACCAATTCCGGATCCTCGGAAGAGAGTTCTGCAGCAGCATAAGGTTTCAGATCAACCAGATATTCATTCAGAATTCCCGGCCAAATAACATCAATCGCCAATACATCGGGAGTTGGTCCACCTTCCTGGAGTAATTTTCGCCAGAGGCCTAGTTGACTGAGAGAGGTTTCGGGGACCGGAAGGTGTTTGGCGAGGATTCCTGTTTCCCGCGTGAACTCCTGCGACTCGTGTTCGGCTGACGGAAGCTCATCAGGCTGCGACCATTCCGGGTCCAGAACAGTTACGGTAACAGGTTGGCGGGATGGTCGCTGACAACCAGCCAGACCCGAGAAAAGAAACGAAGCGACCGCCGCTCCGGCGATCTTAATAAAACTCGACCACTTAAGTGGCGAGGCCGCTTTTGCGCACGTCGATAACCCGGCAAGTTTCAGGCTGGATGCCATTTCGACTGCCCCCAGATTGATTATTGGAAAGTGTACTGCGAAAAAGCGGGCTTCTCAGCGATGTTTGCAAGACAAAACCAGTCGAGCACCGACACAATCCTCGCGGCTAACGCCCCTTGGAGCGCTCGCCTCTCAACACCATGCAGGTTGAGGCAGCTTTGGCAACGAGTCGCGCGCTCTCGTCGGTGATTTCGCACTCGACATAACCGACCGTGCTCCCCCGCCGTACCACTTTACCCTCGGCCTTCAAAGCGGCCTCCCAAACCGGGCGGAAGAAATTGATCTTGAGTTCGATGGTGGTGAAGGATTCACCCGGAGCGAGTGTGCTGGCAAATGCCATGCCCATGGCGGCATCGGCGATGTCGCAAAGGATTCCACCGTGGAGCGTGCTCATGGGGTTGGCGTGTTGCGGCCCTGCGGCGAGGGTGACCACGGCGCGCCCGTCAGCAGCTTCTTTTGCTTCAAAGCCAATCAGGCGGGCCACAGGAACGTCATTCGTTTTGGCTCTGCTCCTGAAATCTGGTTGGAGACTAGCTTCGGGGGCACTCATATTTTCTCCTACGGAGCTTTGGGTTCCTTCGCACGGATGTTCGTTTCGAGATATTCCTCAAGATGGCGGCAGGCAATGTTTAAAGGTTCGGATGTCTGTTGCAGGCGTTCCAGCATGAAACTGCCTTCCAGCGTAGTGACAATCAGCGTGGCCAATTCCATGGGATCGACGCGAGACCGGATTTCGCCGCGGCTTTGGCCTTCCTCGACGATGGATCGGAGACGTCCGAGCCAGGAATTGAAGGCCCGGCGGGCTTTGGTTCTTAGCACGGGATTGCCGTCATCCGAATCGGTGGCCATATTCAGAAGCGGACATCCGCCTTGCACCAAACCGGTACGGCGGTCACGGAAATTCCAAATGATCTGTTTCAACCGGTCAACGGTATGGTTGATTTCCTGTGTGCCTCCGAACCGTGCATCGAGGGCAAGTTGCCATGCATAGTCGAAGGCCTCACCAGCAAGTTGCTGCTTGCTATCGAAGTGGCGATAAATCCCGCCTTTTTCCAAACCAGTCGCCCGCATGAGATCGGAGAGGGCTGCGCCATCAAAGCCTCTTTGATTGAAGATGGGCGCGGCTTTACAGATGATTTCCCGACGGGTTTGCTCGCCTTTGCGCATTGCAGGTTCCTCCCGCTAGTTCGACGAGACCAACTGGTCTCGCCTGGAATTGTAGCATATAATTTGTGCGACCGAGCGGTCCCTTTGAGCATCGATCATGGGGGTTGCAGCGGATGTGAGAAACAACGGGCTGGAGCAAGGGTCCAATCCCGAGTTTTACATCCCGTGGAAAGACGATCCGGAGGAGTACTATGGCCACGCTTTCGTCATCATTCGGACACTCGCAAACCCGAGCACCGTAGCGAGGTGGGTACGCTACGAAGTGGCGACCATTGATCCAACGCAGCCGGTCACCATCGAAGTAATGGCGCAGCGCGTGAGCAAGCTGGCCGACCGGCCGCGATTCAACGCGGTGTTGCTGACGCTTTTCGCTTTTACGGGAGTGTGCCTCGCGTCGGTGGGATTGTTCGGCGTCGTGGTGTACCTGGTCACGCAACGCACCCGCTAGATCGGGATACGTATGGCGCTCTGGGCGACCCCGCGCAGCATCTTGCGGTTGGTATTGAGCGGCGTCGCGCGATGGACTCTGGCAGGCGCGCTGGCAGGGTTCGCAGGCAGTTGGTTTGCGGCGCGGCTGTTGCAGGCGCTTCTCTTTGACGTGTCTGTGCACGACCCCTGGCTGCTTTGTGCGCCCACTGTGTTGCTGGTTGCGATCGCATTCCTAGCGGGCTTCATCCTTGCCAGGCGCGCCATGAGGGTCGATCCCATGGTGGCTCTGCGGCATGAATAAGTCTCTCCGCCCTCTCTGTGCCTGCACCCCCGATCCGCCGAGCTATCGCACGGCAGAACATGACGGTACGTCCTGATTTGTCGCATTACCGTACATGTGCCGTACCGACACCAAGGCCCGGGACGGCCCGAGAACGAGCGCTAAATCAAAATGAGCGGGCCTCATTTCATTGCGAAGCGTTTCTCGAACAGTTCCTGTGATAGTTTGGCTCCCTCCTCTGTAAGCGCGACTGACTTGGCCTTCGTTGCCGGATTTGAGATGTAGCCTTTTTCATGCAAGGAATTCATCACTTGCCAGTCGTGGCCCTTCCAGGTTCTCAACCCAAATTTGTCCTTGAAGGAAGTCAAATAGAGCAGTGCCAAAACCGTCTGTTCAACTTTTTCCTGATCAATGTCCATCGATCACCACCTTACAGTCCCGGAACGCGAGAGACCGAATCTTTGAGTTTTGACCCCAACAGGCACCTTCATACTCCCTTGCCTCTGTGAAGTCGAGAGCTTGAAGGATGGATCGAATTGTGCGGTCTATGGCCTGCCGTTGGGAGGCGGCTGACCATGAAGCGCAAAACCAAGCACAGGCAGACCCGACTGAAGACAAAGCTAGGCCTGCCCGATTTGGAGCATGCCAAGGTGGCGGTGATTGTTAGCCTAAGATCATTTGAATCGCAGCGCGGCTATCGACACTCGATCGATGAATTTGTGACTTGGTATAGCTCCGCCCCGCGACTATCGTTCAACAAGGCGGTCGTTCTCCGTTACCGACTTCATCTCGAAGATCGTCACTTGGGTGCCGGGACTATAAACGTCAGGCTTGCGGCGGTCCGACGACTCGCCTATGAGGCGGCAGATACCGGGCTCCTGAGCCCGGACCTGGCCGCTGGTATCCGTCGCGTGAAAGGCACAAAGAAACTTAGGTGCCGACTAGGGAACTGGTTAACGGCCGAGGAGGCTCGAACGCTTTGGCAACTCCCTGACCCTACCACGCTGAAGGGCAAGAGGGACCGGGCGATTCTTGCTTTGCTATTGGGTTGTGGCCTGAGGCGTCGCGAAACTGATTGAATCACGATTGATCACTTCCAACGTCGCGAGGATCACTGGGCTATCGTTGATTTGATAGGGAAAGGTGGTCACGTTCGAACTATACCGGTGCCCTCGTGGGTTAAGGGAACCGTTGACGATTGGCTCGCAGCCTCGAGAATCGACAACGGGCAGTTATTTTGTTGTGTGTGCACGATGGGAACGATTTGGGGCACCGAAATGACAGAGAAGGTGGTGTGGCATGTTGTTAAGCAATACGCGGGCAAAGTCGGAATTCTGAAACTCGCGCCACACGACCTTCGGTCGTGTGCTCGTCTCTGCCACAGTGCTGGGGGCGAGCTGGAACAAATTCAGTTTCTGCCGAGCCACGTCTCGGTGCAGACCACGGATATCTAGGCTGCAAGCAGCGATTGAGAGAGGCCGTCAACGACAAGATCGGAATTGAACCCGGGCCGTGAAAATAGTGAATAGAAGGTGACAATCCCGCTATTCTTTTCCGATGACACCCTGTTTGCTGCGAGGTCCCAACAACTAGGAGGGAAAAAATGGAAATCGACCTTCACGGCTACCATCCCGCTGAAATCGTATTCAACGGAGTTCTTGGCAAGATTTTGCAACAAGCTTGGGAGATGGGGGAGAGTGACCTGACGCTGATTCACGGCCATGGTCGTAACCGTGGCATCACACCCGGATTTGTGAACACCAACACCGGTTACTTTGGACTCTGTATTCGACGGGCGTTGCGGAATGACCAGTCTCTTCGCCAGTGGATCAAGCATACGACGCTTGATTGCAGACAGATCGGCTGCACTTCAATCGGACTGAAACGGAACTCACATCCGACAAGAAAACAATTGGACTGTTTTTGATGTGTGGGATACCCATTAAATCGGGAATTTGGTCCCAATGTACGGTAACACGACTAAAATCGGGCAAGTGGAAGTCAACTGCTAAACAGCATCGCAATTTTAGCGGATAAATCAGATCAACTTGCCGGATCTCAACCTTGGGGAACAAATCTATGGCGTGACGTCTGGCGTTCCGCCGACAGTCTCAGCGCGTTGGTCCGCTACTCAGATCACGCCGAAATTCTAGGAGCTCAACCGGCGCGCCGCGCTTTCATCCACGCATGGATGGCGTGATCCCGTTCGACAGCGCCGTTGAAGCGCAGCAAGTCCGTTCATCGTCGCTCCACTTTCTGGTTTCGAGATTTGCAGTTACGAAGCACGCTTTCCTTCCGCGCAAGACGGACGCGCTGCCTTCGGAGCTCCTTTCGTTACTCAGGGCAAGCAGGCCAAGGAAGTGGCGCCCTACAAGGACAAAAGAACGGGTCTGAAGACCCGGCACACCATGTGGCCGGGCTGAAGCCCGGCGCCGACTTGTAAACCCCTATCTCGAAGCGGCCTGGACTTTCGTGCCGTACTCGAGGCTGGTGTACCAGTTGCCGCGGCCTTGCGGCGTGAGGTCCAGGAAGTGCCAGATGGGAGCCAGCAGATCGATGCCGCGCTCTTTGACGTCGGCGGCCATCCAGGGATGCGCGGTGTAGAAGTGGTGCAAGGTGCCGTCGCCATCGCGGGTGAAAACGGAAATGGCGGAGTCCTGCTGTCCTTCGGCATTTTCGCTGCCCAGGTCGTATTTGAACTTGCTGTTGCCGGAGCTGAGCAGGCGCAGCTTGTCCCAGCCGCGCGCGCGAGCGTGGGCGCGCAGAGCGGGGAGATCGGCTGCGGCCACCACGGCGAAGTCCAGATTCTGGGCGAGGTGGTGGGCTACGCCGTTGGCGCCGTCGCACCACGCGGTGCACATGGGGCAAGGCTTGGTCTGCCGCTTTCCGTACATCAGGTGATAGATGACGAGCGAACGATTGGGCTGCGTGAAAAGTTCGCTGAGGCGGACGGTGCGCGCCGGTGCGTCGCCAGCGTTAAGGTCGCGCGGGCCTTCTTCAAATTGGTAATCCTGAATCGCCGCGCCCTGCGGGAGATGGCGGCGCAGCTCCGCGACGCGTTCGCGCTGAAGCATAAGCTCAATTTCGGCCAGGCGCAGCTCATCGCGCTTGGCCAGATACTCGCGCGATTCGTTAGTCAAATTGGTTTGCCGAAAAGTTCCGTCAACCATTGTGCGAACCATGGCTCGTTTACCTCCAAAGGTCATTTTCTCTCTGGGAACAAGCAGAGGCAACCCGCGTTTGGTTAGCCTCGGCGTCTACTCCGGGAACCGGGGCAACCGCAAGACTTAGGTTTGAAATTTAAACCTGGGCACTGTAGGCTCCGGGCTTCGGAACCAAAGTGGGGCGGCGTGCGTACTGAAGGAGACGGGCAAGGCGGTTCGGGAAAAGAGTATTGTTAGAAGGGAGGGATCATGAAGAAGACAGAAAATTTGGTGCGGCGCTGGATACCGGGGGCGATTTGTGTGGCGGTGATGTTGTTGGTGGCGGGTGTGCCGGTGCGGGCGCAGGGGGAGAAGCGGACGGTCTTCGCGCCGAGCGATTTTCATTGGCAGAGTAACTTGAAAGCTGGGCAGACGCTGGAAGTGGTCAATACCAATGGCGAGATTGGCGCGAACCGCGCTTCCGGGGATGCGGCGCGCGTCGAAGGCGTGCGCGGGGGGAGCGACGACGACCGCGAGCTATTTATCGAGGTCGTCGAGTACTCGGATGGTGTCACCGTTTGCGCGGTGTACGCGAAAGATAAGGCGCCGGGGCGCTGCCACCGCGGCGGCGTATCGTCCGAGTCCAGCAACAACTGGTGGCATGGCCATCGCGCGAAGATCAATTTTGACGTGCGAGTGCCGCACGGCGTGCGCTTCCATGCGTTGACGACCAATGGCGGCGTGCATTGCGCGAACCTGGAGAGCGTGGTGGAGGCGGCCACGACGAACGGCAACGTGGAAGTGTCGACCAGCGAATGGGCTTCGGCGAGGACCACCAACGGTGGCGTGCGCGTGGCCATGGGCAATGCCAAGTGGAGCGGCGAGTTGGAGCTGATGACGACCAATGGCAGTGTGGACGTGACGCTGCCGGCTTCCGCGGAATTCAAGGTGGACGCGGCCACAACGAATGGCGGGATTCGCTCGGACTTTCCGATTACTGTGCAGGGGACGTTTGGGCCGAAGACGCTCTCCGGGACGGTCGGCGGAGGTGGACGAGAGTTGAAGGTTGCGACGACGAACGGCGGAATCGAACTGAAGAAAAGCTGAGAAGCAATTGCCCGGTCGGCCCGATGTTGGGCCCAATGTGGTGGGGTGCGCTTCAGCGGGTCCCCGCGCTCCTCGGTTTTAGTGGCATAGGCTTCAGCCTGCCCACGTCCGCGCAGGCAGCACTGCACAGCGCAAGCCTTCTCGGTGCGCTCTGTTCTCTGCCATCTGTGATGCCTGTGGTAGTGCGCGCCACCCGTGCATACCCAAAGGGCGCATCTCCCAAACAGGCCACCGCCAGCAGCACCCTCATGCCTGCGGATTCTATCGTATCCGCATTGTCGGCTGCCCAGAACCAATCGTGAGCGGCCTGGTAAACGGCACTCTGGCCCAGAAGGAACAGTGAAATTTCGGGTCACCGTCCTCGTCTATTCTTTAGACTGCACTGCACAAGAACGGCACCCAAGCGTATCGGCCATGGCTCCGCACCTGGCGTTACCCCAAACGAAAGAGGGTGAATGAATTCCACTAAACAAACCGCAAGGCTCGCTGGCGTACTGTACCTGGTGAATGCCGCAACCGGCTTCTTCGGCATCGTCTACGTGCCCGGCAAACTGATTGTATCGGGCAACACGGCGGCAACCGTCAGCAACATCCTCGGTTCCGAGCGGCTTTTCCGCCTCGGCATCGTGTCCGAACTGATTTGCGCGGCCGAATTCATCTACCTGGTCTGGGTTCTTTACCGCTTACTCTCCGGCGTGAATAAGACGCATGCTGTGCTGATGGTGATGTGGGGTCTGGCGTTCGTTCCCGTAATGGCCGTGAATGTGCTAAGCGAGGTCGCGGCCCTGACGCTCCTGCGCGGTACGGATTTCTTGTCGTTTTTTGACCAACCGCGCCGCGAAGCCCTGGCCATGTTGTTCCTCGATTTGCATCATTACGGATACGTTGTCGGTTGGATCTTTGGCCCCTGGCTGATCCACCTCGGGGTTCTTATCTATAGGTCGGGTTTCCTGCCCCGCCTCCTGGGCGTTCTTTTGATCGCCGCAGGCTTCGGCTACCTGGCGGAAAGTGTCACGCCGCTGCTTCTGCCGATTTACGCGAATGTCGTGGACCGCTTCGCGAGCATTCCGCTAATGGTAGGCGAACCGGCTCTTATCCTGTGGCTTCTGATTGTCGGCGCAAAGGATCAACCATTGAGCGCCGCTGAACATCCCAGGCCTACTTGATCTGCTCGACCAACATCTCTCTGTCGGCCTTATCGTAAAACGTCATCGTCATCTTACCTGTGTCCACCGTCCACTTCTCTATCCCGCTCTGCGCCAGGGCCCGGGACATCTCTGGTAACGCGGTAATCGGAAAAATGGAATCGAACCCAAAGCGAGCGCGGGAGCTATTGACCGGTAACCCGTGCCAATCGGGAGTTACGGACGCGACTCAGCAATTTTTCACATGGCCTTTCAGCCCCAGTCTGACACTGTTCAATTTTGCACATCCGGGGCCTAGGTCAGGGCTCTAGAATCCTATTGAAAAGTGAGATTTGGAAATAGGCCCGCGATGGGCATTTTTGGAATGCCTCCGATGATGTCATCGCGGACATCTGCTCCACAGGAGGCATGCGGTCGGTATGAACGACCTTCGTCAGCATCCTCGTCTTTCTTCACCCAAAAGTACGACCGTGGCCTGGCAAAGCGCGGGCATGCGAGACGTTTCGCATATCGCCAATCTTGGATTGGGCGGGTTGTACATTCGGACCGCGGACCCTCCGCCGCCCGGAAGTTCCATACAGTTGCTGCTTGATGTGCCGACTGGAGAGGTACGGGTACGCGCCGTCGTCCAGCGGAGTAAATCCAAAGAAGGTATGAGTGTGAAGTTTGTTGCGATGCAACAAGAACACCGAGCGCGATTCGCTCGATGGCTTAAGCATCTATTATCCAGAGCCAGCGGGCTGTGATTTGGCTAAGCGTTGTTTCCACAGAGTGAGGGGATCGCCGTAATCGGAAAAGTCCTGGTACGGGTCCGGTAACGACTTACCGGGACTTGACCGAGAAGAATAGCAATTGGTCTTTGAAAATCTAGAGGCAACGGCTTAGGCAGTGCTGGTCGGAAGCTCACGCCCACGAAAGTAGCTCCATGCGAGATTGAGGAGAAAAACCATCTGTGCAAGGCCAAACACAATTCGAGCAGCTAGGAAAACTGTCGCTTGTATTTCATAGCGTGGTCCAGACTGCCAATCAACCTATCGCGGGACAGTAGACCACTAGCAACGCGAAGGCGAGCGTAGTCCAGAAGTGGATGGATACGAGGACAGGGACGAGTCGCCGTCTACAAATCTTCGCGTACATTGCGTAAATAGTTGCGAGCAGAGCAAAGAGCAAGGGATTGAGTCCGACGAGATGGGATACATTGAATACCACGCTGTCGTTCCGAAAAAGGTCCAGGGCGGTTGTGCCGATTATTCGGATAAGGGCCGAGAGGATTGTAACAACCCAAACGATTGCGCAACCAATCCAGAAAAGCCTGGCTGGCGAGAGATTCTGAAAATTGAATGAAGACATAATCAGAGAGCCTTTAACTCATACTAATCCAGGCAGTAATATACACTCAGCCAAACTTATTGGACGGTCTGCTAAGTCTGATTAACGCTAACCGGACAACTGAAAGAATGCCCCAAACCGAATGAAGGGGAGAGTGGGGATTACCAATAAAGACATCGGGGCTGGGCATTTTCTTCTGTATTTTCTTGTCGCCGGGGCCAGAACAATGTGGTAGGAGTGTATTAAGTCCCTGCCCTCAACTCTGCCCAGAAATCAAACTGAGGAGATTCGCAAATGAAGATCGAAAGAATATTGGGAGGATTTGTGTCGTTGGGCCTAGTTGCGGCGCTGGCTGTACCCGTGGCCCTAGCAAAGTCGCAGGCTACGCCCTCACCCCAAGCCGCAGGTAAGGAAAAGGGAATGCACGGGGGCGGACTACAGGCCGCAGTGGAGAGCTTGAATCTCACAGACGAGCAGAAGGCCAAGGTGAAAGATATCTTTGCGGATGCGAAAACCAAAGGCCAGGCGGTGTCCAGTGATACTACGCTGAGCGATGAGCAGAAAAAAGCGAAGATGAAGGAACTCCACAGCGGCATAATGGCGAAGTTGAACGAAGTGTTGACACCTGAGCAACAGACCGAGTTGAAGAGCAAGATGGAAGCTGCAAAGGCGGC
>WNFJ01583955.1_pt1 | contig 16788 bp, 20 predicted proteins | sample 5400461 | NCBI WGS metagenome assembly WNFJ01 (sample SAMN13153349, study PRJNA577476) | soil metagenome | isolation source: 115 cm saprolite on Douglas fir-dominated hillslope | place: USA:California | collected 2013-09-17 | reverse complement strand
TGTTACTGCGCAAGGCTTGCAAACCTCTGGTTCGACCCTTGGCTCTCGCCGCCGTTTTCTCAGCCACGCAGAAAATTTGCCGCCAGTCGTTTGACACGACTTGCCTCTAGGCACTGATGCAGAACCTCTTGTTGGCGGGCATTTCTACGAGAGCGCAACCCCGAATCACTTCCTCGGACGCTCCGACCCAGATCCCAGTCAAGGCGTAGCACTTTCTCCTCCTTGGCACATAATCGACCCATGCCCTAGGAACGATTGGAACAAGAAAAGCGACTCAGCCACGCGAGGCTAGGACAAAATTACGCAGAAGTACACGAAGGCCATCGCCATAGGCAGTAAAAAGATATGAGGCCACTTCCGCGCCCGATATTCGACATTTACGCCCTCTCGCTTCCTCGCGGACACGCATTCGGAGACCGACCACCGGTAGAGGCTTGGCAAAGTGACGATGCGCTAGCGTGGGGAGCAGTTACTCGCGATATGAATGACCGGAGTTTCGGAATTCTTGTAATGCGTCGCCGTGAGGATCACGTCTGGGTTATGGTTCGCCAAGAGCACGGATTCTCGGACTCTACCGACGCCCGGACAGCTATCAAAACTTCAATGAAAGAGGGTTCGCCGCCCGAACCGATTCCGCCGAACACAGCGCGCCGTCCGGCATTGCATGACGTGCAAGGTCGAGAGGCGAGTGAGATTTTCATGCTGCTTTTACGACCGTCGCACCATGTTGCAGCATGGCTACTCAACCAAGTTTACCTTGCCTTTCCCAACCCGGATGAAAGCTGGGCTGGAGATTGCCAAACCGAGAACTTCCACACTCGCATGTGGGAAGCTCACCTGCTCGCTTGTCTTCGGGAGCAGGGCCTATTAGTGACTCAGCCTCATCCCTCCCCTGACTTCCGTATAGAAAATCGACGCGGTGATGAGGCTTGGATTGAAGCGGTCACGGCAAATCCGTCAATGCGCTACAACCAGTTCAATGCGCCGCCCACAAATCCTCCTGAGGATGCTCGAGAGCGCTTGTTAGGGCCGGCAGCGCTACGATTTGCAAAGACGCTGGGAAATAAACTTCAAAAGAGCTATAACCTCCTGCCTCACGTTGCCGGCAAGGCGTTCGCAATCGCCCTGGCTGATTTCCATGCCCCTGGTTCCATGGTGTGGAGTCGGGAATCTCTGATCAGCTACCTGTACGGCATGTACGTCGACGTTACCGAGGTTGACGGAAGGCGGATTGCCTCACCCAGTCATGTCCCTCACCTATTGGGGGACTCGGCCTTTCCGGCTGGACTTTTCCGAACCACCGCCCATAGCGAACTATCTGCGGTTATCTTCACTAACGCCTGTTCCATTTCCAAATTTAACCGAGTGGGAGTTTCAGCCGGCGCCAAAACGAAGGGCCTTCGCTTTGTACGATTTGGCAGATTTTATGACCGAACACCTGGGGCGTTTGAGGGCATCCCATTTTGTCTGGACATTACCTCACACGAATACCGGACCCTCTGGCCGCAAGGCTATGAGCCATGGTCGGCCGAACTTGAAATCTTTCACAACCCTTTCGCCCAACACCCGTTTCCCAGAACGCTGCTCCCTGAAGCAACGCACTGGTTCTACGCCAGTGGTGAAATCATTTGTGAATCGCATTACCAGACCTCCGTGCTGTGGTCCAGAACGCTGATCCAAAACGAAAGTGACCCGATGCCTGCTCTCCCTGATCCTAAACCACCTGTCGAACCTGAGGAATGAACAGGGTGGGTGTTGGCCTGCCTTTAATAAGTGCCGGGCTCCTAGCTATTGGTCCCGCAATCGTTTGCACGGGCAATATCGAAAGTATTGCCGCTGCAAGCGGCGGGAGATGTTCACAAGCTGGTTTCTCTTATCGACGGGTTCGCGAAGGCGGAGGCACGCGACAAGTACGTACTCTGTAACGAACTCGACCAAGTAAAATGACGGTTATGGCCTGCTCTGTCCGGTCGCAGCGAGCTTTCCGCGTCTCAACGTTCGCGATCTAGGCAGCGCCTTTGCCTTGCACCCTGAAACAAACGATTGGAAGGCGCGGTCCGAGGCAAGAAGTGGTAAAATTCTAACATTGCGAACGTAGCAAAGAAGTTCAGTGTTGTACCGTGACAGCGCGGCTCCTTTGCTGGCAAGGTACTGAGGCCAATCAGATGTCCTCGCGACCTGAAAAATGTATTGCGAATTGCGGGCGCGACCTCGCTGTCGCTCAAACCATCTTCCAAGTCTATGTTGGCGGATATTGGCCTGGACCCTACATTACACCAGATAGACACGAGTGGCTTGGTAACTGGTGTGTCGACTGTTTTCAGCGGGACTACGGCCAACTCGCGGGCAGCCAATTGCAGCCTTACGAGTGCTCGTTGTGTGGACGCGGGTTCGAAGAGCGCGAACGAGTGATTTACGCCACTTGCGGCACGCGACCCGCGTCGCCGGCTCGGCGCGCTGAAATCAGGGGCTCCGAGCTACATCTTATCGTCGGCGAAGAATGTTGGACACATGACCGTTTTGCGAAGCTTTACAAGATATACGAACTACAGAGAAGCTCTACTGGACTGGAACGATTTCTGAAAACACTGAAAGGTGCCAACGCAGACCCTATACTCGGTCGGAAGGTCCGCCATCCGGACTTTGGCCTCGGCACGGTGGTCGGGGTCGAGGGCGACGGTGATGATCGTCGCCTCTCTGTTAGCTTCCTCAGTCGGGGCACGAAAAAGTTGATCGAACGCTACGCCCGACTTGAACAGATCTGAGGCCACCTCCGCGTCTCAAAGACCTCATTGCGACACTACGGAGCGGCCAGATAGCTCAAGAGCATTGTCGTAGAGACAACAGCAAGTTCGCCATCCGCATTTGTGAGCTGCACTGGCGCGCCGCGATCGTGTCGACCGAGATGACAAAAGCTCGTCAGAGTTTCCCAGAGGCCTTCCACCTTCTTGCGCTTCACTTCCTCAATGCCGTTCATTAGATGAGCCAATGCATCAGCACGCGAAATCTGAGTGCCGGTAATACTGAAGCCCAGACACTCAAAGGCCTTGAAACAAGACATCAATGCTGCATCCTCTCGTCCAGCCCGATGATGATTCCATGCTTCCTTGAGATGATTCTCAGCACGACCAAATGCCGGCGGAAAAGAAGGAATCGAAAGCTCCTGCAAAATGATGTCCCGGAATCCCACGCTATCCAGAATTCCAGCCCAAGTTGCGTGGTCAATCTTGAATCGGATCGGGTACCCGTTAGTCTCGGAGTCATATGCCGATTCTTCGGCATAGTGAGCACTACCGTGGGGTCTTCCATCGCTAGCTAGATATTGCACATGGGCAACAAGACGACTCCTGAACTCGAAGTATGGCTCCTTGCCTTGTCTTAGGCTCTCGATCTGATGCAGTTGGTTGGGTGTGAAATGCCAAAGCAGCTTTAGAGGCCGGAATGACTGCGGCGCAAATGTCGGAACCTCGGTAGATATTGAAGTCAAATCAAGCGACAGCCGCGACAAGAATTGTGCCTGTCCACCGTGGCTGTCCCTTAGCAGCCAGAGCTCATATTCTTGAACGATAAGAGTCGCGTTCCTGTGCGGTCGATTCTGCATAGAGCATTCGAATACGATACCCCCGAGGCGTGTTTGGTCGGCACTGATGCGCGTTCGCTGAACGTAGAACATATCTGAAGTGAGTTTATCAGAGCGAGACTAAGCACGGTGACCCGGCAGGAGTCAGCAAATGGCACAAAAGCGAAATATAGGGCACGATTATTTTTGCATCACACAACTTTCGAAGATCTCGCTAGAGGCGATGCGTAAGTTCTGATGCACTTGCGTGACGCCGAAAGTGAATAACCTTCAAGGTGATTGTAAGAATTTACATAGCAGCGCTTCTGCGAGATCTGGGTTGAGTGGAGTGCGGACCCTTGATCTCAACACCGTTGATGCTGACTGTCTTGAACGCGTTGTTGTTCAGAAGGGACGCAATGATCGTTTGCGATTGTTTTTCTAACTCTTCGGGAGCTTTGGTTTCATTGCCACGCCGAATCTTGTTGATCTCCTCCTGTTTCAGCTGCAGTTCGATTTGCTTTATCTGTCCGTCGTAGTACTTGTTCCGCATGTCCATCGCCTTGTCAGCGGCGCTCAGCAGCAGAAATCCCATCAAGACGGGGATGCCCAGCTTTTTCGGTACACCGATGACTATGTCGTTCTCTTTGTCACTCGAAATTGAAGGGAGAGCTCGTTCGGTGAACTTGAACTTGATCGAGTCGCCGGTATTGGCTTCGGACAGCTCCAATACAGGCGGCTCAGCCCACGTGCCCCGTAAAGATTCCGCGTAGAATCTGTACGCGTTATCCGACAGTTCGTTGCACGCTTCGAGCAGCCTACCGAAGTCTCGGGAAGACAGATATTCATATTGAATATAAAAATCCAGCGAGGCGGGCGATGGCCGCTCTTGGTTTTCCACCATTGAAGCACCTCTACGGGAGACCGGCGGATGACATGATATTCCAAAGGTCTTCCTGAGAATCAAATGCCCCGGCTACGCGAAACACTGTGGTACGTCCCGGTGAGCCGTTGGGACCGCTCATCGTTCGATTCGTACAAAGCGCATCTAGCTCCAAAGTCAGCCGTGACCGCCCCGGAATGATTACGCGGTAGTCGCGCGCCGCCGCGAGGTTCTGTCTCTGAGTCCCCACAGTCTTGTTTTCAAAAACTTGGCCTTTAGGCACAAAACACATCACGTCCTCATCCGTGTCGTTTCGGAGCGTCAGCGTAACTTTGTACACAATTATTCTCCTAAAACGACGTTTTCGACGAATAGCTCACCATATTTGATGAGTTCCACCAGATTGTGCTCGCCGACGATTGTTTCGGCGTGCAGCAGTTTCGCATTATGGAATGTATATTCGGTGCTGCGGTCGCGGGTGCGCTCAAGGTTGGTTTGAATCAGAAATATCTTTCCCCCAATATTGTCTGTCTCAGGCACGTCGTGGTAGGCGCTGTTTGCATACGCAAGATAGCCTTCGAGACTCCATGACTCGTTGTCCTGTAAAGGGATTTCAATCCGAACACCGTCGGCAATCGCCCCATCCGCCGAGAGGCTCCTGAAAGTGTGAAGGCTCTTCGCTGCTTTCTCACGTGCCAAGCGTTTTTCGTCTTCTTCTAACCGTCTTCGATGTTCTTCCAATAGTTCGTGAATTCGGCGCGCCCAGTTGCTAAGGGTGATTCCTTGCTCGCTTTTTTCGCCATAAGCCCATTCCATTCGACCTGAAAGCACTTCACTAGCAACGTGCAGCATGTCTCTCACAGTCGCTTTGTTTGGCTTAACCATCTCGGCCACCAGGGCAAGGTACTCCGTTCGCCACAAATGGGACTCTTCTCTTTCCTTAAAGCGTTCGACGAATCGCCGTTTGCCTTGTCCTTTATGCCAGTAATAGATCTCGGAATATGCGAACCTGGCTTCTTCGATGAGACTTTCAGAATCTGGAAAGTCGGCACTGTCGCGCATTGTGATCCTCCTACGGCTGGGTCGTGCCCTGACTGAAAGCCTGCGTCTACTAAATGCGGGGTTAGTTAAGAAGCAACGGGCTGATTTTATAACCATCTCGCTCTTCACCGCAATCGACTGAGGCGAGCATAGATGCATGCACTACTCGGACGAAAAGGACGGCGCTGAACGTCCGCGATAGGTTGCTTCGAGCGGCGCGCCGCGCCAGAATGAACTTCGGTGCCGAGAAACGCAAAACTTCCTTTGCTTGAAGGGCTTTTGTCCGCGGAAGAGCGCGATATAGTCTTGCGCGCTAGAGCGACCGCTCCATTTCATCCCCTGGCTGTTTTGCTTGCCGGCGAATCTCCGAGTACCCAATTGATTGCCGCGAATACAGACCGCGCTCTGGGTCGGGTGATAAAGCGCGATGAGCGTTGGCTCAACTCTCTAAAAAAGCGGCTCCTGCAAACTGAGCCTTTGACGGAACCTGCGTCGGCTCTTGCTGAGTTGCGTGCATACGGCGCTCTATTAGAGGCTGGCCTTGATGTCTCTCCGATTCCGCCCACTACTCCAGGTGCGAAGCCCGACTTCGCCGTTCGTTTCGACAATGAGGAGATGCACGTTGAAGTGCAGGCTAAACAGCATGATGAGGCGATGGCTGAAGAAATCGAGAATTTCCATAGCGTCGCCTCTGAAGAGAGTGTCGCTCAATCGGCGTCTGCTCCCCGGCCCAGCGTCACCATCCGTATGATTGATGTCCAGCCGTTCGGGAGACCGAGACCGGGGAAACCGGAGGACACGACAAGGACAAACGCGATCAGTAAGATCAGCCAAATCAAAGATGGCGAGCGTCAATTTACGGAAGGAGTTCCTGCACTTCTTTGGCTGGACTTTCAAGACGCCCAAAACCTGGGCATGGCTCTGATCGGCGAGGATTTGTCACCTGTCATGTCGTGGCGGGGTTTGGTCACCTCAGGTGTGCTGTGGTACGCATTCTACGGATGGAAAGGTGCACCTGTGTTCGAGCGTCATTGCCTATTGATCCCGTTCACTGGGAGAAGCATCGTACCGATGCAGCACGATGGCAGATTTCGACGGTCCACGAAATTGTCGGCTGTGCTGATTTCGTTTCCCAACGCTATAATGCTCGCCGAATCCATTCGAGCGACCGCACCGATATCAGAAGACTTTCGGCGGCACTTTCCCGGCCTGCCTTGGGCCCACATTTCCAGTTCGATCATCAACGCCATGCAGGCGCGCACGATTTGCATGATGACGGGAGACGCGGCGTATGCCCCGCCGACTTAGAACGGGTTAATATAAATCGTCGAACTGGTATCATTGCTCCACATGGGAAGCAGACCCTTTAAATTTCCGAAGCAGCAGATGCTTCAACAGAAAACAGACCACGATTGTTCGGTACCAGTTTTCGCAGCGCTCACAGGTATCTCGGAAGACGAAATTCGCCGTCAACTGCCGTCAGCCTCCGAACAGGGAGTTACCGTTGACGGCTGGATGGGTTGGCTGGCGGCAAAGGCACTGGAACCGTTCAAACGGCAAGGCTGCCCGAATGACATCGTGCCGTGTGCCCACCTCGTAGGCCCAACTAATCCACAAGCGCCAACTCATTTTCACTGGGTCTATCGAGATGCAGAGGGAGATGTCCACGACCCTCATGCGTCGGCTGCCGCCATGCCCGTCGACGACCCGCGAATGCGGGAGCTATCGATTTACGGAACGAAAGTACTTACAATTTCGATATCAAGCCAGAAGTGAAGAGCATTCTGTTTCGTAGCGTTGGTAGCTATGCCCAAGCCCGCCAGTTACGTGCAGCCGATTCATTTCGATGATTTCGGCGGTATCCAGTTCGAGCGCCTAGTCTTCGCCTACCATTGGCGAACCGGTGACTGGCGTTCGCTTGAATGGTACGGCCAGGCGGGGAGCGACCTCGGGCGCGACATCTGGGGTGTGCGTGAGAATGAAACGCAACAGCAGGAATCCGTCTGTATCCAGTGCATCAATCGCAACCAGCTGACGTTTGCCAAGGCGGAGAAAGACATCGCCAAAGTTCTGAAGGCACCTAACGGAGTGCCATACCGCTTTCGCATTGTGGCGCAATGTAAAATCTCCGCCGCTCTGCGGGATAGAATTAAGAAGCACGTCACCTCCCTGGGCGTGCAGGAGTGTGACACCTGGTCCGGCCCGGAATTTGAAGAGTTTCTGCGCAAGGGTGCCGAGTCACTGCTGAGGCGTTTTGTCGAGGGTGAACCCTTCCCGGATGCCCCGGAGGACCTGATAAAACTGGCAGAATCCACGCGACCGTTGAACGACGACGAGATGCTCGCAGCATTTGCCAAAGTATTTGACCGTCCCGCTTTTTACACGCCGATTCATCAGGAAAGCAATCTGGAGGATTTCAAGCAGGCTATCACCGACACCATTCAGGCCCTTGGCACCGGCATCTGGAAGGCGCGCGACGGACATCTCATCGACCGTATTCCCTCGCGCCACCAGCTGAAAAGCGACGCTCTGCGAACTAGGATTCAGGCTGTAGAAAAGGCGCTCTCACGTCTGCGGGCAAAATACGACGAGATGATCAGATCTGGTGTTCTGCGTCGTTGCGGGTGTGACAATCCGAGCTGTTCGGTTTACTTTTTCAATCCCTATGATGCCGCGCACGAACTAGAGCGTCTCCGGCACGAAGTGCTGAGTACCTTTCGTGAGGCGTATCCTGCATTCAGGCCTCCGTCATGGTGAGTCGAAGGAAAACGGGAAACACGGGGAGGGGAGGGTAGACATGGGCTTGTACGTCCATTCGCTTGGAGAGATACCGACCGGTGCCGAGCGCGCATACTACGTTTATTTGCTGGATTACGGCTGGGAGGAATCGCTGGGCAATGCGGTTAGGGCGAACCTGCCAAGAATGGCCGACATGGCCTCACGCTCCAAGGCCGTTGTGATCCACGGCCCTCGTGGAGTGCACTTCGAGGATGAAGTTCTCTCGTGGCATCGCGTGAACGGGCAGGATGCGAAAAACATCCTTCCGGCAATTCTCATTACTACACGCCATCCTTCAACATTCCACGAATCATTCGAAACCAAGAAATCAAAGAAAGAGCGAAGGGACGCCCTCCTCCTGATACCACTACGGAAAGTCTGCAAGTCTGCGGAGGACGTTGTGGAACTGATTCAGCGGGTGTTCGAAGACATCAAGGACAAGAAACAGCTATCCAAGTTCCGTGCAGAAAAGCGGATGCGGCGCGGCGCGGCGTGGCCGGAGCGCTCGTGGATGCGGTCATCCTGCAGCCCAAGGTCGGCGGGATTGGTTTTGACATGAAGAAGCTTTTCACCGGCGACAAGGGAGCATAAAGAGGCGCATGACAATTATTCCTCTCCTCATCTCGGCAGTCTCCCTCGTTCTGTCCGTTACGATGGCATGGCTCACTTTGCTGCGACGGGGCACGCTGGGCATGACACAGCCTATGCTCGTCGGCTTTCTTCATGAGGCCGAGCAGCCCAAGATTTTTTTCCGTGCGATGCTTTATGCAACCGGGAAGCGCGGCCACATAGTCGAAGCTCTCTACCTCAAGGTAAGGCTGGGTGAATCGACGCAGACGTTTAACTTCTGGATGTACGGCGAAACGAACGAACTGAAGATCGGCAGCGGACTGAGGGTAGGGGAAGACGGCGTGTCGTTCAATCATCACTTCCTACCGCCCAAGAACGCTTCCTCCTTTGCGTTTCTTGCGGGCGAGTACACCATTGAGGCGTACGCAAGGATTCTGAATCGACACGCGCCTGTGCTGCTTTCCACAGTGAAGCTTTCTCTTTCTGCCGAGCTTGCCGCGGCGTTGCTTGACCGTGTAAAGGGCGTACTTTTCACGTGGGGTCCAGACTCGCGGGTTTACCACGGCAACGTGTCCGAGCCTCTGGCCGGGGAGGGACGTGCCCGATCAGTTTCGGGCGCGGGGCATGGCAAACTCCCGTGGGCTTGATTTGAGAACCGACGGAGATAGGTTCCATTTTGATGCTTTTTCTACTGGGAGCCGGATTCGATATCGACGCAACGCGGGAGGCCGGAGCCTTTTACGGCGATTCAATCTATATTGGACGCCATCAAATTGATTGCAGTTATCCAATGATTGCGGATGTCTGGAAGCTGTGTTTCGGACTCGACAATTCGCCCGAAGGCAAATCCGTTGAAGACCTGTTCGACGAGGCTTTGCGGAAGGGCGACTACAAACCGATGGAAACGTTGGTTGACCGCTTGATGGGCGCGGACTACTACATAGCCCACAGACTGGCGACTGCCGAGAAATCAAACTCGTACCAAGGGTTCTTCGCGCATTTCGATGACGGGCACTTTCTTACATTCAACTACGACGCCTTGCCTGAAATCTTTCTCTCGCGAGTAGGCCGCTGGTTTCCAGAAGATGGCTATGGAGTACCGGTCCGGACGGAACCTGCGCCCTTAGCGAAGCCGCTAACAAACACCAAGTCTTCCTCGTTGGTGATTCATCTTCACGGGAGTGCGTGTGTATTCACAATCGAATCGCAAATTAGAGGCAATCCAGTCGGAGGAATGGCGGAACTTATTCATCTCGAAGAACCACTGTATGCTTTTGACCCCGAGTCGATCTCTCATTGTTTTCCTCGTTACGGTCGCATGGTGTCTGTCACGGGACGTACACGGCCCGACGAACGAGTAATTGCTCCGCTTCCAGACAAGAGTGAAGGCCTTAAGCAGGCTTTCATCCAGAAGAGCTATTCAATGGCCTTTCCTCTGGTTCGCCAGGAAGGCGTTCTCGTCGCCGTCGGCTACAGTTTCAATCCATACGACCGCGCCTCGTACCATCGCATTCTTCGAGAACTGGAACAATCAACGGAACGAACACTGTTCCTCGTATCGCCGCAAGCGGGTGAACTAGCGAAAAGAATCGCGAACGAGTATCCAGCTCTCAAGGTGAGATCGGTTGCGAAGACATTCGGGCAGTGGGGAGCAGATTCTTTCAGGGTGAGATGAGGGCAAGTGGCAAAGCGAAATCCCGAAGAGTTTGTGGCTGCCGCAGAAGCCGAGATAGATACCGCTTGGGAAAGGCTACCGATTTTCAAGTCTGATCGCCCCACAGCGCTGCTAAAGCTGATTTCGGCAACCGACGACAGGATGAGAATCACCCTCATCGGAGGAGCCAGTCCAGCAGTCTATTCGTCAGTTGCCCTGCGATTCTGCCAAGAAGCCTTGCTATTTGGCATTCCGTGGATATTTTCTGCCTGCCCGCCTTCTAAGAACCCGATTCCTGAACTTGTGACAGAAAACGACCAGCTGGAGGGGATTGCGCTGTCGGAATACGCGGAGGCGTACGATTCCGCTGTTATCGCTTTTACGAACTACCATATGAAGTACTTTAAGGCGTTCGTCGCGGCGCGAGATCCCCGTATAACATTTGTCCACGCGAGCGCCAAAGTTGAAGCTGCCGAACTTGAAAGAAAAGCGTATGAGATGTACGAGATGGAAACTCTGGGCGAAGACACCGCCCTCTCAGAAGGCAGGATAGAAGCCTTAGTCTCTCTTCGTGATGCCGTTACCCAAAATTTCAAGGCCGGAACCGGGGATAGAGTTGAACTCGTCATGAGTGATGCCTTGCTGTCGGCTTTGCGTGCAGTGAGAAACGGCGTTCTGGCCGGGCAACTTGCGCAGATAGATGATTCGCAAGTTCTCGCTGGGATGGAATATGGAAAAGTACGCCGCTTCCATGCGGCACTAGGCGCACTTTTGCACGCTCAGCAGTTCCTGCATATTTCCACGGCTGTAAAGGAGATTGTTGGCGGTGCTGTGTCTTCGCTCACGCTTCGAATGGGAATGGAACAACTACAAAGTTTAGTTGCCGAAATTGCTGAATTGAAACTTACCGAGGTATCGACTATCGCCGATCTGCTGACCTTCGACGGCAGTATTCCAAACATGCCCTCCATTTGTCAGCCCCTGATACGCGCAAATGAAAAAGAAGTAGTAGTCCCACATGTCTATGTGTTGGGTGGAAGATTCGAGCGCAACTTTCTAAAGCTGTTGGCGAAGAATCCCAAAACCAAGCGTGAGTACGACACTCTTTCGAGTCGGAAAGAGAACATCGCGCTACCGCGATTGGAAAAAACTCTGAATTCACAAGGAATGTTCACACGGACGGGAGTGACCCTCTCTAGTGGAGGTCAGGCGTTGACTGACATCGACCTTGTCGCATATGACGCTGATTGCAGATGTCTTGTAGGAATCCAGCACAAATGGCTGATTGAGCCTGATTCAGTGAATGAATCAAAGGCCTGCGATGCAGAACTTGACCGAGGTATTGAGCAGGCCATTTTGGGCGAGACTTATCTTAGCGATCGGGAATTCGCGAGAAGCGTGATACCGGAGATTCCAGCTACAGGCGACGTTACCGTGGGTGCCCTTGTTGTGAGCAAGGGTTCCGAAGAGACGGGTTTCCTGCAAAACGACAAGGTTCCAATCGTTACAGAAGATTGGTTCGTTAGACAATTGCAAAGCGCCAAGAAACTACAGGAACTTTTGACACTTGCAAGGGAACGGCCAGACAGAAAGTCACTGGCCTCTGAGTGGAAACCGGGAAAAGTGACTGCGCAACTGGCTGGCTATGAACTAAGGATTCCAGGTTTCTCAAAGAGCGTATAGAGCTTACGCTGCTGCAATTGCAATCCATTTGGGAGGACCTGAAGACTAGCAAGCTAAACCCCAACTATTGCAGCTTCTGCTCTCTGGATTTCTGCGAACTGCCCATCTAAAGCCGTGAACCAAAACACCCTGTCAAACCCGAACGAAAGTCTCCAACTGTCTATTCCGTGTGGAATCATCATGCTTCGCGCTACGGTGACTCCGCTGTAAAGCAAAAGCCAGACACGCGCACCCTCTGGCAAATGGGCACGGTAAGTCGGTACCAGCTTGTCCTTTTCGCTGATTCTCGCAGCAAGCTGTGGCCGGATGTCTTCAAGGCTGTAACTTCCGCCCTCCCCACACCACCAATCCCTTGACTCAGGACTTATGACGACTGAATCGAAGCCATTGGGCGTCTCGGGCCGATACAGACTGATGAAGGGGTTTGCGCGATGAACATTGGCCTTCACAAAGTCAGTAAGAGCGCGGGCCAGTTCTCCTTTGTCGCGTTTCTCGCCCCGAGTGTTGGTGAAGTAGACGTTGACATGGGCAGGCTTGGCATCTGGCGAATCGTAGTAATCCTTTTGGGCTTTCCTTATGATCTCTTTGTGAAAAGACTCTTGCTCAACAGGCAAGATTCCGTGATTGCTGCATGCAGGACGCAGCACCTCAGAGAGTTCAATTCCCAATGCCGGAATTTCGTCGTTGAACTGGAAGTCCGGCTCTTCGTCAGCAGTTTCGCTGCAAGGTATTGGAACACCTGCGTTGCGGGCAGCGGTAAGCATGTAAGCCTCGACTCGTTTCTTTTCAGCATTCATGCTTGGCCCTGCTCGCAAATAGGCAATTCACGAAAGAACTGCAATCGGCAGTTCGTCAAACGCTTCGAGGCAGAACTTCCAACCCTCTTGCTCCAACCGATTCCGTTCGGACAAATAGTCCTGCTCTGAGGGATTCTTGGCCTTAGTGGCTGGAAAAACCTGAATTACCGTACAACTCATGTCGAATATGGATTCCGATTCTGCCGACTCGACAAGTGATGTGAAAGGACGATCATCGATGGTCAGATGAAGGAATTTGTGTTTTCCGTCTCGCTCGAAAATGGATTTGCGGTAAATCATCGTCTCCCCCAGAACGCACATTATAGCGAACGAAAAGCGAATCTGCTACACTCGCATTTGGTAATCAGTTTTCCCGCGAACAAGATATGGAAAACATTCCCGAGGACTGGTTGGACCAGATCAATCGCCGACTGAGTGATGCGGGCGTGCCGTATAAGCAGCGTCCGTGGCATGCAATGCGTGCGTGGTCGCTGGAACGAAACATAGGTGTGCGCTTCCCGTCGCCAACCAGCGAACACATCTTCGGATGGTTCTATCGCAATTCACCACCGGAGGCCCATCATATCGGTTCTTTGTTTACGGGCTTGTTCTATTTCGACGTTTATTTTTGGCCTGTGGACATTCCTATCGCATACGGAAAAGTTAAACTCGACCCATTTGCAAGCATTGGGGCGATGCCTGATTTGGTGAAGGCACGTCTCCAAGATGACAAACTCGCAAATTTAGGCTACCTCGGATTGTGGGCTGACTGTGTGGACTATGGGTTTGGCCGCGATGATCTTAGAGCAAACAGCGCGATAACTGGATTTGCGGCGAGTCTATTCAAGGCCGCAAACGAGCAGTTGGAGGCAACCATAAGCGTGTTGCGGGAGACGCGTCCTAATTCGAAAGCGATGGAATTTGGACGCATTGCGACAGAAATGTTTTTGAAGAGTTTTCTCGCGGCACACGTCGGTCTAACCGAGCAAGAAGCCAAGAAGAGAATTAACCACGATTTAGAATTGGCGTTGAAAGAGTGCCTTGCGGCTCGTCCGGCTTCTGAGTTGTTCCAGTTACAGGTTCGCCTGTCGCAGTTTCCAGATGTGAATGCTCGTTATGCAGGCGCGACATACAGTCACGACCAACTTTGGAGCGCATATGGGACGGCTCAGTTTGCTGGCAGCGCGGTCGTGCGATCACTGACGGACAGAAACATGCGGCGTACGCTTGAGTCTGCTCATTCACCAGCCTCGCGTCGCGCATGATAGATTAGCGAAATATGGTGAGCGGCGTCACGGCGGATGAAGAGTGGAAGAATACGCTTTCACTCGTCGCGGAGCATCTTCGCAAGGCTTTCCAGAGTTCTCATCCATTCAAGGATGATGGCGAAGTTTCTCCCAGCATCGTTGCCCTTCGAGACGCTTTCCATACATTTCCGGTCTCTGCCGATGTGCTATTGATTGACGCAGGCTCAAAACAACCTGCTGGGCATTATGGGACCGTCTTCATGGGAGCCAATTTTTCAGCAGGTCCCCTCTGGACTCTTATTGCACACCACATGGCGGATGGCTCACGCAAGGAAGTCAGATTCCACGGAACTCGCGCCTTGGCTGACTTAGACAGCGACGTTCCGCTGTTGGCCGACTTTTTTGGCCTTGACGACGAGAGTTACAGGGACTCCATCGGAAACTTGTTGTTCTCTGGATGTTGGACTTGGGATTCCGAGGAGATCGTCGATTTCGTTCCATACGACATTAGGAGGTTCCCGTTCCCAACGGAGTACGGCAGGTATCTCGCTCACAACCTGTTCATGTCGCACACCGAAGGTCTAATTCGCCGATTTAAGAAAGAGCATGACTTCAACGCACTTTACGGCTTGACAGAAGACCCTGTCCTTCAATTAGAAGAGTGGACGAAGATAGACCCAACCACCGCTCTCTTCGTGAAGCTGTCTGACGGAAAGCCTCTAACTATTGAAGAACGGCAGAAGAGTGTTTGTGGCATCCAACTAATCCCAAAGGTTCCAGAGGATGTTCGCTTGACCTTTCGTCGAGCAAAGGACGCATACATACTTGGCTACTTTCGATACGACTTCTTTACCGTGGCGGTGCATTACGCAGCGCTCGCTCTTGAGGCAGCCATCAAAGCTCGCTGGAGTGCCAGTCTTCCGCAAAAGGTCGACATTACTTGCGGCAGCGATCAAGTCGAAATGCACTTCCCATCTCATACAAAGATTTCTGGCCTTTACCGGAGAAACAAATGGAGAGGCCGAACCGTGTTCGTTGATGGTCAGCGATTTCCCTTGTCGATGGACTCACTTCTAGATTGGCTCGAACGCGAGAAGATCGTGACCAAGTGGGAGCGAAAAGGACTGGGAATTGGCTTGAGTATGCGGAACGAACTCTCCCACGTTGAGCACTCAACCACTGACATTCCTTCACCGGACAAACTTCGATTTGTCGCTGGTCTCGTCAATAAACTCTTCCACAGTCTGCCCTAGCTACAGTTTCTGTTACTCTGTTCTTCAAATGCCTCGCAGAATGAGGGCGAATCATGGAACTCCGCTTCAACGATCCAGAACTGAAATTCGCAGGTGTAGCTGTCAAATTTCTGCCCAGCGGGAAAGTGTTGGTGATACTCGAAGGCACGGGCGTTCACTACACCTTGCACCCCGGTCACGATTCGGGAGTAATCGACATCCACAAGACAAACGAAACGAGCGCCTTCCAGAGGGCGACTCGGCGCGGTATGAGACGCTGGCGGCGATTGGGCAGGACGAGATTGTCAGAAACCTTGAAGCCGTTGGCAAAGATCCGGTGACGGACTTGCTGAGGCTATTGCGACCCATACGACTCGGATGGATTGCTCGGCGTCGCCTGGGTGTCGTGGCCTTTCCGACCGAGGCGGAACTTGACGGAGTGTCCAGCATACGAATCAAACCAGGATCAGCGGAATGGGCTGAGCCACTAAAAAGTTTGGTGAAGGTTCCAGAGTTCATCGACGACATTCTACTAATGCCGAACGCTGCTTTTCTTCTGTTCGATTGCCGAAGACCAACGCAGCCTCCGTATGGAGTGCTCTTTAAGGTCGTTGGACCCCACCGTGTTTTTTCGCTGCGCTGGATTAGGCTTCGAGACTTGAAGCGTTGGGGTGCTGCGACGGAAACCATCTTTGCCGAACGCTTCAAGCGATTCTGGTTTCAGTCAGCGTAGCGTCGATAGTCTGGACAGCTCGCCTCTGATTTCTTATGCCAGCGGAACAACCAAAGAGCCAGCACTTCGTTCATCCAGCATATCTTTCTTGAGAATCACGAAGCGACAACATCCAAGCAAAAAGGCTACTCGTCTACCATTCGCCCGCTCGCCAGCCCCTTTATGAAATTGCTCCCCCGAGACCTTCTGAATGTTTATATTCCATCGAAAAGAGCTATTAAAGCAAAATGGCTTATGTTTTAATAGAAAAAACGCTTATTAAAGGGAGCTTGAATACGTCCGTGGCCCAACGAGAAAAGCTCAAGGCTAGGCAGCTATATCTCGACGACGACCGCCGGCGAGACGGTAAAGGCTTTTGTGCCGCCGCCTTTGCCGCCGGACCCTCCCGTCGATCTTAGCCGAACGGCCAGCCAACGTATTGTTTTTGCTTCGAAATCTGTTCGCGGCTTAGCACGCCGCGCGAAGTCATGATCTCAGGGACGTGCCCCACTGTAACTATTAGAGTGTAGGTGTCAGGAAAGTGTTTCTTGCACATTACAAAAGTGCTGGAAGGATGTTTACACACTTGGTTGCACAATTGTGCCCGAATATAAGCATTCTGGCCCGAATTA